>Ga0222675_1000710_pt1 | contig 12231 bp, 9 predicted proteins | sample AntAcemetagen868_FD_179818 | JGI IMG/M metagenome (GOLD analysis project Ga0222675, IMG submission 179818) | Saline water microbial communities from Ace Lake, Antarctica - #868 | ecosystem: Environmental > Aquatic > Non-marine Saline and Alkaline > Saline | place: Antarctica: Ace Lake | collected...
AATCCTGCCACCCCGACAGAAAAAGCTAGTTTATGACTGGCTTTTTCTTTGTCAAGTGACCCGAGTTTGAGTGGATTTTTTTTAAATTCACAAAGCATTTGGTAACAAAAGCAAATTCAGTAAAGAATCCACGGAGAGGTGGGTGAGTGGCTGAAACCACATGTTTGCTAAACATGCGTACGGGAAACCGTACCGGGGGTTCGAATCCCCCTCTCTCCGCAAAATAAAAGAGCTCCAATTTTTGGAGCTCTTTTATTTTGCCTGGGTGGTGAGAACCCGAGGGTTCGAAATCGTAGCGCAGCGGAGATTCACGAGGGCCATGGCGCATGCCTGTGCGCATGAGTAATCCCGTTTAAGTCATTATCGTTACTCTTTTTATGACTTGAGCTTGCTCAGTAAGGTTCATTGCAGGCTCCCCCTCAGGGATCAACGCAGTTAATCCCGTCTTATACTATCAGTTTGGTGAGAACCCGAGGGTTCAACATCGTAGCGTAGATTCCAACCTTCACAGGAATGTCGTTCATCTAAGCCGTATTAAGGCTAATCTTTGTCTCGGAGAATAGATTGTAGGCTGCTACAATGATGGAATGGTTGCCTTGATGCTCTTTGACTTCATCTCTGCGCTCTAAATAGACAGGGCAGTAGTCTTGTTCGCCTTCTTCCCAAATGACGAGCATAAACTCGTAATTGATCTTACTCTCTCTGCCATTGACCAACCATTGATCAAAGGTGTCTTCATCTAAAGATTTAGAAAAGCCTAGGCCGTCAAACATGAAGTGAAAGTATAAAAAAAAGACCTCAATTAGGGGCCTTTTTTCGAGTTGAGTGTTGATCTATTTCTTATTCATATCGTAATGCTTTCACTGGGTTCTGGTTAGCTGCCCTAAGTGAGTGGAAACTTACGGTTAAGAATGCTATAAGCAAGGCTAAGACGCCTGCTATGCCAGCGGCACTGATAATCACGGTAGATAAATCCATTGTATACTGGAATACTTGAAGCCAATCTGCTATAAGTAAGTAGGCGATCGGTGCCGCGATTACGAACCCAACGATTACTAGTATCATAATGTCTCTAAAGATCAAGTAGACCAGTTGGAAGACTGAAGCACCTAATACTTTCCTCACACCAATCTCTTTGATTCTGGTAGCAGTGGTATACGAAGACAGGCCTAAAAGTCCCAGACAAGAGATTAAGATGCAGATGTAAGAGAGCATGCCGGTTAATTTGCTTTGTTTCTCATCTGATCTATAGAGTAGTTCTGCTTGACTGTCAAGTAAACCATATTCAAATGGATGACTTGGGTCCAGTTCAGCATATTTGTCTTCTAAATAGTCAAGCGTCTCTTGCAGTGCACCAGCCTTAGAGTGTATGACCACTGCTGGTCGTACTTGAGTGACCGTACCTAATCTTTCATACCTGAATATTAAGGTGGGTTCAACCTTAACGTGCAATGAGAAGGCATGAAAATCTTTTATTACCCCAATTACTCTCGCATCTGGATTGCCTGGGCCAGCATTTTGGACTTTCTTTCCTATTGGATCATCCCATCCCATTTTTTCAACCATGGCTTCATTCACCAAGACACCATTAGTTAGGTCAGTAGGGATATTGTCATCAAAATCCCGACCATCTACTATTTTCATGTCCATGGCATTGACAAAATTTTCGCCAATGCGCATTATGTTGTAGGTATCAGTTACCATGACTGTATCTGTTCCTTCAACAAGCATAACTTGCCTGCCGCCACCAATTAAACTGTTACCAACTGATGCCGATGATCCTGTATTCATTCCTGTAGATGTAGTAACATCAATGATATTAGGGTTTTGGCGCAATTCATTCTGAATAAAGTCAAGCCTTCGACTCACAAGGGTGTCTCTAGTCGGAATAATGATGACGTTGTCCTTGTTGAAGCCAATGTCTTTTTGCCTCATAAAGTCGATTTGGTCACTCATAAGGAGTGTAGCGATTACCACACCGATCGATACAAAAAATTGGAACGCCACTAATACTTTCCGCAAGAACAAACTACCAGGTCCTGATTTCACAGAACCTTTCATGGCCAAGAGTACTGAGATGGTAGAAAGATAGAAAGCAGGGTAGAGGCCTGATAGTAATCCAATAAGGAGTGTAATTCCTAAAGATCCGAAGAGGAGAAGGTTATTACTTAAAAAGTGTAATTCAAGTTGCTTGTCTAGCAAATCATTCATGCCAGTTCCATGAATTAAGAGGTTGACGAGAACAATTGCCACAAGCAGTGATACAAAAGTAATTACTATAGACTCACTCAAAAATTGGCCAATTAATCGGCCTTTTGTAGAACCTAAGACTTTTTTGATACCTACTTCCTTAGACCTTTTAGTTGCCCTAGCAGTGGCCAAATTCATATAATTAATAGAGGCTAAAATCAATACGAACAATCCAATGGCCATAAATGCATTGGTATATGCTTTGTTTCCGGTAGGTAAGTCATATTGCACTTTTGAATTAAAGTGAATTTCGTTCAAGGGAACCAATCTTGGAGAGAATGAAGCTTCGCGAAGGGAAGGCGCTAAAAGTGTCAATGGCTTCATGTACTTCTCATACAAGTCAGGAAATTTGTTGTAAATATTATTCACATCATATCCCTTAGAAAGTTTGATATAGGAGTAAAGCTGGATATTCCATAATGCACCACTTCTCTGTTGTGCTGTTAAGGCTGGTTGTCCAGAAGTGATTGTACTAAAAGAAATTAGGGCACTAAAGGTCAGGTGGACGTTATCGGGTACATCTTCAATCACTCCCTTTACCGTCAATGTGTTGTTATCTGTCTTTACTAATTCATTTAGAGGGTTCTGGTCTCCAAATAATTTTTTGGCGGTACTTTCGGTTAATACAATGCTATTGGGTTCGACTAATGCTGTTTTGGGATTGCCTTGGAGGAATTTATGCGTGAAAATATCGAAGGTCGTTGAGTCAGCAAAGTAGACATCATCGACATAGAAATTATTATCATCGATTCGGAATAGAATTTGTCCAGCATTCTGAAGCCTAGTGAACGACAGGATTTCAGGAAACTCCATCTTCATGGTCTCTGCCAAAGCAGTAGAGGTCAATGCAAATTCATCATTTTTGGGAGGGATGAAGAATTTGGATTCTACTCTAAAGACCTGATCCCAGTTTTCATGAGACTTATCATAACTATAGTCACTTTGGACGTAAAGCATAATGATTATGCTGACAGTGAGTCCAATGGCTAATCCAAAAATATTGAGGAAGGAGTAAAACTTGTTTCTAAGTAATACTCGAATTGCGTAAAGAATACTCTTCATAGATTGGTTGATAGATGTTAACAGTACTCCATGTTACATGAAGCATACCAAAAGCCATCTGAAAATGTAATCAATTGAAAATCAAATGATTAATATATTACATGTCAGTCGTAGATATCTTTTCTGTGCGTATTCGCACTCGTAGATGAACGATTTCGTACACTAAAAAAGGCCGCTCCATAAAATGGAAACGGCCTTACGATTAAAGGGAAATTCCTTACTGGTACCTCAATGCCTTCACAGGGTTTTGGCTAGCAGCTCTCAGAGAGTGATAACTTACTGTTAAGAAGGCAACTATGATGGACAGGACTCCTGATAGTATGGCTGCAAAGGTTAACATCTTAATCAAAGGCATTTGATAGGCAAATTCCTGTAACCACTGCTCAATGATATAGTAGGAGACTGGGATTGATAAGGCAATGCCGATAATGATGAGTACTAACACATCCTTGAAAATCATGTATACCAATTGGAAGGTAGTGGCACCTAATACTTTTCGTACACCTATTTCCTTAATACGCTGCGATGTGCTGAAGGAGGCCAGACCAAGCAAACCGAGGCACGAAATGAAGATACAGATATATGAGAGTAGACCTGTGAGCTTACTTTGTCTTTCATCTTCTCTGTACAGTTCTTCCGCACGACTATCTAAGAACCGATACTCGAACGGATGACTAGGGTCAAGCTCGGTAAACCTTTGCTCGATAAAGTCCATAGTTTGCCTCATCGACTTGCCATTCACATGAATTATGAATGACGGCAATGCGCCTTGGGCTTTCAGGAAAGGATTAAAGTCATAGTGGAACATTACCATTGGCTCTACCGCTGTATGTAATGAGAAGGCATTGAAGTCCTTCACTACACCGATTACCTTACTAGGCGCAACACCCGGGATTGGTAGACCAAGTTCTTTTCCGATTGGATCAGCCCAACCCATATTTTTAACCATCGTCTCATTGACAAGCACTCCTAAAGTTCTGTCTGAGGGCTGGTTTTTATCAAAATCTCTACCTGCTACCAATTCCAATTGCATTGTTTTTACGTAGTCATCTCCTACAAACATGACAGGGTATGTATCATCTCTACTGATTGAATCAGCAGATTCCACCCTGATAAGAGATTTTGAAGCACCTAATAGATTGTTCCCTAAATTCGTGTCGCCTCCTACCAAAATGGCATCAGTTACGTTCAGCACACTTGGGTTCTGTTTCAACTCCGATTTAATGAAGTCCACCAGGTTGCTCATTGAAGTATCCTGCATATTGATAATGACCACGTTGTCTTTGTTGAAACCGAGATCCTTATCCGCTAAGAATTCGATTTGGTTCTTCATCAAAAGGGTTGAGATAATCACAGCAATGGAAATAAAGAATTGAAAAGCCACAAGTCCTTTTCTCATGTTCATGCTTCCAGGGCCACTTTTGGCAATCCCTTTTAGTGCTTTAATAGTGGTGATTGCAGATAAATAGAAGGCAGGGTATAGACCTGAAAGTATCCCAATGAGGAAGGTTATTCCCAAGGCCCCAATACTCAATGAGATATTGGATATTGGATCGAAAACTAAATTTTTACCCATGATGTCTCCAATACCGACTCCATTCACTAAAAGGGCAACTAAGCCAAAAGCAAGGGCTAGAGAGACTAAGGCTATAATGATCGATTCACTGAGGAATTGAGTGATTAAAGCATTCTTGGTCGAGCCCATCACTTTACGAATACCAACTTCCTTAGATCGACTTGTGGATCGAGCGGAAGCTAAATTCATATAATTGATGGAGGCAAGCAATAGGATGAAGATGCCAATGGCTGTAAAGGCATAAGTATATGTTTTGTTACCTGTTGGGTAATCGAACTGAGGTGGCTGGGCATTGAAATGTGTATCTGCTATGTTCGTTAAATCAATGGTGAATAGGCCTTGGAAATTAATCAGCTTGGCAATTGGTGCCATGTACTTATCATAGAATTCGGGAAATTTGCCTTTCAAATCCTGTGCATTGTAGTTATTCGCAAAAACAAGGTATGCGAAGTCAGAAGGTGTCCACAAGCCGCCTTGTTGCTCTTGCTGAGCCAGTAATGCTTTGTCTGTCTGAAGTGTCTCATAAGACATTAGCGCATCAAAAGTCATATGGACATTTTCCGGTAGATCTTTCATCACACCCGTCACCTTGAATTGGTTTGTCGCAGTTTTCAAAGTTTGGCCCATTGCATCCTGACCTTTAAAATATTTGTCTGCAAGGGTTTCGCTAAGTACAATAGAGTTAGGTTCATCAAGGACTGATAAAGGGTCACCCGTCACCAATGGATAGTTAAATACAGTGAAGGCAGAGGTGTCTGCATAGAAAATGTTATTCTCGTAGAATTTTTGATTATCAATGTCGAAGAGGACCTTTCCAGCAGATCTGAAACGAACATAGTTCTCTATCTCAGGATAGTCTGCCTGTAGACCTCTTGGCAGAAACTGAGAAACGAAAGCATATTTATCTTCCTTTTCTCCGACAATAAAGTTGGATTCAATCCTATAGATTCGATCGTGATCACCAAACTGCTTGTCAAAGCTCATGTCGCTTTGAACAAAGAGAAAAATGATAATGGCTACAGTCAAACCTACAGCTAGTCCTAAGATGTTTAAAAGTGAGTAGAACTTGTTCTTAAGCAGTACTCGAATGGCGAGTGTGAAGTTGTTCATAATTAAAAAATTGAGTTTTGATATTCTAAAGGTCTGAAGAATAGGCCTTTCGGTTCAATGAAAGATGAGGAACGATTTAATTACAGCGTTCTATGGGGATGTTTTCCGCTAAGTGGAAAGGGGAGTGGGTGAAATAACGAAGGTATTTAATACCGCAATACGTTTGCGGTTGCAGTATTCGGCTTGGCCTTGCTGGCAGTTTTGGGACTACCTTATTGACAATTAGCTTTCAAACAATTAAATCAGCTAAGCTGAATCCTGTTGATTCTTTCAGGTATGAATAAGGATTAGTTCTATCGAAGAACTTATTAACCAGCGTTTTGCTCTTCAATGAAAGTGTGAAACGCTGGTTTTTTAAATGGTATGCTATCGCTTCTTGAAATTCTTTTTACCTCCATAGGATCTCTTTCCACGACCGGCAAACTTCTTAGGATCATACTCTGGTCCATCGCCTAGATGGGCTGGCATTGGGACCTTTCTCACAACCGCTTCAATTAGCTGCTCAATCTTCTGGAAGTTCTCTTGATCATCTTCATTAATAAAAGTAACTGCTTCACCTTCTGATTCGGCACGGGCTGTTCTACCAATTCGGTGGACATAGTCAGCGGCATCACCTGGTACATCATAGTTGATGATCATGTCGATATTGTCCACATCAATTCCACGGGAAATAACGTCCGTTGCGACTATAATAGGAAGTTGCTTATTCTTGAACTCCCTTAACATGTCTTCTCTTTCTACCTGCTCAAGATCACTTGAAATTCCTTTGGCATTAAAGCCCTCCTTTTGAAGTGCACGTGTGATTTCTCTCACTTTTGTCTTTCTAGAAGTGAAGATAATTAAGCTCGGAATATCACCAAATCGCAAGAGGTGCTTGACTAAATCGATCTTTTGAGAATCATAGGTCAAGAAGGCAGCCTGCGTGATTTTTTCAGAAGGCTTGGCTATTGAGATGCTTATTTCTTCAGGCTCATTTAATATCTCCATTGCCAATTTCCTGATTTTCGGAGCCATAGTGGCCGAGAAGAGTAGGTTTTGACGCTCTTTTGGTAGAAACGTAATTATCTTCATGATGTCATCATAGAATCCCATGTCGAGCATTCTATCCGCCTCATCAAGTACTAAATGTTTTAATTGATCAACCTTAACATAGCCAAGGTTCAAATGAGATATTAGCTTGCCTGGCGTACCAATGACAATATGTGTCCCTTTCGCTAGTGCGTTCTTTTCTCTAGTAAAACCAGCACCATCGCCACCACCATATACAGGTAAGGAGGTAATGCCACTAAAATAACTAAGCCCTTCTAACTGCTGATCAATTTGTACGGCCAACTCACGAGTAGGGCATATGATCATTGTGTTGATTTGCTCATCTGATGCACCCGCAGCTGCAATTTTATGCATTAGGGGGAGTAGAAAGGCGGCAGTTTTACCGGTGCCGGTTTGGGCACAACCTATAAGGTCTTTCTCTGCTATAATAATTGGGATGGCTGCTTCTTGGATAGGGGTGGGTTTTGTGAAACCCATGGCGTCTAATCCCGCAAGCACATCTTCATGTAAATTGAGTTCTGAAAAGGTCAAAGCTTGAACTATATTGTGAATTGATTTGTAAGGCTATTAAGAAAGCCATTTCGAAAGATACTAAGATCAATTGATGCAACAATAAAACTGACTGAAAATGAAGAAAGCCGTTTATAAGACAAATATCAATTGTGGAGGCTGTATTGCCACAGTTACTCCTTTTTTAGATAAGGCTCAAAGTGTCGAGAAATGGTCGGTAGATACCGAATCAAAGAATAAGCTACTAACAGTCGAAGGAAGTGCTTTAAGTAAGGAAGAGGTGATCGATTTAGTGAAATCTGCAGGTTTTGAAATCAAGGAGAAAAAAGGATTCCTTTCGTTCTGATTAGCTCTTCTTCCAGAAATGTGGAGAGAGTAACATTAAAACAGTAAAGAGCTCTAACCTACCTAAGAGCATTAAAGCTGATAATAACCACTTACCGCCTGTAGGCATTTCCGAGAAATTATCAAGAGGTCCGACATCACCAATACCTGGTCCTACATTACCTAATGAGGTAGCTACAGCGCCAAAAGCCGTATCAAAATCCACATTCATAGTAGAAAGTAGCGTTACGCCTACCAAGAATACAAGGATGTAAATCATGATAAAGGCAAGTACATTATACACTATGCTCTGCTCTACAGCCTGACCACTGATTCTCACTGGCATAATGGCCGATGGATGAAGTTGTCTTTTTAACTCGAGGAAAGAGTTTTTGAATAGCACGATGTGACGGATGACTTTTACTCCTCCAGCTGTCGAACCCGCAGAGCCTCCAACGAATAAAAGGATAAAGAATATCACAGATAAGAACGGAGCCCAAGAGGTATAGTCTGCTGAAACAAAGCCAGTTGTTGTAATTAAGGAGACTACTTGGAATAATGCATCTCTGAAAGAAGCTTCAAATGGCTCATCACTCACTACCAGAAGCGTAATGGTTACGATTAGCGTGATCACTACTGTAAATGACAAGTAGACTTTGAATTCTTCGTTTTTGAACACTTTTTTAAAGTTGCGCTTCAGGGCAAAATAGGTGAGTGTAAAACTAGTTCCTGCTAAGAACATAAAAAATATGACAATGTATTGAATTACTGGTTCTGCAAACTGTAAACTGTCATTTTTGGTGGAGAACCCTCCTGTCGCCATGGTGGTTAGAGAGTGATTGACCGCATCAAATGCCCCCATTCCGGCAACATAGAGGGCTATAGCTTCTGCCAAAGTCAACCCTACGTATAGAAACCATAGGCGCTTGGCAGTTTCTTGGATTCTAGGTTGGAGCTTGTCAGGTGTGATACCAGGAGCCTCGGCTACAAAAAGCTGCATTCCACCTATGCCTAAGAAAGGTAGAATGGCTAATGCAAGCACAATAATACCCATTCCACCAATCCATTGCGTTAAACTACGCCAGAAGAGAATACCGTTGGGTACCGCTTCGATATCTGTTAGAATTGACGCTCCAGTGGTAGTATAGCCAGAGATCGTTTCGAAGAACGCATTACTGAAATCAGGGATTGATCCACTAATAATATAGGGTAGGGCACCAAAAACGGACATAAAGATCCATCCAGCGGTGACTATAAGATATCCGTCCTTCTTTTTAAGTTCTTTGCTCTTCTTATTTCGAGTTAAATATTTAAGCAGAGCGCCTGCTCCGATTGTGATGAGACTTGAGGTGAGAATGGCTGTCCAATCTTGTTCACCATAATAAAAAGAGATAGGTAAGCACAGTGCCATAAAGCCACCATTAATCAGGAGAAGAATTCCCAATATATCACCGATGACTTTAAAATTGAATCTCATTGAAATGTCCTAGATGAAGTATTCTTCGACCTTTTTGATGCACTCATGTTTGGAAAGTACCACAACGCGATCTTTTGGTTCAAACTTGAAGTTACCTGGTGTCGTCAATCCTTTGCCATCACGGATGACGCCCCCAATGATGGCGGCCTTAGGGAAGTCAAGGTTACGTAGTTCTTGTCGGGTAATTTTGGATGTCTCTTGTACTTCGAATTCAAGAATTTCAGCATCTACACCGTGTATGCTTGCAATAGATACAATTTCACCCTGTCGAATGTGGCGGAAGATAAAGTTTGCTGCAATGAGTTTTTTATTGATCATTGTATCAACACCAATACTCTGTGAAAGGTGAATGTAATCCATGTTCTCTACCATGGCGATGGTTTTCTTGACGCCCATCTTTTTCGCCACTAGACAAGAAATAATATTCGTTTCCGAGTCTCCAGTTACCGCAACGAATGCATCCATTTCATTGATGCTTTCTTCTTCGAGTAACTCTACGTTCCTACCGTCACCATTGATTACCATGGCATCTGGTAGTTGATCAGCTAGATCAAAGCATTTTTGAGCGTTACGCTCAATGATCTTTACGTTATATCGTGCACTCAAGAGCTTCGCAGCATGAAAACCAACTCGCGAACCGCCTAGGATCATAACGTTTTTGACACCTTCTTTTTTCTTTCCGGTTAGGAAAAGTAATTTCTCCACACCGTCTGGTTGTGCAATAAAGTAGGCATGATCGTTTTCTTTAAAACAGGTATCCCCATAAGGTATGATTGTTTCATTGTCTCTTAGAATAGCAACTGTCATAAATGACTGATCAGGATTGATCTTAGCTACTTCCAGCATGGATTTGCCTTTCAACGGACTTTTAGAATCAATATTTACACCGATTAGCTGGAGCAAGCCTTTTTCAAACTCAAAACTATCAGTAACGGCTACTTCTTTTAAGAGTCTTTTAATCTCTCGTGCTGCTAGTGACTCTGGCGAGATCACATCGTCAATACCGAGATGCTTAAGATTTAGTTTATCTTTTTGGTAAAGGAATTCAGTATTTGAGATACGAGCAATAGTTCGTTTTGCTCCAAGATGCTTAGCAATAATGGCCGTAGCAATGTTGGCCTCCTCAGAAGAAGTAACCGCGATGAGTAAATCTGCGTCTGCTACTCCTGCTTCCTCTAGCACGCTATATGAGGTGGAAGTCCCTTTAATTGTGGCGGCATCAACACTGTTACTAGCTTGCTTTAGCTTATCAGCAACTTTATCAATCAGGACAATATCTTGACCCTCTTGACTCAGAAGTTTAGCCAAATGAAATCCTACATTTCCAACACCCGCAATAATAACTCTCATTGACTTTTCTTATAAAGTGCGCCAATTTATAAAAAATTCAACTAGTAGTGTTGCAATTAGTCTTGATTCCTTTTGAGCCATCCCTATGCTTTATCTGGATTTGGCCACCCAGATTTTAGATGTAAATCTCTTTGAGGGAAAGGTATTTCAATTTTATGCTCTTTAAACTTATTGAAAATCTCATAGTAGAGCTGACTTCTTAGAATGATGGGCTTGTCTATATAGCTACTTGTCCATACAAGTAAGTCGAAGTTGATGGAGCTGTCACCATAACCAATGAACAATACGTCAGGAGCAGGTCTTTTCAATACATCCTTATTTTCATCTGCCACTTCAAGGATGACTTTTCGAATGAATTCAGGGTCTTCCTTGTATGAGACTCCTACGGGTACATGGTACCTAATCCGCCTATCATTATGACTCCAGTTGATTACTTGTTTATTGATGAGCTCTGAGTTAGGAATAATGATAGAGATGTTATCATTTGTGCTGACCGTACTGGCTCGTGAAGATATTTTCACTACATCACCAGTTACGTTACCCACTTCAATTCTATCACCGACTTTGATGGGGCGCTCGAAGAGGATAATCAAACCTGAAATAAAGTTATTGGCGATATTCTGAAGGCCAAAACCAATACCCACACCTAATGCACCTGCAAGTACGTTAAGTGATCCGAGATTAATCCCTGAACTCTGGATTACCACAAAGGCACCCATAATAATAAAGAAGTACTGAATGATTGTACCAATCGATTGGCTAACACCTATGTCATCTGAATACTTGGAAAGTATTTGTTTAACAAATATCGTCTTGAGTTTACCTGAAAGAAAAACCAAGAGTGTCATCAAGAAAACCAACCGGATCACATCAAAGATTCTCAAGGCGGGTTTATCATCAGAATCATAGGTTAGCACATAATTCAGATCAGAATTACTACTAAACCCAATCGCTGCTAAGACTGTTGCAACACCGATGGCTAGGATGATATATTTAGTGGTATTACCGATGGACAACACGGTTTTTCGGTCTTCTACGTATCTCGATAAGATTTTATTGATTAGTATTGACCTAACTAGGTTACCAAAAAGATTTATAATGAACAGAAATACTATTGGGATGATAATCTCAGTAGTAGTAAATGTAAAGCCTTCTCCAAAAACTTTAATGGGCTCCCCTAGGAATGGGATATTCGTATTAATGTAATTGATGAGCCAATCGTATGGTTTAGCCATATGCCAATATAGTTATCTTTTCAGATTATGGTAATAAAAGTGACGAGTCTCCATAGCTTAGGAAGCGATATTCGTTTGCTAGGGCATGATCGTAAACCTTTTTCCAGTCAGCTCCAATAAATGCTGCCACGAGCAACATTAAAGTACTACCAGGCTGATGGAAGTTAGTAAATAGTCCATCGCAGACCTTAAATTGATAGCCAGGCATAATAAAGATCTCTGTGTCACCAGAAACTTTGTCTACTCCCTTAATTGTCATCCAGTCAAGGATGTTTTGAAATGATTCC
>Ga0222675_1000727_pt1 | contig 12082 bp, 12 predicted proteins | sample AntAcemetagen868_FD_179818 | JGI IMG/M metagenome (GOLD analysis project Ga0222675, IMG submission 179818) | Saline water microbial communities from Ace Lake, Antarctica - #868 | ecosystem: Environmental > Aquatic > Non-marine Saline and Alkaline > Saline | place: Antarctica: Ace Lake...
ACGTATTCGACGGGGATGCGGCAGCGGGCGAAGTTGGCGCAGGCGTTGGTGCACGATCCGGCGTTGATCATTTTGGATGAGCCGACCAACGGCCTCGATCCGAGTGGGCGGGAACACATTTTGCGGTTGATTGGCAGCTTGTGGAAGGAGTTTGGGATCAGCGTCATCATTTCCTCGCATTTGTTGCAGGACGTGGAGCGGATCTGTGATCGGGTGCTGATCGTCGCGGGGGGGCAAGTGATCGAACATGATTCGATGGAAGCGCTGAAAGCACGGCGAGCGCCGGTGGTGGAGCTGGCACCGATGGCGGGGGCAGCGAAGTATATCTCGGTGCTGACCGCGGCGGGGCATCAAGTGGAATCGCTTTCGAACGGTCGGTTGCGGGTGGCTTCGAAGGAGACGTCGACGCAGTGGTTACTGGAATTGATGCAGACGCATGAGTTGCCGCCGGCGCATATCTTTTCGAGTCCGGATGCGTTGCAGACCTTGTTTCTGCAGGCGCTGGAAACGTCGGCGCAGAAAGGGGGCCAGGCATGAGTGGCTCGGGACTCGATTTTAATCGCTGGGATGGACCGCGATCTGGGGTGTGGGCGCGGCGCGGGACGATTGCGTCGATGGGTTTAAGGCAGTTGCTGCGGGGTAAACTTTTCAAGGTGTTGCTGGGGCTAGGTTGTCTGGCCGGTTTGGTCGTGGCGGGGGCAGGTTTTGTGTTTTCGCAGACGCTGGCGGAAGACGGCTGGTTGGCGGGGTTGGCGGCCAAAGGAGGTCCACGCGCCGAGGCCGTGATGCAGGGGGTCAGTGCGTTGTTGTTGCTGTATCCTGACCTGCTGGTGACGGGAGCTTACAAAGTCGTATTCTGGGCGCAGGCGCAGTTGGGACTCTTGCTGAGCTTGGTGGCGATGACGCTGCTCGTGCCGCAGCTGATCACGCGAGATCGAGGCAGTCAGGCGCTAACGATCTACTTGGCGCGCCCGCTGACTTCGCAGGATTATTTGCTGGGCAAATTTGGGATCATTATCGGGGTGCTGTTGATGCTGTGGACGGGGCCGTTGGTGATCGGATGGATCGTGAGTATGGCGCTGGTGCCGGACATGGTGTTTTTCAATTACTCCCTGGAAGCGATGGGGGCAGCGCTACTGTTCAACCTGATCGCAATGGTGGTCGTGGGGTCGGTGGCGTTTGGGGTCTCGGCGCTGGCCAAGAACGCGGCGGCAGCGCGGATGGGGTGGATCGGATTGTGGATCGTGATGGGTATCGTGGCCAAGACGGGCGCGCTACCGAGCTGGGTGAGTCACGCGAGTTTTAGTTACGATTTGAAATTGTTGAGCGATGAGATTTTCGCTCTGGGTGATACCCTGAAGGAGGCGGCGGAAATCTTACCGATGTTGAATGCCAATTTGGCGAGCGAAGTGGGTCAGGCGGCGAACCTAGTGGGCACCGACGAATTGGGCGGGGTGATCACGGGACTGGCCATTCTGGTCGGAGTTTCGCTGACGTTTTTATGGGGCAGGATCAAACCGGAATGAGCGCAGTAGTAGAAGCAACGAATCTCAGCCGGTTCTACGGCGTGGTGTTGGGGTTAAATAATGTGTCGTTCGCGATTCGGCCGGGCATCACGGGAATCGTGGGCCCGAACGGAGCCGGCAAGACGACGCTCTTTCGATTATTGACGGGGCAGATTAAGCCGAGTTCAGGGGAGCTGAAAGTGCTGGGCGGATCGCCGTGGAACGACCTCAACGTGCGGGCGCAGATCGCGTATTGTCCGGAAGACGAGGCCGTGCCGCAAGGCGTGCGGCCGCCCGACTGGCTGACGGGGCTGGGCATGATTTCAGGGTTGTCGGCGAAGCAGGCGAAGGCGAAAGCGGCGGCTTCGTTGGAGCGGGTCAATTTGCCAGCGGTGCATTGGCGTAAGCCGGTGACGGCGTTGTCGAAAGGCATGAAGCAACGCGTGAAATTGGCGCAGTGTTTGATGCACGATCCGCGGTTGATTATTCTCGATGAGCCAATGAACGGACTCGACCCGATGGGCCGGGCGGAGTTCAGCGCGGTGTTACGTGAACTGGCGGCGGATGGCGCGAGCGTATTGATTTCGAGTCACATTCTGCAGGATCTGGAGGCGTTGTGCCGGGAGTTTATTTTGCTACGCTGGGGGCGGATGCCGACGGCGGGTAACGTGGCGGCGAATGCGGCGAAGAGTGAATTGGCGTTCGATACGTCGGGCAAGGCCGGAACGGTGCCGATTAAAGTCGCGGTGCGCTGGCCCAAGGAAACGACTATTCGCTGTGAGGATCCGCGTAAGTTGGCGGGTTTCCTGATGGGGCGCGGTTTGTTACGGGGCTGCGATATCGATGAAGATGGGACGACCTTGGTCGCGCGCTGGGATGATCCGGCGGCGTTTTATGACTCTTTCCACGGACACCTGCTGGCGAGTGGGGTCGCGATTTACGAAGTTAACGCGCCGGGTTCTCACCTCGAGTCGGCGATCGAACCTCCCCCTTTGCCATGAACGATTCTACCCTAAATTCGACCGCGACGGGACCGCGGGTGGCACCCCGGATGGGGGCGGCGTTTCAAGGAGTGGTGCGTTTAATGTGGGCGCAACAAATGACGTGGCGCGCGATGCTGCCGTTGGCGGTAGGAGTGGGCGTATTGTTGCTGATGACCTACTTGATTGATCGCGATGAAGTGGTGTCATGGGCCGAGACCTTTGTCCTGATGACGGTGCTGCCCATCTTGGCGTTTGAGGCGGGGGCGCGAGCCGTGCGCGAAGATTTGAAGCCGGGTGCAGTCGATTATTTGATCACGCGGCCGATCCCCAGATGGGCGTATGTCATCTTTAAATACGTTGGCCAGTTGGCGGTCACATTGATCAAGGCGACGGTGGGGTTGATTTTGATTGTCGCCATGATTCGGGGGCTCGGGGTGGAGATCAATCCGATCGGTTTGTGGTTCGGCGGACTCGTGAGTGGAGTGGCGGCGTTTATGGCGCTCGGATTTTTGATGGGAGCGGTGACTTCCCGATACCTGATCCTCGGATTGTTCTACGCGGGGCTGATTGAGGGAGCGGTGGGGAATATCCCGATTCAACTCAACAAGTTGTCCATCCTTCGGCATTTACGTGAGCTGTTGGCAGCGACGGGTGAAGTCTCTGCCTGGCCTAGCCTCGGTTTCATGGGGTTGATTGTCGCGGTGCTCTTGGCCGGGGCGGCGGGTTGGTTCTCTACCAAAGAATTTATCGGAGAAAAAGGGGGAGAATCGTAATTTTTTGTAACCTTCGGGCGAGGGCTGGTGAATAGAGGGATAGAAACTAATTAACTGAATTTACTAAAATGAAACTCAAACTGACAACCTTCGCCGCCAGCCTCGCGCTGACGTTCCCGTTTACAGCTTCTTTTGCGGCGATCGACCCCGGCATCGTTCCGGAAGAATCGAAGTGGGTCATCTACGCTGATTTCGCCAAGATGCGTGATTCGACCCTCGGCCAAGAGCTGCTCGCGAACATCGACGAGGAAACGATTATGGGCGAGGAATCTGCTCCCATCATGCCGGATTTTGCGGCGATAATGATGACGGTCGGCCGGGTGACGGCGTTTGGTGATCAACTCACCGAAAACCCGGAGGAAATGAACGGGGCGATGATCATCGAGGGCACCGAAAAACTCCGCGCGATCGCGGACGGCGTCATCGCCCACTTTCTCCTCTCGGAGCCAGACATGATCGAGGAACTCAAGCATCTGCCGTTTGAGGCTTACCGAATTAATGGCGAGTTGGTGGTGGGAATGCCGGAGGAAACAATCCTCATCGCGAGTCGGTCGGAAGAACGTTTGCTGGCTTCACTGGATGTTTACCGGGGTAAGGGCGGTTCGCTCAAGGCGGGCAAAGGTGAGTTGACGGCGATGTTGCCCCCGGGTGACGCGTATTACCTCTTTGGGGCGTCGGTGGTGCCTTCGCCAGAGATGGAAAATGGCAACACGCCTCAGGCGCGTATTTTAAAAATGACCCAAGCCGCCTCGATGCGATTGGGCGAAGCGAATGGCAACGCGGTGGCGAACGTGATGCTCGTGGCAGACAGTGCTGAGACGGCGGGTCGTTTGGCCAAGATCGTCAATGGCATGACGGCCCTGTTGTCGCTCGCCCAGAGCTCGGAGGCGGATCTGGTGAAGTTTATCGAGTCGGTCAAAGTCGCGCAGATGGACCGCACGGTGACGCTACAAATGGCTTACCCGACCGATCAATTGATCGAACTCGCCACGGCGAATATGCAACGTGAAGAACGGGCAGAGGAGAAACGTGAAAAAGAACGAGATTTTGAATTTAAGATGCCAGGCGAAGAGATCGCCAAATGGAAAGCGGATGCTGACATCGACGGCCCGCAATCCACCGCGACCAATTTTGTGACTCACTTCGCTGGGGTCGTGAAGTTGCAGCCGGGCACGATCATCACGGTCGGGAGTCAGATCAATGGGAATGAAGGCGCGCGGGTGGACTACCTCGAACTGACGCCGGTGGCGGGGGGAGGTGTCGCGCAAAAGCATGAGATCGAATTCATGCGCTTGGAAAATTATCGAATCGAGAAGGCCGAACATGCCTCGGGTGGCGAGCTCGTGGTTGCGCGGGACAGCCGGCAAGGGATTGGGCGGGCGAAGATGCAGTTCTCCGGCGCGGCGGGAGAGTATCGGATCGATGTTCGGTTCGTGGACGAGAATGACGGCCAAGCTGAATACCGCGTGAGTGTCGAGCAACCGGAGAGCGAATAATGATGGCCGCCGCTTCCACTTCGAATTCTACCGTCGGCGACGAGATCTTGGCGTCTCGATCCGAAGAGGCGGAGCTCGTGCAAGCGGCCGTGGCAGGCAATGGGCAGGCGGCGCGCGAGTTGGTGCGGTTGTTTCATCGTCCTATCTTTCGGTTTGTATGCCGGATGACCGGACAGGCGCAGGACGCGGAGGACATTACGCAGGAAACGTTCGTGAAGGCGTTTCGTTCGCTGGATCGAGTCGATACCTCGCGGCCGCTGATTAACTGGTTGTTCACCATCGCCCGGCGGACGGCGCTGAATCATTTCCGATCGAAAAAAGAGTGGGTGGAACTGCCGCCCGAGGCGGCCAGTGAAAGTCCCGGCCCCCGGCAGGAAGTGGAAAGACGTGAAGTAGTCGACGGGGTGTGGGCGAAGGCGCGCCGGGTTTTGAGTGCGGCGGAATTCCAAGTGTTGTGGCTGCGTTTTGGAGAGAATTTATCGACGGCGGAGGCGGCAAAAGCAGCGGGTCGTTCAACGACCAGTATTAAAACCTTAATCTATCGAGCTCGGCAGCGTTTGCTGGCCGGAAAGGAGTCCTACTCATGAAAAATTCCCCATTACCTTCTGCTTTTTCGAATCCTGCGAATGAACGGCCGAAATTGGTCTGTCGAGTGATGCGGTGGGCGCACGCGGGGCAAGATGACGATGGCACCTCCGAGGGGATGGCGGGTCGTCATGCGGAGAATTGTCAGGCCTGTGCAGACTATTTTGCCCGAATTCAGAGCCTTGAACAGACTTTGGTCGAAGAGCGCGTTGAGACCAACGCGATCGATATTCCGGCGGGGCTGGAGGATCGAATTTGGGCGGCGGTGAGACCGGAAGTTGAAGCGTATCGTGAGCCCGCAAAACCGTGGTGGCGGGCGGATTGGCGTCCCGGGCTGGGCGGAGCGGTCGCCGCGGCGTTGGTCTTTGTCGTGTGGTCAAACCAGGATTCCAAGATAAACGAGAACGCTACGCCGGGCGGTGAGACGGTCGCGACCGGGGCACCGCTGGAGTTTAACGAAGCTGATATGCGGGCGCTGGTGGCCACCGTGGAGACTTTCTCCACCGAACTCCTTACGGCTTCCGCCCGTGAAACCGATGTGACGGCGAAACCCACCGTGATGCAACAGGAGTTGCAGGCTTTGGGCAGTGATGCCCGGGGGGCGTTACGATTCCTCGGTCAGAATTTTCTCCCGAAGGCAGGCCGATCACGGGAAGAAGTCTAAGCCTGCTCGAGGGGCTTGAGGATCTTGGCGTCGACAACGAAGGGGCCGAAGGGGAGTAACGCGCCGAGACAAACGAAAAAGGTGCGTTGGAAGGGCCAGTTGTCCTCGTGGACTTGAGCTTGGAGAGCGGCGGCAATGAGCAGTAGAAAAAGCACACCGTGAGCCATGCCGGCGACGCTGACGGCGGCGGGCTGGTCAGCCAAATATTTCAAAGGCATAGCGATAAAAATGAGCACGACGAAGGACCAGCCTTCGATGAGGCTGATGAGGCGAAGCCGACCAAGGGTTGAGGAAAGTTTCATGAGTTTTAAAACTGAATATCTCGAACCAGTCTCGGTCGATATTTACCTACGGACCAAAAGTAATAATACGCAGCGCAAATTTTTTGCGTATCCCCGAAACAGGTAATAAGGTTCGTCCAGTTCCATGATTTACCCCTTCGCAGAATTAGCCCGCTTTGCCCTAACGATCTTGGTGCCCGTTTTCTTGGTGATCACGATCATGGCGTTGGTGATTATCCGGCAGCGAACGCCCAAGGAAATGCGGTGGTCGCGGAAGAAGGAGAAGGGGCGCCGGGCCTCGGTGCGGGACGTGAAGCCGCTTAACTAGTCCGGGTCGTTGGCCCAGAGGGTCGGGGTGGCGAACTCCAAGCTGTTGCCCGCTGGGTCGCGGAAGTAGATGGAGCGGGCGCCGTTCTCCCACGGTTGTTCGTGTTCGATGTCGATCCCTTGCGCGGTAAGATGGTCTCGCCACTGATCGAGTTCGGCTTGCGAGGCCGCCCAACAAACATGTTCTTCACCACTGCAACCGTGGCAGGGAATGTCATCCGGGTGGCATTGCTGGGTCGCGGTGGGGTTGAACACGAGGACCATACCGTCGCCGCAATGATAGAACAAGTGCCGGTCCTTGGCTCGAGAGTGCAGCCGCAGCCCCAGAACCCCGGCGTAGAATTGATGCGCGGCGTCGAGGTCCTCCGCATAGAGGCAGGTTTCGAGGACGCGCTGCGGGGGCTTCATGATCGATTTGAGACGGAGGTTTTTGCTGGGATTAAAACCAGTGCGCTTGTTGCCACCCGAGGGTGGATTTGAGGCGTTGATTGGAGATGAAGGGCTGGCGTTGGTCGAAGGCGGTGCGCAGATCGGTGACGTTGGGGAGGAAGCGCTGAATAAGGTCTGTCGAGGTGACGAAAGAAGACGTGTTGTCGGCGGCGATGATCAGAGGTTGGCAGCCGAGGCCATCTTTCTCAATGCCCAGACGACAAGCGGAGGCGAGATCGCGTGAATCGATGTAGGACCAGAAGATGCGCAGGCGGTCTTCGGGATGGTCAGCGGCCCGCTCGCGGATAGTGGGATAGTCCTCGGGGCACAGAATGTTGCCGATGCGGAAGGAGAGAATCTGAGTGCCGTCCCGGCGGTGAAACATCCCGGCGGTGGCTTCGTTGACGACTTTGGTGAGTCCGTAGGTGTCGGCGGGAAGCTGGGGGTGAGCCTCGTCGATCGGGAGGTAGTGCGGATCGAAGAGTTTGTCAGCGAAACAGAACCCGTAGGAGGACTCGGAAGAGGCGATGACGGCCTTGGGGATACCGTGGGTGCCGCAGGCTTCGAGAACGTTATAGGTTGAGTTAGCATTAACCCGCCAGACTTCGACGTTGGCGTGACCGTGACCGCGAGGGATGGCCGCCATGTGCACGATGCCCGCGTAGGGGGTGCGGTTGCCGGTCGAGTGGGGGGAAAGGGCGTCAATCGTTTGACCGAGATCGGTGAGATCTGCCGTGAGGTGGTGGCAGTTCAGGTCGGGCGCCGGGGGGCGCGTATCGACGTTGGTGACGTCGTAGCCCTGATCGAGGAAGTGTTTGAGGATCCAGTGGCCGGCTTTGCCGGAGCCGCCGGTGACGAGAACGCGAGGTTTAGACATAGGGTAAGCTTAGAGGTGAACGAGCAAATGCTAGCGAGCGTAGTTTTTGGATTTATCGAGCGAGCGTTCGATGTTGTGCAGAATGCCTTCGACGAAGGTGAGGGTGAGGATTTCGGTGCCGTCGATACGTTGTTGGCCGGTCAGGGGCTCCTGTATAATGTGCATTTCTCCGGAAATCGGATCAACCTAGGGGACGTCTTGCATCTCGATGGCGATGGTCTTGTAGGTGGGCGGAAGCCTCGTTTCATAGGTCCACGTTTCGGATGGGAGGTCGAGGGTGATTCGTTCGGGTTCCCCGAGCCAGGATCGCACCTGTGATGGTCGCATACCGAACTTAAGGGCGCTGACGAGGGCGTCACGGATGGCTTCGACCTGTTCGGGTGACTTTTGGTGCGAGGAGGATGGGTTCGAAGTGGTTTGGCAGGCGCTTATCAGCAGACCGACTCCGATGGCTGTGACACCTGAAAGCAGAACCCGGGAGCGGTGGAGGGGGGACATGGAGAGTAGGTTAGGAGGGAGCGCGGGTTGAGGCTAGTCGGCTTTGGCGAATGATCGGTCCGGTTGCGTTTAACGTGCACTGGTTGAGAGGGCCGCTGGCTGGGGAAAATTTAGGCAACATTTTTTAGTATTCTGGGGTCTTAAAAAAGAGTCTCCTGAAAAAATGTGCATAAAATTGCATTGACGAATTCGAGTTTATGCACACTTATGCAACAAACGGCGACCCACTTAACCCCCCGCTGTGTAACCCAAGAACTGTAATGACCTACTTAAACCGACTTCGCTGCGGGATTTCCCTCGCCAGCTTATGGTTTGTCTCAGGGCTCTCCGCCCAAGAAACCGAAAACGCCGAAACCTCCGATGACGAGGTAATCGAGCTTTCCCCGTTCACCGTAGATACCGAAAAAGATAAAGGCTACCGCGCCACAAATTCTATTTCGGGTTCACGTCTGAATACTGCGATTAAAGACATCCCGATGCCAATCGAGGTGATCACCGAACAATTTCTCAAAGACGTTGGCGCTAAGGATCTCCGTGAGTCGCTCAAGTATAGCGCCGGTATCCTGCTCAAGTCGCAGAATGACTCGGGCCAACAAAATTCGTTCGTTAACGCCGGCGGTGTTCACAGCACTGAAGGCGCTACGGCCGCCAAGACTCAAACCTCGATCAAACTGCGCGGTTTCGTCACTGACTCCGTGCTGCGTGATGGTTTCCGTCGCCAACATTCAACTGACTCCGCCAACATTGGTCGCGTCGAGGTTGTGCGTGGTCCGGCAGCGTTACTCTACGGTATCGGTAACTTCGGTGGCATTGTGAATTACATGCCGAAGGCTCCCTTGGATAAAGATCGCACGGAGGCCATCATCGGCTTTGGTTCGAACGGCTTCTACCGGGGCGCGTTGGATTACAACGAGTCCTTCAACGAAAACGAAAAGCTCGGTTTTCGCCTCAGTTTGGCTGCTCAGCAGACCGGAAACGAAACAGAGTTGTATGATGAAGAGCACTATTTCATCGCGCCGATTCTGCAGTATAAGCCCTTTGATGGCACGACTCTCACATTCGACTTAGAGTATGGTGAAGACGAGCGGTCGGGCATTGGATTCCAAAGCGTGCGGGCTCGGGCTGACGTGCCAGCCGATCAACAAGATCGTTTGGAGCGCGCTGGATTCTTGGAATTCACAGGTAAAGATCGTCGCACCTTCCGTTGGTCCGGTCCCGACACCTCCCTGAGCACCAAGTCCTACAACACGCTCATCAAACTTGAGCAGAGGATCACGGATAATCTCTTCTTCCTCGCTGGTATCAACAAATCGATGGCTCGCTTTGGCGGACTCGATGTGGGTGGTTCCTTGCAAGCCGGTGTCGGTCCCGTTTCGTTGCGTGACTCAATCACGGTGGCGCCTTTGAGCCCGGATGATAATGCGTTTTCGGCCGGAACGGTTGATGATGCTATTTTCCAATACGCTTGGAACAGCTTCTACGAGAAGACGAATCGCGAACAGGTTCGCGCCGAGATCAATTACAACGTGGATACGTTCCGCGACAGCAAGTGGCTCGGTATGACCCACAACTTCCTCATTGGTCGTTCGGAAGAGTATTCCGACCGAAAGGGTTTCACGAATGCGACTGGGACTGGTTTGAACAATTACAAAAGTCCGACTGATTCTTCCTATATTCGCTTTAGGGTCCAAGGTGATGGTTCGCCTGACGAAGGAATGAGCCGTATCGCCAACACGCGCAACGAAGCTTGGAATCAAGGTACCTATGCGGTTTATCAAGGCACTTGGCTCGACGACCGGGTTACGGTAGTCGCCGGTAGGCGCCGTGATCGTAATGACAATCACGTCGTCACCGTAGGTATCGAAAACCCTGCTTCGAGCAGCGACATCAACCGCGACCCTCAAAGCAAAGAGACGAGCCAGCTCGGTATAAGCGTCAAGCTGACCCGCGAGATCTCGCTGTTTGCTTTGGAAGCCGACGGTATCGTGCCTAACTTCGAAGGCCTCCGTGATGGTAATGGCAATCCGATCGATGCGACTCTCGCGAGGAGCAAAGAGGTCGGGGTGAAGATCGATCTCTTCGACGGTAAGCTCTCGGGCACCATCTCAGCCTTCACGATCGAGCGAACCGGCACACCTCACTTCTACTGGTGGTCTCCTGCGCCGGCTAAGAATCAATTCGATGCTTCGAAGGATGTGGTTTACCTCGTGCAAGGGGCGAATCCTGAAGTGGGTCAGGCCGATTGGTCTGTCGCTCAGCAAAATGCCGTGGCCGAGTGGACTGCAGCAAAGAGCTCCGGAGCCGCTTTCCAACAAGACGGTAAATGGTATCTCAACGCGAGCAATGCCGCGGGTGCTGCTTACATGGACAAGGTTTATGCGAACGTATCCGCCGGTCAAGGATGGCCAGGATGGTATTTCGATATCGATGATCCCAACGTGAACATCGCTACGATGGATCGGTCTGCGCCGGATCGGGGAACTTATCAGGCTTGGTCTTCAGGTGATGATGAGTCCAAGGGCTGGGATGCTCAGTTGCTGTTCACGCCGACTGATCGGATTCAGCTCTTCCTCACCTATTCCAATCTCGAACGCGAAGTGCTGAACGTCGGAACATTCGCTCAACATCCCGCTGGCGAAATTGATCGTTGGGCTAACTGGTATTTTCCTGATGGTGCGTGGGGCCTGAGTGGCTTCTCCCTCGAAGACGCCTATGGTGCTCCTTACGACTCTTCGACTTGGTTAGGTGCGGGTTACCTCGATGGTGGTTCAGATGATGACACGCCGGAACATGCGGGTTCGTTCTGGGCCGCCTACACATTCCTCGAAGATGGTCCAGTGGGTGGATTGGTCGTTGGTCTCGGTGGTCAATACGAGTCTGAACGTGCCTTTATCTCGGCTCGCACCGATGGTTCAGGTCAGAAGCAGGTCGATGCCAACGGCAATGCGATCGAGCTCTACACGGACCCTCGTTTCAGCCTCGATGCGATGGTTCAATATAACTTCGACTGGCAAGGTCGTGAATCACGCCTGCAGCTCAACATCAGCAACCTCTTGGACGATACCGACCAATATGGTCTCGGTTTCGCTCCAGGCATTTCCGCCCGGCTCGAGTTCGGGGTGATCTTCTAGTCTTTAGGATATCTTTGCATGTTATTTCGCCCGATCCGGCTTTGCCGGGTCGGGCTTTTTTGTGGACCGATCACGCGCTTTTTGCGCCGTGGTCGGAGGGCTAAGTATGTCACTTATTAAGTGACAAATTGGCTTGAGGGTTGGGGGCGATTGAAGGGGGAGGGGGTGTGTGTGCGGGTAGGCGGGGCGGGGAGGAAAGGAGGGTCTGTCAGTTTTCGTGGAAGGCCAACGAAAGTGAGTTGGCTAGGACTGCGGCTACCGGTTTTGGCGGGGTTTTTTTTCTCCGGTGATTAAGGGTAACTGGTAGGGCCGAGAGGTAGGCACGCCAGCTGAAGCACGGCGCCACGGGAGCTTGGGGGGCATGTCCGTGGGGCTGAGTTTGTCACTTATTACGCGATAAACTGGTTTGGAGGACTGGCTCGGGGATTAGGCCCGGTGTAGGGTGCGAGCGGCGGGGTGGGAGCTTGGTTTGTTCACTTAACAAGTGACAAACTGGTCTTAGGGGCAGTTTCCTACGGTGAACGCGGTGGGTC
>Ga0222675_1000746_pt1 | contig 11827 bp, 9 predicted proteins | sample AntAcemetagen868_FD_179818 | JGI IMG/M metagenome (GOLD analysis project Ga0222675, IMG submission 179818) | Saline water microbial communities from Ace Lake, Antarctica - #868 | ecosystem: Environmental > Aquatic > Non-marine Saline and Alkaline > Saline | place: Antarctica: Ace Lake | collected...
ATCGTCGTGACAATGGTCTGCCCTTGCCGCCGCCATTCGAAATGCACGCGGTTATAATTCAGGTTCAGCCCGCCAAGTGCGGGATTATACCCGACATGCGGCAGTTGCGCGGGGTCGATCTGGTCAAGAGTGGGCAACGCACCGTCCCATACCAGAAAATCGCCCCTGACCTCGCGCAGGCCGGACGCATGGGTGGCATCGACCAGTCGGGCCATCTCGTCCGTGCCCAGATCGGGATCGCCGCCACCCACAATAATCAAATGACCATCTAAAATACCGTCCCTGAGCGTACCCTGCGCAAGAACACGTGTTGTGAACCGGTGGTCCGCCCCCAGCGTTTCCAGCGCGTACAGCGCTGTGACTGCCTTGGTCACGCTGGCCGGTGGCAGCAGCACAGCGGCGTTATAGGTTTCCAGCACCTCGCCCGTGGCCGGATCACCCAGCGCCACGCCGACCTGCCCGCTGATCCCCGCACGGGCGACAATGCCGTCCAGCGCAGCGCGCGGCGACACCCGCACGATCGGCCTGTAGGATCGCAGCGGCGCTTCGGCATGGGCGGCGGTTCCAAGGGTCGCGCCAATCCCTGCCAGCACCTGCCGCCGTGTCAGCCACATCACCAGTCGCCCCGCGCGCGGATCGCCGAGGACGATTGATGCGACATCGGCAGGTTGATGAAGGACCAGGCCGGGGCCTGCGCCCGCCCCAGAATATGGCTGGCCCTGTCGGGCAATTGGGCGGCACCATAGATGCGCGCGGCTTTTGACAGGCGCGCCGATATCCGGTCATCGGGCCGCGCGATCACACCGACCGGCACTGTGTCCATGATCCAGCGCCAATCTTGCCAGCGGTGCAATTGCGCCAGATTGTCGGCCCCCATCAGCCAGACGAACCGCACGCCCGGGTAATGCCTGCGCAAGGCCACCAGCGTTTGCGCGGTATGGCGGGTGCCCAGCCGGGCCTCAATGTCGGTGACCGTCACGCGGGGGTGGCGCATCAGGGCTTGCGCCGCCTGCATCCGCTGGGACAGCGGCGCAGGCCCGTTGCGTTTCAGCGGATTGCCGGGGCTGACCAACCACCAGAGCTTGTCCAGGCCGAACCGCGTCAGCGCCGCCTTGGTGATATGCACATGCCCGTGATGCGCCGGATCAAACGACCCGCCGAGCAGCCCGATCACCTGTCCTGCCTTTGCCACCGGAAAGCCGTGCAAGTTTGCGCCCCTCATCGGCCCCATTACCTTGCCGCAACAAGCAGGCTGGGCGGCAAAATGTAAACCCCCCGACGCAAACCCCGTCATACAAACCTGTCAGGCCCATAGCCATACTGGCAAAGCGGCTTTGCAGCCGGTGCCGCGGTCGAAAATTCCCTGCGCCGCCGCTTTTCATCGGCCCGGCGCCGTGCCAGATTGCCCGCATGACACAACTGACCACACAAGACGGCACGCCCGTTTCCCGCCTGACCTTTGGCACGATGCAATTCGGCGGCAAGGCAGATGCGGCGGAAAGTGCCGCCATGTATGACGCCGCGCGTGCGGCTGGCATCACCCATTTCGACACCGCCGTGCGCTATACCGACGGGGCGGCCGAAAAGATCCTTGGCCAGCTGATCAAGCACGAGCGCGACGCGATCTATCTGGCGACCAAGGTCGGCTATATCGGCGGGGCGGGGCGTGCCAATATCCTTGCGCAATTCGACATCTGCCGCAGCCAGTTGCAGCTGGATCAGGTCGATCTGCTCTATCTGCACCGGTTTGACGATGCCACGCCGCTGCACGAAACCTTTGCCACCATGGCAGAGCTGCAGGCGCGCGGGGCGATCCGGCAGATCGGCGTGTCCAACTACGCCGCGTGGCAAGTGATGAAGGCGCAAGCCGTGGCGCGCGACCTTGGCACCCGGATCGACGTGATGCAGCCGATGTATTCCTTGGTCAAACGGCAGGCCGAGGTCGAGATTTTCCCGATGGCGCAGGATCAGGGCATCGCCTTGGTGCCCTATTCGCCCTTGGGTGGCGGGTTGCTGACCGGCAAATATGCCAACGGCGGCACCGGGCGGCTGACCGATGATCCGCGCTATGCTTTGCGCTATGGGCAGGGCTGGATGCATGATGTGGCCGCCCGCCTGACCGCCTTGGCCCGCGATGCAAGCGCCGACCCCGCCACGCTCGCCGTGGCATGGGTCATGACGCATGGGGCGCGGCCATCGCCCATCATCTCGGCCCGGTCATTGGCGCAATTGCGCCCGTCGCTGGCGGCGGCGGAGTTTGCAATGTCGGCGGACCTCTATGCACAGATCACAGCGCTTAGCCCTGCGCCGCCACCGGCCACCGACCGGCTGGAAGAGGCATGAATGATTTCCTGATCATCGGCGGCGGGATCGCGGGCATTTCCGCCGCAGCCCGCCTGTCGGCGCTGGGCAGCGTCACCGTACTGGAACGCGAAGACGCGCTGGCCTATCACGCCTCTGGCCGCTCTGCCGCCTTGTTCGAGCAACATTACGGCAAAGCATCGACAGTCGCGCTGAACCGCGCCAGCCTTGATTTTCATCGCAGCGCCGATGTGCTGTCGCCGCGCGGGTTGATGCTGGTCGGCAGCAAGGGCGAGGCTGATCTGTTCGCCGCCGACGTCGCCGCGATGCAGATGGCCGAGATCACGATCGACGCGGCCTTGGCCCTGATTCCCGTGCTGAACCCCGCCCATGTGGACCGTGCCGCCTATGATCCGGGGGCATGGGATATAGACACCGACAGGCTGATCCAGACCTTCGCAAAAACCGCGCGCGGCAATGGCGCGCAGATCGTCACCAAGGCCGAGGTGACGGCGATCAGCCGCACCGCGCAAGGCTGGGCTGTCAGCACCAAGGCTGGCGACTATGCGGCGCGCCAGCTGGTCAATGCCGCTGGCGCATGGGTCGATGTGATCGCGCAAATGGCGGGGGTGGCTCCTTTGGGGTTCCAGCCCCTGCGCCGGTCGATGGCGCGGATTCCTGCGCCTGACGGGCATGATATCCGCGCTTGGCCGATGGTCTTTGGCGCGGGCGAAGGCTGGTATGCCAAACCCGATGCCGGCGCGCTGATCGTGTCCCCCGCCGAAGAAGACCCTGTCGCCCCCCATGACGCCTATGCCGATGACATGGTGCTGGCCGAGGGGCTGGCGCGGTACGAGGCAAATGTCACCACGCCCGTCACCCGATTGCTGGCGTCATGGGCGGGGCTGCGCACGTTTTCGCCGGATCGCAACCTTGTGCTGGGGCCGGACCCCGCGCATGCCGGTTTCATCTGGTGCGCAGGCCAAGGTGGCTATGGGATGCAGTCCGCACCCGGGGCCAGCCAGCTTTTGGCCGATCTGGTCGGCGGAAAAACGCCTGAGATCAGCCCCGATATGGTGGCGGCGCTGACCCCAAACAGGTTCCGCTGAAAAATCGCGCACAGCGGCCAGAGCGACCCTTACAAACCGCAGGACCTTGGCATATCTGCACCCGATGCAGCGCAAAGACCACCATATCAAGGCCAGGTTCGACCGACAGTATCGCAAGATTCAGCCGTTGGTACCGGGCATGGCCAGCCTGCGTAAACCGCGCTGGATGGTCGCACGGATCACGCTTGCCATCATCTTCATCCTCGGCGGGTTTCTGGCGATCCTGCCAATTTTTGGCCTGTGGATGATCCCTGTCGGCCTGCTGTTGCTGGCTATCGACCTGCCGGTCCTGCAAGGCCCCGTCTCGCGTCTGATGATACGGGGCCGCAGGTGGATCGCGCTGCGGCGCAGGCGCTAGCCGTCGATACGGATCGTGGCGTTCTGCGGATCATAGGGGCTGTCTTCGACAATCTCGGCAGGCCAGAGCTGGTCCAGCATCTTGACCTGTAGCTTTGTGCCGACAACCGCCATTTCGGGTTTGACATAGCCCATGCCGATGGATTTGCCGAAAGCCACCGAATAGCCGCCCGAGGTCAGACGCCCGACGCGGGTGTCGCCGTGATACAATGCCTCGCGGCCCCACGGATCGGCATCATCCGGCCCGTCGATCAGCAGGGTGACGCATTTGCTGCGGATCCCCTTGGCCAGCATCGCATCCTTGCCGTGGAAATCCTTGGTCAGGTCCACGAAACGCGGCAAATCAGCCTCTAACGGGGTCGCGTCGCGGCCCAGTTCATTGCCAAAAGCGCGGTATGATTTTTCCTGCCGCAGCCAGTTTTGCGCCCGCGCGCCGACCAGTTTCATACCATGTGGCGCGCCTGCCTTTTCCAGCAGATCGAACAGGTAATTCTGCATCTCGATCGGGTGGTGCAATTCCCAGCCAAGGTCGCCGGTATAGGCGACGCGGATGGCGTTCACCGGACACATGCCCAGTTCGATCCTGTGCGCGGACAGCCATGGGAAACGCTTGTTCGACAAGGCGGTGGCGGGGTCGGCATCCTTGATCACGGCAGCCAGCACATCGCGGGATTTGGGACCAGCGATGGCGAAAACGCCCCATTGCGTGGTCACATCCTGCGCGTTGATCCGGCCAAATTCGGCTTCTTTGTCTTCAATCGCCTTGAGCAGGTAATCCTGATCATAGGCCGTCCATGCACCAGCAGAGACGAGGTAATAATCATTCTCGGCGTTACGCACGATGGTATATTCGGTGCGCGTCGTGCCATGCGCGGTCAGCGCATAGGTCAGGTTGATCCGGCCAATGCGCGGCAATTTGTTTGTCGTGAACCAGTCCAGAAACGCCGTGGCACCGGCACCCGTGATCCGGTGCTTGGTAAAGGCGGTGGCGTCGATCAGGCCAACACCTTCGCGGATCGCTTTGGCTTCTTCCACCGCATATTGCCACCAGCCGCCGCGCCGGAAGGACCGCGCGTCATGGTCGTTGAACCCTGCGGGGGCATAGTAATTGGGCCGTTCCCAACCGTTCACAAAGCCGAATTGCGCGCCGCGTGCGGATTGGCGGTCATAGGCGGGCGATGTGCGCAGCGGACGACAAGCGGGGCGTTCTTCATCCGGATGGTGCAGGATATAGACGTGGTCGTAACATTCTTCGTTCTTGCGCGCCGCGAATTCGGTGGTCATCCAGTTGCCGTACCGCTTGGGGTCGAGGCTTGCCATGTCAATCTCGGCCTCGCCATGCACCATCATCTGGGCAAGGTAATAGCCGGTGCCACCGGCAGCGGTGATGCCGAAGGAAAACCCTTCCGCCAGCCACATGTTGCGCAATCCGGGTGCCGGGCCGACCAGCGGATTGCCGTCAGGGGTGTAACAGATCGGGCCGTTAAAATCGTCCTTCAGCCCCGAATTTTCGCAAGACGGAATCCGGTGGATCATCGCCATATATTGGTCTTCGATCCGTTCCAGATCCAGCGGGAACAGATCGGCGCGGAAACTGTCGGGCACGCCATATTCGAACACGGCAGGCGCGTTCTTTTCATAGACGCCCAAAATCCAGCCGCCGCGTTCTTCGCGCACATAGGATTGCGCGTCGGCGTCGCGGACCACGGGATGTTCGACATTGCCTTCGGCACGGAATTGCACCAGCGCGGGGTCTTGGTCCATCACGATGAACTGGTGTTCGACAGGGATCGCGGGGATCTTGATCCCCAGCTTTTTCGCGGTGGTTTGGGCATGGTTGCCGCTGGCGGTGACGACATGTTCGGCGGTCACGACGATCTGTTCGTCGGACGGCACAAGGTTGCCGCCCTTTTCCACCATCTTGGTGCAGGTCACTTCCCAATGCGTGCCGTTCCAGTGGAACGCATCAGCCTGCCATTTGCGTTCAATCGCAACCCCGCGCTGGCGCGCGCCCTTGGCCATGGCTTGGGTGACATCGGCGGGGTTAATATAGCCGTCGGTGTGGTGATAAAGCGCGCCTTTCAAATCATCCGTGCGGATCAGCGGCCATTTCGCCTTGATCTGGTCGGGAGTCATCCAGACATAGGGCACGTCGCAGGTTTCGGCTGTTGATGCATAAAGCATGAATTCATCCATGCGCTCCTGCGTCTGGGCCATGCGCAAATTGCCGACGACGGCGAAACCCGCGTTCAGGCCGGTTTCGGCCTCCAATGACTTATAGAAATCGACCGAATATTTGTGGATATGGGTCGTGGCAAAGGACATGTTGAACAAGGGCAACAGGCCCGCCGCATGCCAAGTGGACCCCGATGTCAATTCATCGCGTTCCAGCAGCATCACATCATCCCAGCCCGCCTTGGCCAGATGATAGGCGATCGAGGTTCCCACAGCACCGCCACCGACGACCAATGCTTTGACTTGCGTTTTCATGCTGACGATTCCCTCGGCGCTGCTTTGGGTGCAATCTGCTTGAAACCAGCAAGGCGCGACAGAACCAGCCGACGCCTTGTCGTCTAATTGCGACAGGCGTTGCGTCAAAGGCGCGATAGGATCAGGCGTCAATCACAACATGCTGGGCACAACCAGATCCGGCGGGCGATGCCCATCGGCAAAGGTCTTGATGTTGAGGATGACTTTCTCGCCCATCTCGACCCGGCCTTCGAGCGTGGCCGACCCCATATGCGGCAAAAGGATCGCGTTGGGCAGTTCTTTCAGACGCGGATTGATCAGATGGCCGCGTTCGAACACATCCAGCCCCGCCCCCGCGATTTCGCCCGCGCGCAGCATCCGCGTCAGGGCGTTTTCGTCGATCACCTCGCCGCGCGACGTGTTCACGATCACGGCAGAGGGTTTCATCAGCTTCAACCGCCGCGCGTTCATCAGATGAAAGGTAGACGGTGTATGCGGGCAGTTGATCGAAAGGATATCCATCCGCGCGACCATCTGGTCAAGGCTTTCCCAATAGGTCGCATCCAGCGCCTGTTCCACCTCGGGGCGCAGGCGGCGGCGGTTGTGGTAATGTACCTGCAGGCCAAAGGCGGCAGCACGTTTTGCAACCGCCTGCCCGATCCGGCCCATGCCAAGGATGCCCAGACGCCGCCCCTTGATCCGGCCGCCCATCATCGCGGTGGGGGTCCAACCCTGCCATGTATCCGATTGCGCAAGCTTGATCCCCTCGCCCATACGGCGGGTGACGCCAAGGATCAGCGCCATCACCATATCGGCGGTGTCATCGGTCATCACGCCGGGTGTGTTAGACACATGGATGCCCCGCTGGCGCGCGGTGGCGACATCGATATGGTCCACGCCTGCGCCGTAATTGGCGATCAGCTTGATCCTGTCGCCCGCCCGCGCAAGGATTTTCGCGTCGATCTGGTCGGTGATCGTCGGCACCAGCACATCGGCAGATTGCATCGCATCGACCAGTTCGTCCGGCGTCATCGGCGCGTCACTGTCGCGCAATTGCACGTCGAACAATTCCTTCAGCCGGGTTTCAACCTGCTGCGGCAATTGTCGCGTGACGACAACAGTAAGATGCTTTCCTGGCATGGGGCGTCCCTCTTGGCTTTTCAAATCCGGTCCTGCGTGGCAGGTTGCGCGAAAGGGACGCGCAGCACAAGAACGGCGCGCCCGAAACGGGCATAAAAGGCAGAAAATGAACAGTTTCGTCCGGTGGTCCCGCGTGATGCGCATGGCCCTTTGCGCCATGTTGCTGGCCGGTGCCGCCGCTGTCGCACAAGAGGCCAGCGACGGCCCCGCGATCGGGCCGGAAACCAACCTGCCGGTGCCGCGTTTCGTGTCACTGAACGCGGGCGAGGCGAATGTGCGCCGCGGCCCGTCGCTGTCGCACCGGATCGACTGGGTGTTCAAACGCCGCAACATGCCGCTGCAACTGGTCGCGGAATATGGCCAATGGCGGCGGGTGATCGACCGCGACGGGCAGGGCGGGTGGATTCACTATACCTTGCTGTCGGGCGCACGCACGGTGCTGGTCAATGAAACCCCCACCCCCCTGCGCGCGCGGCCCGACCCTGCGGCACCCGAAAACGCCATTCTGGAACAGGGCGTGATCGCGCGGCTGGGCCAGTGTGACCCCGACTGGTGCCAGCTGAACGCGGGCGGCTATCGCGGCTGGGTGCCGAAATCGGACATCTGGGGCGTCACGCTGGAAGAATTGCGCGACTGAGCGCTGCGCATTGCCAGCGGCGCCGTGATTGCCTAAGCACCGCGCATGAACGCGCCACATGACACCCGCCTGAACCTGTCTGCCGGGCTTTTGTCCGTGACGGTCGCGGCTGTGTTGGTCGCGGCCAAGCTGTGGGCGTTGGCGGAAACCGGATCGCTGGCGGTAGCCGCAACGCTGGCTGACAGCGCGCTTGACCTGATGATGTCGCTGGGCGGTCTGGCCGCAATCGCCTATGCCGCCAAACCCGCCGATGACGACCATAATTTCGGCCATACATCGGCCGAGGATCTGGCCGCACTGGGCCAGTCCTTGTTCATTCTTGTCTCGGCTGGCGTGATCGCGGTGGCGGCGGTTCTGCGCCTGCTGGACGACACCACCGCCATGCCGAAATCTGAAGGACTTGGGATCGGCGTGATGCTGTTTTCCATCATCGTGACGCTGGGATTGGTGACATGGCAGCGCCATGTCGCGCGTCGCACCGGCAACAAGGTCGTGCTGGCCGACAGCCTGCATTACATGGGCGATCTGATCCCCAATATCGGGGCGATTGTGGCGCTTTGGGCCGCGGCGCGGTTCGGGCTGTACCAGATCGACAGCGTCGTGGCGCTGGGGGCTGCGGCCTTTCTGGCGGTGGGTGCGCTGCGCATCGGCAAAGGGGCGTGGGACGCGTTGATGGACCGGCAGGCTGATCCCGCGATGATCGCGGGCATCCGCCAGATTGTCGAAGGTTGCGACGGTGTGCGCGGGCATCATGACCTGAAAACCCGCGTCGCGGGCAGCCGTGTTTTCGTGAACCTGCATATCGAACTGGACGGGGCACAATCGCTGGATCAGGCCCATGCCATCGGCGCGCGCCTGCGCCGCGAGATTATTGCAGCCTATCCGCGTGCCGATGTGCTGATCCACAAAGACCCGGTCGGCGTGGAACGGCACCCCGAAGATCCCCGCAGCTGAGGGTGCAGGGGGCGCTGCCCCCGCCCCGGACCTGGTCCGGGCCCCCCCCGGGATATTTGGGCTCGGAAGATGGTCAGGCAGCCAGACCGCGCCCTTTGAGCAAGGCATCCACCCCTGGCATCCGGCCACGAAAGGCGGTGTAAAGGGCGGCGGCATCGACCGATCCACCGGACGACAGCACGGTTTTTTCCAGCTTGGCGGCGGTGGCAGGATCGAAGGGATCGCCTGCTTCCTCGAATGCGGCGAAGGCGTCGGCGTCCATCACCTCGGACCACATGTAGCTGTAATAGCCGCTGGAATAGCCGTCACCGGCAAAGACATGCGCGAAATGCGGGGTCGCGTGGCGCATGCCGATGGCGCGCGGCATGCCGATTTCGGTAAGGATTTCCGCCTGCCGTTGCATCGGATCGGCAGGGGCAGGCCCGTCGTGAAACCCCAGATCGACCAGCGCCGAGGCCACATATTCCACCGTCTGGAAGCCCATGTCATAGTTTGCGGCCCCCAGCATCCGTTGCAGCAGGTCAGCTGGCATCGCAGCCCCCGTATCAGCATGGGTCGCGAATTCGGACAGGACGGCAGGCACACTGAGCCAATGTTCATAAAGCTGGCTGGGCAGTTCCACGAAATCGCGCGCGACGGAGGTGCCGCTGATGCTTTCATAGGTCACATCCGACAGCATCTGGTGCAACGCATGGCCGAATTCGTGAAACAAAGTCCGCGCGTCGTCATAGGACAAAAGCGCGGGCCTGCCCGCCTCGGGTTTGGCGAAGTTGCACACGTTGATCACATGCGGGCGGGTATCGCCGCCCAGCCGTTTTTGCGACCGCATCGCCGAACACCAGGCGCCGGACCGTTTTGATCCCCGCGCGAAGTAATCGCCGATGAACACCGCGACATGCGCACCATTGCGTGTCACCTCCCAGATCCGCACATCCGGATGGTAGACGGGGCCGTCGATGGCGGTGAAATCCAGCCCGAACAGCCGGTTGGCACAGGCAAAGGCCGCAGCGATCATCCGGTCGAGTTGCAGGTAGGGTTTGAGTTCCGCCTCATCCAGATCATGCAGCGCGCGGCGGCGTTTTTCGGAATAGTAGCGCCAGTCCCATGGCTCTAGCGGGCCTGCATGCCCATCACCCTGCAGCATATCGGCCAGCACGGCGGCATCCGCCTCGGCGGCGGCCTTGGCGGGGTTCCAGACCTGCATCAGCAGATCGCGCACCGCGGCAGGATTGCCCGCCATTTCGGTTTCCAGTTTGAAATCGGCAAAGCTGGCATAGCCCAACAGCGCCGCGCGTTCCTGCCGCAAGGCCAGCGTTTCGGCAGCAATCGCACGGTTGTCGGTGGCCCCGCCATTGGCCCCGCGCGCGCCCCAAGCAAGGTATGCCTTTTGCCGCAAATCGCGCCGGTCGGAAAATTGCAGGAATGGCACGATCAGGGACCGCGACAGGGTCACGACCGGACCGTCCGCGCCTTTTTCGGCCCCTGCGGCGCGGGCTGTCGCCAGAACGAAATCGGGCAGCCCGCCCAGATCATCCGGCCCCAGCGGCATCACCCAGTCGCGTTCGTCAGCGAGCAGGTTCTGCACGAATTGCGTGCCCAGCACCGACAGGCGCGATTTCACGGCGCGCAGGCGGGCGGCGGCGTCTCCATCCAGCAAGGCACCAGACCGCACAAAGCCACGCCGCGTCAGCATCAGCACGCGCTGTTGTTCGGCGGTCAGATCGAGGGTGTCGCGGGCGGTCCAGAGCGCCTCGATCCGCGCGAACAGCGCCTTGTTTTCCGAAATCTCGGAAGAATAGGCGCTGAGCAAGGGCGCGAAATCGCGCTGCAATGCGTCGCGCGCCGGGTTACTGTCGGCGCCTGCAAGGCTGTAGAACGCACCCAGCACGCGGTTCAGCGGCGCATCGGCCTGTTCCAGCGCCGCGATGGTATTGGCGAAATCGGGCGCGTCGGGGTCATCCGCAATCGTTGCGATATTGGCGCGGGACAGGGCCAGTGCGGCATCCACTGCGGGTGCGAAATCATCATCCGAGATCGCGCCAAAAGGCGGCAGGCCAAAGGGCGTGTTCCAGTCGGTCAGCAGCGGGTTGGTCATGGCGAAACTCCTGTCGATAGTGTCAGACCCTTGCCGGCGCAGACCGGACAATCACGCTGCGGCTTGATCGCGATGGTCCGGGTCTGGGCATATAGCGCGTCATAGATCAGCAGCCGCCCGGCCAGCCCGTCACCTGCCTGCGTGATCTGTTTGATCGCCTCGACCGCCATCATCGCACCGATCACGCCGGGCAGCGGACCCAGCACGCCCGCCTCGGCGCAGGAAGGGACCAGCGCGGGATCGGGGGCTTGGGGGAAGACACAGGCATAGCAGGGGGTACCATGGGCGGGGTCATAAAGGCTGATCTGCCCTTCCCATTGCGTCAGGGCTGCAGCGATCAGCGGGATGCCTTGGGCCACGGCGGTTGCGTTGACCAGATAGCGGGTGGCGAAATTGTCGCTGCCATCGAGCACCAGCTCGTATTCGGCAAACATGTCGGCCGCGATCTCGGCCGTCAGCCGCCGGTGATAGGGCCGCACGGTCACAAACGGGTTCTGCGCCACCATCGCGGCGGCGGCGGAATGGACCTTGGGCATGCCGATATTCTTGTCGGGATGGATCACCTGCCGCTGCAGGTTGGCATTCTCGACCGTATCATCGTCGATCACCCCGATGGTGCCGACACCGGCGGCGGCCAGATATTGCAAGGCTGGCGCACCAAGCCCGCCTGCCCCCACGACCAGCACGCGCGCATCGCGCAATGCCTTTTGCCCCGGCCCGCCGATTTCGCGCAGCACGATATGACGGGCATAACGGTTCAGTTCC
>Ga0222675_1000759_pt1 | contig 11694 bp, 13 predicted proteins | sample AntAcemetagen868_FD_179818 | JGI IMG/M metagenome (GOLD analysis project Ga0222675, IMG submission 179818) | Saline water microbial communities from Ace Lake, Antarctica - #868 | ecosystem: Environmental > Aquatic > Non-marine Saline and Alkaline > Saline | place: Antarctica: Ace Lake...
GTCGAACATCGACGTTTTCGTCAGCGACCACTCGATTCACATGGGCAATCACCTCCTCAACAGTGTCGCGAGGATGCAAGCGGAAATTCACCATTGCCGTAGCCTCTATGGGCAGTACGTTGACTTTCACACTACCCGACAACATCGTTACGGCGGTGGTTGTACGCAACATAGCATTGGTCTCCGGGCTTTGTTCTAGGCTTCTGTCGATGAGTCCGCCAAACAACCAGCGATTAGCAAATAACAGCCTATTAATAAACGGCATTTCTCTACTCAGGGTATCAAACATTGCCAAACTCAACCCTTCCAACCCACCAGGCATGGGGTTTTTTTCGAGTTTAGTAATCGCTTCAGCTAAAATGCCCGCCGCCGTTTGTGGCGGAGGCATTGAAGAGTGCCCACCCTCTGACTTACCCACCAACTGCAGGGTAAGACTACCCTTTTCGGCAACATTGACCGCAGCAACTAATCTATCTATACCGGGAATAAATCCATCAAGTAGAAATGAGCCCTCATCAAGGGACCATAATAATTGCACTCCCTGTTTTTTGAGATAGTCGGCAACTAATCCAGCACCCATGGCGCCACCAATTTCTTCATCGTGCCCAAAACTAAAATAGATGGTCCTCAGCGGTTGGTAGTCCCTTGCCAACAGATAGGTAGCAGCCTCCACCATACCGATAACGCCACTTTTATCATCGAGAGCACCGCGCCCCCAAATATATCCATCCTCGATATGCCCACTAAAAGGAGGGTGAGTCCACAACCCTTCAGTCCCGGGAATAACCGGCACAACATCGTAATGGCCGGTTACCAATACCGGTTGCAGAGTGGTATCTGTACCCTGCCATTTAAACAGTAGCGTCTGGTTGAACTTTTCGAGCTCTAAGTTACGGTGAAAAGCGGGATAGGTATCCGCCAACCAGTTTTGGAATTGCGTAAATGCGACATGGTCATCCGCATTCGACTCTTGAAAAGATATAGTGGGAAATACAAGAGACGCAGAAAGATTTGTAATCAAGCGCGACTCATCAAGATCGATGACACGCTCACTCTGGAGCACCGTCACACTAGGACGATGTAATAAGCCCCTTACTACCACAATCAGCGCAATGGCCACTAGAAGAACAATGAGATATTTGACTATTTTTAACATATATAAATCCCTCTATCACTGAGCAATTCCGTCCTCCTTAGTACATAGTTCGGACGGTTCCTTTTGTCTACTTTATTTGATCTGTTCAGCGATGCAGTTTTACTGCATATCATTGTTATGTGAATATTTGTGCATAAATCTCACTGGGATGATTACATAGTGCATTTGCACCAGCATTGTTGAGCTCTTCTTCAGTTCCGTAACCCCATAATACCCCTATTGCCTTGATGCCGTGGTTTCTAGCTCCGATCATATCGTAACTTCGATCACCAATCATTAGGGTATCTTGTGGAAGTATATCCTCACTCTTTAGGATGTGACCTAGCAAATCGGTTTTATCTGCTAGTGATCCATCAAAATTACTTCCATAAATTACATTAAAGTACTGGCTCAAAGCGAAGTGCTCAATTATTCGTTCCGAGTAAACGGTTGGCTTAGATGTCGCTACATGTATTGAATCAGCTTTATCGACTAACTGGTTTAAGCACTCTGGAATTCCATCGTATACCTGGTTTTCAAAGAGACCCAATGTTGAAAAACGTTGGCGATATAAACTGACAGCATTTTGAGCAAGCTGCTCATTTCCACATAACTCTTTAAAGGTGTCTTGAAGTGGTGGCCCAATATAAGATTCTAAATTAACATCTTTGCCAATCTTAATACCCAATTTTGAAAGGGCAAAATGAATACATGCAAGGATGCCTTCTTTGGGATCAGTTAAGGTGCCATCTAAGTCGAATAGAATGTGCATCAAATATTCACATTCATATTCACATAACACTCAATTTTGCGAGAATCTCTTGTTTCAGTGATCCGAGAGAATGACCTGACTGAATTCAGCTTCAACCACAGTTTATACAGCTTCTTCATCTTCGGGGCCGATCCAGGTAAAGGGATTGAAAGCTATCTCCCATAAATGACCGTCAGGATCTTTAAAGTAACCACTGAAACCACCCCAGAATACCTTCTGCGGTTCCTTGACCATTACGGCCCCAGCTTCAACAGCCTGCTTTATCACGCTAACCACTTCAGCTTCTGACAAAACATTGTGCGCAATCGCAAAAGAATTGAAGCCCGATCCTGCAGCATCAACCTGTGCATCTTCAGCAAGTTCTTTTCGATCATACAGTCCAAGCCAAGTGCCGCTGAGTTTAAAAAAAGCAATATTGTTTTCGTGCCCATGCCTGGGGAATCCCAATCCATTTTGATAGAAATCGATAGAGCGTTTTAGGTTATCCACGCCCAAGGTGATCATGCTCATTCTAGGTTGCATAGGAATTCCTTCTAACATATCGCTCCTAGCATCGAATCAACTTTACTGTGCCCGACTGCATGGGTTTGATATATATTATTATTGCGCCTCTTATTCAGAACCCGACACAGACACTAAGTGCGTTTAATCCAATTCGTCAATCCACGTCATTTGAATAGCTTCAAGAATTTTTTCGCCGCAGCGATCAGGATCATCAGAAAAGTCTTCAATGGCTAAAACCCACTTATGTAGATCAACAAAGTTAACATACTGAGGATCAACATCCGGGTGACGTTCCATTAATTCGATGACGATATCGCTAACATCGGTCCACTTAAGCATATTTTTACCTCATTTTATGCGCATTGATTGGCGCATCTTTGCTTTATATTATGGATTAAATCGTTCAATAAAATCCTTGAACAGCTGTATAAAATAAGGCCGAGGAGTCTCCATAAACGCGGCATGATCACCGCCGGACACCACTACCCAACTTTTGTCGGCAGTCTTTAGCCGAGTAAACAGCTTGGCCTGCAAATCTGTTGGTGCATAAGGATCAAACTCACCCTGAATAAGTAGTACAGGAACATCAATGCGGCTAGGGTCGATGGTTAGAAATTCCTGCTCCCGACGCCAATCAACTCGGACAGGGTCGGCGGCTAAAGCAGCCTTCACATAGCCATCGATGGCGCGCTGGCTGATACTACCCGGCACAATAAAGTCACTTGCGGCAGCTTCTGCTGTGTTAACACGTCTTTCTAGGGACTTATCTTTATGATCTTTTTCTACGCTAGCATCCAAATCCAACCAAAAACCGAAGAGTGTCAAACTAGCAATATTATTTGAATTATTCTGAGTTGCTAGCAGCGAAATCACTGAACCATAGGACCAGCCAAACACATGAACGGGGACATTGTCATGGCGCTCAGATATCCAATCGACAACGTTAATCACATCATTAGCGGCCTTGACTGGGGAAAGCCATTGGCTGGCATCTCTTGGCGTTTTTCCATAGCCACGCAGATCGATAGCATAAGAGTCATAGCCCTGCTCGAGCATTCCATCCATCAGTGATAATTCTTCACCTTCAACCTGAAGATCAAAGTCCGGCAGACCACTCCACGTTCTGCCATGGACGAATAAAATAATTCCTTTAGCCCCATCATCGGACTTCTCCCATACCGCCATTGGATGGCCATCGGACATCACCCTGTGTTTAGTGGGAGTTACTTGCCCGGTTGTTAATTCCTCATCCGTATACTGAACAACGGTGTCTATAGAAGTGACACAAGACGTGCAAAATATCAATAATAAGCACAGGAGTAAGTTGTGATGTAACTTAGATTTAAGAATAGTAAGCCGCTCCATCACCACCTCTGTTTAGTGCCTCTCTGACACCATGTTGATGGTGTAAATAGGGATTTCAACTACCAAGTCCTGCTCCTCAATGATCACCTGACAACTCAACCTCGAGTCTGGATCAACTCCCCAGGCTTTATCGAGGTAGTCTTCCTCAAGCTCATCGGCTTCAGGAAGTAAATCATAACCCTCTCGAACATGAATATGGCAGGTCGTACAGGCGCAGGACATCTCACAGGCATGCTCTATATCAAGACCATTGCGCAGAGCAGCTTCGCAAACAGATTCTCCCTTGTGGGCCTCAATAACAGCGCCATCTGGACATATCTCTTTATGAGGTAAAAATACTATTCGAGCCATGATCAATAAAGTCCTTTAAGGATAGATTTTGTTTTAACCCTGTTCAATTTCGTCCAGGCTACGGCCTGCCAATGCTCTCTTAATCGAGGCATCCATCCGCCGGGCAGCGAAAGTCTCGCTAGTTTTGCCCACCGCCTCTATTTGACGCGCCAAAACTCGATACTGCGTGGTCTCCGCTCGTATCTTCTGGAGTTCCTTGACGGCCACCTCTAGGCACTGAATTTCTTCTGCACTAAGCAGCTTATCTCCATCTTGCTTTAACGCTGCAAGAAGGTCTTCGATCATTCTGTCGGCGTCAACCTGCTGCTCACAAAGTGCTCTGGCCTGCATATCATCCCGAGCATGGTTGAACGAATCTTGAAGCATTTGAGTAATCTCATCTTCAGCTAAACCATAAGACGGTTTCACTTCGATTCTGGATTCTACATTACTAGTCAATTCGCGAGCAGTAACGCTAAGCAAACCGTCCGCATCAACTTGATAAGTGACTCGAATTTTGGCGGCACCGGCAACCATAGGTGGAATACCTCGCAATTCAAATCGAGCCAGCGACCTGCAATCATCAACCAACTCGCGTTCACCCTGCAAAATGTGCACAGCCATAGCTGTCTGCCCATCTTTGAATGTGGTGAATTCTTGGGCCTTGGCAACGGGAATAGTGGTATTGCGATGAATAATCTTTTCGATCAGCCCACCCATTGTTTCAATACCTAAGGACAGCGGAATCACATCTAGCAGCAACATCTCGTCGCCTGATTTGTTACCAATTAACACCTCCGCTTGCAATGCCGCACCTAAGGCAACTACCCTGTCAGGGTCGAGGTTAGCTAAGGGCTCTACACCAAAGAATTCAGCCACCTTATCTCGAACTCTCAAGGTTCTGGTCGATCCACCAACCAACACTACCGTATCTATCTCGTCTACAGCGACGCCGGCATCACGCAATGAGCGACGACAAGCTCGAATAGTTTGGTTCAGTAAGTCGTCGATCAAATCATCCATCACATCACGGGTCAGAACACCGCTCCAATCCAGAAGTTCGATCTCGACGGTCTCAGAATCGGTTAGCTCTTCTTTAGCTGCCTTGGCCGCTTCAAGAAGAATCCGCTGCTCCATTGGATTTAAGGACTCGCTCATACCCGACTGTTGGCGCAACCACTCAGCAATAGCGTGGTCAAAATCATCGCCCCCAAGAGCCGAATCACCGCCAGTTGCAAGCACTTCAAAAACACCGCGTGAGAGACGCATAATGCTAACATCAAATGTCCCGCCACCTAGATCATAGACCGCAATAACACCCTCTTTGGCATTCTCTAGCCCATAGGCAATAGCCGCCGCAGTAGGCTCATTAAGCAGCCGTAATACTTTAACGCCCGCAAGAGTCGCGGCATCTTTTGTGGCCTGACGCTGAGCCTCATCAAAATAAGCCGGCACAGTGATCACCGCCCCATCTAAAACACCATCAAGGGATGCCTCAGCACGACGTACTAATGTACGTAAAATCTCAGCCAACACCTGAATCGGGCTTACCAGTCCATTTGCAGTAACAATTTTAGGCATTCCACCTTGATCAGTCTGAAAATTATAGGGAAGCTGATTACCAAACATTTTAACGTCTTCGAGTCCACGCCCGAGCAACCTCTTCACCGAAGATATGGTATTCAGCGGGTCGCTTACGTTGTGCTCTGCGGCTTCGATGCCCACACAATTAGCCCCTTGCGGAGCGTAGTGAACTACAGAAGGCAATAAATGCCGACCCTTCGCATCTGGCAGAGTTTCAGCCATGCCGCTGCGAACAGTTGCAACTAGTGAATTGGTTGTCCCAAGGTCAATACCCACCGCGTTTCTACGCTGGTGAGGTTGAGGGGATTGTCCAGGTTCAGAAATTTGTAATAAAACCACGCTCTATGAGTCCTCTAGTTCAGCTTCGAGCTGTTCGATTTCGACCAGTAACTTGGCAAAAAACTGCATCTTAACCATTGCGTTAAAAGCATCATCAAATAACTCAGATTCATACTGACGCTGAAATTCAGATTGAAGTTCACAATAGGTGCTTTCAACATCAATTCTAAGCGTCGCAATACTCTGCAAAGGATTCTCTTTATTAGAAATGTCAGACAGAGTCTCTCGTAATTCTATCTGTTGCATCAAAAATACAGTATCACTAGTGATGTGAGTTTCTTGATCAACATCTGTGTCTTTGAGCGTTAAAAGATATTGCGCCCGCTTTAGTGGGGACTTCAACGTATCGAAGGCTTGATTAATAAAAGAGGATGCCTGCACTGCGACACGCCTTTCAATATCCGATTTAGTAGCGTACCTATCAGGATGAAATTCTTGTTGGAGTTTACGATAGCGGACGCCCAAATCATTGAGATCGACGTCCCAGACTGGGGTAATTGAGAAAACTGCAAAGAAATCGCTAGAAAAATTCAATGGGCCATCACTCTGACTATTTTTAATTAAAGGCGCACAGGTTAAACGTGAAAGCTCTCTCCGCAGCCACATTCGTCCTTAACATTAGGGTTTTTAAATTCAAACCCTTCATTTAATCCCTCTTTAATATAGTCCAACTCGGTACCATCGAGATATAACAAACTCTTGGGATCAATCATCAATTTAAAATCACTAAATTCGAAGATTTCGTCCTCAGCAGCAGCAGCGTCGACAAATTCCAGAACATAGGACAATCCCGAACAACCGGTAGTACGAACGCCTAAGCGTATACCCAAGCCCGTGGTGCGATGTTCTAAATGTTTTAGGACATGCTGCTCAGCAGCCGAGGTCATTGTGATTGCCATTTTGCCAGCTATCTCCCTAGCTTCGCTCGAACGTCGCGCACTGCAGTTTTGATTGCATCTTCAGCAAGTACTGAACAATGGATCTTAACGGGGGGAAGCGCCAATTCTTCGGCGATTTGAGTGTTTTTAATCTGTTCAGCTTCATCCAAATGCTTACCTTTAACCCATTCGGTTAAAAGTGAACTCGATGCAATAGCTGAACCACAACCATAAGTTTTAAACTTTGCATCTTCGATAATACCTTCATCATTAACACGAATTTGCAGACGCATAACATCACCACAGGCAGGTGCTCCAACCATCCCAGTACCAACGTTTTTAGATGTTTCATCTAACTGACCCACGTTCCTTGGGTTTTCATAATGATCTATAACTTTTTCGCTGTAAGCCACAATAATGACTCCTAGTTAACAGTTTAAACTAACGCTGCAAATTTAAGACGCCAGTAGCGTCTTAATGAGCGGCCCATTGTACAGTATTTAAATCAATTCCCGCTTTATACATATCCCATAATGGCGATAATTCTCGTAATTTGCCCACTGCATGACGCACTTTCTCAATAGCCGTGTCTATGTCTTTCTCTGAGGTGAAACGACCGATACTAAATCGAATCGAACTGTGGGCCATCTCGTCATTTAGACCGAGAGCCCGCAGCACATAAGAAGGCTCCAAACTCGCCGATGTACAGGCAGAACCAGAAGAAACAGCCAGGTCTCGCAAGGCCATAATGAGAGACTCTCCTTCTACAAAAGCAAAGCTAATATTCACAATTCCAGGCACATGCTGATCTTCAGAACCATTTAAATGGACCTCTTCCATATCAGACACGCCAACCCACAATCGAGTACGCAGAGCGTCAATACGAGCAGATTCTGCCGCCAAATTCTTAAAGCCAACCTTAAATGCCTCTCCCATCCCAACAATTTGGTGTGTCGGTAATGTACCAGATCGCATTCCACGTTCATGGCCACCACCATGCATCTGAGCTTCAATGCGCACTCGGGGCTTGCGTCGCACAAACAGCGCGCCAATACCCTTAGGTCCATAAATTTTATGAGCAGAGAAGGACATCATGTCGACGTACATGTCCTCTACATTAATCCCTGTTTTACCTGCGCTTTGGGCCGCATCAACGTGGAAAAAAACTTTTTTCTCACGACAGATTTTACCGATAGCGGCGATATCATTTAGTGTGCCAAGCTCGTTATTAACGTGCATTATTGACACCACAGTTGTGTCTTCTCGAATCGCATCAGCGACCATCGCCGGCTGGATCAGACCATTAGAATCTGGATCAAGATAGGTAACCTCAAAGCCTTCACGCTCGAGCTGGCGACAGGTGTCTAACACCGCCTTATGTTCGATTCTTGAGGTGATAATATGCTTGCCTTTACGCTGATTGAAGTGCGCGCAACCTTTAATCGCAAGATTGTTAGCTTCGGTTGCACCTGAAGTCCAAACAATCTCTCTAGGGTCTGCACCAATAAGATTAGCAACATCCTGACGCGCCTCTTCCACTGCGGCCTCTGCCTGCCAACCGAACACATGTGAACGCGATGCTGGGTTACCAAACTGTCCAGCAGGGGTCAAAAATTCCATCATTTTCTCGGCAACGACCGGATCAACCGGTGTGGTTGACGCGTAATCTAAGTAAATCGGTAGATTCATCTACTACTCCATATCAGCAGGCTTTAGCCCGCACATTATTATCTTCCAAGGTCAATAGCTGATCCACTTGACGATTGGCTATAGTCTGTACATCGCGCTTGGCCACCAAATCTGCTAGCGAAATTCCGCTTAAAAAGCCGGTGATCTGTCGGCCTAAATCATCCCACAAATTGTGGGTTAAGCAGATACTGCCGCCCTGACAGTCTCCCTTACCTCCACAATTGGTACTATCAACAGACTCGTTGACAGCCTTAATAATATCGGCCACACAAATTAAGTCAGTCGTCCCTACCAAACGATAGCCGCCACCCGGGCCACGGACACTATCAACTAAACCAGCTTTCCGTAGACTTGCAAAAAGTTGCTCCAAATAAGACAAAGAAATTGTTTGACGCTCCGAAATCTCGGCGACAGATACGGGCCTTTTCTCTGAGTGCAAAGCCAGATCGAGCATCGCCGTCACTGCATAGCGGCCTCTGGTTGTCAGTCTCATATTTTTAACCTGGATTTAACCATTAACAGGCAATAATTATCTAATACCCTACTAAAATAGTCAAGTACTTAGATCGGCTCAGATTCCATTACTTTCCGCGCTTTCGTTGTGCCGCTGATAGCAGACCTCTCAGCATAGAAACCTCCATCTTATCCATTCTAGTACGATTAAATAGCCGTCGCATTCTCGTTAAAAGCTGCTTAGGATTATCCGGATCATAGAAATTCAAATCAGCCATAGTGGCGGCCAAATGGTCGTGAAATAACTCTAACTCGTCAGCGGTGGCTAGGGGCTGATCCCACTCGTTCATTTCCGGCAAATCACCATTTTCACATGCCAGACTAGCCATACGGATCTCATAGCAGAGTACTTGAACCGAGGCCGCTAGATTTAACGAGCTGTAATCTGGGTTCGACGGAATATGCATGTGATAGTGACACTTTTGCAGTTCACTATTTGTGAGCCCGCGATCCTCTCTCCCAAAGAGCAACGCAACTTGATGAGATTTAGCCTCTTGCCAAATTTTTTCACCGCACTCCCGGGGATTTATCAAAGGCCAGGGTATTCTGCGTTCCCGCGCACTAGTTCCAATCACCAAACCACAATCCTTAATCGCCTCATCCACTGAGCCAACAATTTTTGCATTAGCTAGCACATCGCTGGCCCCTGCTGCTCGCCAGACGGCTCTTGGCGCAGGATATTCACGCGGTTCAACCAGATATAACTCCGCTAAACCCATGTTTTTCATTGCTCGGGCGGCACCCCCAATATTTCCTGGATGGGAGGTGTTAACCAATACAATTCTTATTTTTGTTTGTCGCTCAGCTGTAGACATTAATTTCCTCTCTTGTCTGCAATTAGTCCCTAATTTTAGTCACTTAAAAAATAGGCACGCGAGTGTAGCAGAATCGGGGTTCTCTGGTACAATGCGCGCCGTCTTATCTTCACTTGGAATACTCTTATGCAACCGATGGTCAATATCGCTCTACGCGCGGCCCGTCAGGCTGGCGAGATGATTGTTAAAGCTGCCGACAACTTAGAGTTAGTCAAAGTGGATGAAAAGGGTCGGCATGATTTCGTGACTGAGGTCGACCGCCGCTCCGAAGAAACCATTATCTATCACATTAAAAAAGCCTATCCAGATCATCGATTCCTCGGTGAGGAAGGCGGCTCTAGCGGCAATCCAGACAGTGATGTCGAGTGGATTATTGATCCATTAGACGGCACCACGAACTTCGTTCGAGGCATTCCTCATGTGGGCATCTCAATCGCCTGTAGAGTCAAAGGACGCCTTGAGCACGCCGTTATTCTAGAGCCTTTTAAGCGTGAAGAATTCACTGCTAGCAGAGGGAATGGGGCGAATCTCAATGGACGTAGAATTCGCGTATCAGGTCGTCTCGAAAAATCTGGCGCCCTTTACGGAACAGGGATTCCTTTTAGTGACCCCTCGTTCAGTGAAATGGACAATTACCTAGCCTGCATGCATGAATTCGCCGATAACTCATCGGGCATACGGCGAATGGGTGCCGCCTCACTAGATTTGGCTTATATTGCGGCGGGCAGAATGGATGTCTTCTGGGAAATGCATTTAAAACCCTGGGATATTGCAGCTGGTGTGCTCATTGTCCGAGAAGCTGGCGGTATGGTAAGTGATTTTCAAGGTGGGGAATCCTTCTTGGAAAGGGGTCACATCCTGGCCAGCACACCAAAATTATTCAAACCTAGCCTGAAAGTACTCGCCAAACATTTAGGCCACATTAGGTAGACCGGAAACCTTATCCCAGCAGCAGTACACTGCGATCGAAAAGCCAGTAAGCGCTGCAGCTTCCGATCGCATAAACAGTAACATCGGTTATCACCCTTTCTTTCTTCTTAATAGCTGGGATCTGCCGTGCGAGCAGCCCTATAAAAATAACACCACCAATAAATATGATCTGACCTATTTCAACACCAATATTAAAAAACAATAGGGCTTCAATTTTCATCGACTGAGGCAACCCTAGCTCCTGAAGTACCACCGCAAAGCCAAAGCCATGTAACAGTCCAAAACCTGAAGAGACACTTACTGGATAGCGCCAAGTAAAACTATTTTTCTCGCGACCATGATGATGAATAATTTCAACCGCTAATAATAAAATACTCAAAGCAATAAGTATTTCGACCAATTCAGTGCGCACTCTAAAAATATTCAAAGTGGCGAGGCTGAGCGTGATGGAGTGGGCGAGAGTAAATCCAGTCACCGTAAGCAGTAACCGCTTAAGACCTCCGGCAATGATAATTAAGCAGAGTACAAAAAGTAGGTGGTCATAGCCCTTAAGAATATGCTCTGTCCCCGCTATTAAATACTGATACGCAACCTCAGTAGATGAGGCGTCGAGCGGTAGCGCTATAATCGTCACTTCTGGCCCCGAAAAAACCTGGGCGGTCTCCCCGGACAGTGACTTGTAGACCACCAAAGAAGTAAGACCCGGATTGCTACCAGGGTAGCTTAGTTGGACAGTAAAGGCTGGATTAGTCTGATCACAAACATAGTGCTTTCGACCCAACAGACCCATCGGTCGGTTTCCTGTAGAGCCATCCTCGACACGACAACTTTCATGGTCTA
>Ga0222675_1000802_pt1 | contig 11382 bp, 9 predicted proteins | sample AntAcemetagen868_FD_179818 | JGI IMG/M metagenome (GOLD analysis project Ga0222675, IMG submission 179818) | Saline water microbial communities from Ace Lake, Antarctica - #868 | ecosystem: Environmental > Aquatic > Non-marine Saline and Alkaline > Saline | place: Antarctica: Ace Lake | collected...
TGCCTGCCGCTCGATGCTTCACTCGGCACGGGCGATTATCCGCCGACCGCCCCGGGCTGGGAGCTCTACGACCTGCAGAATGATCCCCATGAGCTGAACAACGTCTACACCGACCCCACCTACGCGGCGATTATCCCGTTGTTGAAGCAGCGAATTCTGGATCTGAAACAGAAGTATGGCGACAACGACGACGCCTACCCCGAACTCATGAAAGTCCGCGAAGCGCATTGGCACTAGTCGCTTTGCCTCCGTCGAGACATCCTATCCGCCCATTCCGCGCTTCTCCACCGACTTTTCTTTGCGGAAAATTGAAACCTCGGACGATTTCGTTGTCCTATTGCCACGAGCGAGCCTTATGCAACGTTCCCCTACCCTTCTCCTATGGCTTCGATAAATCCTAAAAATCAGCTCCTTCGCGTCGCCCGCCTGATCACACTTTCGGCGATCGGCTTCACGTTGGTGGCCTCGGCGTTGACCGCTGCTGCCCCCCGTGAGGTCAGTTCCAAGTCGGCGCCAGATCGTGACCATCACCTCTTCGTCGGACTCGATCTCTTCGTTAATCACGAATCTGAGTTCGTCGCCGTTCGCAAGATTTCCGACAAAGACGCCCTGATTGACACTCCCGCTCACGATCGCGTGAGGCTCGGCAACTCCCCCCGCTTTCGCATTAAAATGGCGACCAAAGTGAGCGCTAATTCCGCTTCGATTGCCAAACTCAAAGCCGTCGCGACTTACTCCGCCGGCAACGATCCCGCCATGATCGCCATGCTGGATCAAGCGAGGATCCAAAACGCTATGGCCGACCAAGTTGACGCCGCCGAACAGCGACTGAGCACCGCCGACGTGCGCGCATCCGCTGCCGAAGACGCCATCGGCGATAATCCCGAAGGCAGTCGCGAAGTCGCCTACGAAGACACCCCTGAAGGCATCATGGAAATCGCCAGTAGTGATTTTGAAGATGCCCTCTCCATTCAAGAGTCCATGAACGACGCCCTCGACTTCGGGTCGGACGAAGACGAAGACCAAAACTACGACGCGATCCGAGTCAGCTTTGAGGTCTCATCCGAATTTCCGATGGCCGATGCTTACGCCGTTATACTCATTCGGGTTGAGCATAACCACGAGCTGAGTGACTTCACCACGTATGAGCGGATCGGAAAAGTAGATCAAAAGCCTCGGCGCGTAAAAATCTACCACGAAGGTTTTCGTCCCGGCTATAAGATCAAAGAAACCCGGGTATTCATCTACAATTACGGCGAGGAAATCGTCACCAACCTTTCGGATAAGCACTACAAACTGACCTCATCTGAAGCCCGTGAATTCGTAAAACTCGACCATCAAGGTAAAAACCGCCGCGACACCGTCCCCGCTGAGCCTTCTTGGGAGCTTGCCCCTCCCATTCTGCAGGCCACGGAAACGTCGCAAGACTACGACTACCCAGTCACCGTGGAACTCGATGCTTCCGGCAACCTTGTCTCCATCGTCACCGCCGGCCAAATCATCCCCGAACATGTGCAAGCCGTGCTGCGAGAAACCACCTTCGTGCCCGCCCTTGAAAAAGGCGACCCTGTCGCCTCGACCCTCGTCGTCAACCCCGCCGACTTCTTTAAGGAATAACGGTTCCACCCTCGGTTGGGTCGGCCCTCCGCCCGCCAACCCTGCCCCTGAATTGGGGGCAAAACGAAACGCGAGTTGCCCCGCCGATTTTGTCCCTTCAAGTTTCCTCCATGCCCTTGCCTCGTAAGCTCGCAACCATTCTCGTTGCCTTTCTTGCCACGTTGTCTGCCTGCGCTGCCGACGTTTCCTCCGTCGTCGCCAACGGCGCGATCTTCAAGCCAATCGAAGGTGAATACCGCTTCACTGAGGGCGGCACCACCGATGCCCAAGGAAACGTGTATTTCTCCGATATCCCCGCAAGTTTGGTCTACCGTTGGCACGCCGCTGACGGATCCGTGCAAGTCTTCAACGAAAAATTGAATCGACCCAATGGCCTCAGCTTTTCCCCTCGCGGCGACCTCGTCGTCTGCGAATCCGGAGCCCGCCGAATCGTCACCGTCTTATCCGACGGCACCATTCGGAATAGCGCCAATGCGATGGATGGCCGCCGGTTCAACAGTCCTAACGACCTCTGGATCGATTCCTTCGGGGGCGTCTACTTCACCGATCCGCGCTACGGCAAGAATCGCGAGGACATGGTGCACGATGGGGAGTTCGTGTTCTATTTTCGTCCCGGGCGACCCCGGGCGGTGATCGTCGACCGTAAACTAACTCGTCCCAACGGCATCATTGGCACGCCCGATGGTAAAACCCTCTATGTGGCCGACCCCGGTGATAATAAAACCTACGCCTACGAGATTGCTAACAACAGCTCACTGACGAAGCGCCGTTTGTTCGTCGAAAAAGGCTCCGATGGCATGACCATCGATGAGCGTGGCAACATCTACCTCACCGCCGATGACAGTGTTTGGGTCTACACCGCCAAAGGCGAACTCGTGAGTCGCTTGCCCCTCCCCGACGGCGCTCGCCCGACCAACGTTTGTTTCGGCGGCCCCGATCGCTCGACCTTATTTGTAACGGCTCGCCAACAAGCGTTCACTCTAGCGATGCGAGTCAAAGGTGCCTCGGTGAACTGAGGCACCTTACCGCCAATCCCAAAGCGAAGGGCGGCAATTTCCCGACCGACTCGGTGACTATTGGCCATGACCATTTTCTTGCCCATCTACTTCTACCAAAGCCGTGGGATCAAAAGTCTCGGAATTTCCCTGCGCTGCATCGCCGGATGGGCCGCCTACTGTAGCGCAATGGGGAACTTCGCCAAAGCCTCTCCCTACGGCCTTCAACCTTTTGAGTCGCCCCCCCCTGGCGCGTATCGCGCTCACTGACCCGATTCGTCCCCGTTCTAAAACGTGCTGAAATCTTGGTTTTTACAGAAGAGAACGGAAACTGACTACCTCGCGACCTAATTCACGCAGGAATGGATCTGTGACCAACTGTGAAACTGCCTCGTCACTTCGCTCGGCCGTGGCTAAAAGCAGGCAGACGGTTTTCGTATAATTCGTGGTGAGAATGCCTCATCCGATGATACTCTTTGCCCAGCTTCGCATCCCACTCCAGAGCTGCTGTATTCGCTCGATGGATCACATCAGTCCATTCCGGGTGATAATCCTTAAATAACTTTAGGACGACCTATCTCAGTCGAATACTTTGCGGATGGCGGTGCCGATCATGTCGATCGTGTAGGGCTTCGCCACGTATCCACCTACTCCCGCAAGCAAGGCTTGTTTTACTCGATCATTTTCAGCGTATCCGCTGGCGATAATACATTTCTGGTGAGGATTACGGATGATGATTTCCCGATAGGTGTCCAGACCGTCGAAGTTTTCCTCCATGATCATATCGAGTATCACGAGATCAAACGTTTGCCTGTCCAAAATTTCGAGAGCCTGGTGGCCATTCTCGGCCGACTGCACCGTGTAGCCCAACGACTCGAGAACTAATGAAGCAAGTTCGCGTTGCTCCGTAAGGTCGTCGACCACCAGAATCCGTTGTTGACCAACGATGGAGGGAGGGGCCACGTCGTCGATCACGGGTAGATCTTGGAGGCACGGGAAGTAGAGATCGAAACAAGAGCCCTCACCCTTGGTGCTGCGCACGTCGATGCGGCCACCGAGGTCTTGCATCACGCCATAAACAACGGCCAAACCCAGTCCGCTACCGCTGGTGCCCATCTGTTTTTCGGTAAAGAATGGCTCGAAGATACGTCCTAATTTTCCGGGAGAAATTCCGTGGCCGTTGTCTTCGACCCGCAGTCGGGCGTAACGTCCGGGTTCCACGGTTTGGTAACCAGCGAAAGGCTCTGCCAAGTGAACCAATTGAGTCTGCACCAATAGATCGCCCGGAGGGCTGATAGCCTCATGCGCGTTGATCACCAAATTCATGATCACTTGGGTCAAGTGATGGGACGAAGCGTTTATGGCGCCTAAGTCGGAACCCAACTCTTGTCGCAGTTTTACGTGCGTGACACGTTGCTGCAGCGCTTGAAAGTCGAACGACTCAAAGTATTCGCCCAGTATCAGGTTAAGATCGACCGGCGTGAGTTTAATATTCCCGCGGCGACCAAGCGTGAGCAGGTTACGAATAACACCCGCCGCCTTGCGCGCCGAGTCGCTGACACGAGTCAGCAAGCCGCGAATTTCCTGTTCTTCAGGCGGCAATTTTTTGGCGATAATCTCTGGGTAGGAAACTAGCGGACCAAGGATGTTATTGAGATCGTGGGCCACCCCTCCTGCCAGAATACCGAGCGATTCAAGCCGCTGGGAACGAGCAAGTTTTTCTTGCAACTCAAGTTCGCGGCCACGCGCGAGCTCCACCTCCTGCTTCTCCGCCGCTAGCTCTCCCACCCGCGCCTCCAACTCGATCTGGATTTCCTGCAACTTCACCTCCCGGCGTTGTATCCGCTCCAGCATGTTGTTGAACCGATCCGTCAAAAGGCCGAGGTCATCATCGTTGAATCGTTGCGCCCGCAGGGCGTAATTTTGGGTTTCCGAAACCTCGTTGGCGGTTCGCACGAGGCTCTTGATCGGTTGCGCAATGATGCCGAACAAATAGTAGCAAGCGAGGACCGCGACCGTCGCGAAGGTAAAAATACTCAGGAGCGTGGTGGTGACCGCGATCTGGCGTTTCTCTTCCAAAACACTGAGGTCGGACTGCAGGTGCACAAAGCCGATGAGGTCACCGTCATGTTCGACCGCTTGAAGCAGGGTAAGATCCGTTGCCGAAAACTTGTGGCCGGGGATTAATTCGGGTGGGTCCTCCGACCAGGGTTCGTCCCGAGTGTAACGCGAAAACAACGAACCGTCGGGCCGCCAAAAACACGCCCCGATGACCTGAGGTTTTGCGCGTAAGGACCGCAAAATCACCTCGCCATCGTTTGGAATGTCGAAGCGGAAGGCCACTGCGGCATTGGCCCCGAGCAGGTCGGCCGTGGTTTCCAATTCACTCACCATTCCGGAGCGAATGGCATTCCCTTCAAAGTGGATGATCGCGGTGGCGGCCGCGAACATCGAAAGCACCGTGGTGGTCACCACGATCAGGGTCAGCTTTCGGCTCAGACTAAGATTGCGGAGGGTTCTCATCGGGAATCCTCCGCTCGGCTCGAGTTGGCGAGACGCAGCAGATTCGCACTGATAACGAGTTCAGCGGCCCGGGCCGCCTCGACGTTGATGTCGAATGCCAGATGCTGATCGACGAGCAAGAGCGTGAGCACGCCGCCTTGGTTGACGAATTCTGCTTCTTCGCCGACGCTCAGCACATGGCGATCTCGCAACTCATCCCGCAGCTCGTCGGGGAGTTTGTTCCAAGTCACGAGATCCACGACGACAACGTCACAAGGGTTCGGAAATTGGGAGTCGGTGTAGGTGACCAAGCGCACGGTGCGCCCATGCACCTGTTTTCCAGCTAGGCTCTCCAAGCGCGAACGGAAGGGCGATGAAGACGATGTCGCGATCACAAAATCAACGCGACCGGCACTCACGGTCTCCGGCCACCGCACGAACTTTATAAAGTTAAAAAGGAATGCAGCCTTAGCCTCGTATTCTGTCGCGGTCTGGGCGGGCAGCAACAGGGGCGACGCACCGGCCAGCGCCACCATAAAAGCGATCCACTTGCTGCCCTTTCGCAGCGCCTCAAGAATCGTATTTGACCGACGAATCATCAAAAATCAAAGATCCCAACTCCAAGAGAACCCCATCCGCCAAACCTCACGAGGTTGGGGGCCATCGAGTCTTTGATAGACCGGAGCGCCAAAGGAGACCCCCAGTGATTGTTCCGCAAATTTGCCCTGACCGGTAAATCTCAGGCCACCAGTCACGGTGATCTTTTCACCGCCGAAGTTGGACGGATCGGTCACGGTAGCGGGGAAAAACCCGCCCACAAATTGAGTGAAATCTTGATCCACCCCATCGATACGACCCCAGGCCTGCGCGGATACCGTTAAAGAGGGTTCAAGCCAATCGACGACCCGCATGCGCACCCAGGTCGAAAGGGAAAGTCGGTTGCCCAACGCATAACCACGGCTGTTTCTCCCCAACCGGACGGTGGCAAGGGCCTGCGCTCCCCATTGCGTGCGTCCGGCACTATGCACGTAGGTGATCCCGGGCAGATAATCGAATGTTCCGGATCCAACTTGCATCGTGTAGGGCAGTTGGTTCGAACCCCCCGGCGCCGGGGAGTCTCCGTGCTCAGTGATCCTACCGATCGGCAGACTCAAGCCCGTGTGCAACGTTATGTTATGTCCATCACGGTTGTAGGCGACAAACGATGGATTAATCGTGATGTCCCCCACCCCCTCCGAGCGGATGATGAAACGCGCAAACTCCGGGCCGATCCCAGGCAGGGCGTCATTTGCCACGTGGTCTGTTTCCTGAACAATGTAAGGGATGAGCAGATTCCAGCTCCAACGCTCCGAAGCATTGTAGCTGAGGGACGTGACGTAGGCCTTTTGGCATATAATCACCGGGACAATCGGAAAATTCTCGGACGTGCGTTCGGCCGGGACGCCGGACCACAACACCTCGGATAGCGGCACTTTACGCGTACCGTCGTAATTGCCGTCGAAGTTGAACTGCAGAAAGCGATGCGTGACAGACCACTTGGGGAGTCTCCGGGGTTCCAGCTCGGAAGATTCGCGATCCGGAATAATACGCAGCCCGAGGAGTTGTTCGAGACTCAGCTCAGTCAGGTCGCTAGGAGGGGTTTGGGCACCGAGGGGAAATACCCCCATTAATACTGCGGTCAGCATCATCAGCCTCCGCATCTTCACCGTGGTTTGCTTTTTCATGACCGTCTTTCGATGGACCAAAAAACAGACAGCCCCACTCAAATGCAACAAATTGTCTCTACTCTCGTGGATGAAAAAGCCTAATTCTACTTAGTTAAATTAATGAGAGTTCAATCATCTAAGTGAAGGCCGATGGTTTTGCCGCGTCTGCGCTCGATATCTTTGGCTCTTAATTGGTGGCGCGCCTTGATCTGCCGATAGATTTCGTCGGCGGAGCGTTCACGGCGGGGAAGATAGATATCGAGCAGCTCGGTGATGTCACGAGCGCTCAGCAAAGGCATTTGGTCTTTCATAACCCGCTGCTCCTTGAGCACGAACAGAGAGGCCAAGCAAATCAGAGTCATATGGTGGTGCCAGCCGCGCCAGACTCGAACTTGATATTGTGCCATGCCCAGCTGGCTCTTCGCCTCATGGAAGCAATGCTCGATCCAGAAGCGCTGGGCCTGGATGTAGGCGAGCTTTTCCCAGTCCGTTTCGGACGGGAAGTTTGTGAGGCTGTACTTGAAGGTCGCGTCCCCGTTCTGGCGGACCACCAGCAGTCGACGTCTTGGTTTCTGCCATGTCGGCTCCCAGGTCCACACCTCTCTGGCCCAGAACCTGAACTTGAGTTTGCCCTTCGAGCTGCGACGAACCGCCACGATCCGTGACTCCTGCTCGAAGGCTTGCTCCTGCAAATCCTTTACCGAAACGTATCGGGCCGGGTTGCTTCGGGAAAGGTGCTTTCGCTTCGGCGACCGACCTGCGGTGTCCGCAGGCTTGGGTCGCTGCAGTCTGGGACGCGAAGTCCAGACCTTTGTTGCCACGGACACGTCTCCGAGGAACTTCTCGCCCATGTCCTCCAACGCGTTGACGAAGGCGGCGCTGCCGCCGTACAGGGCGTCGCTGCCCACCCATTCGAAGCCGACCCCGTTGGCCCGCGCCCGTTCGACCATCTCCAACGCCAGCTCGAGCTTGGTCTTGTGGATCCTGTTCTCTTCGGGCACCCCGGCCTTGGCACAACGCTCGGGATCCTCGGCCCAGTCCTCCGGCAGGAAAAGACGGAAGTCAATCGGCACGCACTGTTGCTGCCTGCCCAGGCAGGCGAACACTCCGACTTGGCAGTTCTCCAGCTTGCCGAGTCGGCCGCAATACTGGCGCTTCACCCCGACCGATGCCTTGCCCTTTTTGACAAAGGAAGTCTCGTCAATGTACAGCCCGGCTCCCTCGCCACCCAGCTCGCGGTCGGCATCCTGGGCCAGCTGCCGCAGCAGCGCCTTCTCATCCCACGACGAACTACTGATGAACTGCTCGATCCCCTGATAGTCAGCCTCGCCGACGTCTCCACAGATCGTCTCCATATTTTTGCGACGCTGCCGACCAAGCAATCCGCTCATGTAGCCTCGCGCGTGCTCGACGCTGTTTCGTCCTCTGGACACGAAGTGCTCGGAGTAATCCTCGCAGAACTTCATAAAGCGAGAGGCCATCCCTCCCGTGGATGTCTCTTCATTGGTGCGATTGTTTTTATTTTTTGAATCGGGCGGAAATCCCGCCCCTGAATCTGGAATTTGTGTCTTCTGCTACGGTGATTCTCTTACCCGAAAATTCAAGTCTTAATTTAACTAAGTAGAACTAAGGGACGTTGAGAAAGGGAATCACATCGATAAGGGCTCCCGATTCACGACGAAAACCCCTACCGAATGGCTCCTGGCGGAGGCCACTGCCTGTAGATCAGCCCAGTCAATAATGAGCATACCAATTTCCTCGATTCAGCCCTCGGGTTTCACCGCAAGAAACGAACCGCCCAAAGCCATTTGAACCGAGACCAATGAGCGAACAACTTCATGGGATAGGGGGTAGCCCAACTTGAAATGGTAGCTCGCGCGCTACCACTAGCTCCGAAAACCTAATGTCCAGTCATCCAATTAACTTCACCGGTTTCCTCCATATCCGGCCGACGTTCGGCCCCTAGACATTACCTTTGCGCATCTCCTCCACCGCATGGTTCGCCGCGCGTGCCGTGAGTGCCATGTAGGTGAGCGAAGGATTCTGCGTCGAAGTCGAGGTCATGCAGGCACCGTCGGTCACGAACACATTCTTCACCGCGTGCATCTGATTCCATCCGTTCAGGAGCGAGGTCTTCGGGTCATGACCCATGCGCACCCCACCCATCTCGTGAATATCAAGGCCCGGCGCTTGGTTCTTCAATTCCGTTTTGATGTTCGTGAAGCCCGCCGTCGTAAACATCTCCGTGAGTTGCTCCAGCGCGTCGGCCTCCATCTTACGGTCGTTCTCGTCGTAATCGACATCCACATTGAGCAACGGCATTCCCCATTCGTCCGTCCGACTTTGATCGAGCGAAACCAAGTTACTTTCTTTCGGCAGCGTCTCGCCCATCACATGGCCACTGACGTTCCAGTTTCGTAACTTCGGGTTAGCGAGATTCGCCTTCAACGTCTCCCCTACTCCCGTGGTGTTCGGGCCCAAATTCCGACTGGCCGAAAACCCCGTCGCATACCCCCGCAGGAAGTCAGTCTCCTGTTTGTAGAGATTGCGGAAACGAGGGATGTAAGCCGACCCCGGGCGCTGCCCAAACGTCGCAAACTCCTGCATGCCTTCATAACTGGCTTTGATCTTCGCGTTGTAGTTGTGAAACGCCACAAACTTGCCCATCAGCCCGTTGTCGTTGCCGAGTCCTTGCGGGAAGCGAGACGACGTCGAGTTGAGCAGCAACAAACTCGTATTTAGCGTCGATGCATTCACGAAAATAATAGAGGCAAAATACTCCGTCGTTTCTTTCGTGAGCCGATCAATGACCCGCACCCCCGTGGCCTTACCCTTCTGCTCATCGTAGATGAGAGAGTGCACCACGGAGTCGGGTCTCATCGTTAAGTTCCCCGTCTTCTCGGCCCACGGTAAAGTGGACGAATTACTACTAAAATATCCGCCGAACGGACATCCTCGCCGGCACAACTTCCGACTCATGCACTGCGAGCGCCCTTGCGCCAACTGCGTCGCGGTCGACTTCGTCAGGTTCGCAAATCGCGCCGCGATCAAGTGTCGGTCCCCATAGGTTTCCGCCAACACCTTTTGAAAATGCCCGTCCACCGCATTGAGCGGATTAGGCGGCAAAAACTCCCCATCAGGTAACGCATCCAGACCATCCCGATTTCCCGAGATTCCCGCAAATGACTCCACGTGACTATACCACGGCGCGAGATCGTCGTAGCGAATTGGCCAATCGACCGCGAAGCCATCCCGAGCTGGTCCTTCAAAATCGTAGTTACTCCAACGCTGCGTCTGGCGCGCCCATAGCAAAGACTTGCCGCCCACCTGATACCCCCGAATCCAATCAAACGGTTTCTTTTGCACGTAAGGATGCTCCGTATCCTTCACGAAGAAATGATCCGAGTCTTCCTGCCACGCGTTGGCTCGACTCAGCACCGGGTTCGCTTCCCGCACCTTCAGCGGAATATCGCCGCGATGCTCAAACTCGTAGGGCAGCTTGTTCATGGTCGGATAATCCACCAGATGCTTCACGTCCCGCCCCCGCTCCAAAACGAGCGTCTTGAGACCTTTCTCCGTGAGTTCCTTAGCCGCCCAGCCTCCACTGATTCCCGATCCGATGACGATCGCGTCAAAGGTGTGCTGCTTCTTTCCGTTGATTGCTGGGGTAGCCATTATCGCACCTCCTTCAACTCGTAGTTGCTGGCCGCATAGTAGCCGTCGTAAGGCGCCGGAATCATGCGATGCGGTAAGAGATGAGTCATCACATATTCGGATTCGCGATACCCCTCAATTGCCCGACTCCTCATCAAACGATTGAACGTCCACAGTTCAGGTGAAACCCCTTCCTTGCGCCCCAAACTCGTCAGCACGTTCTCGCGCTCCGCCGTATCTCCGTCGGCAAAGTGCTTTCCCATCAATCCCTGCGCATAGCCATCCAGTTGCCTTAACCCTACCTCAAACGCCCGCTGGTCAACTGCACCGTGGCAATCATCGAGCATCTTCAGCACAAACAGGTGCACCTTCAGCTCTTTCGCCCCGGGGGTGTCAGTCGCCGGAATCAACGTCTCCACCACCTCGGCTAGCAGCGCCTCCTCCGTCGCACTGATCCGCAGTTCCGTGAGGCGAACCGATGGCCCACTCGCGCTCCGCAAGTGTCGGGGTAAAATCGCGAATCCGGTGGCGATCGTGAGAGCGGTCTTAATCGCAGCGCGTCTATTCATGGGTAAGATGATTTACACGGCTACTCCCATTCCCGTCGAGCCGTTAAGTTTCTGAATTCGAAAATTGGCATGGATTTACGCGTATCGTTACGCTTCACTTTTCGTCACGTTATGCCGAAAGGATACCCCGCCTCTTTGATCACGCTAGGCCTCGCTGCCTGCGTTATATCCGTTCAAGCAACATCCCCTGCCCCGGAAGTTGATGGACTCATCCACGGCGTCATGCCCGAGAGTCATTTCGAGGTGCTCAATAACAACTGTCTCAAGTGTCACGACAGCGTAGAAGAGGAAGGGGGCATGAACCTCGAAGACCTTTCCTTCACGATGGACACCATCGCC
>Ga0222675_1000809_pt1 | contig 11290 bp, 8 predicted proteins | sample AntAcemetagen868_FD_179818 | JGI IMG/M metagenome (GOLD analysis project Ga0222675, IMG submission 179818) | Saline water microbial communities from Ace Lake, Antarctica - #868 | ecosystem: Environmental > Aquatic > Non-marine Saline and Alkaline > Saline | place: Antarctica: Ace Lake | collected...
AAGTCTCTGATAGAGAAACGACTAGGCGCAAGAGTAGGGCATTTTATGAATCCTGCACTGTTGGCGTCTCAAATGGAAGCATTGGAGGTTCCTGAGTATGGGAGGAAAATAGCTATCGATAATTTCCCCGAAATAATTGTTGAAAACATAATGAAAAATATAAAAAAAATGGAAAATCAGGCTGATTTTGGAGTAATTGGAATGGGTGTTATGGGAAAGAGTCTCGCCTTAAACTTAGCTGATAAGGGAGTAAACCTATCCATCTACAATAGGTATGTCGAGGGGAAGGAAGAACGTGTCGCAGAAAAAGTATTGGAAGAAAACCCTGGGTACAATAATATCCAACCCTTTGAGAAAATAAAGCCTTTTATAGCTTCCCTTTCCTCCCCAAAATCAATATTATTAATGATTCCAGCAGGCAATGCTGTGGATCTTCAGATCAATGAACTTATCCCCCTATTAAGCCCAGGAGATATCCTGATTGATGGAGGCAACTCTTTTTATAAAGACACCAATACCAGAGCAGAATTATTAAAAGAGAAAGGAATTCTATTTGTAGGAACCGGAGTATCAGGTGGCGAAGAAGGAGCGAGAAGGGGCCCATCAATAATGCCTGGAGGAGACAAGGATGGTTTTTCTAAGATTGCCCCCTACCTTGAGGTGATTGCCGCCAAAGACTATCAAGGCAATCCATGTGTTACTTATGCCGGACCGGGAGGAGCAGGGCACTTTGTAAAAATGGTGCACAACAGTATAGAATATGGTGAAATGCAGGCTATTTCTGAAGTGTATTACCTGATGCGCAACTACCTGGAACTTTCTCCCCTAGAAATTGCGGCTATTTTTGAGAAATGGATGGACAGTGACCTTTCCAGTTATTTGTTGGAAATCACCATTGACATTCTAAGAAAATTCGAGGATGGTGAACCCTTGATTGACAAAATCCTAGACCAAGCAGCGCAAAAAGGAACAGGTGGATGGTCGGTAAATACCGCTTTAGAATATGGCGTGCCTTATGGAGTACTTTCTGAAGCAGTAATGGCCAGAAATCTTTCGGCCAGAAAAGGGCTTCGAATGATCTCTTCAGGCTTGTATAACCTTGAAAGATTTATTGGAATTGAAGATTCGGAGAAATTTCTGGACAAATTACAAGCAGCTTATCAAGCGACGAGAATCATTAACCATGAAGTAGGGTTTTCCTTAATGCTGGAAGTTTCAGAAAAGAACAATTGGGCCCTTAATTTCTCTGAAATCGCCAGAATTTGGACAAATGGATGTATCATCAGGTCTAAATTAATGGAAGAATTGGTTGATATTTTTAAGGAAAGCAATCACATTTTGCTTAACTATGAAGCGATAACTGCTTTAAAGAGTTACCAAGGTGATTTATCCTATGTAGTAGGTCAAGCGTTGCAGAATGGTTATGCTGTTCCTATTTTATCCAATGCCATCAATTACTTTCTAGGAGTAACTACTCCACATTCACCAGCAAGCATGATTCAAGCACAAAGAGACTATTTTGGTGCACATACCTACCGCCGTAATGATGGAGATCCGGATAAAGTCCACCATACCCAATGGAAAGAGTAAATCTGGCATTTCTCAGAAATTGGTTGAATCTTTATTGCCAGCTTCAAATTTAATTGTTCCCTTATTGTAGTCCTGAAGAGGGTAAGATACCATAGCCAAGGGTGCAACCCGGTGGAAAATAAGACAAGTACGATACGATTTTAGCGGTATTGTTGATTTTTTGCAAAATACTGCCAACATCCCAACCTAATTTAGCTGCATCAATTTATAAAGAAACAAGTTCCTTAAAATAAAAGTTAGTTGGTTTCGTTTAAATTGAAACAATTGAAAACTAAGCCATTGCGCAAATCTAAATCATTGAAAATGAATAATTACACTAAATTAAAAGCAATTGTAGCGGTACTGGGTCAATATGGTATTGCTCCTGTAGCCAAGGTAAGGCAAGCTGATTTTGTGGAAGACCTGGGATTTGACAAAGTCTTTTTAAATGGATTGATCTTTGATGTGGAGAATGTTCTTCACATGGAATTAGAGGAGGAGATCGTAAATTCTTTGCGAAAACCTGAAGATTTGATCCAGCATTTTCTTCAACACCAAAATTAATATTACTATTTCAATCTGGAATAGGTGATAGGGTGCCTGACCTTCTCAGGCAATATTTCAATTACAAGAAACCAGGTTTTTTTGGCTATTCTATTACGAAATAGAAGATCTACTACCTATTTAGGGTTTAATAATCAGGGGTGAAAAAATTAATTTCGTCCTTATTTTTTTGATATGAGCTTGCCCAAAACACAATACCCTATTTCAACATTAATATCAACCATCCATCTTATGCAAAACCTCCTCGAAACTCCTGATAACTTTTTGTGATTTTTTATTCAGGTCAGATTTTTCTACTGGATGCTTTTCATACAAGTCCTCTTTCAACCGATAGATTTCTCCATTTTTGTACAACTTTAAATCAGTATTATGAATAAACGTTTTAGGTGGAAAGTTTCCCCAGTTGGGAGCATAGTGGCAAAAAATCCAATCCCTTTTATTTTTAGGTTTGTCATTCCCGATTAGTTGGGGGTAAAAGCTAATGCCATCGGTAAAGACCTTGTTATTTTTCGTTTCAGCTCCTGAGACTTCCAATAATGTAGGGACAAAATCGGTGAAATCTATGAGGTTTTGATTGATACTTCCTGCCTTAATCTTCCCTGGCCAATAAGCGATCATTGGAACATGCGTACCCAGGTCATTTGTATACCCTTTGTTTCCTTGCAATAGCTTACCATTTACGGTGGATGTCACATCTCGATCAGTGCCATTGTCACCAATAAAGAGGATCAGTGTATTTTCAGCTATCCCCAGGTCAGTTACTTTCTTAATTATACGACCTACCAAGTGGTCCATATACGCCACCATATCAGGGAATAATACAGGATCATTTAAACGTGTTTTAGGATCATAGGCTTGAAATGCTGTTGAATTGGGAATGGGTTCAAATGGATCATGTGTCAAAACCATAGGGAAGTAAGCAAAGAAAGGATTGGCGTTATTTTTTTCCATAAAGGTCTCCAAATAATCTACAAAAAGATCCGGGCCATATTTCCCCTTGTAAATTTCTATGCCTGTCTCTCGGGTATCCAAGAGTGGATCTTTATACCTTGACCCAAGCTCCTTAACCTGCCATAGCCTGTAATGATCAAAGCCTGCTTCAAATGGCAAACTACCACCTTGACCACCAGCTAATTCTCTTTGTTTCGCATTTCCATAAAGTTGCCATTTTCCTACGATGCAGGTAGCATACCCCTGCGCTTTTAAAAGATGACCAAAAGTAGTGGCCTGAGGATCTAAAATCCCAAAACCCAGGTAATTTCTAAAATTATATTTCCCAGTCATTAACTGGACCCTTGATGGCGTACATAAAGGCATGGAATGAGAATTTTCGAATTTCATGCCCTTGGCAATCATAGCATCCAAGTGGGGCGTTTTGTTAAAATCATTCCCATAAGCTGCCAAGGCTTCATAACCCAAATCATCAGCCATAATCAAAATGATATTGGGCTTCTCCTGAGCAATAAGCCCTTGAACTGACAAAAAAGAAAGGCATAGGATACTGAGATAGTGTTTCATTTTAAATAAGTGAATTTTATAACTGAATCGCTTAATAAATGCATTGATTTTATGGCCCTTATTCCAAAAGACCAATATTTGTTTCCCGTATTCTGATCCAGATTCAAAGCTTGAAACTTACACTTTTCCCTGCAAAAGCTCCAGTTGGCATTTGAATGATAAATTGGGAGGTTTTTGATTTTCTGTTCTTTATAACATCAATACCAGCTCCTTTAGACTTGTAAAGGCCATTTAGCGTAAACTTTAGCGCCACCGATTTTCTTGTTGGATCTGAAATAGAAAATGATTGCACTTTGCCTCTTTTCAGTTGCAACATGATAATTCCGGAATTGTCCATCTGTAATTTCAATTCATTTTCAAGCAGCAAATCTCCAGCTTGGTAAAATACTGCCTGTACTTCCTCTTTATCAGTGTCCTTTACCGCTTGAAGTGCAACAGTATTTGAAAGAATATTAAAAGAGGTACCTTTCTTATAAATGGATTTCAGTTCATTTTCTGAAATGGACGGAAAAACCATGTAAGCATAGCTTCCGTTTTCAGGCTTAATTCCATGGTCGAACCATACTTTTAACACCTCTTCTGAAACCACTTTTTTTGATATGTTTTTTTGTTCCGTTATATCAGACCATCGGCCAGTTTCCTTTTTATTGGAGACATGAACAGTACCATCATTAGGGAAAATATAACCAATATTCCCATGATACAACCATTTCAATTGACTGATTTCATGATTGCCATCAGAAAGCTTTGTAGCCTCTTTGTCCGATTGTAAAACACTTACTGAGGACCTTAACAAGACCTGATCAATTGTGGTTACAATCGGTAAGTCTTGGCTTCCTTGGATGCCTGCACCTAGGCAAACATAACTTTGATCGAAGAAAAACCATGATTTTTTGGCTTTGGTGCCATCATGGGGACTGATAAAATCGAACCCCACAGCGCCATTTTGACCATTTTCCACTGCACCAACAAATTCCATTTTCCCTGCTTTTTGGATGGCTTTTCCTCCGGGTAAGCTGGGCTTCTGCATAATGGTGGTTCCGGAAATTTTTTGCCAATCATAAACCGGCCAAATGTCATTGTATTCGTTTCCTTTAAGCATCAGGTAATTGGTACCATCAGCGCGGTGGTGAGTGGTTATACCTGGCCCATTATAAGGAACTTCCATGTTTTTATTTCGACTGGAAAACATCCGAACGGTAGTGTAATAATTGGGTCTTTGTAATACAAAATGCTCCGTTTGCCAGAAGAACTTAGCAAATGATAGGGAAGGGGAGGCCTCCCCATTTCTTAACCTTATAATGGCTTCAAGCTCCTTCCTTCTGTAATCGGTACTATGTAGCAATCGCTCTATTTCAAGTGTACCCTTAGGTTGGAAGGTAGATCGGCTGGCAATCGACCTGTTCTTTACACTTATATCTTCATAGACGCCATAGACCAATTGTTTATAAACCCCATCCAGGTAATAATCCACCAATTGATTGATTTTTTCCTTTTCAAAAGCATATGAGGTACCCGCCACATAGTCTGACCACTCCCCAAAGGCATTGGCGTATTTGCCATAACCATAGGAGGTAGTATTGTTTACCCGGTCCTTTCTGTGGTGAAAACTATAGTCTCGTTGCATACCACGCTCTCCATTGCTAAACTTAATTTCATTGGCAATAATATCGATCACTTTATCAAAACCTTCCTTATCTTCGTTGAAAAGAAGGTTTTTGGCAAGAATTCCAGCAATAACTATCCTGTCACCACTCGGCCTCGCTCCGGACGCATCCATATTCGCACGGCCTATCATAGGCTGTGCTTTGTCAACCAGCTCTTTAGGAAGCTTATCGCCAATTAAAAGCATAAGATTGACAAGATTACCAGGGGTTGTAATTTGGTTGTTGTGCCAATTCTCTCCTACAAAATCCCTATCCATCCAAAATTTGGTAGCTAATTTAATTTTCTCAAGCAAGAGTTGATTGTGATAGTAGGTAGAACCTTCTAATTGGTAAGCTTTGGCTAAGGTGACAAGTGCATAAGTATGTTTTCTGTGTGGAAAACTGGCTGTTCTGCTTAAGTCTGTGTACTTGATGTTTTTAAAACTACCATCAGCTTTTATCAGACCCAATAATGAGGCAATTTCATCTGTATCTACTGGACCTGTCTTTAATTGGAGCACCACTCTTTCCCTTATCAGGGCTATTTCATTGACCTGTGCTAAAGCAACAGTGCTGATAAATGCTCCTATTAATAAAATAAAAAAAATAATCTGTCTATTGAGGAAACAATTTGTAGTCATTCTTTTAAACATTTAATGATGGTATTTAATTTATTTATTTCTTTCAGCATCAGCCGTTTCTTTCCTCAAACTTAAAGGACGCATGTTCGTCCAGACATTTTCGATATGGTCTAGACATTCTTGTTTCGAACCTTCTTTTCCTTCAGCCTTCCATCCAACGGGAATTTCTCTTTCTTTAGGCCAAATACTATATTGCTCTTCATGATTGATAACCACTAAAAATAGGCTATATCCCTCTTCTTCCAACATAAATTAGATTTTTATTATAATAAACAGAATTTCAATTTAGTTAATATCTATTCCCCCACAATACCTTTAATCCGTATTATCCAATAGAATCTGCAATGGCTTGCTCCAAATTGTTTTCAGGAATTGATGTAATCGCAAGAAAATCAGCGCATTTGAAGGCAGAACCATAACACTGAATTATTGGCTAATTGAATTGTTAAAATGCTCCTAAGGGTGTGAAATGGCCAAAACTCATTGCGTTTTCATAGCATGCCGACTATTCCTATCCAAGAGAGATCAATTTTAAAACTTACTTAATGAATTTAACACATTTATTGCCTTTTCTTAATAATCAATTCCTTTTATCTGAAATCATAAAAAAATATTATACCCAATTCGGACCCATTCTAGTTTCCGGTGTTATAATTATCTCCCTGTATTTTTTAATAATTGGCCTGATGGCCTCACAAAAGGTATTGGCACACACTTCACTGGAACGAAACAAGTTGGAAGCCTATAAAACAGAATATGGGCTGAATAAAGAAAAAACCACTGAAAAGCAATCTCCTCAAGATGAAAAACCGAAGGAGGCATTTTCGATTATGGGAGCAGAGAAATTCGTTTTTATAAGCCTTATTGCAGCTTTCCTTTCCTTAATCCCATTCATTGGCAATATGGCAGGCCATGTGCATTGGCTTATTATCAGGAGGAGCTTTTTATACTTTTGCAGGAATTACGGCAACATTCTTTATTGTCCAATTTCTCGATTCTTGAATATTCCAACCCATTATCCACGGCAATAAAATAGATGTACACCCCTTTTTTATTATTTTAGCGGTTATTATCGGAAATGCGATCTGGGGAATCGTCGGGATGGTTTTATCTATCCCAATAATTGCCATTATAAACATTGTAATTAAGGAAACGCAAGGTGCTAAAGCGTTTGCTTATCTTCTAAGCAATGGGGAGGAAAATTATGGCGGGGATTAAAACTGGCGCATACAGCTAATTTAGGCACTTAATGAAACGAAATTATTAGGATTTTATCAATTTATAAAGATTCAAACCTTTACATAAAAATTAATTTTCTTTATGAAAATTCCAAGCTTGGCTAACATTAAAAAAGAACTGGTTCAAAGAAACGAAGCAGAATTGGTAGATCTAGTTTTACAATTGAGTAAGCTAAATCGTGACAATAAAGCCTATGTTTATTTCAAACTTTTTGAGGCGGATGACCAAGAACTATATTTGACAATGGTTAAAGAGGATTTGGAAGAAGCTTTTCAAAATGCAAATTTAAAAAGTTACTTTTCGGCCAAGAAATCTGCACAGGCCATCAGGCGAATGATGAATAAAACCCTGAAACTTACAAAAGACAAAGTAACTACCATTGAATTGATTTTCTTTTTTTGTGAGAAAATAATTGAGTTCGGTTACCTCAAATTCAATCACCCTGTTATAAATAACCTTTATGCCTCACAGGTAAAAAAAATTGAGAAGCTGGTAGCAGGACTTCACGAAGACCTACAATTTGATTACCAGGAAACGGTGCATAATTTTCAAAAACACATTAGATAAAACCCCAATTTCCTACCCAATAAATAACCAACCCTATGAAATCCGTTTTCAAATTATTTTTACTCTTTTTCCTTTCATTTCAGGCAATAGGACAGGAAAGAGCTACAGATTTTGCCTACAGTACGCCAACAGCAGAAAAGGTAGATGCCCAAGGAATTTTATCCTTTATTGAGGCGGTGAAAGGAAGTGAACATGAGTTACACAGCTTGATGGTTCTTCGGAGAGGTAAAGTGATCGCAGAAGGATGGTGGAATCCCTATGGTCCTGACTTAAAGCATACCATGTATTCTGTAAGCAAAACTTATACAGCTTCAGGAATTGGATTTGCAGTAAGTGAAGGACTTATATCCGTAGAAGACCAGGTAATTAAATTTTTTCCTGAATCCCTTCCCACGGAAGTAAGCGAAAATCTTAAAGACTTGAAGATTAAACATTTGCTTACAATGAGTGTAGGCCACGCAAGAGATTACACTTTTTCTGTTGTAAGAACGGAGGACTGGGTGCGTTCCTTTCTGGCTGTACCCATTGTAAATGAACCAGGATCACAATTTCTATACAACACAGTAGCCACTTATATGCTTTCTGCAATCATCCAAAAGGTCACTGGTCAAACACTTTTTGACTACCTTAGCCCAAGACTTTTTCAGCCTCTAGGAATCACAGGAGCAGATTGGGAAACAAGTCCAAATGGAATAAATACCGGCGGATATGGGCTAAGGGTAAAAACAGTCGATATGGCTAAGTTGGGTCAGTTGTTTTTACAAAATGGCACCTGGAAGGGCCAAGAAATACTTCCTAAAAGCTGGATAAATGAAGCCAGAAGCCTAAAAATTCTTCAAAATCCAGATGCATCCGAGGAAGAAACGGCAAAAAGTGATTGGATACAGGGATATGCCTACCAATTGTGGAGAAGTCGCCATGCTTCCTACCGTGCGGATGGCGCTTACGGACAATATATTCTGGTATTACCCGAGCAGGAAGCTGTTATCGCCATCACATCAAAAACATCAAACCTTCAGGGATTGCTTGATGAAGTATGGGAACACATTCTTCCGGCCTTTGATCACGCAAGTAGCAGCCAAAAAGATAAGGAGCTTCAATTTAAATTGGAAATGCTTTCGCATTCTCCTTCGATCGGTGTTGAAAACAGGGCAATGGAAAATCTATTGAGTGGGAAAAATATTGCTTTAGGTGAAAACGAGGAAAAGATTAATTTTCATCTAGATTTTAAATCCGATGAATTGATGCTAAATGTAATTGACGGTCAAAAGAAATACAGCTTGACTATAGGCCATGAGCAATGGGTTCCAGGAAGTACCGAACGAAAGCAACCTTACCTGGTTGCTCAGGCTAAAAATGCATTGTCAGGCTTGGCACCATTTAAAATATTCTCCAGCTATTATTGGGATGATTTCCAAACCCTGGTGGTTGATATCAAATACATAGAAAGTCCTCATACGGAAACACTAAGGTTAGCCTTTGATGGGGAAAAGGTCAGCCTTGAAACAACTGGCATTCGTAAAAGTACCACGAATGGTACCATTGATGGAAGTTTGAATGATTGATTTTATACTGATTTCAAATTATTGATACTGGATTTAAATTAGGTCCAAAGCAAAGTTCGATACCTTCCTATTTTTTAGCCCAATGGAGTAAAATGACTTTAGCCTTTGGTCTGTAAATCAATACAGCAAACTTGGGCGGAATTGTTGGCTTAATCAGCATCAGTTTCACCCATTTTTAGTCATTGATTCAATCTCAATGCCACACCCTTTCCCACCTCGGCAATCCCCCAAAAGGATTTCCAGTAATGATTTAGCTGGTTTTTTAATATGATCTTACTCCGAAATTAAGTCATTGCACTTCCTACTTTAAATATTGTATTCATCAAAATATGCACTTCCAATTGTAGAAATGATTTTTTATGTTACTTAATTTTAAATAGGTTACTATTTTCGTATATTTATGAAAATAAGTAACATATTAACTTGAAAAAAAGAACGAAAAGCCAACAGGCCCTATTAAAAGCTGCCAAAGATTGCTTTTGGAAATATGGAATCAAAAAGGTTACCGTAGAAGAGATATGTGAAACTGCCGGTGTAAGTAAGATGACCTATTATAGAAGCTTTACCAACAAAATGGAAATTGCTGAAGTAGTACTTAAGGACATTATAAAAACCAGTGAAGATGCTTTTGATGAGATCATGGAGAAAAATATTGATTTCCCTCAAAAAATTAAGGCTGTCGTTTTGTTGGAGCATGAATATTCAAAGGGAATTAGCCAAGATTTTATTTCTGATATCATAAACAATGAGGACAAGGATTTAAAACTTCTTATGGCAAAGGCTAACCAAAGAGGTCAGGAGAGATTAATTGCCCATTTAAAGGAAGCTCAGAAGGAGGGGTGGGTCAGAAATGACCTCCATTTTCCTTTTCTTATTTATATGATGAAAGACATCAACCATAAACTTATGGATGAAAATTTGATCGCTATGTATGAAACTACGGAGGACCTGATAATGGAAATGGTGAATTTCTTCTTTTATGGCATTGTATCTCCTGAAAAACTAAAATGAAAGCCTTAGTACTCATATTGCTTTTAAGTGGCTATTTGATGCAAGAATCCTTTGCCCAAAGGGACATTATCCATGGTCAAGCTTCTTTAGTAGGTAGTTATAGCCCGAAAAATGACCTTCCTATTTTCTTTGGTGCCCGTTATATTCCTGAATTAAGGATCAACACTTCTATTGATTCCGTCAAAAACATTGATATAGTAGCCTCAGCGAATATTTCCAGTACTGTCCTCTTTTCTGATTTCAATACTGGTGAGTCAAATTTTAATGTCAACCCTTACAGGGTTTGGATAAGGTACAGTTCCAGCCAGTTTGAGCTTAGGCTGGGATTACAAAAGATCGACTTTGGATCGGCAGCCATTTTACGCCCCCTGCAATGGTTCAATCAGATAGATCCAAGAGATCCGCTTCAGTTGACCAATGGTGTTTATGGCATTATGGGCAGGTACACCTTTTTGAACAATGCCAACATTAGAGTTTGGGGGCTTTATGGCAATGAAATGGCACGGGGATTTGACGTGGTCCCTACCAACAAATCTATACCGGAATTTGGTGGCAGGATTCAAAACCCTGTTCCCAAAGGTGAATTGGCCATATCTTTTCACCACCGCACGGCTACTTCAACTACCATTATCCATCTCAACTCTTTTACCAAAATTCCTGAAAACAGATTTGGACTAGATGGCAAGTGGGATATAGGGGTGGGCCTTTGGTTTGAAGCTGTATACGTTCATAAAGAAAAGCACATAGAAGACCTGACCAATCAAACCTTACTAAATATAGGAATCGATTATACCTTCCCTATAGGCACAGGGCTAAACGCTGTACTGGAACACATGCTAATTGATTTTGACGAGGAGGGTTTTGCTGTAAACAATGCCATGCAAATTACAGCTGCTACAGTGATGTATCCGCTGAGCTTTTTTGACAACATCACATCGGTCATTTATTACGATTGGAGATCAAATAATAC
>Ga0222675_1000810_pt1 | contig 11261 bp, 9 predicted proteins | sample AntAcemetagen868_FD_179818 | JGI IMG/M metagenome (GOLD analysis project Ga0222675, IMG submission 179818) | Saline water microbial communities from Ace Lake, Antarctica - #868 | ecosystem: Environmental > Aquatic > Non-marine Saline and Alkaline > Saline | place: Antarctica: Ace Lake | collected...
ATGAGAAATGACAACGCTATAACCAGCCTGCTTTGCCATTGCAATGGCATCTAAGGTCTCAGACAGGGTACCAATTTGATTGAATTTGATCAAAATAGAATTGGCAACGCCCATCTTAATGCCACGGCTTAAAATCTTAGTGTTGGTCACAAACAAATCATCGCCCACTAACTGAACTCGGTCTCCAAGCTTTTCAGTTTGATACTTCCAACCATCCCAATCAGATTCATCTTGGCCATCTTCGATAGAAATAATAGGATACTGGTCGCATAAGTCTGCCAAGAAATCACTAAACCCCTCTGCACTGTACACCTTACCTTCACCGGAGAGATCATACTGTCCGTTTTTATAAAACTCTGAAGCAGCACAATCCAGCGCCAGGGTCACATCAGTACCCAAAATATAACCAGCAGCCTGTGTCGCTTCCTTAATCACTGCCAACGCTTCTGCATTGGACGATAAATTTGGCGCAAATCCTCCCTCATCGCCTACGGCCGTGCTCAATCCCTTAACACTAAGCACCTTTTTTAAAGAATGAAATATCTCGGCTCCAATTTGCAGCGCTTCGGAAAAACTCTTCGCAGACACTGGTTGGATCATAAACTCCTGAATATCAACATTATTGTCAGCATGCTCACCGCCATTAATAATGTTCATCATTGGCACCGGCATACTATAAACACCAGCTGTACCATTTAATTCCGCGATATGAGCATAAAGTGGCACCTTTTTATCTAGGGCTGCAGCTTTTGCTGCCGCCAAAGAGACAGCCAAAATCGCATTGGCACCCAACACCGCTTTGTTTTCTGTCCCATCAGCAGCAATCATTGCACCATCAAGCCTACGTTGATCACTTGCAGATGTCCCCACTAGCAAGTCTTTGATAGTGGTATTAATATTATTAACCGCGATCAATACGCCCTTCCCGAGGTAACGACCTTTGTCGCCATCTCGTAATTCCAGCGCTTCTCTTGATCCGGTAGATGCTCCAGAAGGTGAGCAAGCGGTTCCTACAATGCCATTTTCCAATATTACATCTGCCTGCACGGTCGGGTTTCCCCTCGAGTCCAATATCTCAAAGGCACGAATGTCTGCAATATTACTCATAGGCTTGGATCTCCATAAGGGGTGGTTAGACTCCCGACAGGAGTCTTTCAAAGTCATTTCTGGCATCTTTGCAGTTGCCTGCTGTTTATCAGCAAAGGTCTAACTAATGTTCAAATCCGGCTGTGATTTGACTAGATCATCAAAAGCTTTCATCTGTGTTAAAAAAGGCATCAATTTATCTAAAGGAAGAGCGCTTGGTCCGTCGCATAATGCCTTTTCAGGGTTCGGATGGGCCTCGAGGAATAGCCCAGCAATACCTATCGAAATACCCGCACGCCCTAACTCTGCAACCTGATGACGCCGCCCACCAGAAGCTGAGCCCATTGGGTCTCTACACTGCAACGCATGAGTGACATCAAAAATTAAGGGTAAGCCACCACTAACTTCTTTCATGGTTCTAAATCCGAGCATGTCGACAACAAGATTATCGTAACCCATGCAGGCTCCACGCTCACAAAGCATGACCTTCTCATTACCGCATTCGCGGAACTTATCCACAATATTACCCATCTGACTTGGACTTAAAAACTGTGGCTTTTTAATGTTGATAACAGCATTGGTCGCCGCCATCGCTTCTACTAGATCAGTCTGACGAGCCAAAAATGCTGGCAATTGTATGACATCACAAACTTCCGCCACCGGCTTTGCCTGAGCAATTTCATGAACATCGGTAATTAAAGGGATATTAAATGTGGCCTTGATCTCTTGAAGTATTTTTAATCCTTCGTCTAATCCAGGACCTCGGAACGAGTGAATAGATGAGCGATTAGCCTTATCGAATGAAGCCTTAAAGACGTAAGGGATACCCAGCTTTTCAGTCGCCAAAACATAAGCTTCGGCGACCTGCATCGCCATAGCACGAGATTCCAGGACATTCATACCGCCGAATATTACCATTGGCGCATCATTCGCCACCTCGACATTTCCTACTTGGAGCCTTACCGATGTCATATCTTTACTCCTCATCAATCATTTTTGCTGCTGAAAAGCGATTGCAGCACTAACAAAATTCTTAAAGAGCGGATGGCCATCTCTAGGAGTTGAGGTAAACTCTGGGTGAAACTGACTAGCAAAAAACCATCGATGCTCTGGTAGCTCGATTGTTTCCACTAGAGTCTTATCAAAGGATAGACCTCCAACGACAAGCCCTGCTTCTTTCATCTGTGGTAAATAGTTATTGTTAACTTCGAAACGATGACGATGACGTTCCTTAATCTGTTCACTGCCATACATGGAGAAGGCATTTGAGCCTGGCAATAGATGACAAACCTGTGCACCTAAGCGCATTGTGCCACCAAGATCTGAATCTTCGTTGCGCTGCTCACGATTACCCTTTTCGTCAACCCACTCTTCGATTAAACCGACCACCGGATATTTAGTATCAGGATCAAATTCAGTACTATTAGCGCCGTCTAGCCCACAAACATTTCTGGCATATTCAATAACCGCGACTTGCATTCCTAGACAAATGCCTAAGTAGGGGATGTTTTTCTCACGAGCTATTTTGACCGCATGAATTTTGCCCTCTATACCTCTAGTACCAAATCCACCCGGCACCAAAATAGCATCCACGTCTTCCAGTAATTCATGATTTTCGTTAAGCTTTTCAGAATCAATATAACGAATCTTAACTTTAGTTTTATTATGAATTCCACCATGCACGAGCGCCTCAGTAAGAGACTTATAGGCATCTAGTAAATCCATGTACTTGCCAACCATGGCGACGGTAACTTCGCCCTCAGCGTGCATTTGATTCTCAACAACCTGATCCCACTGCTGCAAATCTGCGGCTGGTTTTGTCATGTTGAAACGATCCAGTACGAACTGATCAAGACCCCATTCATGGAGCATTCTAGGAATTTTGTACACGGTCGACGCATCCATAACAGGAATCACCGCGCGCTCTTCAACATTCGTAAATAAAGATATCTTTTTACGTTGCTCCTCTTCAAGGGCAACTTCAGATCGACATAACAACACATCTGGCTGCAGTCCAAGAGAACGCATCTCTTTGACCGAGTGTTGCGTTGGCTTAGTTTTAGTCTCTCCCGCTGTTGCTATATAGGGCACCAAAGTCAGGTGTATTAGTAAGGAGTTCTGATAGCCTAACTCACCTCGCATTTGACGTACCGCCTCTAAAAACGGCTGAGATTCTATATCTCCTACAGTTCCACCTATTTCAACAACAGCAATTTCATGGTCACCAGCTCCAGCGACTATACGGCGTTTTATTTCATCGGTGACGTGAGGAATAACCTGGACGGTCCCGCCTAGAAAATCGCCCCGACGTTCCCGACGTAAAATAGTTTCGTAGACCTGTCCAGTGGTGAAATTATTATTCTGGGTCATTTTAGCCCGCAAAAATCGCTCGTAATGCCCAAGATCAAGATCTGTTTCTGCACCGTCTTCAGTCACATAGACCTCACCGTGCTGATGAGGACTCATCGTACCAGGATCAACATTTAGATAAGGATCGAGTTTGAGCATTGTCACATCCAATCCTCTCGCTTCCAGCACTGCACCCAAGGAAGCTGCTGCAATACCCTTTCCCAAGGAGGAAACAACACCGCCGGTAACAAAAATAAAACGTGTCATAGTACCCCTACGAACATTAGAGTTAGTCTAGAAAGATATCTTATGAGGTCAATTGGCCGCGAAAATGGCCGATGCCCATCCCAGCTAAGATGGTGAAATAGATTAACAGAAAGGTAATTGGTATTCTACAAAGAGTTAGCATGCCAATGGATTTTAATACTCTTTTCACTGGGCTTCGCCTGCCATCCGTCGCAGACCCAAAAATTGCCCACGGCTACAAGCTGTTGATCAATAAAAAACAAAGGTGCCCGATCACGCCACCAGGGTTCTACGTTAAATTCTTGCAACAATTTTTTAAGACTATTGGAATGCTCTCTACCTGCCGGCTTGCATCGTTCTCCCCCTTTTCTGGTGACTACATTTAGCGTTGCCGCCAACTCTGCTCGGAGACCATCACCAACCGTTTTCTCGGCCGACAAATGAGTGCCGTCTGACAAACTAACTGGATTGTCGATGTTCCAAATTACCTCTTTTTGTTGGCTGACCGAGGAATCGATTTTCTTCGAAACTTTGAGCAAATATAAGCGATTTCGAAACCGGCGGTATTGACCATTACCTAGAGATACTATAGGTACACTGTCCTGCCGGGCATGAATCAATGCTACCAGCACCTCATTAATGACTTTAGCTCCAGGGGAATCAAGCCCTTGAAGCTGGGGCCAATAACGCAATAAATTCTTTTGCTTAAGCGGCGTAAGATTATTAAATAACGGAACAGATAAAGACCAACCCGCTCTTTCCTCTGCCGGCTGCAGCGTTGCGATAGTTTCAATCGCAATAGCTTCTGCTAATTCGTCACTTTCAGTACTTAACTCTGCCACGGCGCGAAGGCGCTGTCGATAATCTGGCCATTGATACGCAAGCACTGGAATTAATTGATTACGCAAATAGTTGCGCTCAAAAGCGTCGACGTCATTACTCTCATCTTCAACCCATTCAAGTTTTTTGTTATGGGCATAAGTGATGAGTGAAGATTTAGGCCAATTCAATAAAGGTCGAATTAAGCGCCCTTGCCCAACTTTTCGAGATGCAGGCATGCCAGACATACCTTTAGCCCCTGAACCTCGCATGAGCCTATATAAAAGGGTTTCGGCCTGATCATCGCTATGGTGCCCAAGAAGTAAAATGCCCTCTTGATTTAACAAGTTCTCAAAAACTCGATATCTACTCTGCCGAGCCGCGTCCTCCAAACCTTTTCCGCTGGCAATAACCTCTACCGTCTCGCAATGAAGGGCAATATTACGGCTATTACAGAAATCTTCGACGTGGGCCTGCCATGTATTGGCATTAGGTGACAAACCATGATTAATATGGACCGCACAAAGACTTTCAATAGGAATAGTTTCCGCCAGAAGTTCTAATAATACCGTTGAATCTAACCCGCCACTGAATCCCACCAAGATCTGTGGCGCTTTCTCGAGCTCATCCATTATTGGCCCAAAGACTATATCAGACCTTAATAACTGCATTTTTGTCACTAGCCTTAGCCCTGTTCGGCAGCTAACTGCTCTTGCTGGTAGCGATTAAGTTGATGTCGAGTTAATAGAGTGCAGTTTTCCGTGACCGGGTCAAAAGTAATCACAATATCGCCGCCATTTAACTGGCGGCGAACCTGACTGATTTTATTTTCAAGGTTAACCTCCTGATTACCATAATCGGTCCCCTCACGAAGGATATACTCTTCAATCACAGCTCTAAGAGTGCCCTCTGGAAGGCGTTCAGGTGGTATTTCAATCACTCTTTGGGCTTCCTAAATCTTAGAGTCATACGATCACTCTCACCAATCGCCAAATAAATCTCACGATCTTGCTCCCCTAACGCTAGCCTAGGCGGTAGAGTCCAGACACCTTCTAAATGATCTGCTGTATCCTTGGAGTTGGCATTAAGTTCCGAAGACTGCTCAAATATAAAACCCGCCCGGCGACCTAACTCGATAACAAAATCTTGCGTCATATAACCGCTTTCTTCCATTGTCTTTCTATCACTCCCCGCCGGCGCTCGATGCTCTACAACGCCTAAAGTACCACCTGGTTTTAATGTTTTGAAAAATAAAGCAAATGATGCAGCTTCGCTATTAGTACCCAGCCAATTATGGACATTTCTAAAAGTAACCACCGCATCCGCACTATTGTCCGCGGTGTTTAAAATTTGGTTAGTCGCATCAAAAATCCGCATTTCGACATTGCCATAAAGCACCGGATTTTTTGCGATCTTCGCGGCAAACTTACTTTGAGAATTGCGGTAATAAGCTAGGTCCGCATTGGGGTCGTAGTGAGCAGCAAAAAGAGTACCGGTTAAGTGCTCAGCCAAAACCTCTGTATACCACCCACCTCCCGGTGAAATTTCAACCACAGTCATCTCTGGTGTAATGCCAAAAAAGCTCAATGTTTCGGTGGGGTGACGAAACTGGTCTCGGGATGCATCTCGCTCTGCATATGATGTCATAGAGCTCACTAATAAAAATATGAGCAATATGGCTTTTGAAAATAACCTACCCCTCGGCTTCAAGCTATCAAGTCTATATGTTCTTAAAATCTCTATTATTAGGCTCATCAAACCACTCCTTTTAAATGTTTTATTTCAATTTCAATCCCTACTGTGATCACTATAACAGCGCTGGTTAATAGTGCCATAATAAACAACTCCATTAAGCGGGTGAACGGCCTTATCTTGGCAGTTATAACAGCTAAGGCGCCCGTTAAAAATGTCTAACGGAGACTTAGTTCGCCTGCTAGAAAACTCATCGGACGATCTTGTGGTTGAAACGGGGAAGCCATTCACTATCACTCCGATGGCCAATGCATTTAATAACCTCACTGCGCTCCCTAATTAATGTAAAATCTGAGATAAGGTCAATTCTATTATCCAAAAGAGCCGCCATGCTTGATATCGTCCTCTATCAACCTGAAATTCCACCTAATACGGGTAATATTATTCGTCTCTGTGCGAACACGGGCTTTCGCCTGCATCTTATCGAGCCCTTGGGATTTGAGGTAAATGATAAACGCTTGCGGCGGGCCGGACTAGATTATCGCGAGTTTCAAACCCTTCAGATCCATCCTGATTGGCCATCATACCTAAGTACCCTAAAGCCGAAAAATATTTATGCTTTAAGTACCAAAGGAACTGTTAGCTATTCGTCAGTAGCTTACCAGCCAAATGACACCCTGCTATTTGGTCCAGAAACAAGAGGCATTCCTGATGACATAAGGGCCTGGGTAGGACTAAATAATGTACTACGTTTGCCTATGCACTCTTCGAGTCGAAGTCTAAATCTATCCAACGCCGTGGCCATTGTGGCCTATGAAGCATGGAGACAGCTAGGGTTTGACGGCAGCAGTTAAACGAGAATTGATTTAATAATTTTTCTAATCATTAAACTGCTAGTATCATAGACAACTCATAGACAACGTACTATGCCATTGAAAAGTAAACTAATTAACCAAAATCCTACCGATGTACACCGCGAGACAGACTGCAGATGACAATAAAAATTGGTTTATTTTACGGTAGCACAACTTGTTATACCGAGATGGCGGGAGAAAAAATTCGCGACGCCATAAATGAAAGTTATGGCCTAGAAGTAGTGAGTATCCATGATATTTCATTAGACTCGATCCAACGCATGACTGAATACCAATATTTAATTCTGGGCATTCCCACCTGGGACTTTGGTGAATTACAAGAAGACTGGGAAGAAATCTGGGATGATCTCGACGAGATTGATCTCAGTGGTATATCTGTCGCTCTTTACGGGCTGGGGGATCAAATAGGTTATCCCAAATGGTTTCAAGATGCCTTAGGGTTTTTATGGGCAAAGGTAATTGCCCAAGGAGCCCGCACGGTGGGCACATGGCCCAATGTGGGGTTTCGTTTTGAGGAATCAAAAGCCCTGACAGCTGACGAAAAATATTTCGTTGGGCTGCCGCTAGACGATGAGAATCAGCTGGAACTAAGTGATAGTTATATAAGCCAATGGTGTCAACAAATCCTGTATGAGTTTGGCCTTAAATAGTGGCTATTATTGCCGCCGACATCGAGTGGCGACAAGGGTTGCCCTACTCCCTCCTCTTCCAAGAATTTTATATTTCGCCCTCTGAAGAGGTGGGTTCACAGGAGTCTGCGTTTCTCCAGAAAAGTGATTTAAAGCAAGTTTGGCAAAGCCTAAGCCAAGACTGTCCCTCATTCACCATCGCTGAAACTGGCTTTGGCACAGGTCTCAACTTTCTCTCTTGCTCTGATTTATGGCTAGATGTCGCTCCCGAAAGTAGCGTACTAGAGTTTTTTTCTGCTGAACTGTTTCCGATTAATAAAGTCGAGTTAGCAAAAATATTATCTCAGCTGCCTCATTCGTACACTTTATCCAGCGAGTTAATCGAAAATTATCCAGTACCAGTGGCCGGTATCCATAGTCTCGAATTATTTCAAGGTCGAGTAAGACTGCACCTTATGTTCGGTGATGCTAATGAGATGTTTAGTTCAATTAGTCAAAGCGCCAATCAAGAGCAAGCTCATTACAACAGGCACCCAGTAGACCTTTGGTTTTTAGATGGCTTCGAACCGGCTAATAACCCAGCTATGTGGAGCCCTGAGTTGATGGAAACTATCGCCTCTCTATCTGATCAACATACTACCGCACTGACGGCTAACATTGATAACAAAACAATCTCAACAATATCCGACAATCTCAAGTCGGCTGGGTTTTTAGTTCAGTCAACTGAAGTTAAAGATCTACAGAAATCAACGTTAAAAGGGTTATTTATCGGTGGAAAATCTCAGCCATTTAAGCTTGATAATTCACCCGGCGCAAACCTGTGGCATCTAGATAAGTTAGTGCGCCCATTGTCAGCCAGAGATCAGGAAGTCACCATCATCGGCGCAGGCATCGCAGGCTGCACCACTGCTGTGGCCTTAACTAAACGCGGCTTTAAGGTAAAGGTATTAGATCGGCACACTTTGGCCGGTCAGGGTGGTTCGGGGAATAGTCAGGCGATTGTCTACCCAAAACTATCGCCCCGAGATGAGGTCCTGCCGCGCATTAATCTTCGCGCGCTAATGTTTGCAAGCCGTTACTATGCACCGTTTTGGAAGCGCGGCCTGGGACAGCAGTGCGGGGTTATATGTCTGCCTGAAAATCCTAAAATTGCTGAAGATTTCATTCAAATCAGCCAGCGTTTTGCAGATTGTGAAGATTTCGTTCAGCTTTTGAAAAACAACCAACTCTGCGATTACAGCGGCATTTCACTAGAGTCCTCACTCGGTTTGTTTTTCCCGCAGCTGGGCTGGTTGCCGCCGGCAATAATTTGTCAGCAGCTTCTCGAGGATCATAAAATACCCTTGATTAATACTGATATTGACCATTTTAAACACCAACTGTCTGATAATAGATGGCATCTGTTTGATACCTCAGGAAAGCTAGCTCATAGCACTGATATTTTGGTGCTAGCTACGGCGTATGGCTGTCAGACGTTCGAGCAAACTAAGCCACTACCCGTTACTCAACTCAGAGGCCAAATTAGCCAGTTGCCTGCTCGGGCTAAAACAAAGTCTTTAAAAACCATAATCTGTGGTGATGGTTATATCACCCCCGCCCTGGATAACTATCACAGTTGTGGAGCGACTTACAATAAAGGGCTTTTTTCAACTGAGTTACGCGCTGAAGATCATGAGATGAATATAGCGCAAATGCGACAGACAGACTCGGGGCTTGATGATGCCTTAGACAACCTCAGTGTCATAAATATGCGAGGTAGAGCTAACTTCCGCTGCACCACTAAAGATTACTTACCCATTGTTGGGCCAGTACCTAATTTTTCATCAATGATTGAAGACTTTGGTTTTTTGCGGCGTGACGCACGGGCAAATTCGATAATGAAGGGTAATTATTTACCCAACTTATACATTAACTGCGGGATGGGTTCTCGAGGACTTAGCTATGCCCCTTTTACCGCTGAGCTTTTGGCCTCTCAAATAAGTCAGCAAATACCCTCCTTGGAGAGAGAGCTTATTCAAGGAATGCATCCTGCAAGGTTCTTAATTCGCGATCTAAAAAAGAAACGCCTCTAACCAAATAGGGTAGTTAAATAAGCCGCTGACCTAGTGTAGATTGCTTAACCTCTATTTATAATCTATAACCAAAAAAAATTGAGGATGGAATCATGTTAAATTTAAAAATTCAGTCAACTACTGGAGTGATTTTATTGGCCGGCATTTTGTTCTGTGCTGGTTGCACAGAAAATCCACGAGTGGACTCTAAAGACGCATCTCAAACTACAGACAACTCACTCACAGAGACTTGGAGTGGCCTCCATAATGGCGTTCCAAGCTTTGACCAGATGTCACTAGGGGACTTGAAGCCGGCTTTGAACCAAGCAATGGCCCTAAATTTGATAGAGATAGAAAATATTGCTACTCAATCAACTGACCCAAGTTTCGACAACACGATAGTCGCTCTTGAGCGCACAGGCAAAGTGCTCGATAGGGTTTTTACCTATTACGGAATATGGTCATCAAACTTATCTTCCCCTGAGTTTCGAAGGATTGAACAGGAAATGGCGCCCATCATGAGCGCCTTCTTTTCGAAAATTAGTCAAAACCAAGCTCTTTTCGAGCGCGTTAAAAACGTTTACGAAAAATTAGATTCAAGCACCCTAAGAGCAGACCAGAAGCGTCTAGTTAAGCTTACTTATCTTGGTTTTTCTCGTAATGGGGCCACGCTTTCCATAATAGATAAAAAGCGCTATACAGAAATTAACCAACGTCTAGCTGAACTTCATACTCAATTTGGCAACAATGTGCTGATTGATGAAGAAAACTATGCGGTCTTTGTTAGTGAATCCCAACTGGGTGGGTTACCCACTTCTCTGGTAAATGCTGCCGCTACCGCTGCCAAAGAATTAGGCAAACCCGAAATGTATGCTATCACCAACACTCGATCATCAATGGCGCCTTTCCTAACCTTTTCCGAGCAACGTTCACTGCGCCAACAAGTCTGGAGTAACTACTATAGTCGCGGTGACAATGGCGACCAATATGACAACAATGAGATCATTGCAGAAATCTTGACTTTGCGACACGAACGAGTTGGACTCCTGGGCTATGACAACTATGCGCAGTGGCGATTAGAAGATAGGATGGCCAAAAATCCTGAGAACGCCATGGCGCTTTTAACCGCTGTCTGGCCTTCGGCGATTGCCCGAGTGGCTGAAGAAGTCGCTGACATGCAAGCCATTGCCGACGCCGAGAATGCCGGTATAAAAATCGAGCCATGGGATTATCGCTACTATGCAGAGAAGGTTCGAAAAGATCGTTATGATCTGGACTCAGACGAAGTTAAACAGTATCTGCAGCTAGATAAACTCCGTCAGGCAATGTTTTTTGTCGCCGGTGAACTATTTAATTTTACCTTCACCCCCGTCGCAGAAGGCAGTGTTCCCGTATTTCATCCCGATGTGAAAGTGTGGGAGGTAACCGATAAGATCAGCGGAAACCATGTTGGGCTATGGTATCTGGATCCTTTCGCGCGCAAAGGTAAACGTTCTGGCGCCTGGGCCACCTCC
>Ga0222675_1000816_pt1 | contig 11201 bp, 8 predicted proteins | sample AntAcemetagen868_FD_179818 | JGI IMG/M metagenome (GOLD analysis project Ga0222675, IMG submission 179818) | Saline water microbial communities from Ace Lake, Antarctica - #868 | ecosystem: Environmental > Aquatic > Non-marine Saline and Alkaline > Saline | place: Antarctica: Ace Lake | collected...
CCTTACCTGACTCCGTATCACCAATCACTTTGGTCTGTTCTTTACCTGTTCTAAACCTAGATAATTCTTCAACATTCACGGGCCAGTTGGCGAAACGATCTCGGAAATTCTGCAGGTGTTGATGTGCTAGCAGGGTTGTCGGCACTAAAATAACTACCTGTTTGCCGCTATTAACCGCAGTAAAGGCCGCGCGCATGGCAACTTCGGTCTTTCCAAAACCCACGTCACCACAGACCAATCGATCCATAGGTTGAGCGCTTAACAAGTCTCGCCTAACCGCGTCGATGGCCTCCTGCTGATCTGCTGTTTCCTCGAACGCGAAGTCACTACTAAATTTTAGATAGTCTTGTTCGTTAGCAGAGCATGCAAAACCCTTGCGAGCGGCTCTCCTGGAGTAAATGTCGAGTAGCTCAACGGCTGTATCTCGAACCTGTTTGGCGGCCTTTTGTTTAGCCTTATCCCATCGGTCACTGCCAAGATGGTTTAGTGGCGCGGTGACCTGATCGCCTCCGCCGAAGCGGCTGATCAGATGCAAGGATGATACAGGTACGTAGAGTTTTGCATTATTGGCATAGGAGAGCATCAAGAACTCTTGCGCGGTCTTGTCTACATCTAAGGTTATCAACCCTTGGTAGCGGCCGACGCCGTGCTCTATGTGTACCACAGGGGCATTAATCTTTAATTCAGCAAGACTTTTGAAAATATAGTCTGGGGACTCGGACGCCTTTGACCGCCGCCGCCGCTGCATAACCTGTTGGCCAAATAGCTCGCCCTCTGTGATAAGGCTCAGGCCATGATTTGGGCAGACAATTCCTTGATCTAAGGGGTAGGTAATTATGCCGTACTGCTGATCTGAGTCGACAAATTGTTGCCAACTGACAGTCTCTGTTGGATGGACTTGGATAGTCTTTAGTAAGTCAGTCAAAACCTCTCGGCGCCCAGAGGATTCGGCGCAAAAAAGAATCCGAGGAGCGACATCGTTGACGTCAGGCGTGGATAAAAATTGATGTAACTTTAGAAGAGGGTTTGTTTGTTTAGCATTGACCGAGACATCAGGGACAGGCGCGATAACTGAATGCTGGAGGTGAGTAGAATGGTCATTTGACTGGCTATCAAGAATGGTTCTTGGGCGTTTTTTTATTTCATGAAAAACACGATCTACCGGCACAAATATTTCTTCCGGTTTTAATAGTGGGCGTTCAGGATCAACCCCATATTCTTGGTAGCGACTGTCGATGTCTTTCCAAAAATGTTCTGCTGCCTGTTCTATACCACTATTGGTGAATAGCTGTAAGTTGGTTGGCAAGTAGTCGAACAGTGTTGCAGTTTGCTCGAAGAATAGACTTAGGTAGTACTCTATTCCCTGAGGTGCAATACCGTCTTTAATATCTCGATAGACTGGACATTTGGTAGGATCATGATCAAAGCGTTCATGCCAATTGTTCAAGAACAGGTTGATGGACTCTTTGTCCATCGGGAATTCTCTGGCAGGCAACAGCTGAATTTGTTCTACATTTTCCAAGGTACGCTGTGATTCTGGATCAAACAGCCGCAGGGATTCTATATCGTCATCTAAAAGATCCATCCTGAAAGGCGTTTTAACACCCATTGGGAAAACGTCGATGATTGAGCCTCGAAACGCAAATTCCCCATGTTCATAGACGGTATCTACTCGCTTATAGCCTGCTCGTGCTAACTGGTCTTGCAACAGACTGCGGTCTAGCTGTTCGCCAATGTTATAGCTGAAGGTTCTGGAGGCCACAAAATCAATAGGTGCAACTCGATGCATTAATGTGGTCATAGGGACGATCAGAACGCCATGATCCGCACTGGGCAGTTTAGCTAAAGTTTGTAGGCGTGCCGAAACAATATCTTGGTGAGGCGAGAAAATATCATAGGGCAGTGTCTCCCAGTCAGGGAAACTGAAAATCGATAGATTTTGTTGTGCCGCGAAAAATGCTAACGCGCGACTTTGTTCAGTTGCCTGTCGCGCAGTTTCGGTAATTATCAGGGTTAAACCTGGATACTTAAGCGCAGCTTCGACGACGGCTAATGCTCTGCCGGACGAGGATAATCCGCCCCAAAGAGTTTTATCGCCGGGCTTGAGAGCGGGTTGTTGATTAAAAATATTCATAGTGGGGTGCTGTTAATCTCATTTTATACTGCTTTATCGGCGGCTATTCTACTTACCTCGGGCTATTAGTTGTAGAAATAATACGTATCTTGCTATTTAAAGGCTCGATTAGTTGCCTGTTTTGATTTGGTGTTCGATAATATCTGTAAATCACTTTATCTGCATAAGGACTCAATTCGTGGACGAACAGCAAAGACCCCACCCGGACAATTTTTTCAAGGACTGGAAAGAAAGAGAAGCATTGGCAGAGGGAATGATCCCTTTAATCGGTAAATTATATCGCCAACATAATATTAGTACTTATATGTACGGCAACAGTATGGTCAACAAGTCAGTTACTGACCTGATGAAGGAGCATCGATTTGTTCGACAGGTCGAGCATAATGAGCTCTCTGAGTTCGATACTTATCCAATGCTTGAAGGTATCTCCAAATTGAAGCTTGGACCCGCCCATATTGATTTGGGGAAATTAGTGGTTAAGTATCAAAAAAGTAACGGCAATGGGGCGAGTCTAAGTGACTTCCTAGACTCTGAACTTGATGAAATTATAGGCTCTGACGTTAAACCTTTGCCTGAGCCTCAAGACGTTGTGCTCTACGGTTTTGGCCGGATTGGGCGATTAATTGCTCGAATTCTGGTTGATAAAACCGGTGGTGGTGATGTACTGCGATTGCGCGCTATCGTTATACGCAAAGGAAAGTTGGACCATGACCTTGAGAAGAGGGCGGCCTTGCTTCGTAGGGATTCTGTCCATGGCCCTTTTAAAGGTACGGTTAGGGTTCTAGAGGAACAAAATACGCTGGTTGTTAATGGCAATCCGATCAAAGTAATTTATGCCAATTCCCCTGAAGAAATAGACTATAACGATTACGGCATTACTAATGCACTGATCGTTGACAACACGGGTGTTTGGAAGGATACCGCGGGACTTAGCGAACACCTGCGCCCGGGTGCTAGTAAAGTGCTCTTAACCGCTCCTGCTGACGATGATATTCCGAACATTGTTTACGGTGTCAACCATGATCAGATTACGCCAGATAGAAAAATCATTTCTGCGGCGTCTTGTACAACTAATGCAATTGTCCCCGTTCTAAAGTGTTTGTTAGATGAATTCGGCATTAACAGCGGGCATGTTGAGACCGTCCACGCGTACACTAATGATCAAAATTTGATCGATAACTACCATAAGGGTGGTCGTCGCGGCCGCAGTGCAGCCCTTAACATGGTACTTACATCAACAGGTGCCGCTAAAGCGGTCGCCAAGGTGATACCAGAGCTTAAAGGCAAGTTGACCGGCAATGCGATAAGGGTGCCGACACCGAATGTATCTATGGCTATTTTAAATCTACAGTTGGGCCGAGATACCACCGTTAAAGAGTTGAATGAGTTTTTGCGTCAAAAGGCATTGCATTCGGATCTTCAGCAACAAATAGGTTACACAATTTCAACGGAAGCGGTTTCAACAGATTTTGTCGGATCACGACAAGCCTGTGTTATTGACGCTCAAGCAACGATTGTCGAAGGGCGTAGCTGTGTACTATATTGCTGGTATGACAATGAATTTGGCTATAGTTGCCAGGTCGTTAGATGTCTGGAGAAATTTGCTGGTGTTGTTTGGCCAAGTTATCCTAAAGAGGCTTAATCTAAAGCTAATCAAGTGTCGTACAAAGCTTGGGAATCCTAGCTTTTTCTGGCTAAAAATTGTAGCCCATTCGTTGTTTCTAATGCTCGACGAAAAAAACATCGTCTTTTACGGTGATAAAGGAGGTTTAATTCGGATAAGCTGGCGTCTGGTGTCGTAGACCATTATACTTTCGCGCTCAAATTTCTCACTTAAGATCACCGTCTGGTGTGGGCAGAGAATTGCTGGTGAGTAAAAGCGTAGTCGCTATAAATTCAATACTTTATTGGCTGTGTTCGAATTTCGCTTACGCTTAACAGTCATTATATAAATGTGAACACTGGTAAACTCTATGATTAAAGTTCGTCGCGGTTTGGATCTTCCTATTTCGGGAGTTCCAGAGCAGGTAGTTTATGAAGGCCCGGTCATCAGTCAAGTTGCTTTGGTCGGCTTGGACTACCAGGGTATGAAGCCGACTATGGCCGTGCGGGAGGGGGACCGGGTTAAACTGGGTCAACTGTTGTTTACTGACAAGAAAAATTCATTTGCACGTTATACCGCACCTGCTGCCGGAACAGTAACTGCCATTAACCGTGGTGAAAGACGCGCTTTCCAATCCTTAGTCATTGATATCGATGGCGATGCTAGTGAGTCTTTTAATAGATACGCCGCGGAGCAACTGCACACTCTCAGTAGAGCTGAGGTTACTGAACATTTGGTCAAGTCGGGGCAATGGACTGCTTTACGAACCAGGCCATTTTCGAAGGTGCCAGCCGCCGACACCAATCCCTCCTCCATTTTCGTTACAGCCATGGATACTAATCCTTTGTCAGCGGACCCCTCGGTGATCATCAAACAGCGAGCGGAAGATTTCACCAGTGGACTAAGGATCCTTACTCGACTGACTGACGGACCCGTCAACCTATGTGTTGCGCCTGGTTCGAAGATCTCCGGTGATGATATTGAGGGCGTTAGGGAAATTGAGTTTGGTGGCCCGCATCCTGCCGGTTTAGCCGGCACCCATATTCATTTGGTTGACCCTGTCAGTGCCGATAAAACAGTCTGGTCCATAGGTTATCAGGACGTCATCGCCATTGGTGTATTGTTCACTACGGGTCACATTGATGTTCGCCGAGTAATAGCTCTTGCAGGACCTCAGGTAATACAACCAAGACTGCTAGAAACACGCTTAGGTGCGAACATCAATCAATTGGTTATTGGTGAGCTTAAAAATGATGAGAACAGGGTGATTTCTGGATCAGTTCTTTCAGGACGTCACGCGGTGTCAGAATTTGCCTTTTTGGGTCGTTACCATAGTCAAGTTTCTGTTATCGAAGAGGGGCGAAATCGACAATTTTTGCATTACCTGCGCGCGGGGGTGAATAAGCATTCCGCATTACCGGTGTTTATTTCATCTCTATCCAAAAAGCTATTTAACATGACCACAAGCACTAACGGAAGTGAACGAGCTATGGTGCCCGTGGGTGGTTATGAAAGAGTCACAGCTTTGGATATTTTACCGATACAGCTGTTGCGTTCACTTATTGTCGGTGACACTGAGATGGCCCAAAAGCTCGGTTGCCTAGAACTGGATGAAGATGATATGGGTCTTTACACCTACGTCTGTGTTGGAAAGTACGAGTACGGTCGCATCCTTCGGGATAATCTGTCCAAAATTGAGAAGGAGGGTTAAGACTATGATGCGTAATCTCCTCGATAAATACGAACCACATTTCCACAAGGGCGGTAAGTGGGAAAAGTGGTATGCCCTATATGAGGCAATTGACACAGGCCTATTTAAGCCTTCAGATGTCACCAAAAATAGCTCTCATGTGCGCGATGGTATCGATCTAAAGCGTGTAATGATCACAGTTTGGGTCGCTACATTCCCAACCATGTTTTTTGGTATGTGGAACATTGGCTTTCAGGCTAACACCATTATGGCTGAGATGGGTATGTTGTCTCAAGAAGGTCTGCGCGGCCTTTTCATTGGTCTACTCGCGGGTTATGACGCCACTAGTATGTGGGACAACATAATTCACGGAGCCGCTTACTTCTTACCCATCTACATGACTACATTTATTGTTGGTGGAATATGGGAAGTCTTATTTGCCAGCGTGCGTGGCCATGAAGTCAATGAAGGGTTTTTTGTAACATCTATTTTGTTTGCGCTCTGTTGCCCACCAGATTTACCCTTGTGGATGGTTGCTATGGGGATTAGTTTTGGCATTGTGATTGGTAAAGAAGTCTTCGGTGGTACCGGCAAAAATTTTCTTAATCCAGCCTTAACAGGTCGAGCATTTTTATATTTCGCCTATCCAGCATACATGAGTGGCGATGCGGTTTGGACCGCTGTCGACGGCTACACAGGGGCCACTATGTTGTCGGTTGCTTCAACTCAGGGTGTTGCCGCCCTCGAGCAGACCGCTAGTTGGTCACAATCCTTTATCGGTACCATACAGGGGTCTATTGGTGAAACCTCAACCCTTGCCATTTTGATGGGTGCAGCCTTACTACTAATTACCAAAATTGCTTCTTGGCGCATTATTGGTGGTGTCTTGATTGGCTCTGCTCTTTTGGCAACTTTGTTTAATAATATTGACTCAACCAATCCGATGTTTGCCCTGCCGTTCTATTGGCACTGGGTTGTCGGAGGCTTTGCCTTTGGTGCTATCTTTATGGCAACGGATCCCGTTTCTGCCGCAATGACTAACACTGGAAAATTTTGGTACGGCATGCTGATTGGAGTGATGGTAATTCTGATTCGAGTGGTTAATCCCGCGTTTCCAGAGGGCATGATGCTGGCTATCCTGTTTGCAAATTTGTTTGCACCGCTTATTGATCATTTTGTGGTTAATGCGAATATTAAAAGGAGACTGGCCCGTGGCGGTTGATTCAGTTAAAAAAACATTCGGTGTTGCACTGGTTCTGTGCGTTGTTTGCGCTGTTGTTGTTTCAAGTGCGGCTGTTATGTTACGGCCACAGCAACAAGAAAATAAGTTGCTAGACTTGAAGACAAATATCTTAGCTTCAGCAGGCTTGTTAAAGCCAGGTATTGATGTTGAGACACAATTTAAGCAGATTACCGCGCGGGTTGTTGATCTTGATACGGGATATTTCACTGATGCTTTAGATGCGTCAACCTATGACCAACGCAAAGCGTCTAAAGATCCCTCTATGTCAGTTTCTTTGGATCCAAAAAATGATCCAGCAAAGATAAAGCGGCGGGCAAAATTTGCCACTGTTTATATTGTTGAGGGGGAGCAGGGTATAGAGAAAGTCATTTTGCCGATTAAAGGTTACGGCCTTTGGTCAACGCTTTATGGTTTTTTGGCATTAGAGTCCGATCTCCAGACAGTCGCGGGTATCGGCTTTTACGAGCATACCGAAACGCCGGGTTTGGGCGGTGAGGTTGACAGCCCTAACTGGAAGGCGGGCTGGATCGGCAAGCAGGCCTATAAGTCTGGCGAAGTGGCTATAAGCGTCATTAAGGGCAAGGTCGATAGGGTCCGGGAGGGCGCCGAGTATCAAATTGACGGATTAGCAGGTGCAACTCTGACCACCCGCGGCGTTAATAATCTCATTCAGTATTGGCTTGGTGAAGAGGGCTTTGCACCGCTCATTGGACACTTGAAATCAGGAGATGCCTAGCATGGCGAACATCAAAGACACGCTACTTGAACCCGTTGTTGCCAATAACCCTATCGCATTGCAAATTTTGGGTATTTGTTCCGCGCTGGCAGTGACCTCTAGTATGAAGGTTGCCTTCGTTATGTGCCTCGCGCTGACCATAGTAACGGCTTTCTCTAATTTCTTTGTCTCGTTGATTCGAAACTATATCCCCGGAAGTATCAGAATTATCGTGCAAATGACTATTATTGCGTCGTTGGTTATTGTTGTTGATCAGGTGCTTAAGGCGGTTGCTTATGATATTAGTAAGCAACTATCAGTATTTGTTGGTCTGATTATTACTAACTGCATTGTGATGGGTCGCGCGGAGGCCTTCGCGATGAAAAACCCACCTATTCCAAGCTTTCTTGACGGCATTGGCAATGGCTTAGGTTATAGCGCAATACTCATGCTAGTGGCTTTTTTTCGGGAACTTTTCGGCGCCGGAAAATTGTGGGGCTACGATGTGTTTACGCCTATTAGCGACGGTGGTTGGTATGTGCCCAATGGCATGATGCTGATGCCGCCCAGTGCTTTCTTCTTGATCGGCATACTCATTTGGGTGTTGCGCAGTTGGAAGAAGTCTCAGGTCGAGAAAGCTGATTTTAAAATTACTCATAATAGTCAGCCGAGTGAGGTGCTCTAATGGAACATTATCTCAGCCTATTCGTTCGCTCTATTTTTATTGATAATATCGCCTTGAGCTTGTTTTTAGGCATGTGTACATTTATTGCTTTGTCGAAGAAAATCGACGCGGCCATAGGCTTAGGCATTGCAGTTATTGTGGTACAAACCATTACTGTCCCGGTTAATAACCTGCTGCTTACCTATCTACTATCTGATGGTGCGCTTGCTTGGGCGGGCCTTCCTGACGTTGATCTAAGCTTTTTAATCTATCTGTGCTTTATTGGCGTTATTGCGGCCATTGTGCAAATTCTCGAAATGGTTTTAGACAAGTATGTCCCTGCGCTTTATAACGCTTTAGGCGTTTTCTTACCTCTAATTACAGTGAATTGCGCTATTTTGGGGGGCTCATTACTGATGGCAGAGCGTGGCTTCAATTTCACAGAAAGTGTTGTTTATGGCCTCGGTTCGGGGACCTCATGGGCATTGGCTATTGCTGTTTTGGCGGGTATCCGTGAAAAGTTGAAATATAGTGATATTCCAGAAGGCCTACAGGGGCTGGGTATCGTATTTATTACCGTGGGCTTAGTTTCCCTTGGGTTTATGTCTTTTGGTGGAATTGATCTGTAATAACGGAGAAGTAACTGAGTATGAATATTGAAATTATTCTTGGTGTAAGCATGTTTACAGCGGTGATTCTCGCACTGGTGGCGTTTATCTTGGCTGCTCGCAGCAAGCTTGTTTCATCCGGCAATGTGAATATAGAGATTAATGGCGAGAGAACCATTACGGTGCCTGCTGGCGATAAGCTACTACAGACATTGTCCGCCGCGGGGCTCTTTTTGCCCTCGGCTTGTGGTGGCGGCGGCAGCTGCGCTCAGTGTAAGTGTGTGATAAGCGATGGTGGCGGATCAATGCTGCCTACCGAAGAGGGACATTTTACTCGGCGTGAGGCGGCTGAAGGTTGGCGCTTATCTTGTCAGACTCCAGTTAAACAGGACATGAAAGTGCAAGTCCCTGAAGAGGTGTTCGGCGTTAAGCGTTGGGAGTGCACGGTTGAATCAAATCCAAATATGGCGACCTTTATTAAAGAATTGACGTTAAAACTTCCTGAAGACCAAAATGTCAATTTCCAAGCTGGTGGTTACGTTCAGCTAGAATGTCCGCCTCACCACATTAAATATTCTGATTTTGATATCGGACAGGAATATCGTGGTGATTGGGAGCGATTTGGGTTTTTCAATCATGAATCCATAGTGGATGAAACCGTTATTCGAGCCTATTCAATGGCTAACTATCCAGATGAGAAGGGCCTGGTAAAGTTTAATATTCGTATTGCCACTCCACCGCCGGGTTCGGTGGGTGTCAAACCTGGGGTGATGTCTTCCTATGCGTTTAGCCTGAAGGCTGGAGATACAATCCCTGTTTATGGACCCTTTGGAGAATTCTTTGCTAAAGAGACTACTAATGAGATGGTCTTTATCGGCGGTGGTGCCGGTATGGCGCCAATGCGGTCACATATCTTTGATCAGCTTAAACGCCTTAATTCAGACCGTAAAATAAGCTTTTGGTACGGCGCTCGTTCTCTGCGTGAATGTTTTTATGATGAGGAGTATGACTCTTTAGCGGCTGAAAATGATAATTTCAATTGGCACTTAGCGCTGTCCGATCCTCAACCAGAAGATAACTGGGAAGGTCTAACAGGGTTTATTCATAATGTGCTTTACGAGCAGTATTTGAAAGATCATGAGGCGCCAGAGGATTGTGAATTCTACATGTGTGGCCCGCCCATGATGAACGCCGCGGTAGTAAAAATGCTGACTGATTTGGGTGTAGAGCAAGAGAATATTTTTCTTGATGACTTCGGTGGATAAGCTGAGCATTAATAAGCTAATGGGGCTTCGCAAGGCCTCATTTTTGTTTAACTGTGTCTTGTTTTTTGTCTTTGTATCAATATTGGGCGGTTGTGATCATGGCCCAGAAATTATCAAAATATCCGGTGGCAAGATGGGCACCAGTTATCATGTCACTATTGTTGCAGACCAGCCGGCGCCAACTGATCTTGCAAAGCAAATTGAACAGACTCTTGATCGCGTTGACCAGTCAATGTCGACCTATAAGGCTGATTCTGAGATTAGTCAATTTAACCAGTTGGATGTTGGAGAGTTCTTAGTTGTTTCTGATGACTTTGATCAGGTGTTGCGGATTGCACGAGACGTTTGGCAAGAAAGTGGAGGCGTTTTTGACCCTACTGTTGGTCCCTTGGTCGATATTTGGGGCTTCGGTCCCGCATTTACCGGTGATGTGGTGCCCAGTGATAGCGCGATACAGACAATCCTTGCCGGTATCGGTTTTGATGCAGTTATTCGGACGGTGAATAATCAGCAAGTAGTGTTGAGTAAAAGTCGTCCGATACATTTGGATCTGTCTGCGGTAGCTAAGGGTTACTCAGTGGATTTGGTCGCCGACCTTTTGGAAATGAATGCACTCCCTGATTACTTAGTCGAGGTCGGCGGCGAGACTCGAGTTAGCGGGCTAAATCCTGAGGGACAACCCTGGCGATTAGCCATAGAGTCCCCATCGCCAGCGGAGTCGGTGGCTCAGGTGCTTAATCTGCAAGCAGGTGCAGTGGCCACTTCAGGGGACTACAGAAACTATTTTGAGCGAGATGGGGTACGTTACTCTCACACCATTGATCCTCACACGGGACGTCCAACGACACATTCAGTGGCGTCAGTTACGGTCGTAGCAGATACCTGTGCCGAGGCTGATGCTTGGGCAACCGCTTTAATGGTCATGGGGCAAGAGCAGGCTATTGTTTTAGCCAATGAACTGGAGATTGCAGTTTATATTATCGCCAGAAAAGATAAGGGTTATGTCGCTTCTTTCAGTGAGACTTTTAGTCCACTATTGTCTACCCTTGAACTGAAAGAGGTTCAGTAAGATGGCAGAAATTATTTTAGCAGTTGTGATGTTTGGTCTGTTGGTGGGAGCTATGTCGATTGGTGTTCTGATGGGTGGTAAGCCTATATCAGGATCTTGCGGTGGTGTCGGTGCAGCTTTGGGTGAAACGGATTATACCTGTGATATTTGCGGTGACGACCCGAAGAAGTGTGATGAAAAAAGTACTGAAGTCAGTGAATCAGTATCTTA
>Ga0222675_1000823_pt1 | contig 11138 bp, 10 predicted proteins | sample AntAcemetagen868_FD_179818 | JGI IMG/M metagenome (GOLD analysis project Ga0222675, IMG submission 179818) | Saline water microbial communities from Ace Lake, Antarctica - #868 | ecosystem: Environmental > Aquatic > Non-marine Saline and Alkaline > Saline | place: Antarctica: Ace Lake...
TAGAAAAACAAATTCGATGGACGAATTTAAGCGTACTGTGAAAAAACTAAAAAAATGGCGTGATCGATTGTATATTTTAGATGAAATGAACCTAAGTGAGTTAGAGCTTTGAGTTGTAATTAAAGTAAGAAATCATGGAAAGCGTTCAAAAACTCACCCATATCGAACACGTTCTCAAGAGACCTGACTCCTATGTCGGTCCAGTTGAGTTGGGTACAGAACCTTACTGGATCCTCAACGGTGAAAAGTTCTCCAAGAAGAACCTCAAGTACTCCCCAGCGCTCTTGAAGATCTTTGACGAAATCCTGGTCAATGCTATTGACCGCAACTCTCTCCACCCCAAGCATGTCAGTTCCATCTCTGTCGCCATCGATAAGGAAACAGGTTCCGTCACCATCGAGAACAATGGTCCTCTCGGTGGTATTTCTGTAAAAATGCATGAGAAAGAGGGTCTATGGAACCCCGAACTCGTCTTTGGACACCTCCTCACCAGTACCAACTATGATGATAGCCAAAAGCGTATCGTCGGTGGTCGCAACGGGTACGGTGCCAAATTGGCGAACATCTACTCCACCGACTTTTCCGTGGTCATCAAGGACCATGAGACGAAGCAAATATATACCCAATCGTGGTCTAAGAACATGACTATCTGTGATCCCCCAAAAATCAAAAAATATTCAGCTGCTACGTCATCTGTCGCCATCACTTTCACTCCTGAGTGGAAACGTTTCGGGATGTCCAAGATGGACAATACCATTTACAGCATCTTCCAAAAACGGGTTTGGGATGCGAATATCTGTACCACCCAAAACTGTAAAGTGAAGTTCAATGATGACGTTCTCACCAAACAAACATTTGAAGCATATGCTAAGATGCATGAGGGTGTTGATGAGGTGTACTCTATTAATACCGATCGATGGTCAGTATGTATCGGACCCGCTGAAAATGGAATGGAACAGGTTTCATTTGTAAATGGACTCTGTACCAATAAGGGTGGAACCCATGTCGACCACGCTGCGAACCTTATCGCCAATGGTATCATCGATGAAATGGCGAAGAAGATTAAGTTGAAGCCTCAACAGGTCAAGAATACTTTTACTATCTTCGTTAAGGCAACCCTAGAGAATCCAACATTCTCCAGTCAGGTGAAGTCTGAGTGTACCTCAAAGTCTCCAAATTTTGGGAGTAAGTTTGAAGCACCTAAAAGTTTTATCAAGAACGCTCTCAAGACTGGGATCGCTGATGAACTCCTGGCACTCTCCAGGTTTAAGGAGATGAAGGAACTCCAGAAGTCTGATGGTGCTCGCAAGTCTACTATTACTGGTATCCCAAAGTTGGATGATGCTAATAAGGCGGGAACCAAACATTCGAAGGAGTGTACACTCATTGTAACAGAGGGTGACTCAGCAAAGACTTTGGCGGTCGCTGGTCTCTCGGTGGTTGGTAGAGACCGCTATGGTGTCTTCCCTCTCCGTGGTAAGTGTAAGAATGTGAGGGATGTCTCTGTGTCGCAACTCACATCGAACCAGGAGTTCAATGACCTCAAGAAGATTTTGGGTCTCCAACAGGGTAAAGACTACAAGGATCTCTCAGAGCTTCGCTATGGACGCTTAATGATCATGACAGATGCTGATAACGATGGGTCTCACATCAAGGGTCTTATCCTAAACATGATTCATTATTTCTGGCCGAGCCTCCTCAAGCTCAACTTTGTGGTGAGTATGGTGACACCAATCATCAAGGCGACGAAGGCTTCACAGACCAAGTCTTTCTACACTGACTCCGCGTTTAGGACCTGGTATGGTGATGGGAAGCCAGGGTGGAAAGTGAAGTACTATAAGGGTTTGGGTACTTCTACATCGGCGGAGGCTCGTGAGTACTTCAAACAGATTCAAGACTTGACTGTTCGATTTGATATGGATAAGATGACAGATGCCTCGATCATCCTCGCTTTTGACAAGAAGAAGGCGGATGCTCGAAAAGTTTGGCTTCTTGAGAATACTGCCAAAGATGCTAACCAACTTGAAGTACCCTATGGGAGTGTGAAGCAGTTGGACATCACAGACTTTGTGCATAAGGATTTGGTGAACTTCAGTCTCGCTGATCTCAAGCGTTCCATCGCGCACATGGCTGATGGTCTCAAGCCATCCCAACGCAAGGTTATGTTTGCATGCTTCAAGAAGAATCTTAAGGATGAGATGAAGGTTGCCCAATTGGCAGCATTTGTGGCGGAGAAGAGTGCTTATCATCACGGTGAAGTTTCTTTGGCGGATACGATCGTAAAGTTGGCGAATGATTACACAGGGTCTAACAATATCAATCTTTTGGAGCCCTGTGGTCAATTTGGTACGAGGCTTATGGGTGGTAAGGATGCGTCCCAAACGAGGTACATCTTCACGAAGCTTACCAAGGATGCAAGGAAACTCTTCGATCCCAGGGATGATGCAATTCTCAACTACCTGGATGATGATGGTCGCTCCATCGAACCCGACTTTTACATGCCAACACTCCCTATGGTCTTGGTGAATGGGACAGAAGGGATTGGTACAGGTTTCAGTTGCTATGTACCTCCTTTCAACCCCGAGGATATCAAGGCGAACATCAAACGGATTTTGAGTGGTGAGGAAATCGTCGCTATGCGACCCTGGTTCAGGGGTTTCAAGGGGGTGGTGCACAAGGAGGAAGACACATGGATGATGGAAGGTGTATGGAATTGGTCTGGAACCAATATTGTGGTCACTGAATTACCACCTGGACGATGGACCCAAGACTATAAGGAGTACCTCGACGGTCTCGTGGAAAAGAAGATGATTGGGGGGTACACCAATAACTCTACCACAGATGATGTTCATTTTGAAATCATGGACTATGCAGGGAAAGATTTACTCAAAGATCTCAAGTTGAGAAAGACCTTCCGTGTATCAAACATGCATCTCTTTCACCCAACGAAGGGTATTCACAAGTATGCGAGCCCCGAGGAGATTCTCAAAGACTTTGTGGAACTCCGTACAGAACACTATAAGAAGAGGAAGGCGCACCTCATCGATGTGCTTCAAAAGAAGACTGAGATGTGTAGCCACAAATCAAAGTTTGTTTCTATGGTCATCGAGGGTAAACTCGTTGTATTCAAGAGGAAGAAGCAAGACTTGGAGGATGAAATGTCCTCAACCTTCCCGAAGATTGATGGGTCATTAGACTACCTTCTCAATATCAGGACTGTTGAGTATACAGACGAGCGCGTCAGGGCGCTTATGGATGAGGCGAAACAGGCGAACGAGGATTTGGAGAAGATGATGAAGATAAGTCATATCACGATGTGGAAAAATGATATTAAAAATATGTAAGTAGTAGATAGATATGGGTGAAGCCGCTAAGATTTCCCTAAAGGCTATTGGAAAGCAAGATACACACCTTCTTTCCAAAGACCCTGAAGAATCATTCTTTAATTACAAAGAAGATAAAAGACATTCTGAATTTAGAAAATATCACAGAAGTCGTGTTATCGTCAATCCCAGACCTGATGAAGTAGATGACAACTGGCCTTTTGGACAGACGATTAAAGTTGAGTTTAATCCACAGAACATGGGGGACCTTTTGAGTAATATGTGGTTAAGTGTGAAAATGCCCGGTCTTCGAAATCCAACTGTTGGAAACTATGCAGATCAATTGGGTCGTCACATTCTCAAAAGTATTACATTGTATGTCGATGATATAGAAGTTGAGAAGGTTCATGATGATTGGGGTGTTATATATGATGAGCTTTATTTAGAAATTTCTGAAAAGGTTGCAAATAGGTTTCTTATAAATAGAAATATTGGTTACGATGACTCTACAGTGTATCCCGCACTCGCTCAATTTGATTCAGATCTTACAATCCCACTTCACTTCTTTTTCTCGAGAAAGTTTGCCAGTGATGAGTATTCCTCTAATAAACCAAATCGCCCCTACTTCCCCGTTTGTGCGATACATAAACAGAAGATTGTATTTGAATTAGATTTTCATAAGCAGTCATTCTTTACGGATAGAACGCATCTCATTCACCTCGACAACTTTAAATTAATAACTGAAGAAATCACTGTCAATCCAGATGAACGAGGATATCTTGCAAATGAGAGACAAACATTTATCACAGATCTCGTTAGAAAACATCCAACAACTGTTAGTGAAATTGGGAAAGATACTATTCGAACAAATTTAGTTCCGAACATACCTGTGAAATGTTTTCATTGGTTTTTGAGAAATACACTCTATGAGAATGAGAATGTAGCGATTGGTGATGCGAGTGATACAGAGAACTATTACTCTCAAAATCGTTTCAACTTTTCTTCAAATGTAAACTTTGATGAAGTTCAAACATTTTTTGAACCCATTTTGGAACATGCAAGTTTTTACATCAATGGTAACAAGTTACCAAATGTTTCCAATACAAATCACAGTTATTACAAGTATCTTATTCCTTTCAGAAATAGACTTGCGAGACCGTTTAGAAATATATATACATATAGTTTCTCGATGAATCCGGTAAATGTGGAACCATCGGGGAACTTGGATTTTAGTCAGATACAGTCAGAAAAAACGTCTATAGAAGTGAAATTGGATACACGCGTGGGATCATTGGTAGATGTGACAACAAAAACGTACTCTTTACAGATGTACTACACAGGATATCAAACATTCATATTTGATAAGGGGTTTATGTCAGTTGCTTACTAAACAATGAACCCTTGTTGGTAGAAATGTAGTCGATTATATTATTTTTAATACACCATTTGATGAAGTTCAACTGTGCCAAGGTTGTTTGGATTTCATGAGATGTACCCGGAACTTTATAAGGAAACTTTTCAGAACGACAGAATGGGTCAAATAATTTTTTACTATATCCATCGAGACTTGATTTATATGCACAGTGTACAGTGAAATACTTTCCATCTTTTGTAGTGTATGAAATGTTATTTTTTTTTGCATAGTTTGTGATGAACCACTCTAGATTTCGGAGTGATATACCCGTAGATTTATTCAAAATGTTCATTAATTTAGATCGGTGTTCTTCTTCGTTATAGAATGTGTTAATTGATGTTAGTAGAATACCACTTTTACTCATTACTGAGTATAGAACCCAAATCTATAAGCTCTTTTGAATTCTCACAACCCGGACATCCCCTAACATACATTTTTTCAGGACCATGTGTATGCAGATTCGAACTTGAAAGTGATCTCATTTTGATATTGTTGCCTTGTGTTATGTGATGTCTACAATATCCTCCGTCATTTGCCCGGAACAAACATCGTTGCCCATTCGATTTCGTACCTTTACAAAGTGATATAGCCGAGACAACTGGAAGATCCCTCAAAAGCATGTCAAGTGGAACCGCATGCTTCTTTGAAATGGTCTCAGCATATTCTCCTAACAAAGTGCTCACGCGCTCACTCACTTCTTTCTCAAATAATTCCGTTAGTTTGATATGTAATGTCATTCCTTAATAGTATCTTGCTCGTATTTTTTAAATAGGTCTTCAATTGAATTTTGTTTAACCGCATCTGTTTTCAGTCTTTGTTTCAAATCTACAATCGTACCATTAAAATCTATATTTCGTTTTTTACACTCCTCAACAAGTTCACCTTTTTTCATACCACTAAATGTCGGTTCCTTTTTCTTTTTCGGAAGTTGGTGTTGAGAAATGATATCCCCAAAGATACTATGTTTCGGATTCTCAAATAATGGTTCAAGAAGATCACATACAGGATTCAAGAACTTGTTTACGAAATAATAATGGTAATCCACGGGAATGTTATGTTCTTCGACAAACACAGGATCTTCAGACTTTTCGAAAGCTCTCGCCTTTGGATCCCCCGTATTTACAAGTAAATAGGGTACACGATCACCAGATTGTGGTTCAGAACCAGGCTTTCTCTCTCGCATTTTACGAACTACTTGTACATGCGCTTGATTTATATCATTAATTCGAGAACTTGTAATAGAAACTGGTTCACCATTCACTTTGTAACTGTCTGATAAACCCTGACTTAACACTAATTTATCATTTGTTATATCCCCTGAAAGAAGTTCCATTGCTCTCGCCCGTGCAAGTTCCTTCGGTGGACCCGTATCACTCGACTCTAGAACGACATCTAATAATTCTTTACACACCGCACGGACATGTGGTGTGTTATCCCGTCGAACAACCTGAAGTCCTTTGATATCAATGTAGTCCATATGCATTTTATCATCTTTACCCTTTGTCCACAGCTTAGCTGCGTACCTCTTCTTCGAGTATAGGAAATAGGGCCAATAGACCTTCTCTAATTCCAAATTATTTGGTTTCTTGAAAAGGGCGCTACACTCCTCCGCTGCTCTCTCCCCAACTTCCCAACTGTACTCGACAGCTTCCTCACCTTTACGATCACCAACATCAAACTCTATCATCACTGAATCAGTATCACCATATCTGACCTTTGCACCAGGAAAATTCTTTTCCACATATGCTTTGGTTTCCTCGATCATCTCACGACCCCTACATGTTGTTGTAGATGCAATAGGTACACATGGAAGGATACCTTTACCAGCACCAGTAAAACCATACACAGAGTTCATAGAAATCTTATACGCCAATTGTTTACCATTATATACTTCCTTCATTCCACCAGTCGCCATTGCCATATCTTTTTTTGCTTTTTTACGAAACTGTTTAAGCTCCGCCAAAATGGCTGGTAAAAGACTTGAAACACCTTGTGCAAATTTGTATGTTCGGTCACCAATATTGAAGGTTTCATAAGTAACACCAGGGATATTACCATAACGCCTCTCATCCATCACATATGTCGAATAACAGAGATTGTGTGCCATCATAATAGAAGGATATAGGGCTTCAAAATCTAGAGCTGTGATAGGTGTATAATACGCACCTTTTTGGGCTTCGAGAACTGTGGCGCCTTCATAAGGCTCTTCCGGTAACGAACCATATCGAATTGTGGGAACCATGAAACCAAGTTCACGAGCTTTCTTTGTCAACTGACTGAAAACCTTAATTTGCTGACCTCTTTCAACCAAGAAACAGAGGGGGACCCATGTCGCCTTCGCCATCTCTAAAAGGTTCAGAAGTGTACACAGTTTTTTTACAAGTTTGTGGGGAAGTAAAGTATCCTTGATACAGTATTGCGCAACTTCACCTAATTTAATCGGATCCCCTTCTTTGTAGCGAGCAAACATTTCTTTCGGTGACATGTCAATCTTTTGATCCCCGAGATACAACTTCGATACATTATTTAAACTATACGAATCAAGTTTGTATCCCTTCTTCACTTCATGAAACATATCGAAAATGAATCGTCCAGACATTGGGAGAAGTTTTAGGAAATTATCACCTAGGGCACTCGAACTCAACTTCTTCAGAGAAAGTTCACATGATTCATCTCGAAGTTTTCCAAGTTTATAAAAGTTTGAACTACAACCACAATACCGAGCTCTCTTATAGATGTATTCAAGATCAAATCCAAAAATGTTCCAACCTGTGAGAATATCTACATCCTTGTCATCGATATACTTCTTGAATGCTTCAAGCATTTCACGTTCAGTGTCAAAACTCACAACATCAGGACCCTCCGTTTTCTTATAACAGAGACATACCTTTTCGTAAGGTTCATCAGTCCCGAACTTACAAATTGAAACTGCAATCTGAAAACATGTATCACCAGCAACATTCGGGTTAGGAAACTTACCAGTGGAACTATTACATTCAATGTCAAACGACGCCACATTAAATGGAGCGATATCATCTCTATCAACAGGTTTCAGTGTAGTCCAGTCATTACACCACAAATCAATGTCAACTTTTGCCAGGTGAGAGCGAACACATTTATCACCAGTATCTAACCATCCAGTAGATTGAATTCCAGTTCGATGCATCAGACGGAGAACTGGGTCAAGATTAGATTCGTACACTTTTAGAAATTTACTCCCAGAAGAAAGATTAAGTGGTCTTCTCAAAAAGCTATCAACACGACGACGAGTTCCAAGATTCTTAAAATTAATTTTCATGAAGTAAAACTCCTCATTGTTTTGAAATCCCCATACATCCTTGGATTTTGACATTGAATATGAAGTTATACATTCAGGGCATTTATTACATAAAATGTTGTAGATTTCATTAATCGTTTGTTGAGATGTTCCAAAAGAAAGTTTTATAAAAAAGTAGGGATCAAATGCGGTTGTGACACAAACCGACTTACCATCTTCAGTCTTTCCGAAAATACTGACATGATGTTCTTCATCAGTATCTCTGGGCTCCCATGTCAGAGCCTGAAATACCACCATATGTTTATATTCAGGCAAATTTTTAATATCATTTATTAGTAAATGTCGGCTGCCTTAATTGAGCTCGTGTCAGTGGGTGCCCAGGATGTATACATCACAGGCGATCCCCAAGTCAGTTTCTTCCGTCAAAACTACAAACGCTACACCAACTTTGCCATGAAGCCTGAGCGAATGGATTACATCGGCACCTTCGGTGCTAATAACGAAATCGCTATACCTATTCGTTCAAAGGGTGACCTCATGAGCTACATCTGGATTGAGGATACTTTGGTTTCCAATGTGCAAAACAACCCCAATGGTCTTTTCTCTTCCACTGCTTCAAACCCTACCGAGTTTAGTCTGTGGATCGGTGGGCAGAAAGTGTCTCAAATGGACTCTCTCTTTATCCAGGGTGTATACAACCCCCTTATGCGTGACACCACAGCGAAGGCGTCTATGGCTGTCACAACTTCTACAATGAAGGCTAACCATGGTGGTGATCACTACATGATTCCCTTCTTTTTTGGTGAGGACTGGACTAAGGTGCTCCCCCTCGTGGCGCTCCAGTATCATGATGTCGAAATCCGTATCAAGTGTCGTGATGGATATACCCCCGTCGGTACGCCAAAGGTGTACGGTAACTACATGTACTTAGATACTGATGAGCGCAAGTACTTCGCGGACAGTGAGCACGAGCTTCTTATCACCCAAACACAATATCAACCCGCAACGAAAACTGACACTGAGATTGATCTCAGCTACTTCAACCACCCTATCAAAACACTCCACCTCGTCTCAGGTAACACAGCTGGGGGTGACAACTGGGACAACGAATTCACTTTCGATAAATCTACCCTCTACATCAACGGTGTGCCATTGTTTGAAGATACTTCTCCAGTGTACCACCACACAGTCGTGCCCGAGATGCACTGCACTGACCTCCCCGACGACATCCTCACGGATCTTCCCACCTTCACATGGCCCTTCTGCCTCACCATGAGTAAAATGCAACCCACTGGTACACTCAACTTCTCCCGTATCGATAACGCTAAACTCACTATCACCAGTCCCACTGGTGGTAACCAACTTCACCGTATTTACGCGGTGAACTATAACATTCTCCGTATCAAAAATGGTATGGGTGGTGTTGCTTTCGGTAATTAATTTTAGTATATTTTTTTTTCATTTTTCCAATTTGTGAGTCGGCGCCTCCGTCTCACAAATTTATATTTGTATACAATAAACAAGTATGTCTTCAGTGGTCGCCAAATATGCCAGAGAGGCATTCAATAAAATGTCCGTAGGACCCACCCCATATATGGACACAAAGGGTCGTCGTATAAGAATATCTGGTAGAGGTGCTATATTTACAGAGAATTCTAATAATGGGAGAAACTACGACCCCATCGCAGCTTTTATAAAACCATTATCAGGTAATGGTCTCAGGTTGAACATCAACGATAAAAATGTTAAAACCGTTCCAAAAAAAATTCGTCCCAAGAAGAAGTTTCTCAATCTTAACAACAGTAACAGTAACAGCAATAGCAACAGTAACAACAATAGCAATAGGTTAACGGTCCACTGTCGAGCATGTAACAAGACATATAATGGTCACGCCCAATGTTGCTTTGAGATGAATCATGTAAAAGTTTAAATCTCACCAAGTACTAAATGATTCCACTAGTCTTCATCGGCGGTCTCGCCGCTCTCACTGCCTACACCTATTATGGTCAGAACCTTGTGTCCGCCGAAGAAGCTAAGCGACTCATTAAGGATGGTAAGATCAAGAGGGTTATTGATGTTCGTACTACGGTAGAGTACCGCGCCGGACACTATCCCAAGGCGCTCCATATCCCAGTCGATAAGATTAACGAAAAAACAACTACAGAACTTCCCAAGCGAGGATTGCTCGTCTACTGCAACACTGGGCAACGGGCCAGATTTGCGGCAGAGAAATTAGAGGGTCTTGGGTTCAAGGATGTCTACTACATCGCTGGACTTTACACGAGTTTACTTTAATTAAATATAAGAATACCCGATATAAGTCTCCTTCTTTATAATCCCCGCGGGGAGTTTATCAACCATCTTTATGTCAGCTACGACCGTCGTCTTCACACCTTTAGGTTTACCTTTAGGTTGTTGAGTCACTGGGGGCTCCTCTTCCTCTTCCTCTTCCTCTTTCTCCTCTGGTGCTGGACCAGGTGTTGGAGTAGGTTCTGGTTTAGCCGTAATCTTCCCACTCATTAAATAGTTAAAATTTGTGCTCATGATGATAAGAATCATAAATAAAAATGCGTATACAATTCGTCGATTGACACCTTTCATTATATAGTAGTACGAGTTTTTTTTAAACGGTCTAGACGACCACCCTCTCTTCTCATAAATACAGTAAGTTCCATAACTTCACCTTCCAACTTTACTTTTCCTGCCTGTCGCATCCACATGACACGTTCAACCCTGGTGACATCAACACAAGACATCTTCGTCTCAGGTGCCTGACTGTGATGCACGGTGAGAACCAATGCATCCTTCTTTGTCTCTTTGGGGAGTTGATCACCGTCGTGACATACAACAATATGAGCACCTGAACATCCAGATACATGCATCCACCAATGCTGCGGACTACTCGATAACGTCAGTTGGTCATTTTCTTTTGCATTTTGACCAACCTGGATTTTGATACCATCATGGGATGTGTATTCAAGCATGATTTTATCTCATATTAATTCCTTATATGGTATCATATGCACGTCGTATTACAACCCAGTCCTTCTATTACCCACAAGTATAGAGTGATTCTCCCAACCAAGAGAGCCATAGACTTTGGTCAGGTGGGGGTTCAATATTT
>Ga0222675_1000830_pt1 | contig 11086 bp, 8 predicted proteins | sample AntAcemetagen868_FD_179818 | JGI IMG/M metagenome (GOLD analysis project Ga0222675, IMG submission 179818) | Saline water microbial communities from Ace Lake, Antarctica - #868 | ecosystem: Environmental > Aquatic > Non-marine Saline and Alkaline > Saline | place: Antarctica: Ace Lake | collected...
CAGCTACAAATATTCCAATAAATATAAGGAGGCTTGTTCTCAAAAGTATCCTTTTTTAGCAGCTAATTCATTAGCTCTCAAGCACTGTTTTGACCAAACCAAAACGTTTTGGACAGTTCTGATTTTAGGATTAGTTTTAATAGTAGTTTTTGTGGTTTTTCTTGTGAGTAAAATGCCACAAGCAAAAGATGAAGGCGGTATGCCCAAGATTGGAGAGACCTTTGCAATTTTAAGCAAAAACAAAAAATATGTACTAGGTGTTTTGGCACAAATCTTTCACTCCGGTTGTCTTATTATGTGCTGGACATACATCTACCAGTATGCAGAAGCTATTGGAATAGACAGTGTTACAGCGGGGTACTACCAGATGGCAGCTTTTGTTTTATTTACCATTGGCCGCGCGGTTGGAACGTATTTATTAAGATTTATTAGTTCCGGTAAACTCTTGATGTACTTCGCCCTATTAGGACTGTTTTTCACAACAGGAGCTATTTTTATTCATGGCATTATTGGTTTATATAGTTTAGTAGCAATTTCCTTCTGTATGTCCTTGATGTTTCCAACAATTTATGGGATAGCCCTGGGTGATTTAAGAGAAGAACAAGCCAAGGTGGGATCAGCGGGCTTAATCATGTCTATAGTAGGAGGTGCCTTAATGCCAAAATTACAAGCACTCATTATCGATATTGGTGGCAATGGGGTTGATGACATTAATATTTTGGGCGTTCCAGAAATCAATTTTTCATATCTATTACCAATGATATGTTTTGCTTACATAGGTTGGTATGGACGGAGAGTTTATAAAAAGTATGAATTTATTACAATAGTACCTGAAAATTCAACTAGCCAGCGTTCATAGCAAATTAAAATTCTATTTCCTTAGCAATTGCATTGAAACAAATGCTATTTATCCCTAAATCCCAGTATAATTCAAGTATATTTGAATATGAACTTTTCAAAATTATTGCCTGCATGCCTCACATTACTTCTTATAGCTTCTACAACTACTTATGCTCAAAATAGCATTGAAAAAAGTGTTCAAAAAAGCGTTCAAAGCCTTCCTGATTCTTTGATGATGGAAAAAGTAACTGGAGAAAAAGTAAACCTAAAAAACCACGTTACTACCAAAGGCAAAGTAACGGTTCTTATATTTTGGGCTACTTGGAGTAAACAGACTTTGGAACAGCTTGACAACATCAACAATGACTATTTAAACGATTGGCAAGATGAATATGATATTGAATTAATTGCTGTTTCTATGGACGACTCTCGCGCAAAAACCAAAGTAAAAGGTGTTGTTGAAACCAATGGGTGGGAATTCGATATACTTTGCAATCCTGACAACTCTGCTTATCAAGCATTAGGATTCAATTCAATTCCTTATAGTCTATTGCTTGACGCAAGTGGAAACATTCTGTACAAGCACTCTGGTTACACAATGGGTGATGAAGAAGACCTAGAAACAGAAATCATAAAAACATCTGAATAATATTGCTTGGAAATTTAAAACGCATCTTATGAAAAAATGAATAATACTCTTGTTACTTTTCAATACCCTATTTGCATTTCCATCTTACATAAGTAAGGGAACAACAGCCATCATACTATCAGCAAGTTTTGGAGATGCGGATGTAATTAGCCAGATGAATGTGCACTTGTTTAAGAAGTAAATAGCAGCCTATTTACCAAGCCCAATACTCTGCGTCGTCAGTCCCCTCTCAAGAGGGGCAGAAAAACAAGATTCTGTTCTTACAGAAACGTAGTTTTTCGGGGTGTGGGGTAACACTGACCAAATTCAATACTTGTGTTCGTAGATTTCACACACCCCAGTTTTCTTGCTGAATCAAAGATTCAGAGAAAACAGCCCTCCGCCAGCTGGCGGAGGGACAATACGTCATTGACCGTTCGTCAATGATAGTATATCCTAGTACATCGGGCTTCTCCGTAGGCGCGCAATGCATTGCGCGCCTACGGAGATTGCAATCAACCAACAAAAATCCGTAAATCTAAATTACCAAAACCTTTCTTTATAACCTTGTCAAGGTTCAAAACCTCAACAAGGTTATAAAAACCAAACACAAAAAAAACCGCCCAAAAACCCTAAGGCCCTTGAACGGTTAAGCAATTTATTTAACCTAAAATTAATCTAAACTTACCAGCACTTTATAGCTGCCATCTAGGGTGTTCTCATTCATCACCATAAGCTTATCCCCACTATTGGCAATCTGACCCATGCTGATGCTATGGCTTTCTCTCGAAGGAACCAAGTAAGAACTGGCATCTATAATGTTTCCATCCAAACTTAAATAGAAGTTTAAGTCCACCGAACCCGTGTTCTCTATGTTTAGCTGACGTTCAGGTTTAAACAGAATCTCTACTATTTCCTTTAGCTCATTGGCAGCCACATTGCCCGTATAGGATTCTTGGTCGTTACTTGGGCTAGAACTGCCAGGCATATATACGTATTGCGACTTGCGTGCCGCATCATCCGTAAAAATGATGCCTGCCGCTGCAATAACCTGACTTACATAACCAAACACTTCATTAAAGTGATCTATGCGGGTTTGAGTAGTTACCAAACGGGTACGTTTAAACAGTTCCTGTTGGGTTTTAGCGGTTTGAAACTCCTCGCTAAAGGTCTCTAAATCCGTTAGTACGGTTGTGGGTAAGCCCACATCCAGTAGGGCAGTGCTATACTTGGTACAGCTAATGCGCAATTCGTCTAGAAACATAACCATTTTCTCATGCCTTTTACTGGCGGTGTAATAGGCACTAGACCCAAACTCTGCCAGAATGGTAGGTTTATCGGGAAAGGCCTTTTCTACAAAGTACTTAATGTTGCGCCAGAGTACGCCTGCCTTTTTGTTTAGTTCTAATAGCAAGGCTGTTTTCTGACTCAGCTGTGCCAGCACCGTGGTATCGTCGGGTTGGTTTAGCGCTGCGGTATGGGCTGTATTCCATACCGACAGAAAATCGGGGTTTAAGGCATTGTCCATGCCGGTGAATTGAACAAGGTCCGCAGCAAACAATTCTTGCAATACGGAACTTTGTTGGAGTAAATAGGCATCGCTGCCTGCAAAATTTCTTAATTGATTTTTCATAAGTTTTCAATATTTTAAAAGGTTTAACAATAAATGAATGAACGCCTACATCCTGTGTAGGTACTATATAGACGTTCGCCAAGCCCTAAATGTGGCAATAGATAAGCTATTTATGCATAAATATGACAAAACAGCGCCATTTAGCCTTTTTTTTATCCATTTTAGAGTAAAAACAGCCTGTTTTACGTAAAAACCACCTCTTTTTGAAGATTTAGGCTACTCCTTTACTCTCTTGCTAAGCGCTTATGAAGATTTCTGTAAGTACAATCCATAAAGAAGCGTAGAAATCTTCACAAGGACGTAGATGATCTTTACAAGACTGTAGCATGCGAGCACAAGACCCTAGTAAACCCATACAAGGCTGTAGCAGATAAGCAAAGAAGCGTAGCTCATGAGCACAGAAAGCAGTACCGAGAGCAGAGTACCCACAGAAATGAATAAAGAAGGGGAGATGCTTAGCTTAAGGCTTTGGATGGACAGTAAAGAAGCGTAGCTGCCTCTTAAAGAAAGGAATAAGGGGATTTAAGGATAAGGGTTTGGCAATTTAGATTTAAGGATTGGGTTTAGAGTTTTTAAAATTACCTAAAATTAGGTAGGTTTGGTATTGGATTGTTTTGTTTATTTGTCAATGACAATAGCTATTTAAAGGTAGTAGTGTGGTTTATCCAATAATTCTAAACGAACAAATTAGCCCGAAAGTGTTGATATCATTGATTTGCAAAAAAAAGCTGTTTTGGATATACCCATTGTTATATAAATAGGTTAAACCAAATACGTATATTTGGGAGTTACAAGCAAGCCGAAGAAAAGACAACTACAGAATGAATTTTTTGCTACATAAAGACAAAGAAGGAAATTTAAAGACCAGCACACAAAAGCAAGATTGCGGCTGCCCTTCTCAGCAACCGTCCCTTCGCAACCGCAGAAATACTTTTTTTGCTCGCATTTCTGAATTGAAAATTCACATCTATTATTAGTCATTTCAAAGTCTATTTTGTCAGCCTCATTTAGAAAAATATAATACTTAAAATTCTGACAATTAATTTTGCATAGAAATTGGTTGTGAAATTAAACTTGAATGAAATGGTAAACTTGAATGAAATGGTTTTTAAAATCTCGAAAATATTGATTATTACTTTTGTATTCTTGATTTCTATAAATACAAATGCACAAAACAGTTTTGTATTAAGCGGTTTCGTAAAGGATGCTACTTCGGGTGAAGTTTTACCAGGTGTCTCAATCTTTGAAGAAAGTACCAATAATGGTACAACAACCGACGGAAATGGATTTTATTCTATAAAACTTAATAAAGGCGAGCACTACCTGACCATTAGCTTTTTGGGTTATGAAAAGCTTGTTAAAACAATAAATATTGCAAATGATATTAAACTGAATATTGTTTTGACTCCTTCTTCTATTCAATTAAAAAATGTAGTTGTAACTGCCGAAAAACCGAATGAAAATGTTACTTCAACGGAAGTCAGTACTGAAAAACTAAATATTGAACAAATTAAGAGAATTCCGATTGTGATGGGAGAAACAGATATTTTCAAGACTATACAAATGCTTCCGGGAATAAATAGTGTAGCCGAAGGGCGTGCTGGCTTTATTGTCAGAGGTGGTGGACTGGATCAAAATTTAATTTTGATGGATGAAATGCCATTATACTACGCATCACATCAAAGGGGATTGTATTCTGTTTTTAATGCCGCAGCCGTAAATGAAATGACCGTTTACAAAGGTGGAGTGCCTGCTCGTTTCGGTGGCAGAAGTTCTGCTGTATTGGATGTTAGAATGACAGATGGTGATTTCAAAAAAAGTTCAGGTGAAATCAGTCTAGGCCTTATCACTTCTAAGTTTTCATTTGAAGCTCCCTTAGTGAAAGATAAACTTTCTGTTTTTGTGGCAGGAAGGAGCACTCGCTGGGGCTTTGGGTATTGGTCTGACCAAACTAGGAGTAATTCTACTGATCCTAATGACAAGGGAGGTTTAACCGGCGGAAAAGGTGGAACAACTACAACTAGTGCTTTAACATTTTTTCAGCCCGAAGAGCGATGGTATGATTACAATACCAAAATAATCTGGAAAATTAATGATAAAAACCGTCTGACCTTCTCCGGCTATTACGGAAAAGACTTTGCCTATACCGAAGCGGGCCTAACCAATTGGGGTAATGAGGCCGGTCATTTAAAATGGGTTCACACTTTTAACGAAAATCTTTTTTCAACTTCTTCTTTAATTGTCAGTCGTTATAACACCTTTGGTGATGGAGGGCAGTACCAGTTTTACTCCGGAATTGGCACCTATAGTTTTAAGCAGAATTTCACCTACTATTCACCTAATAATGCAACCTGGCGATTCGGACTTCATAGCGAGTATCAGGATTTTAATCATGGCTCTTTAGTGGATGTAACCCTAGGAGATGCTGGCAAGTTTATGCCACCAATGCAAGGATTGGAAAGTGCCCTGTTTTCGGAATATGAGAAAACTTTCAATAAAAAATTTGCTATTCATTTAGGAATGAGGGTGTCTATGTATAATCGTTTAGGACCGGGCCATACTACTGTTTTTGATGAAGAATCCAACGAAGAAATAAGTCGAACAGAATATTCGAGTTTTACAGATGTCATGGCTACATATATCAATCCCGAACCAAGAGCTTCTGTAACTTATATGATTAATAAAAAGAATTCAATCAAAGCATCCTACAATCGGAATGCCCAATACATAAGATTAATGACGCTCGGCTCTGATATTACCTGGTACGACATCTGGATGCCGTCAACAGAAAATGTTGCTCCCATGATTACGGACCAAGTTGCAATGGGATATTTTAGAAACTTTTTTAACAATAAAATTGAGTTATCAACTGAAGTATATTACAAATATCAAAAAGGTGTTTCAGATTTTGAAGATGGTTTACACAATTATCTAGTGAATAACCTGGAAGCCTATGTCGCTCAAGGAATAGGTAGGTCTTATGGATTTGAAATTTCCGTTGAAAAACCAAAAGGTGATTTTACAGGAAGAATAAGTTATAATTTAGGCGAATCTTTATGGGAAATTGATGCGGTAAATCAAGGTCGCCCATATCATAATATGTTCGACATTACACATAGTATGAATTCCCAATTCAGCTATAATCCGTCTAAGGTTAAGGGATTAAAAGATTTTACTTTCTCGCTAAATTTTGTTTACTACACCGGACGCCCAGTAACTTTACCTGAGAATTACTATTACATTGGTAACGTTGCCATGCCTTATTGGGAGGCCAGAAACCAGTATCGTCTGCCTGATTATCACAGAATGGATATCGGCATCAAATATGAGCCTAAATCTCTTTCTTTTAAAACTAAAAAGAACAATCGTAAATTTCAACCAAGTTTGGATATTTCACTTTACAATATTTACAACAGAAGAAATATTTTTACTATAGATATGGTCAACAATGGATCAGGAAAAGGCGGAGCTAATCCTTCGAGTGTTTTTTCTGCTCAAGGCAGAAGCACCTTTGGATTTGTTCCTAGTTTTCAGTTTAATTTAAAATTTTAATATATGAAGAAATTAATAATAGCAATCGCAATAGTATCAGTAATTAGTTCTTGCAGGAAAGGTTTGCAGGAAGAATTAATACCAATGGATTTAACCGTAAATAACATTGGAACTATAACCGTAATTGATGCCAAAATAGAGATGGACAGTTCGGCCTTGGTTCAGATATCGTATTCTGAAGATATAAACGCGGCATTTACACCAAGTCCGAATTATGAAAAAAATGCAATCATCGAAATCAGCGATGGCATTTCTTCGGAGCAACTCACCTACATAGGCAAGGGAGTTTACAGCGGAAGTTCGATTTTAGGGAAAGTAGGAAATACTTATACTATAACTATTGATATTAATGGCACTATTTACAATGCTGTTTCTACTATGTTACCACCTGCTACATTGAGAGATATAACTTTAGCTCCCTATGAGGTAGTAAACAAATACGGTAAAAGCTATACAGCTTATACTGAAAACTGGATAGTGAATGACCCTTCCGCCACCCGAAACCGATACTTATTTGAATGGTGGACGAATGGCGTACATAATGAAAGAATGGATTGGGCCATTGATGATAATCGTGTTGTGAACGCAAATGAAGGTCTATTTTTAGGTAATATAACAAGAGATGTTTATGAGGGTGAAACAACAACTTTTCGGGTTGCGGAAATAGACAAATCCACGTACGATTATTTCAATATGTACGAAAAGATTGTACGAGGAATAGCTAGTGCCGGAAATCAAACACCTTACAATCCGGTTTCAAGTTATGGTTCTGGCACAGTCGGAAATTTCAGAGCTGTAGCGTTTTCGTCTTATACTGTTAAACGTTAAATTATTAGAGGGCTAATGAAAAATAGTTCTTAATCTCATGAGAATAATTTTAATAATAGTTATTACTTGTAAATTAGCTTTGAATGAATAAATCTGACAGATACTACATTCTTATAATTCTTCTTTCAGGATTCCTATTATCAATTTTGCTGAACCTGAAATTAATATGGTATTTGGTTGATTTATTTAGTAATAAAGCAATATTAGAATTTTATTTTGAAGAAAATGGTAAACTTGTTTATGGTATTCAGCAAATATGCAGTCAGTTTGTTGTTTTTTTCTTAATAGGTTTCTTTAATTTCTTTTTGAAAGACAAAGTTTTCAAACAAATTACAATTAAACCAATATTGAATGTCCTTTTCGTTGTGTTTGCTAATCTGTTTATTATTTTTCTTTTAGCATTTTTACAGTACATTTTATTTAAAACTAAATATCCAGGCAAGGGTGTTCTAAGCATATCCTATTACTTCTGGAAAGATCTTTTTATGTACGTCATAGCAATCCCATTTGCCTACATACTTAGAATGAATAAAAATCTAAAAGAAACTAGGAGGGATAATCTGAATTTAAAAACAGAAAAGGCAAAGGCAGAACTAATCTCTTTGAAAGAGCAATTGAGTCCTCATTTTTTCTTTAACACCCTAAATTCGCTAAGTGCTATAATTCGAACTGCTGAGAAAAGTGATGGCCTTGAATTTGTTGAGAAACTTTCTCAGGTTTACCGATATATTCTTGATAGTGGGAACAATAATCTTGTGAGCATAAAAGAAGAAATTGATTTTTTAAATGATTATTGCTGGTTGTTGCATAAAAGATTTGGCAATAATTTTAGTATCGATAACATGATCCACAGCAATGTGTTGGATTATAGGATACCACCATTGGCATTGCAGGTATTACTTGAAAATGTAGCTAAACACAATAAGCTTCTTAGTTCAAACCCGGTTAAAATATCCATAGAAAATACTACAGACTTTATTTACTTTAAAAATGAATTGAGAAGGAAAGAAAAGTCAGTAAGTCATGGTACAGGGTTAAGTAATCTTAATAAAAGGTATCAGATTATTTGCAAAAAGGAAATAGAAATTACTGAAACAAATGACGATTTTTGCGTTAAAATTCCAATTATAAAATGAATGTAATACTGGTTGAAGATGAGTTAAGTGCAAGGCAAAATATGCTTGCCATTTTTGATGAATTAGATATTCATATCAATGTTATGGCGAGTCTTGAAAGTATCGAAGAGGCTGTTAAATGGATAAAATCAAACCCAAAACCCGAACTTGGCTTTTTCGATATTCTACTTGCAGATGGGGTTTCATTTGAAATCTTTGACAAAACAGAAGTGTCATTTCCTGTGGTATTTACAACCGCTTTTGACGAATATGCAATCAGAGCTTTCAAAGTAAACAGTATTGATTATATTTTAAAACCTATTAAGAAATCAGATGTTGAATTTGCAATTAACAAATATCAAAAGTCACAGAAAGAAACCATTATAGATAAAAAACTTTTAGATGTCATACACACTTTAACTAACAAGGCTGACTCTGAAAAGAAAACCATTTTAATAAAAAAATATGATGGCTTCATTCCTATTCCTGTTTCTGATTTTGCTTTGTTCTTAATTGAAAACGGAATTGTTTACGGACTGACCCATAAGGAAGAAAGATATGTTATTGACGAGACTTTGGATGTTTTAGAAAACAAGTTAAATAATACTGATTTTTTCAGGACAAACCGACAGTTTATTGCATCAAGAAAAACTATCATTGAAGTAAGCAATTATTTTAATGGGCGATTATTATTGAAAACAAAACCAAAAACAAAAGAGCAAATATTAATAAGTAAAGCAAGAGTAAATATATTCAGGCAATGGTTAGAGATGTAAAATCCTATCGCACGACATCCCTTCGCTTTCAGGCACATTTGGCATTCACACATGGCTTGCCCTTAATCCAAAAATGCCAAAAGAGCCTTCAAGCCCGTCACACTCCAACGCCTGGACTGAAAGACAATGCAGCAAAAATTAACAACAGAATAACGAAATACAAGAATGGCCGGCTTGTAACACGGTATATAAAACATTTGGCGAAAAGTGCTAATTTTAAGGGCAGTACATTTAATAAACTTTGTAACGGTTTGATAGTCAATCGCTTTGAAATGCCAAACGTTTCATATACCAATCCGTTCGAGTCCATACTCCGCGAAGCTACGCATGAACTCGAATGACCCCGCGACTGCGCCACCTGTCCTGTTGCATGCTGTGCTGCGCAAAGCACGCCCCAGAACAGGCGCCTAAACAAAATCCAAAAATTAATACTTACGTATATTTGTTGGACTTCGCTTAGTCGCGGGGTCATTAATTTCAAAAAGTTTGTCACATATTGAGAAACATTGTATCCTATAGAAAAAGACATTATGAAAAATCCACTCTCTAAAAGTTATAATGAGGCAAACGACCAACAACTCATTGAACAAGTCAATAACGGAAATAAAAATGCGTTAAACGAACTAATTGTAACACATGAATCCTTCATTTATAATGTCGCTTGGAAATTTACCCACGATAAGGATGAAGCAAAAGACCTTACCCAAGAAGTACTAATAAAAGTTATTACTAAGTTGTCTACTTTTAAAGGGAATAGCTCTCTTAGAACATGGCTTTATAGAATCGTATTTAACGAATTTATGCAGACCAAAAGGAGACCAATGGAAGATAAATGGGAGGATTTTGATGACTTTGCTAATAAGCTCAATGCTATTCCAAGCCCAGACCTTTCGGCTGAAGAAGAAGAAGAAGAAGAAGAGCAAATTGACCGAACTAAAACAGCAAGAGTTCGCTGCATGTCTGGAATGCTTATGTGTTTAACAAGAGAGCAACGATTGATTTATTTATTGGGAGATGTTTTTCAAATTGATCATACCCTTGGTGCTGAAATATTCGAAGTAAGTAGGGATAATTTTAGAAAGAAATTATCACGTACCAGAAAGGAATTTCACGCTTTTATGAATAAACAATGTGGACTTGTAAACCTTGACAACCCATGTAGGTGTTCTAAGAAAGCAAAAGCCATGGAGGCTGCAGGTAAAATGCAAACAGACAAGAAGCTTTTTGACCCTAAATTTAGCGCTACAATAGCTGAATACGCTGACAAAGTTGCTGATGAAGTCGCTGACAAAGTTGACAGAAAGTATATTGAGTTTTTTCAAGATCATCCAACTAAGAAATCTATAGATAAAGAATCGATCATTCGTGAACTGGTTAATGACTCAAATTATAATAAGTACTTTGATGAAATAAGTGAAAAATAAAAATACCCATATATACACGGCCTGACAGCGAACCATTCTTCAAATGGTTGGCTTTTTTTATCCTTTTGTCACACTTTAATAGTTTCTGTATCCAACCCACGTAACAAAATTAATAATAACTAAAACATCGTATATTATGAATATTAAAGTAGAACTAACAATCAAAAACCCGATACAAGAAGTATGGGAAGTTATGGGCAACCAATTTGGGTACGCTGATAAGTGGTCTAGTAATTTTAAAACATCCAAACCAGGAGGTGAAGCAAAATTTAACGGACTTGACTACTCTC
>Ga0222675_1000839_pt1 | contig 11021 bp, 7 predicted proteins | sample AntAcemetagen868_FD_179818 | JGI IMG/M metagenome (GOLD analysis project Ga0222675, IMG submission 179818) | Saline water microbial communities from Ace Lake, Antarctica - #868 | ecosystem: Environmental > Aquatic > Non-marine Saline and Alkaline > Saline | place: Antarctica: Ace Lake | collected...
GACAAAATGTACGTTCAGAATTTGATATGAAGTTAAACCGCTACCTCTGTAACATTATTTCAACAACTTTTCAGGTGTAAAGGTGAGGTATTTATTAACTAATTATATATACGAAATTAACACTAGAACACGTTTGTAAAAATAATTAGCATACCATATTTAATCTCTTAAACTTCAACATATTATTCAAATATTTATTATTATATTTCTAAACTATTTACCAACATAATTTAAGACCTTATTCATGAAAATTTCAACATTTATTATAATTAAATTAGTTGTAGTTTTGGTTTATTTTGGATGAACGTCTAATGATTTTACTCTTTTTTACGCCAAAAATAATTGAAAATAATGACTGAATTTAACCTTTTAAAATTAGATGGGAAGCCAATAGAAAAATTAATAAAATCTATACATTCGGCAATTGGTACTCTTTATGAACCTCGTTCCATAAGGAAAAATGCCGATGCAATGGCTTATAAAATTTCAGTTATTGAAGGGGCAAAATCTAATGCCTGGGTTGAGAAAAAGGAACTAAAACATGAAGCATTATCCAGAATTGAACAACGAATAATCTATCAAGAAATCAATCGGCAAAAAAATATAGACTTTACAGTTTATTCAGCAGCTGAAAATTTGAAAAATGAAAAAGAGATATCAGAGGATCCAGTAAATCCAGATTGGTCAACAAGATTTTTTAACATTATCCAAGATATATCTAATGAAGATGTTCAAAAACTTTGGGGTAAAATTTTAGCTGATGAGGTTAAAAATCCGAATTCATATTCCATTAGAACAATTGAATTATTGAAAAACCTGTCTAAAGAAGATTTAATGTGTTTTGAAAAGGCTGCGGATTTCGCCATTTCATTTTTTGACTCAAACAATACAAGTTTCATCTTCAAAGGATTTGAAGATATTTTAAGCCAAAATTATGAATTCATTTATGGTGATTTTTTGAAATTGTTTGAATTAGGAATTTTACAACAAATTGATTCGAAATATACATTTGGCCAAATTACTTCCAACACATTGTTGGAACAAAATTTCATTATGGGAAATAAGGTTGTAAAGATTGACCTTTCATCATCCGAGTCTACTTTAATTATACCCGCATATAATTTTACTCAAGTCGGGATTGAGCTTCTTAATTTAGCAAAAAGAAATCCTCCTGGTGTATACTTTGATTTTTTTCTGAACAATATAAAAAACGATTCAATAACAATAATGACAGCAAACATTATCGACAAAAATATGGATGGTAGTTATAAAACAACACCATACATTAAATATTAAGAATTAAAAAGTTGGGGATTAACGAATTATATCATAGACCAAAAACATAACCTTTAAAATCCCCACCTAGGTGTAATTTGCAATTGCACCTTTTTATCAATAAATAATGATAGGTAGAAACACAAACTTAAAAAGGCCATTTGCAATGGACTACTACGAATTTCCATGAAAATCCGGTAAGAGCGGGAATTGTGGAAAAACATGAAGATTATTTGTATCCGAGTTCCAGAAATTACTCAGGACTGAATAGGTCTATTGAAGTTGATTATTGGTGATTTGTAGAAATATTCCAATTACAAAATGGTTGGAATAAAAGGGTGTAGATGCAATTTCACCCAGTCTTCAGGGTTAAAAAACTGATCAAACCCAATGCTCCCCGCCTAGATGTAGTATCCACTACACCTTCTTATCAATCGTCAATGAACTATAGAAACAAAAAATTTAATAGGTCATTTGAAATGGCCTACTACAACCCCTACCTAGAAGAAGCATGCTATACGTATTTTAATTATGTGTATTAGAGATGATTGTATAATCCGATGATCATGACCACCAATCCGGTGATGTTGACCACCCTTTCATTTAGGGTTTTCAGTTACTGTATTAATGGCGATTAAAGTTATTGTTTTTTTCTCATTGATTCACCTTTCAACTCTATTCTGTGTGCTGTGTGTGCCAATCTGTCAAGGATAGCATCTGCTATAGTGCTGTCTCCAATAGTTTCGAACCATTTTGTAACCGGTAGTTGTGATGCCACAATTGTAGAAGCTCTCCCATGTCGGTCTTCTATAATTTCAAGAAGAGCCATTCTTCCCATTTCGTCCAGTTGCTGAATACCGAAGTCATCCAGGATCAGCAGTTCCTGTTTTTCTATCCTAGCAATCTCTTTCATATATGAGCCGTCTGCTTTCAACATTTTGAGTTTTGGAAAAAGCTTGGTGGTATTGTAATATAGTGTTTTGAATCCCTGCATGCATGCCTGATTTCCAAGAGCAGAAGCAATGTAGCTTTTACCTGAACCTGTTGCTCCTGTAATCAGGATATTCTCCTTCTTTTTTATAAAAGACACATCGGCAAGTCTGAGAACCTGCATTTTATCAAGCCCTCTCTGTGGGGAGAACTCAAGTTCTTCAACAGCAGCACTGTAGCGGAACTTTGCAGTCCTGTACAGCCGGTTGATTTTTCTGTTTTCTCTTTCTTCCCATTCTGCCTGCAAGAGAAGGTTTATAAGCTCTTCGGGATTGAGCTCATGGTGTTTGTTACTTTCCAGAATGGCTTTGTAAGCTTCCATCATTCCGTGAAACTTCATTTTGGACATCTGGTTTAATGCTATGCTCTGTGTCATAATGATATAATTGGTTATATGGTAAATAATTATCTGAAGCTATCCGCTCCCCTGATATTTTCGTGATCGACTGATTTATCTGCTTGTTTTTCTGTATCAAAAGGAATTGTATCCATTCCGCTGTTGAGTATCCTGATGATGACTGAAAAGTTATAAGTATTGTAGTGTTTGGCACGTCTGACTGCATTGATAAGCCTTTCCCTGCCTGCCTTTTTATCATATCCCAAAATCCCCAGGCAGCTTTTGTAGGCCTGTTCTGGATAAGCGTAATTGTCAAGGATCACCTGGATATAATGCTGTACTTCAGGGTGAATCCCCTTTGCCCACTTTAGAAAGAAGTCTGGGCTCCATTCGCTTACAAACCTGTGGGCAGACGGCATATGTTCCTTGGTTGTAGTGTATCCGTGTTTTTTAAGGTTCCTTTTATGAAAAGCGATTCTTTCCTTGTTGTAGAAAATAGAAACGTAACTGCCCGAATACACTATCTTTACTTTTTTACCGATGTATCTGAAAGGAATCGAATAGTAGTGTTTTTCAGGGTTTAAACATATGTGGGACGTTTTGGTCACAGTAGCATATTTAAATTCTTTGAGTTCATATCTTTCAGTGGGTAGAGGACTTAAAGCATTCTTTTCTTCTCTGTCAAAAAGCTCCTGTCTTGACTCAGGCCTTTTTTGAAAAGGTGTGTTGTTGTGGATATTGAGATGGTGTCGAATATCTTTATTTAGGGCTTTGATATCATGATATATTTTGTTTCTGAGCGGCGCATAGATTCTGCTGTAAACAATGCTTACCGTCTTTTCCACCAAAGATTTGTCCTGGGGTTTCCTGCTTCTGGCAGGGAAAACAGCACAGCCGTAATGGTTGGCAAAGTCAAGAAAATCCGAATTGATTGTAGGTTCATACCTGCCAGCTTTGGTAACTGCACTTTTGAGATTATCGGGTACGAGAGCCTTGGGGACCCCGCCGAAGTAATGTATGGCATTTTCGGTGACTGCTATGAAGTCTTCTTTTCTTTGCGAAAGTATGGCTTCAACATAGCTATACTGACTGCATCCCAGCGTAGCAACGTACACCTCCAAGTCAGTTACTTCTCCTGTTACAGGATCTACTATAGATAGCTTATCGCCTGTAAAGTCTATATAAAGTTTATCTCCGGGTACATGTTCAATCCGCATGCTCGCAGACAAGCCTATACGCCATTGTTTAAAGATGTCACAAAACTGCGAATAACTATATCCGTCAGGGTGTTTTTGACGGTATTCGCCCCAAAGAACCCATCTGTTCACACCGGTTCTTTTGAGCTCTGATTCCATAAACGGAAAGAAGGAAACTAAATCCTGATGTCTTTGATCAGATTTATAGTCAGGATCAGCAAGCAACGCATCGAGTTCCTCGTCTTTTTTATTAAGAAGTTCTTCATAGCTCAGACCTTTGGAGTCAATCAATTGAAGGTACTTCTTGACTGTATTTCGGGAAATACCCAAAGTTTTGGAGATGGTTTGAAGTGCCATACCATTATTACGATGGCGAATTATCTGTTTAAGATTGCTCATAGTTATCGTTTTTCCTGCCATACTCTACGGTTTAAGTTCTACCGCAAAGCAAACGATAACTGAAAAAAAAACCATGTGGTCAACAATATCATTCTGGCAATCTTGACCACTTACAGTGGTGCTCAGAATGGTCAGATTGACAGTGGTCAATATCACCGGAATTTTATCCCTTTATAATATTAAAGCCCCATTAAAGAGGTGGTCAACATCATCGGAAAAAGGTGGTCAACATCACCGGAACAGGTGGTCAAGATGGATCGGAATATACAATGATACTTAAAATCTGAATTGTAAAGGATCTAAAGCAAGTTGGTTTTGGTTTTCTGAAATCTACTTACTCAAACCCCAAGTCCACCTCTGGATACTTTTCTAAAAGCACTGGCAGTGTAATTACACGAATATCAAGAATGGCACAAATAGTAGGAATTTTTTTGAAAAGTTTTAAATCGTTGGCAGCATGTGTCTCTTCTGTCACTAAGTAAATTTCTTCTTCGGGATTGTCTTTTATCAGATGCTGAGGAGGACACCCTTTTTATCAAACGGCAGATAATACCGAACCAAACTCAAAAGTGAACTGGTATCGATTACTACCTTCATCTCAAATATTTTTCAAGTTGTTCTGGTTTAAGATGAAGGGTTTTACAGAGCTCATATTCATTGATTAACCCATCGTAAAATGCTGTTTGAATCGCTGAGACGAATAGTGGAGATTGAATAGGTTTGGCAGGACTCGCAATGGACGGTTTTCCCATTTCCTTTTCCAATTCCCTTTTTCTTTTTTCGATGTTTTTCTTTTCCTGAATCATATCCTCTTGATCTTTTCTCAATCGACCATAAATGGCCCCGCTCATTTTTCCTTTTCTGACTAGATAGGTAAGGATAGCAGTAAAACTCAGATGTGTATTATCAGAAATGGCTTTGATCTCATCGAAGGAGTAATCGTTGGCTTTCCCCACTTCTGGTAGTTGATCCAAAGCAATCATTTGATCTCCCGCCAAGAAAGCAAAGGCAAAATTATTACACCATGCTTCAATTTTCGAGGTAGCGCTTACAATCATGTCATTGTAATCCATGGATTCTACTTCCTCCTTATCGAGGAGGTAGTGCCCAAGTTCATGAGCCAACGTAAAGATTTCACGCTTGAAGTAATCCTGATTTCTTTTCAGTACAATGACATTAGGCTGTAGATAGAATCCGTCGATATTGGCTTTCTGCTTCAGTGATGGATGTTCTACAAATTCAAAGACCAGAATATTTACCTCTGCAAATTTGCTGATCAACGCTTCTAGAAATTTTTTGGAGTCTTTTCTAAAATTTGGAAATAGACTTTTCCGAACTTCTTCGGCAATAGTGCGTGGGTCTTGATTTGTGGAATAAATAGGTAAAGCCCTATCCATTTTAAGATCAGACATTTTGGCTAATCCTGATAAAGAAAGCTTTATCTCTTCAAATTGACTGACTATTTTTTTTGAGGCAAGGTTTAGATCTGTTCCAAACTTTTCCTTTCTGAAAAAAATACTGGAATCTTTTGATTGAATAGGAGGACTAGAATCCAAATAATATGCAAGTCCTTTATTGAAGATCTTATCAATTCTTTTCAGGTGATTGATCTGAATTTCCTCCTTAAACACGTCATCCCATAGTAGTTTCTTTTTCAAGCCTTCACTGACTAAATCCAAAAATTCTTCCTTGCCCAATCGGAATTGATGGGTAAGTTGTTCTATTCGGGCTATATTGAAGGGCGTTGTTTTCAATGCCTTATCCTGGATTTTCAATTAGACTGCAAATGTAATGCAAAAATATTAGCTGTCTCAAACATTACCTCTAAATCAGCCTTTTCGACCTTAACAAAACCCCATCCTTCTCACTCAGTATTCGTTCGTGAAATTTAACTTTTTCTTCGGGATTAAAGCTTTGGAAATTTAAACCAATATTATTAACAGAATGCCATTTTATAATTCCTAGAATCTAGTTATATTCTGTAATTGTTCAATATAAACAATTCCTCAGATTTGACGATAAGACAATGACTGGATTCTTTAAAAAAAATATCTATAAAAGGGAAAGTTATGCTTCCGGTCAAAATTTAATTTCGTTTTTCGAATCTAACTATAATGATGAGAATAAGGTCAAGACAGTTTGTCTGAAACTAAATATTTAGATTTTAAAATTAATAGGCCTTATTACTAATTGCTTACTGAGGTATTCCATTAGGATTTGAAACACACTCAGTTAATTTTGGTCTAAACAGGTTGAACCTAGATACCGATTATTATTTTTTTTTGATTTTTTGAATTTGATTCAAAAGTTGATGAGGGTTCGCAATACTAGATCGATAAGATCCCCAACTTATCTGCCTGCAATTCATCGAAACCTAGAATCCCGTATTTCCGCGACTAGGTGTAGTATCCACTACACCTTCCTATTTATCGTCTATGAACTATAGAAACACAAACTTAAAAAGGTCATTTGCAATGGCCAAATACGAATCCTACCTAGATGAAGCATGAAATACATGTTTTTATCATGTGGAAATTAAAAACCACATTTTTTAATCCCGTTTTAACTTAGAATAGCGATGTTGCCAGTTATGCCTTTATGCCAATATATTTTAGATACCTGCTAAAAACTTTTACTAAAGCTTTTCCAACCACTCCTACTTTATATTTTTCATTTGGAACTTTCAGACCTTGCAAAAATCGAGGCGACGGTTCACCTTCTTGGGTACCATAAAAGGTGATCCTAATTGGAAAAGAGTGATTGTTTTTTCAGATCTTTCGAACACATCACAATTGAACATCAACACTTTGTACTTGTTTTTCAATACAGAAAATTTGTTTATTTGATATATTAGTTCAAATTAGGGATATGAAAAACCTCCTCCGTTTATCAGTGTATTTACTCTTATTGTATTCCTGCAATCAACCGTCTTCAACAACTAAAAAAATTGAAGGTCTGGACATTGCTGTCGATACCGTCATGATAGCTACCGGGGATGATATTATTAACCTGCAATTTGGAATTTCTCAGTCTGGTATTAGCCACGATAAAAAATACTTGTTCAATTCCGGTGGTACAAGTGCTTATTTGGAAAGGATAAATCTGGAAACATTGTCCTTTGAAGAAAAGATGATTTTTGATGGGGAGGGCCCAAATGCATTTGGTGATTATGTGTATGGGGTAAGTTCAGATGTCAACAACAATTTGATTTTGACGAGTCATTATTCCACAAGTATTTTCAACCTTGAAAAGCAAAAACTGAAAAATTATCTTTTAATTGGACGTAATTTTAAAGGGGAGCAATTAGAAAAAAGGGAACAATTTACCTCTAAAATTATTCCTACTAAGGATTATAAAACAATGTTTGGCTTGGTTCAGAATTATGATACCGGCGAAATATTTTTTGCTATTGTAAATGAGGAAACGGAGGTTTTAAGAAAAGTAAAACTAAATGGATTTGAGAGGGCAAACGATTTTTCAGTAAGGTACCAGGTAGGAAGAGGTGCATCCGTTTCTCCCCAAAATACAGAAATTGTTAGGTTGGGAAATAAACTCATAATCACAAATCCCGTATTCAGCAAAATAGCAGTATATGATTTAGTTGAGGAAAACTTGAGGTATTATGCCTGCATACCAACCCTAACGGCCTCAGAAAAAATGGGTGCCTATACCAAAGAGGTCAATTCAAGGGAAGAATTTGAAATTCAAAAAATAGAGATAGGGAAAGAAGTAACATTTTTACCATTAATGACTGATTCAACTACTGCCCAATACGTGAGAATTTCCACCATAGGCCTACCAAAAATGAATGACAAAGGCCTACCAGAAATGTATGACCACAAAGTATATGTCAGTATTCTTAATGATTCCTTTGAAGTGATCAAAGAGGCAGAGGTAGCAAATGGTATTGGTAAACTTTTTTCGAATCCCATACCACAAAAACCATTTTTAAAAGATGGAAAGGTATGGCTCTATTTAAATATCAATGATGAATTGGCCTTTGTCCGCCTGGATCTGGGCTTATAAAAGTAAAAGGGAAGATTTTAATAGACGAATTAATCCCGGTACTTTTTGCCCCACCCAGGTGTAATTTGCAATTACATCTTTTATCAATCAATAAGGATAGGTAGAAACATCAACTTAAAAAAGCCACTCAAAATTCGTCCATGAATTTTATTTTTATTAAATTCATAGTTCACAATAAAATGAAGAATTAAAGAGGGTAACAGGCTAAGGATGGAATGATTACCTGGTGCAAATGAGGAGGAAAAAAATTTAAGCGTTTATAAAGTTAAACTGGAATCCAAATGATCAAAGTACGTAATATCCTGGTTTTAATATTGGTGTCAGTCTATGCTTGCACCGAGGGAGACAAAGTCTCTAAAAGTAGTTCCGATTCCAACGAATGGGAACTCGTGATTTGGGATTCTATTCAGGTAGACTACTTAGATGGGATAAGAGAGGGTGTTTTTTCTAATGGAATAGGTCTTATTAAAGCTAAGTCAAATAACACTTTGATTAAGTTTGACTCCTTGGGTAATATTTTGGTGAAGAAGGAATTCCCCAAAGAAGGTCCCGGATCTATTATGTGGTTAGGAACTTTGCTTGCACATAATGGGGAATATTTTGGAACGAGTTCATTTAGTGACATTTATCATTTCGATACCAATCTTAATTTAAAAGGACGTTTGAAAATGCCCTTTATGGGTGAAGCCAGAGGGGGTGCCTATAACCAAAAAAATATTGCTGTTTGGAAGGAGAAAATACTGCTTTGGTATCCAGGGCGCAACGGTATCAGCCCATATATTGACCATTTCTATAGAGACTACCCTCTTTTGGAACTTTATGATCCGAAAACAAAAACTTCCAAACCGGTAGTAAGAACCCCTCTGACATCGAAATTCAGTGGTGATGCGTTTTTTAACCGTCCCTACATCAATTTTACCATAGAAAACGACAGTTTATACCTTACTTTTTCCAATGAACCCCTATTACATGTGTATGCCATGGGTGATAGTATCCTTTGGGAAAGAAGTATTGATATGAAACCAACTGATTTTAAATTGATTCCCGGACAGAAAACCCCTGTGACCTATCAAGAATTTACGAAAATGTATGAAGCTGAGATACATGGCATTTATTCTGACCCGAATCATGTCATTGTCGCCTATAATGGTGGGATTGATGGTGATACTTTTGTGAGTAACAACTTAATGGAAAGAGAGAATATTCCCCGCCATCCTGAATTCCTTAAGAATTATCTCAAAATCTACAGGCATGGATATGGTTGGTCCAACGAGTTGCTGATTCCTTCAAAAATCAAAATAATTCTGAATATTGAATCCGTAGAAAAGCCTTTCTATGCGCTCAGAAATGACGACTTTATAGGAGAGGAGCAAGATTTCATTACTTTTTATAAACTTCAACTGGTAAAAAGATGAAATTTAAGTTTTTAGCAGTATTTATTCTCTCTATCTCGCAAATAGCTTGTTCTGAAAAAGAGGTGTCAAATTTGGAGGATTTTTCAAACGAATGGGAACTCGTGATTTTGGATTCTATTCAGGTAGACTATTTGGGGACTGTTGGTGGAGGGGATTTTAGAAATGGGAAAGGAGTGTTTTATAATTTTAAGGAAAATAAATTGATTGAGTTTGACTCAATTGGTAGAATTAATTATGAAACTTCATACCCAAAGGATGGGCCAGGAAAAGTTCAATATCCAACCCAACTAAGATATACAGAGGATGGAAGACTTTTTGCTGCAAGTTTTATGGGATGGCTGTATGAATTAAATACAGATTTATCTTTGAAGCAAGAAATAAAGCTTTCATTTCTAAGCCAAGCAAACGACGGAGGAGGCTTTCTTCGAAATTTGGAATTCTGGAATGATTCATTGATCAGTTATTATCCAGGCAGAGATGGGGCAAACCCTTATGGTCCACATTTCATCAGAGACCATTTTCTGTTAGAAAAAATTGACTCTAAAACAGGAGGATCAGTGCCAATAATTAAAATCCCAAAAACCTCAAGATATTCCTCAGATAAATACTTTGAAAGACCTTGGATCCAATTTGGAATTTCGGGGAATAGACTTCATTTGGCTTTAAGCAATGAGCCAATGATTCATATTTACGACATAAACAATGGAGAAGCCTACTTAAATACTATTGATTTTAAACCCTCTAAATTTTTAGATAATGGTGAACATCAAGAGAAATATCAATACATCTCTGGAAGAAGAATGTTTGATGGAGTGATCAGACAGCTTTTTGTGACAAAAAAAGGGACAGTTATTTTTTATAATGAAGGTATTGACGAAGATATTTTTATTCAAAATGAATTAAACATTCCAAAAAACTTCCCCAAATACAAAGACTTTCAAAATCAGATGCTAAAAATCATATTTCAAGATTCTATCCTTTCCAATGAAATCATTGTCCCATACCGAATTGGCAGAATTATGAATATTGAAAAGATAGATAAGCCCTTCTACGCTATCAGAGATGATGAATTTATAGGAGAGGAGCAAGATTACATTACTTTTTATAAACTTCAACTGGTAAAAAATTGAAATTTAAGTTTTTAGCAACAATTATTCTCTCTATCTCGCAAATAGCCCCACCTAGGTGTAATTTGCAATTGCACCTTTTTATCAATAAATAATGATAGGTAGAAACACAAACTTAAAAAGGCCATTTGCAATGGCCTACTACGAATTTCCATGAAAATCTTGTGAGAGTAGGAATTGTGGAAAAACCAGAAGATTATTTGTATTCGAGTGCCAGAAATTACTCAGGACTGAATAGGTCTATTAAAGTGGATTA
>Ga0222675_1000844_pt1 | contig 10977 bp, 9 predicted proteins | sample AntAcemetagen868_FD_179818 | JGI IMG/M metagenome (GOLD analysis project Ga0222675, IMG submission 179818) | Saline water microbial communities from Ace Lake, Antarctica - #868 | ecosystem: Environmental > Aquatic > Non-marine Saline and Alkaline > Saline | place: Antarctica: Ace Lake | collected...
GACCCGTCCTTCGATCCGAATATGCCAGAACTAGCTCTCTCTTTATTCGAGCCCATCCTTCGCCGAGTTTTTAGCCAACCTAAAAACAGCATTTATAAAGTTTTGACCGATAGCTAAGGACGCTTTGATCATGTTGAATAAATCAATAATAGGAATTTATATTGCTCCTACAATGGGTGGTTTTATGACCGGCCATGTAAAAGTCGCATTGAAGGCGGGGAAGGGTATCGTCGGTGACCGTTATTACTCTGAGACCGGGAAAAACAGGTCAACTTATAAGGGCCAGCCTGATTTTGAGCTGACTTTAATAGAGTCTGAACTGATTGACATCTTTAACAAGGAAAGCGGCAACAGCTTTCATGCGAGTGATTTTCGTCGCAACCTTATCACTAAAGGGGTGCGTTTAAATGACTTAGAGGGGCAGTATTTTACAATCAATGGGATCAGCTTCTACGGCGTCAGACTATGTGAGCCATGCGCCAGCCTGCAGCGACGTCTTGGCGTGAGTATTCTCCCCGAATTGGTTGGCAAAGGTGGTCTTCGTGCTCAGGTAAGAGGCAGCGGCATCTTGTCTGTGGGGGATTGCTTAACCTTTGACCTATAGTTAGGCTTAGTCTAGCGCAAAGAATTCCAATGCGGTCGCAGTAGTCATCTTTCTAATAACATCTTCAGATTCCTCTCTATGTTCAGAAATACACCTAAGGATATACTCTAAAAAGGCCGGCTCATTCCGTCGATTTTTCGGTAACGGAGTCATGTTTCTCGGCAGCAAATAGGGGGCATCTGTCTCAACCATCAACCGATTTAATGGGATATTTTTTATTATTTTTTGTAACTCTAGCCCGCGTCGCTCGTCGCAGACCCAGCCAGTAATGCCAATATAGAGATCTAAATCTAAATAGCTAAAAAGCGTCTTTTTATCACCGGTAAAGCAGTGAATAACGGCGTTGGATATTGATTCGCGATGGTGCGTTAAGATCTCTAGTTGGCGTTTGGCGGCATCGCGCTCATGCAGAAATAATGGCATCTGTAGTTCTGTGGACAGCTCAAGTTGTGCTTCAAAAGCCACTTCTTGCTCTTTTGGTGTTGATAAGTTGCGATTAAAGTCCAGGCCAGTCTCTCCAATAGCGACCACTGCTGAGTGACTTGCTAGCTCTTTGAGGCTGCGATAAGCAGCAGTATCCCATGAGCTCGCTTGGTGGGGATGAAGACCGGCTGTGGCATAAAGCATGTTGGGGAATTGAGATTGGTATTCGTCGCAAAGCGCAATGACGGCTTGGCTGTCGCTAATAGAAGTGCCGGTTAGGATGATCTTTTCGACACCAGCTGATAGAGCTCGAGTCAAGACATCTGCTATACGGTTTTGAAATTGTTGATTAGAAAGATTAACACCAATATCAATTAACATCAGTTACAACTCATATTTGGAAGGACCCTATTGTAAATAATTTGAAGGCACGGCAGTGAGTTGTTTTTGTGTGATAAAAATGGAGCTATCGAAAGATTCAAGAAGCCAATTGTAATTTTTATACTCCGAACCTATCAAACATTTTCTAACTTGCCGGTTTGCCTGAAGTTATCTTTTTTATCTTTACCCAAAAAAATTGTGCAAGAAAATAGACCATGGCAGATAATAAGGCCATTACAGCGGCAAATATTGTCGGTAATACCGCACCAAAAGTTAAACTCATACTAAGAATAAACCCCAGTACAAACTCTTCTCTATAAACTCTAATAAATATTGCTATCACCAGTAGGCTGGGAAACAACACTGAAGAAACTTCTTCATATCCATTTAGGAAAGAAATTGAAAGTACGGTGCCATAAATAAGTGAAAGAACAAAGCCAGCAAATATTCGTTTCGATAACACAGAGGCTTGAGAATGAGGCGCTTTTAATATGCGTTTCTGAAGGCGCGCTAGGGCTATCCATGTTAATGCGGGGAGTACAATCCCACCCCACCAATTAGAAATCGTAGGTAAATCGGCATTATTTAACAAATGGTGACGTGGAACGCCATCGTGCAAGTTTTGCCAAATAAGTAGTACCCAAATTGTAAATGTAATAAAAGCTACAAAATATATTTTTATTTGTGAAATTTTTTTTTCATTCATACGTTAATCCCTTTTTATATTAATTAATTCCGCTAAACGGATAGATAATTCTTATATAAATGTAATGTCACCGGTTGAGTCTCCTTCATTTAGAAAATAGGGAGTTAGTGGTCAATGTTTCATAAACGAGCATATAAAATATTGTTTTTGAACCTAGTTTTCTTATTCTTAACCGACGGTTTGAGCTATATTTTGGCCGGTGCTGCAGGCATAGTAGCAAAGTCTTTAACCTCTGGACTTACTGGCGTAGAGGGAAGGCGGCTGTTCGCCCATACATTACATTGGGGTTGAAACCATTGCGCATCGTCCATGGTGCCTACTTTGATATGTATACGGTCTGGTTTGGCGCTGTTAGTGCCAAACAGTTGGCTGCCGCAGTTAGAGCAAAAATGCTTGGTCATAGTAGCGCCAGAATCGGCGCTGTGGCTAAAGGTTTGGGTTTCACCTTGCCAACTAAGACTTTCAGTAGGCACAAACACCAAGGCTGCAAATGCAGAACCGCCGTTTTTCCGGCAATCTTGGCAGTGGCAGTGCGCCTGAAATAAAGGGGCTGCAACAGCTTTGTAGCGTATCTGGCCACATAAACAGCTGCCGTTAATTTTTTGTGTAGGGGGCATAGAATGGGCCTCTTGTTCATTTGAATAATGGCGGCAGATTCCATTACCTATTTGTTTGAAAAGTACTCTACAAAATTTATCGTCAAAGTCTTCACTGAAATCACTATTAAGTGCTGTCCGGTAAGAAAACGTTTTATCTGGCGGTTGCAGTCTAACCTGCAGTTTATCCTGCAACGGATTGAGCGAAAGATCAAGGGCATCTGTTGTGGGGTTGTACTTACATATATTCTCCACCAGAGATTGATGCCCTATACCAAGAAATTTTTATGGTGTTGGGCGACACTTCGGGCATAGCTCATTTTTTGGCGCGCAGCTATACCCTATAGGAATCGTTGATCAGGTGCTAAGCACTGCGAAGAGTGTTTAACTCGAGCGCTCAAGAGGAAAGTGTTTTTTCTGCAAGATGTTAATGGCAAAGTATTAGCACCCAGTTTTATCAATATGCTTTCTTGGGCAACAGAAAGTTTAATCATTGATGGTAGAGCTCTTAGCGATATTCGCCAAGGTGTTACCTTGGAAGTAATGGGTGAAGGAGAGTCCATGGGACATCTTAATGACAGCATGAAAAAAGACATGCTTTCAAAACAAATCTTTAGTTATGGATTAAATATAAAATATCTACTGTAAAAGTTAGGGCTTGAATCGACACATAATTGATGAATATAAATGTGTCATCTGAGAAACCTTATTATACGATTGAATTTGATCATTTGACCTAATCAAAGTACATTCACCATCTACTTCAAATAACCACCAGAAAATGGAGTTTCATTGGCTAATTCATTCATATCCGAGCTCAAACACCGCAATGTTATCAAGGTATGCATAGCTTACCTAGTACTGGCTTGGGTAGTGATCCAAGTAACTCAAGCAGCTGTTCCTGCCTTACATTTACCCGACTGGATCAATACCGCAGTTTTTTTCTTTGCTTTGATGGGTTTGCCCTTTGTTATTTTTGCTTCTTGGGTCTTTGAAATAACATCTGAAGGCATACAGAAAGAAACGGACATAGCCCCTGAAGATTCCGTTCCCTCTCACACTGGTCGAAAACTCGATTTTTTAATCATTTTCATGCTAGTCATTGGGCTCGGGTATTTTATTTATGAGAGTCGTTTTGATGAAAGTCGGCAAAATGTAGATAGCTCCACAAGCTTAGGCCCCTCCATTGCTGTACTGCCCTTTGCCGATATGAGTGGAGAAAGTGACCAAGAATATTTTGGTGACGGCATTGCAGAAGAACTTCTCAATGTTCTCGCCAAAACAGAAGGCTTGCGTGTTGCTGCTAGAACTTCCTCCTTTAAATTTAAAGGCACTGATGCTGATATTACTGAAATTGGTAATGCACTCAATGTAAAAACAATACTTGAAGGGTCAATTCGTAAATCAGATAATCAAATAAGAGTAACCGCTCAACTTATCAATGTAGAAGATGGTTATCATCTATGGTCAGAGACTTATGACCGTGAACTAAAGAATATTTTTAAGGTTCAAGATGAAATATCACACGCCATTGTCGATAAATTAAAACTTAAATTGGATATTAATCAATCCCATAGTAATGAAACCAACATTGAAGCCTATGAGTTTTATTTAAAAGGTAGAAAAAGCGCAAGAGAACCCAAAAAAGACACTCTTCTTACAGCGCTAGATTATTATAAACAAGCCATAGCAATCGATCCAAACTACGCAAAAGCCTATGCTGGTATTGCTTCAGCCTGGATCTGGCTTGAAGATTATGGTGGTTTCAGCGCAGCAGAAGCTTTTCCATTGATTGAAAAAAATGCAAGAAAAGCGTTAACCCTTGATAGTACTCAAGCAGAAGCCTTAATGGCTATGGGATTAGTCTATAAACGCATTTACGGTGATGCCCTAACTGCACGATTTTTCTTTGAACAGGCCATTAAAATTAATCCTAGTCATGTTGAGATATACACACATTTTGCTGATGTGCTTCCATGGGATCAATATGAAGAGTCTATTAAGCAAAGAAAAAAAGCCGTTGAACTTGATCCACTTTCAACCTTTTATCGAGGCCGATTAATCAATGCGCAAATCTTCAGCAACAAAATTCTTGATGCTAAGGAAAGCTTAGATGAATTGTTTGCAATAGATCCTAATGATGCCCATGGGCTTGAAAGATTATCTTCCTTATTTTTGCTAGAAGGCAAAATAGCTGAAAGTATTCGTACCAGGATTAGAGTGCATAACATGCGCCCTGGTGATGCTTATTCTGCAGCTCAAATAGCAATTGACTATCAATTATTAGGTGATAATGAGCGCTCAACCTCTTGGCTGGCTAAATCAAGAGAACGTGGAGTTAATAACCGCTGGGAATTAGCTGCAAGGGTAAGAATTTCATCAATACGCGCAGATTGGCAATTACTTCTAGAGACAGCTTTGTTAAAAGAAAGCGATGATAAAGATATATCTGCAAGTTGGGCAGGTTTTGCCCATCTGAACATGGGGGCAAACGAGAAAGCGCTAGAAAATTTTAACAAAGCTATTTATACAAGCACTGGCACTGGTAACATCAATGCAAATATTCATCACGCTGCACAAGGTATGGCAAGGCTTAAAAGAAACTCAGCTGAAGCTATTAAGTATCAACAATTAGCCGAACAACTTTATCATAAATTACTAAAAATAGGCCATCCTCAGTTCGATAACCCAGCCTACAATGCTTACTTTGGATTAGCCTGTTTAAAACTAAATTTACTGTCTAATTCATCAACTAAGGATCAATCAGTTAATGAAACGTTAAAGCAAGAAGCCATTGTGTTACTCAACAAAGCAATTGATTCAGGCTTTCGTGAAGCGACCTTTTTAAAGTCTAATTTATTTTTTGAGGATGTTCGCGAAGATAAAAACTTCTTAGCTGTTGAATCTTCTATTTTGGCTTTAAATGCTATTGAATTGGAAAAATTACAAGCCGAAGAATAGGCTGTTCATAAAAACCAAGAGTAGAAAACTATGTTAAAAGGTTACCGCCTTATAATAAGAAAACTGTCGTTCAGTGATTTACTCAAAACATCTATTCTATTCCTCGGCTTACTATTTCCCCGAGTTAAACGCTATGGAAGGAGGACTTAAACTTAGGTTTCGACTATATTGAGCCAGGCGCAGCTTCAGGCATTTAGAGCACCGTTATAGATTTGATTGTTCTTATTAATCCCGATGTAGTTTCTACATCGGGATTTTTTTAATTAAACATTCAATATTTGATGTCGTTAAAGTCAATAGAGAAGCCCTTTACTCTTTGAGGCCGGCTAAATCTAATATGAATGCATATTGTTTAGCTCTATCTAGATAGCTCTTGTAACGACCCGATTTGCCACCATGCCCTACTTCCATATCTGTGTCTAAAAGAAGTACATTGTCGTCAGTTTTTATATCTCTAAGTTTAGCCACCCATTTTGCGGGTTCCCAGTACTGAACTTGTGAATCATGTAAGCCCGTGGTGACAAGTAAGTTAGGATAGTTTTGAGCTTTAACTTGATCATAAGGTGAATATGAGAGCATGTAATCGTAGTACTCTTTGTTTTTTGGATTACCCCATTCATCAAATTCACCAGTAGTTAATGGAATGGATTCATCTAACATAGTCGTTACAACATCAACAAATGGTACTGCCGCTATTACTCCGTGATAAAGTTCAGGCTCCATATTGATTATGGCCCCCATTAACAACCCACCGGCGCTTCCGCCCATTGCATAAACCAGTTTAGCGTCGCCGTAGTCTTGCTTTACCAGTGCTTTAGTGGCATCGTTAAAGTCCGTAAAGGTATTCATTTTAGTTAGTTTTTTGCCATCTTCATACCATTGACGCCCTAACATTTTACTACCGCGAATATGTGAAATGGTGAACACAACACCTCTATCTAAGAGGCTTAGGCGTGAAATACTAAAACCAGGATCAACTGTTGAACCATACGAACCATAGGCATAATTTAATAAAGGGTTAGAGCCATCTTGCTTAAACTTGTCTTTACGATAAACAATGGAAACGGGGACTTTTTTACCATCACGCGCTTCAATCATAATTCGCTCGCTTCGATAGAGATCAGGATGAAAATCACCAATTACCTTGTCTTGTTTTTTTAATTCACTGGTTCCTTGATCCAAATCATAATCATAAACTGAACTAGGGGTATTCATGCTTGAATATTCGTAACGAAATACTCTTGATGCAGGATCGGGGTTGTTGCCCATATCCGAATTGTACGCAGCGTCATTAAAGATAACTTCTTCAATTAACTTGCCGCTATAGTCTCTAATTCGTAATTTTTCTAAACCGTTGACTCGCTCATTAACCACCATATAGTCATTAAACAGCTCAAAGTTTTGTATCAAAGTATCTTCTCTATGAGCCAGCACTTCTTGCCAGTGATCTCTTGTTCCGATTTTACTGTCGGCAACTTTCAAAAGTCTTTCGTTCATTGCTTCGAAGTCAGACTGAATATAAAAATGATTTCCTATGTGGTCAACGTCAAATAAATGATCTTTTTCTCTTGTAAGAAACACAGTAAATGGTTCTGTGGGTGTGTCAGCAGATACAAATCTATATTCACTATTCATGGTCGAGGAAATTTCAATACCAATATATTTTTCAGAACGAGTTTTGTAAATACTGGTATAAAATGTTGTATCTTGTTCTTCGTAAACTAAAATATCTTTTTCAGGTGATGTACCAAGTTCATGTCGGTAGACTTGATAAGGTAGCAAAGTGGTAGGGTGTTTGCGTACATAAAAAATTGTTTTATTATCATTAGCCCATACAATTTGGCCGGAGGTATTTTCTATCACCTCAGGAAAGAATTCATCAGTCTCTAAATTTTTGAAACGAATCTCATATTGCCGACGACTAATAGTATCTTCAGAGATCCCCATTAATATTTGGTTTTGGCTAATATTCATATCCGCTAATTGATAATATTCATGGCCTTCAGCTCTCTTGTTTTCATCGAGTAATACTTCTTCGTTAGCTTCTAAAGAACCCTTTTGTCGAATATAAATTGGATAATCTTGCCCTTCTTCATATTTAGACCAATACCAATATCCTTTATCGAAAACAGGAACCGATTCAACGTTTGGCTCCAATCTAGCGGTCATTTCTTCAAATAACTTCTTTTGTAGACCTTCTGTGTGGGAAAGCCGCTTTTCAGTGTAATTATTTTCAGCGTTTAAATAATCTAATACCGGCTCACTCTCTCTTGTATCATCTCTCAACCAATAGTATTGGTCATTTCTTTCATAACCGTGAGTGGATATTATATGCTCAACCTTCTTCGCTTTTGGTGGCATGGTGTTATCTGATCGTGTCGCCGTTGAGCCTTGCTCCAATTGCTTGCTTTCTGTTTCAACTATCAGCTTAGTGTCATCGTTGCACCCAATAATAGCGCTTATCAAAACGACGGAAATGACAACTTTTATCGTAGAAATTTTCATGTTAAAGATCCTAATCATATTTTTAAAATTTATTATTACAGGTCATTTAGGCGTTTATTCTTACTGCTAGCACATCACACTGAGCGCCATGAAGCACGGAATTGCTGGTAGATCCAAATATTAATGAGAAGCCATGTCTGCCATGGCTACCGACAACGATTAATTCAATATTTTGCGCTTTAGCTATGCTGTGCATTTCCTGAGCAGGATGTCCCAAAATGACATGCTGGTTCTCCGGCGAAACATCCAGTTGGACACCTAGTTTCGACAAGCGCTGAGTAGCCTGGTCTGTTAGCTGGGTCTGCACATCCGATAGGTCTACCGGTATGTCCCCACCGTATGTAAAGGCCAAAGGTTCGAGAATATGGCAAATAGATATTTTCGTATCGCTGTTGGAAAAGAGAAATTTCACTCGATCTACCACTTGCTGAGATTCTGGTGCCAAGTCTAATCCGACCAATATATGTTTGTAGGACGACATAGTGGTGTACCCTTTAGGTTGTTTGCTTGTAGTATTGAATACTCTGGCTTTCAAAAGCAATAATTTTTCACGATATCATTCTAAGAGTAGTCGTTAATGACATGGTTGTTAATCATATTTGGTATTGCAGTCGTCCTATCCCCCTTAATGTGGTTCAAACAATCGCCCTTCCAAAAGAGAGTGGCAGATCTGCGAGGTAGTGCGGCAACACTAAACCTTCTGGTCAGTCTGCAACGCAGACCTGATGCACGAGAAGCGGAGTCTGCTTTGGAGGCTGTTTGTTACAAAATGCGCTGGAAAGCTTCAGATCGCCAAAGAAATTGGGTGATTCATCGCTTTAGTCGACGAGGCTGGGAATCCTCTTGGGCGGGTTGGCACTGGGTGCAAAATGAGGCTGACGTAAGTTGGCATGGAATATTGCTGGAGTTGTTGCCTGAACTCCCGTCAGGAGTGGTTGCAATCATTGCTACGGAGGCAGACGTTGGGGCTATTTGGGACGAGCGGGGGAGTCATGATGATCTGGTAAAAATTGCCGAAACTTTAGGTAAATTAAAACATCATATTGAAAATATTTCGCATTGAAGCTTGACCAAAGGGCGGTAGAACAAGTATATATGCGAACCTTGGGCACGTCGTAAACGTGTTGCGTAGTCATAACGAGCATCTTTGCCAGTATGAATTGATGCCGTAATAAGGAAACTTTTCCCCTATGGGCAAATCTTTAGTCATTGTAGAGTCACCAGCCAAAGCCAAAACAATTAATCGTTATTTGGGCGATGATTTTGTTGTTAAATCTAGTGTAGGTCATATTAGAGACTTGCCTACTGGCGCCAATAGAGTGCCTAGCGATCCTAAAGAGCGTGCTAAGCAAGCGGCTTTGACCCGCAAAATGTCCCCGGAAGATAAGGTCTTATATCGAGAGAGAAAAGCAAAATCCCAACTCACTAATAGTATGGGTATTGATCCTGAAAATAACTGGAAGGCAGATTATGCGATCCTTCCTGGTAAGGAAAAAGTTGTAGCAGAACTTAAAAAGCTGGCACAAAACGCTGATACTGTCTATCTTGCGACGGATATGGATAGAGAGGGTGAGGCGATTGCATGGCATCTAACCGAGGTGATTGGGGGCGATGAGAGTCGTTATAAGCGAGTTGTGTTTAATGAAATAACCAAAAAAGCTATACGCAAGGCGTTCGAGGCGCCAGGCGAACTTAATAAAGATCGGGTTGATGCTCAGCAAGCAAGACGGTTCTTAGATCGTGTTGTAGGGTTTATGGTTTCTCCTTTGTTATGGGAGAAAGTGGGGCGTGGATTATCCGCGGGTAGAGTGCAGTCTGTCGCTTTAAAAATGATCGTTGAACGTGAGCGCGAGATTCGTGCTTTTATTCCGGAAGAATACTGGACCGTTCAAGCTGATTTAGAGGGGCAGGCTAGTTCAGATGTTGATCCGGATGATATTAAAATTCGTTTTGATGTAAAGCGGCATCAAGGTAAGCCATTTCGTCCGACTGATAAGGTCGAGGCTGACACCTCCCTAGACGCGTTGAGAAAAGCGGATTACGCCGTTAGTAAAAGAGAAGATAAACCCACAAAATCAAAGCCTTCAGCGCCATTTATTACCTCGACATTACAGCAGGCGGCGAGCACTAGGCTTGGTTTTGGCGTTAAGAAAACCATGATGATGGCCCAGCGTTTATACGAAGCTGGTTACATTACCTATATGCGCACAGACTCGACCAATCTGAGTGAAGATGCGGTGATGACCTGTCGTGATTATATTAAATTGCGTCACGGGACCAAGTATCTACCGGATACTGCGATTAGGTATAGCAGTAAATCGGGCGCTCAAGAGGCCCACGAAGCGATTCGCCCTTCGAATGTCGATATAGCTCCGGGCGGTCTCAATGAAATGGAAGTCGACGCTCGAAGACTCTATCAGTTGATATGGCAGCAATTCGTTGCATGCCAAATGACTAATGCAGAATTTACCTCAACAACGATTACTGTCCTTGCGGGAGAGTATGAGCTTACCGCCAAAGGTAGGGTTACACTATTTGATGGTTATCTGGCGGTCATGCCAGCCAGTCGAAAAGGTGATGATGATATTGAACTTCCTGATCTGCAAAAAGGCGATCAGATGCGTATGCTGGCATTAATTCCGCAGCAACACTTTACCAAGCCGACAGCTCGATTTTCTGAAGCTGCATTGGTAAGAGAGCTAGAAAAGCGGGGGATAGGAAGGCCTTCAACCTACGCATCAATCATTTCTACCATCCAAGATCGTGGTTATGTCAGGATCGAAAACAAACGAATATTCGCC
>Ga0222675_1000849_pt1 | contig 10941 bp, 15 predicted proteins | sample AntAcemetagen868_FD_179818 | JGI IMG/M metagenome (GOLD analysis project Ga0222675, IMG submission 179818) | Saline water microbial communities from Ace Lake, Antarctica - #868 | ecosystem: Environmental > Aquatic > Non-marine Saline and Alkaline > Saline | place: Antarctica: Ace Lake...
ATTTTATCATAAGTTACCTTACCCACCATGGCCATTTGAAGCACCGCCATCACCTCACCACCATCTAAACTTAAAATCGTAGCGCCTAGGATTTGCTTGCTTTTTGGGTCTACAAGTACCTTAAAAAAACCGTATGTTTCATCTGTTTCTAAGGCTCTTCCTGCATGCTTCATCAAAAATTTCCCCACGGCATAAGGAATTCCTTTTTCGGTTGCCTCTTGTTCATTAAGTCCTATTCGAGCCAATTGCGGGTCGATAAAAACACAATAGGGAAGTAGTCTGTCCTTTGAAGAGATTTCCTTATCACCTTCATAGATACTTCTGAAGGCAATGTGTGCATCATTATAGGCCATGTGTGTGAAAGGTGGTGATCCAGCAACATCACCAAGTGCATAAATATTTTGAACACTGGTTTCAAAAGTGGGATTTACATCCACGTGCCCCTTTTCCGTTAAATTAACACCGACTTCCTGGAGACCTAAATTTTGGGTATTTGGTTTCCTACCCGTAGCCACCAACAAATGACTTCCTTGCACCGATTCCCCACCATCTTTTCCTTCAAAGAAAACTTTAAATTGCTTGTCTCCAAAGGTTACTTTAGAGACTGAAGCACCTAATTTGGTAGTGATTCCCTCCTCTTCGAAAAGCTTGGATATTTCCTTACAAACGTCTTTATCCTCCTTGGGTACTAATCTTGAGGCTTTGTCAATAATAGTAACTTTGCTACCAAACCTATTGAACATCTGACCAAATTCAAGCCCGATATAACCTCCGCCCAGAATGATAAGGTGATCGGGCGTTTCCTCCAGTTCCATAATGCTGGTGCTGGTAAGGTAGGGGGTTTCTTTCAAGCCCTCAATCTTAGGGATAAAAGGGGAAGAGCCTGTGTTAATAAAAATTTTATCTCCAGCAATTTCCAAATCATCCTGCCCTTCTCTTTTTACGGTAATTATATTAGTATCCTTAAAAAAAGCCTCTCCTAAAATTATAGCTATATTTTCCGCCTTTTCAAGACTTTTGACTGCTCCACCCCGGAAAGTTTCGACGATATGGTCTTTTCGTGCTTTTATGGTTTTTTGATCTATAGAGAATTCCTTTACATTTATGCCATAGTCTCCTGCTCTGCCCACAAGATGAGCAATCCTTGCAGAAGCTACCATGGTTTTTGTAGGGGAACAACCGTCATTAATACAGGTGCCTCCAATGGCTCTTTTCTCAATTAGGGCTACAGAAAGACCTTTCGCACTAATTTTTTTTGACAATGGCATTCCTGATTGTCCTGCACCTATGATGACAGCATCATACTTCTTCATAAGAACCTATTCTATGATTTTTATTCCTTTCCAAAAAGCCACGTGGTCCTTTATTTCTTTAGCAGCTTCCTTAGGTGCCGGGTAATGCCAAGCAGCATCCCGGTTTGTATCTTCACCGATGCGAATGTGATAATAATTGGCCCTTCCCTTCCATGGGCAATCGGAGGTAGTTTGAGATATTTCGAAAAATTCTCTATTTAAAGATTCATTTGGAAAATAATGATTGTTTTCCAAGAATATTGTCCCGTTAGATTCAGCTAGGGTTTTTCCTTTCCAGGTGGCTTTCATATTTTTTGGCTTTGTTTTTTAATTAAGATAGCCAAATCCCTGCTAGAAACAAAAAAAACGACCTATATAGGTCGCTTTTTACTTTTTCTTTTGTTTAAAAATTTGAGATTAATCACCTCTTTCTCATCCAAGAAGCGATATTTCCCTCTGGGGATATCTTTTTTGCTTAATCCAGCAAAGGTTACCCTGTCAAGTGCATTTACATCGTATCCAAAGTGAGCAAAAATTCTTCGAACGATTCTGTTTTTCCCCGAGTGAATTTCAATACCTAAAATCATCCTGTCCTTGGAAAGCACTTGAAGGTCATCCACTTCGGTAAGACCATCTTCCAGTGTTACACCTTCCAGTATAGCATCAACATCATTTTTCGCTATAGGTTTGTCCAGAGTTACCTGATATATTTTCTTGATTTCATAGGAGGGATGTGTGAGTTTGGCTGAAAGCTCGCCGTCATTGGTAAAGAGCAGCAGCCCTGTGGTGTTTCTGTCCAATCTTCCTACTGGGAAAAGACGCTCTTCACAGGCATTTTCAACGAGGTGCATGACAGTTTTCCTCTCCAAAGGATCGTTGGTTGTGGTGATGAAATCCTTAGGCTTGTTAAGTAATAGGTATACCGGCTTTTCAGGACGAATAGATTTACCTTTGTATTCTACCCGGTCTTTCCGAAGCACCTTGTACCCCATTTCTTTTACTACATTCCCATTTACGGAAATATGACCTTTTTCAATGAGTTTATCAGCATCTCTTCGAGAACAAATGCCAGCATTGGCGATAAATTTGTTGAGTCTAATTTCATCCGATTCCGTTTGAGCGGTTTTTTGGATGGTCTTTAGGTTGTATATAGGCTGAGATTCTGCTTTATTCTTACCAACCTTAAGGGGGGAAAATGGCTTTTTAAAAGGTTTTTTCTTCCTGTCCTTGTCTTCAGCCTTGCCAAAAATAGGCTTTTGGTTGCGTCCTCTGCCTTTGTATTCACTTTTTTCTTCAGGAGTCTTGTCAGTGGTGTCCTTTTTTTTCGAATAGGAGGTGCGTTTTCCCGACTCCCTTTGGTCTCCCCATGATTTTTTGGAAGAATCCCCGATTTTATTATTGAATTTTTTCATAATCTTGCAGCATCTCTGCTGTATTAAAATAATCTAATGTAAACGCTTAATTATATGGTATGTTGACCTTTCTCAAAGCGGATGCAAATTTAGTGCTATTTATGTAATAAATAACATAGATATTTAAAATCAATCGGTTTGATTTCCTATTTCGTTGTTTTCTGCCTTAAAATCTTTAGGCTGTGGGAGTTCACTTAGGTCGTTAATGCCAAAATATTCCATGAATTTTGGACTGGTACCGTAAATTATGGGTCTTCCCAGTCCTTCAGATTTACCTTTAATGGCAACCAAGGATTTTTCGAGTAGTTTTTGAACAGAGTAATCACAATTAACCCCCCTAATTTGTTCCATTTCCGATTTTGTTATCGGCTGGCGGTAGGCAATGATTGCAAGGGTTTCCAATTGAGCATTGGAAAGTCGTTTTTGGGACTGGTGTTTTTGTAGGATTGATACGCTGCTCAGGTAAGCTGGTTTGGTTAAAAATTGGTAACCCCCAGCTATTTTTTCCAAACTGAAAGAATAATCGGCTGATGTGTATTTTTTTGTCAATACATCCAAGGCTTCCTCCAGATGGGCTATAGGTATTTCAGTCTCAAACATTTCTGCAAGACATTTTTGGATTTCGGGTATCCCCAGAGGTTCCCCAGAACAAAATACCAAGGCTTCAATATGGCGCGGTAAATAATCCACGATTATTTTTTACCTAGCTTTGCTTCAATACTATGCATTGTATGTGGAACAGCTCGTAATCTCTCTTTGTTGATAAGTTTGCCCGTATCCACGCAGATCCCATAAGTGCCATTTTTTATCCTCCTTAAACCATTTTCAAGATTTATAATAAATTTCTGCTGCCTGGCGGCTAGCTGGCTCAGGTTTTCTCTTTCCAGCGTGTCTGCCCCATCTTCCAGCAGTTTTGAAGTGGAAGCTGTGCTTTCAGTCCCACTGTCATTTTGTTTGCTGAGTGAACGCTTTAGCTGAGTGAATTCCTCTTTAGCGATTGTCAGTTTTTCATTAATAAGCGATTCAAATTCCTGAAGCTCATCCTTGGAATAACTGGTTTTTTCTACCTGGCTCATAAAACATTACTTTAAAAATTTCTCTAAATTACAGTGAGTAATCTGAAATCAAAAATTTAATTTTTTAGGATACTGTTACGAATTTACTTTCCACGTTAATTTAATTTTAAAAGAAGCGATGAAAGGGAGAAAATTGTCTGTTATATTTCATTATTTCCCATTCTGCTACTGAATTCTTTGGATAAATTCAGTAAAAAAAAATGGAAGGGGATTAACTTTATCTACTTGAAAAATCCCGAAGAAAGTATTAATTTGAACTCTTAAACAATAATAATCCAAATTATACCTAATGAAAAGAATCATAGCAATTGTTATATGTGCATTTATCTCCTTAAATGTTTCTGCTCAAAAAGCAGATAAAGGTTGGAAGGAGCTTTTTAATGGCAAATCTTTCAAAGGTTGGTCTTTTAGCGAAAACCCTGAATCATTCATTATTGAAGATGGAGTGGTCAAAGTGGAGGGCCTTAGGTCCCACATGTTTTATACCGGCAAATATAAAAAACATGATTTTAAGAACTTTGAGTTAAAAATGCAGGTGAAAACCATGCCCGGAGCCAATTCAGGAATTTTTATTCACTCCGAGTTTGAAAAGGATGGATGGCCGACAAAAGGTTATGAAATTCAAGTTAACCAAACACAAGGGGACTGGAGAAAAACCGGAAGTGTTTATAGCTTCAAGGATGTAAAGGAGACTTTTGTGAAAGATAATGAATGGTACACGCAGCATATCATTGTTCAGGGTGATAACATAACCGTTAAAATAAATGGTAAAGTTGTCAATGAGTTCAATGAGAAAACGGATAGAGGAGAAATTGGTGACAGCAGTAAACGATTAAGTCATGGAACTATTGCGCTTCAAGCCCATGACCCTAAAAGTTTGATCTATTACAAAGATATCATGATTAAACCATTGCCATAATGGGCTATCGTTTAACTTATAGTAGCTAAAAAGAATTACATCCGGCTTGCCATTAGGTTAGCCGGACGTTTTATTTTAATTCAAATATTTTTAATACCCATTCGATTTATTGATAAATTTAGTCAATGATTGTTATTTTTCTAACACAAAGCTACAACCAACAACCCATTTGAACTATTTGTGATAACTTTACCCATTGCGAACTGTCTTCCGAAACTTGACATAAACGAATATTTAATGGCCAAAGAATATATTCATTTGCATCATCAAGTACTTAGAGAATTTACAACAGGCGTTTTTATGTCCTTAGGTGTGCCCGATGATGATGCTGCTTTAGCGGCGGATGTACTTGCCTACAGTGATGAACATGGCATTGATTCACATGGTATCGCTAGACTTAAAACCTATTTTGACTTGCTTCAGGTGGGGAGGGTAAACCCAAGGCCAAAACTGAAGGTCGTTAGAGAAAAACATGCTGTAGCCACAATAGATGGTGACAATGGATTGGGGTTGGTAGTGGGACCAAAATGCATGGATATGGCGATAGAAAAAACCCATCAACACGGTTCTGGATCCATTGCTGTTTGCAATACCAACCATTATGGTGCTGCTGGCTATTATCCCCTTATGGCAGTAAAAAAAGATTATATCGGATTATCCATGACCAATACTACCAAAGGAGTTGCACCATTTAATGGAAAGGAAAAAATGCTGGGAACAAATCCGGTAGCACTTGCATTTCCATCTTTGAACGAGCCGGAAGTGGTCATCGATTTTGCCAGTAGTACCGTAGCTTATGGAAAGGTAGAAATTGCCCAAAGAGAAGGGGAAAAAATCCCTTTAGGTTGGTGTCTTGATGAAAATGGTTTACCCACTACCAATCCCGAGGAAATGATTAATGGTGGGGCTTTATTGCCTTTGGGGAGCTCAAAAGAAGGCTCTGGTCACAAAGGCTATTGTTTGGCAGGGGCCGTTGATATTCTTAGTGCAGTCTTGAGTGGTGCTAACTGGGGACCTTTCGCTACTCCTTTTGCTATAAACGCTTCTATTTCTGGAACACAGGTAGGAAAGGGGATCGGCCATTTTTTTGTTGCATGGGATATTGAAGGATTTAGGGATTTGATAGCATTCAAAAAAAGCATGGACCATTGGATTGTTACCATGAGAAATGCTATAGCTAGGGAAGAGGGTGCCAAAGTGCTTGTGCCAGGGGACCCGGAGCGAGAAGCCTATGCACGTAGAATAAAAGAGGGTATACCGATTCACCCGATTATTTTGGATCAGTTAAAAACTATTTCTCATGCTTGCAATGTCCCACTTCGTTGATGGTTTTCGAAACTGTTTTGGCCTAGGTCCAATTGTTGCGTTGGGATAGCTATTCAATAATTATTATCCCTATTTTACCGTTATTTGTGTCCTTTTTTGACCCATTTTCTGTGCTTAATATTTCTATTGCAAGTGAGATTCGCTAATTTATATTGCGTTGAAATCTAGGGAATAACTTAACTTTATTTTTATGCTGCTAAAAATTATTCTCCTTTCAGGGTTTTCAGGGATTACAGTTTTTATTGATGGTTTATTGGCCAATTATTTTAACCACCATATCAAAAATAAGCCAATCAAATATGAAATCATCCATGCGATGATGTCTTTTGGTGCAGGAATAATTCTATCAGCCTTGGCATTGGTATTGGTACCACAAGGAACTGGAATTATTTCCATTGGTAGGTACCTTCCTATTTGGTGCGGTTTTATTTATGCTTATTGATTGGTATTTGGCGAAAAAAGGTGGGCAGATTGCTACATTATTGGCCATGATGATGGATTTTGTTCCTGAATCCATTGCCTTAGGTGCCATACTGGGGTTTTTGGTTGGCATCATTGGTGAAAAAATAATTTAAGAGGAATCAAATCATTGCTTTAATTGACTTTAATAGAAGCATATAGTGTCAGTTTGAGTTAAGATCGTCACTGCGAACCCTTTTTTGAGGGCTTCAGGGGAGGGAAAGGGTGTGGCAGTCCCTTGTTACTTGTGGTTCCTCCGGTTTTCTGCACTTAAATCTCACGTTGAGACCACCGATGACGTTTTTTTTTATTAAGTTGGACTAACCTAAGTATATACCGTATAATCAAGTATTACCATGAAATTTCTTTCCTTACTATTTTTAATTGTTTGCTTTTCTTCTTGTACTGAAAAAACCATAAGTGTGTTAGACAATGACACCTTAGAGATAATCGGCTGTGGAGATGAGAAAGTAGTTATTTTCGATAAGATAAAATCGAACAAGGATAGTATTGTCAAAGTGTGGGAATGGACAGCTTCAATATCTGAAGGTTTGCCAATGGATTATCATGCGTTTTTCAACAGCACGGATGATTGCAAGCCAGTTGGGAAAAATCAAATTTTAATAACGTCTTCGAGTGGGGGCGTAGCTTTGGTGAATCGAGAAGATAAGAAAACTGTCTTTTATGCCAAGGTGCCGAATGCTCATTCCGCTGAATACCTTCCTGGGGATAGGGTTGTAGTTGCGTTGTCCACTGCGGAAAATGGAAATGCGATCCGACTTTATGATGCAGGCCATTCAGATAAAATTCTTTTTTCCGATAGTCTTTATTCAGGCCATGGTGTGGTATGGGATGATGAAAAGAACAGTTTGTTTGCCCTTGGTTTTGATCAACTGAGGGAGTACAAGCTTAAGGATTGGGATAGCTCCCAACCCAAGTTAATGAAAGTGAATCAATGGGAAATTCCTGATGAGAGTGGTCATGACCTCTTCCTTACAAGTGATCGACGATTACTCTTGTCAACAACCAATAGTGTTTGGCAATTTGATATAACTAATTCTAGTTTTGCTCCATTTACTCCCCTTGAGGGAGTTCGACACGTCAAATCAGTGAATTTGGATGCCCAAACAGGTGAGCTTGTGTATACCATGGGAGAGATAAGTTGGTGGACACACCACATTTACGCTATCAATCCCAATGACACATTACAGGTGGATGACATGAAATTGTATAAAGTAAGGGCGCTATGAATTTTCTGAATTTGAGGAAATCCAAAGCCTACAGAAGAAAATGAATTCCGATATTTATCGTGTATGAAAATAGTCAGAACTGACAAGGAACTCGAACTTTTCATGGTAGATCAAGTGCTTAGGGATGAGGGTCATGATTTGGTGCTGCTTTCTGACAATGTATAGGAGGAGGCCCTTTGCCATGAATTGGAAGATTGTGATATTTTATTAATGTGCTACACTCCAGTAAGGAAGAAAGCTATTGATGCCGCTAAAAATCTGAAAGCCATCATTAAATATGGGGTAGGTATAGATGCCATAGACATACCAGCTGCTAACCAAAAGGGAATAGTAGTAGTTAATATTCCGGAATACGCTGATGAAACGGTGGCCGAGGGAGCTTTTGCAATGCTTTTGGCATTGGCCAAAAAACTCCCTGCTATCCAAAATCAAATGAACAAATCTTCTTGGGCCTGGCCCAGTCAACAATGGTTGTCACAAGATATAGCTGGCAAAATACTTGGGATTATAGGCTGTGGTCGCATAGGCGGCAGCATGGCAAGAATGGCCGGTTTGGGTTTTCGGGCAAAAGTAATTGGCTACGACCCGTATAAGTCTCAGGATGAGTTATCTAGAAATGGGATTGTCAAAACTGAATCACTGGATTCTTTGCTTGAACAAAGCGATTTCATTTCTTTGCATGCTGTTTTGAATAATGAAACCCAGCATATTATTGGTAAAGAGGAACTGACAAAATTAAAGAAGTCGGTGATTATAGTAAACACTGCTCGTGGCGCATTGATCGATGAGAAGGCCCTGATGGAAACTTTGGAAAGGTGTGCAGAAGTAATAGACAACAGACCGGTACTTATTAAATCTAAAGACCCAAGACTTATGCATCAAAAACAACTTAATACATTACTTGTAGATTGAAAGGGTTTAGTTTTACAAGGAACTATGGGAATGAACTTTTAAAGTGTGCTCTAATTTTAGTCCTGATTAAAATTTTATAACAAAGGAGAGACAGATGAATGATGAAAACCTTTTGCTTATGGAAATGGCAAGTGGCAATGAAAAGCCACTCGACTATTACTATAATAAGTATGCAGCAAAGGTATATTCAACTATCCTTAGTTATACCAAAAATGAGGAAGATGCTGAAGAGCTCCTTCAAGATGTTTTTGTAACTTTATTTGACTCCGCTAATAAATTTAAAAACGATGCATCGGTTAGTACCTGGATTTACCGAATTGCGGTTAATAAATGCCTGGATTTCCTGAGAAGGATGAACAGTCAAAAGCGGAAAGGTATTTTCTCTTCGTTTTTTAGCAAGGATTCTGGCGAAACGATTATTGAACCCATAGATTTTGTTCACCCAAGAGTAAAACTGGAAAACGCTGAAGATGCAAAGCTTTTGTTCAGGGTATTGGATGAGTTGACAGAGAACCAAAAAACAGTTTTTATTCTTACCCAAATCGATGGATTACCTCAGCAAGAGGTCGCAGATATAATGAAACTCAGTAGGAAATCCGTTGAGTCGCTTTTGCAAAGGGCAAAAGCCTCAATGCGAGAAAAATTAGAAACGTTTTATCCTGAGCGAGGGAAACATAAAAAAAATACGTCAAAGTAATTATGGAAGCCTGGAAAAATAAAATAATGAACAGCCTGGATGGGATAGAAGAAGCCCGCCCTCCTAAAGATGGTTTGTTGAAGGTTAAAGAAAAAATAGACCAGCAAAAAAGCAAAAATTTAACCAAGCAACCCAGTCAATGGATGGCGGTTGCAGCTGTTATTCTACTGCTTTTTTGTGCTAATATTTTTGTGGTCAGTGATTATTTCAAGTATCAAGAAAATGCAGAGCAAGTGTCTACTTCCTACAGCGGTATGATCTCTAACTTTAATATTTATGAATGATGGGAAACAATGTATATAAAATTGGATTTATAAGTCTTTTGATTCTCAATATTTGCCTGGCTTTTATACTGTGGCAACGTCCGAGGCTACCTTTCCAACAAGGTGGTGGAAACGCTGATTTGAAATTTAGGATTAGTAGGGATCTAGGGCTTTCTGAAGTACAGAAAGAAAAGTATTTTGCTTCAGCTAAAACACATCAAGAGGAGATGGCTAATTTAGATCAAAGACAGAGGAAATTAGTTAGGGAATACTTTGACTATTTGAAAATGTCTGTGGTTGACGATAGCGACAAAGAAGTGAAAATTAATGAAATAGCAAAAGCGTAGGCAGAGAAAGTTCGCATAACTTTTGAACATTTTGAGGAATTAAAAAAGCTTTGCAACAAGGACCAACAAGAAGCCTTTGGTGACATCATCAAAGAAGTTCAGCAAGTTTTGTTCCAAGATAGGGGAAATATCCCTCGACCACCAAGGGATTTATAAGCAGTTGACGTCTATAGATGAAAATAGAGACTATAGACATGAAAAACATACAGGTCCCCAAAGTTATCACTACCACTTGGAACCACTTGCTTTTTCTGATGATGACAACCTAATAGGAATTATATCGGATGGATTCTTTTTGTATGGTAGAAAATGTACGAGCACAGGTACCTATCCTGCTGACTTGGATGTTTCAGGTGGACACACTTCTATTACCATGTACAATCAGGAGGAAGAGTACCACTATCACATTCAAAATGAATTGTATTTAAATAAATATTATATTCTTTTCCCCGGGAATTATCAAGGCAGTCCAAATGCTATTCATTAATCAATATTTCTGGTTTTCATTGTTATTCTTAGGCTTTAATGCTGTTTTTGATACCAATGAAGAAAACATAATAGAAAATCTTGAGGTTGTTGCGAAAGAAAAAGTTTCGGCTGAAGTACTTCTACTCAACCCCAATCAAGGAGTTGTCTATTTTGGGGACAATATTTTTAGTGGGATCGGTGTGGCAAACTATGCTAATGGGATAGTGTCGGAAGAAATTACTTATCTCAATGGGAAAAGAGATGGGTTTAGAAAAAGGACCCGACGATTTTTTACATACCGAGAACATTTTACTCATTGATGGTGACCGTCATATTAGAGGCATTTACAATGGGCTGAATAAAACGGCCATAAATCAATTGCTAGCCGACGCGAAAACGCTCCAGACCGAATTTTCCCTTGAAAAAACATTTCCTTTTACGTCGGTATTGGGTAAATTGAACCATGAAATACGAATGGAGGAAATCCGAAAAAGAGCTTTACTTACCCAAAGTTAAGCCG
>Ga0222675_1000854_pt1 | contig 10891 bp, 9 predicted proteins | sample AntAcemetagen868_FD_179818 | JGI IMG/M metagenome (GOLD analysis project Ga0222675, IMG submission 179818) | Saline water microbial communities from Ace Lake, Antarctica - #868 | ecosystem: Environmental > Aquatic > Non-marine Saline and Alkaline > Saline | place: Antarctica: Ace Lake | collected...
CTCCCATCCCTCTCGATCAGAAATCAAATCGGACTAAATCCAATATCGTTCCGCTGCGCCCAGTGGCCGCGTGCGTTGCGCGCTAACATACGCTCGGCAATGCGAGGAGACTTTTTCAGCAGAATCGTAGATTAAGCATCGACCCCTTTTTCGGCCTCTGGATCTTTATCTTTTGCGTTTGGGCGCATTTGTGGGGACAAAAATCTCGAGCAGGAGGTAGTTTAACTTTTACAGGGCAACGCGAATACGATGAGTTCGGGGAGTGCTTATTCCTCTGATACTGAGGAACGGCAATGTCATCCATTATGCTCTCCCATCCACAGTCCGAAGACACTGCCTGCTGGCAGATCACGGTAAAATTTGGAATGTAATCGCAGAATTCCCAGATGGACTCAGATTCACAAAAAGAGCCAAGCTCGGGAGGTCGTCCGAAAAAAAGGATTGAGGCATCGCTGGTGCGCTCTTCGGCAGCAGAATACCTGACTTTTATTGCCTCCGCCGGTGACAGCAAAAACGCAGTCGAAATGCGCTATGAAGATGAGAATATCTGGCTTACCCAAAAGCTCATGGCCGAGCTCTACGGTGTTTCTGTTCCCGCCATTAACCAGCACCTGAAGCGGCTGATCGCAGATTCTGAAATCGATGAAAGTTCAGCTATTAAGAAATTCTTAATAACTGCTTCGGACGGTAAAAGCTACCAGACCAACCACTACAATCTCCAGACGATCATTTCAGTAGGTTTCAAGGTCGAGAACGAGCGCGCGGTGCAGTTCCGGAAGTGGGCGCGGGAGGTCGTCAAGGACTACACCATACAGGGCTGGACGATGGACTCGGAGCGGCTCAAACAAGGCGGGAATTTCACAGATGAGTTCTTTGAGCGGCAACTCGCACAGATCAGGGAAATCCGCCTCTCCGAGCGCAAGTTCTACCAAAAGGTGACCGACATCTATGCCACTGCCCTTGATTACGATTCCACGGCGGCAGCCACCAAGCGTTTCTTCGCTGCGGTTCAAAATAAGCTACATTACGCGATCCATGGAAACACCGCCGCCGAAGTCATCTTAGATCGCGCCGACAATCAGCAAAAAAACATGGGGCTGACCACATGGGAGGACGCCCCACAAGAAAAGATCCTGAAATATGATGTCTCCATTGCGAAGAATTACCTTTCGGATGACGAATTAGAGCAACTCCAGCGGATCGTCTCCGCCTATCTCGATATGGCAGAACTACAAGCCATGCGGAAAATTCCCATGACCATGGCCGATTGGGAAACCCGCCTCGGTGGCTTCCTAGAGCTCTTCGACCGGGAGGTGCTCCAGGACGCGGGCAAAGTCACCGCCGAGATCGCCCAAGCCCATGCCGAAAGCGAATTCGAAAAATACCGCATCGTGCAGGACCGACTGTTCGAGTCGGATTTCGACCGATTGCTCCGAATACTTCCGGAAAACGATGACTCAGGTTGAGTGCGTCAGCGATCACGCTGTCGCTAATCACGCCTAAGACGTCAATCAGACATTTCCGTCCATCATAGAGGGTCTCGACATTTGACAAACTGTTCGGTGTCGGTGGCAAACGGGTGTGCGATTGATGTTGAACGAAGGTGGGGCAGACTAATCTGCTTCGAGTTGATATCGGTCAAGAGTTGCTGACGTCTTATAGCCGACCAAGGTCAACAAATTTGGGCAAAAAGAAACCCCGGCTCCTATTAGTCGCGAAGGACTAAGGAAGAAGTGCCCAGGGTCTACGTCGAACAATAGATATAATCTGCCCCTCTAGATCAAGCATGCAGGCAAATCACTTTCATCGGACCGCGTGGTCGCTGAGCTCACCTTTGGCTTCTGGGTTGGCTTCTTTACGCGACCACATATGACATCCGGGGTTGCCCATCACATCGCCAAAAACGCATTTTCTCATGCGCCGAAAAGCGAACGTGATGTCGCAAATCTCCGCGCCAATTGGCAGAAAGTTCGCGATCTCCGTAACCGGGTCTTCCATCACGAGCGTGTGCTGCATTGGCAAGACCTCGACACCCAGCACGACAAAATACTCCAACTGATCGGCTGGATGAATCCCGACCTAGAACAACTCTCCCGCATGATCGATCGCTTTAGCCAAGTCCGCCAAGGCGGCCTCACGCCTTGGTTAGGGGAACTCCGCAAGAACTGGCCCGCTACTTAAAATGGTCTTTTCAATATCCACCCTTCGTCGGAGACGGTGCGCCTCCATGCCCTCTTGCGCAGATCCGACCAAGTAGGCGGCCGCATCTGATTTATTAGATTAAAATCACGAGGGTAGGGTGAAACCCTTATCATGTCCGCCGAAGCCGTGGCGCGAAGGGCGTGCAAAAGACGCGCGTGCAAAAGACGTCGCGTGCAAAAGACGTCATGTCTCGACTTTTGACAAATTACCTAGCCCCAGAGGCGAGAGGAAGAGTCAGTCTGCTGACCTCGTTTCATTATAGCTAGTCAAGAGTCAAGACCTGACGTCTTCTTGGCAGCCCTCAACAGGGGCGGTTTGTCAAATGTCGAGACCTGACGTCCTTTGATCGCTCTGACGTCCTTTGATCGCTCAGGGTTACAAACCGACGTTTCCATCGTGTAGGTATTTTGCTGATTGTCATGCGTTCATATCGAAACGTCCTTATCGCTCCCTGACTCGGGGCTTGGTAGGATCTGAGTAAGGAAGATAATCAAAGCTATCCGTCAGTCTGGGATCGTTAGTAGTGAGCATCACCGAATCGACCTGCTGTCTCAGTTCTTTCAATACGGATGCCTTGGATGGCTCTTCAGCCAGATTATGTAGATGGTCCGGATCGTTTTTAATATCGTAGAGCTCCTCAATCGGCCGTTTGCCGAGGGTAAGCTCGAAGTGATCATCAGGATGAGTGAACATATAGGCCTTGGTGAGGCTTGCATCCAGATCGGTCGTGGTAACGGCTGTTTGCGTGTGCAGCTGGTCGTAGGTGGGCTTCTGGTCTGTATTCCAGCTAGAGGGATCTCCCAAGGGCCAGCGTTCGGGTTTAAAGTTTTTAATATACAGATAGTCTTTATTCCGAACGGCCCGCATGGGGTAAGGTAAGTTGCCGGCTCGCGCACTGTGGTAATGGCGTTCCCGGCCTACGAAAACATGGTCTCGTCGGGGATCAATCCAGCCACTTTGCTTGCTCTTGATTTGTTCGAGAAAACTGCGCCCGGTCATACTTGCGGGAACCTCTGTGTCGGCGAGTTCAAGCAGGGTTGGCCCCAGATCCATCAGATTGACAAAGTCGTCTACGGTGCGACCGGGCTGGATGTGCCCAGGCCATCGCATGAGTAACGGAGCCTGAATCCCCAGATCGTAACACTCGGTTTTACCTCGCGGGACGCCAGGAATCCCATGGTCGCCGGAGAGAATGACGAGGGTGTTATCCAGCTCACCTGTAGCCTCCAGTTCCTCCAGCATCACACCGAGCATCAGGTCCAGCGCCAGGACTTCTCCTAAATAATCAGCAAAGTCGCGTCTGACATCATCCACATCGGGAAGGAATTTTGGAATGAGACCTTTCAGATCGTCCGGGTTTATTCCCCAAAGATTCTGTCCCGAGTCAGCGACATAAGGGCGATGCACGTTGATCGGCCCGAATACAAAAAAGAAAGGTTTCCCATCCGGTGTCCCCAAGAGCGCTTTCTTGATTTCGTTGCGGGTGCGCTCGATCACGTAGTTGTGTCGTTCCCGACGTTCGGCTTCATCGGCGGCCTCCCCTACATACAAACCGTATCTCGGAAACTTGTCCTTGTAGACGGGCAGTGCTCGTTGTTTGCCAGAAGTCTTGGTGGGGGTGAAAGCAAAGGTCTTTCCTGACCGTGCCGTGTGGTATCCCGAATCAGCCAAACCATCTACAAATTTTGGAAGTCTCGGAAAGGGATTGTTCTCATTCGTCTAGCTACTGCCACTCGGATTCAGGAAAGCGCCCGAACCACAATTCCAGAAATAACGCCCTGTCGCCAATGATGACCGGCAAGGGTTACAGGAAGCGACGGGAACAAATGCGTTTTGGAAGACCACCCCTTCACGCCCAATCCTATCAATGTTGGGTGTCTCGATAACATCGTTCAGAGATGGAATTTCCGAGTCGGCGTAAATACTTGCGTAGCGTCCCCAATCATCGGCAAAGAAGAAGAGGATGTTGGGGGGATTCTTTGCCGCAGAAGCTAAGGCTCCACTGAAGATCAGGAAGCAGGTAAATGTGGTTAGTAATTTCTTGCTCATCGGGATGTCATTTCGTCTTCACTGAGGCGGGAGTCTCTGTTTTCATCAAGGGCATGGAATCGATTGGTTGAAGGCCGGAACAGTTCTTCCCTTTGAATCGCCCAAGCATTTTTCAAGGATCACAAAACCGTCATGATTTAGGTCACCTCGCTCGAATAACAATTATTTATTTTTCGATCGGGCAACCGATGATGGAGCCGGGGCGAGTTTACCATCCAAATAATGATCGAAGTATTTATCCCCGGCATAACCGACGGGATGATCAAAGCCGGGTTCAAATTGTTCGTTCGACCAGCGGATCAGGTGCTCTTTCAGATCAGCGGCAACTCCCGGGTGGTCATGGATCAGATTTTCTGACTCGCGGGCTTCGGTGGAAAGATCAAAGAGGTATTCTCGGGCAGCAAAAGATGACATGGGGGGCGTTGTCAGGAGCGATGAGATCGCAAAACTGACAATGTTATGACAACAAATCAAATACCCCCCACATCATCCGCCGAGGATTCAAGCACCTTGGGCGAAGTAATCAAGCTAGGCATCGACGTTCACATCGAAAAATACGTTGTGGTGATGAAGATCGACGGCAGCGCGCCGCAACGAGCGAAACGCTTCACTCCTGAACAGTTCATGGTGTGGGCTGAGGAACTCACTGAAAAGTGTGAGCAACTCCATAGTTGCTACGAAGCCGGACCGTTCGGATACACCCTGCACCGTCGTCTCACGAAGATGGGCGTCACCAATCACGTGATCCGTCCGATCAATTGGGACGAGCACGGAAAGAACGTCAAAACCGATGCGCGCGATGCGACGCAAATGGTGCTATGCTTGGACGGTTACCTGCGGGGTAATCACCGCAGCTTCAGCACAGTGCGCATCCCGAGTGAAACCGAAGAACAGCATCGAAGCACAACTCGCCAACGCCAAAGCCTGATCAAAGAGCGCAAGCGCCTCGCGGCGAAGGCGCGCGGCCACGTGATGTATTACGGTGGCCGCCTCCAGGGTGAATGGTGGAAGCCGAGGCGCTGGCTGGGCCTGAGCGAACAGCTTGAACCGCATCTGCTCGAACTGCTCAGTGCCCTGCGAACCATCATTGTGGTAGTCGAAGAACAGATCGTGCGACTGGAGAAGTGCCTGGAGGAGATGACCGAGGTGGCGTTGCCCAAGGGAATGGGATCGGTGATCTTTCAGCAAATGGAACGCGAAGTGTGCGACTGGAGCCGCTTCGAGACTCGTAAGCAAGTGGGAGGTTACACCGGACTGTGTCCGAGCGAGGACACCAGCGACAAACGCCGATTCCAGGGCTCAATCACCAAACACGGCAACCCGCGCCTTCGACACATGCTCATCGAATGTGTCTGGTTACTGATCCACTGGAACCCGGACTACCGGGGCATCGTGAAGTGGCGCGATAGGCTCCTGGAAGCCAAACTGACCAAGGCAAGTAAGAAGAAGATCGTGGTCGCCATCGCGCGACAGTTTGCAGTGGATTGGTGGCGTATCCGAACCGGAAGAATCACCCCAGATCAACTAGGATTAACCATGAAAGCTTTACCTGCGACGAGTGCCTGAGGGCATCGAAGCGCAGATTTAAAACCGATTTTAGCGGAGCGTGCCCAGCCTGACCCCTGTCGCTTTTGATGCGACCTTTTAAAGATTGGGCAGCTTCGCTTCTGCATCCTGTAGTGACCGAATGGATATGTCATAGTGTGCAACCCTTATAGGGACACGGATAGCAGGAAATCCCGGCCTCAAACCAGAGACCGTGGCGGCTCAGAAGACGCAAAAATCTAAATCTATCACCCCCAACTCCTCTCTCTGAATGTAACCAAAAACAAAAATCCGAATCGCTCTTGACGAATATCCCCATAGCAGGGGTCAGGCGTTGTAGTTTGTAGTCTTAAACTTCCGGGCCTGCCCAGACGGAGGGCACGACAAACTTGGTGCCGAAGCATGGGCTGGTTGGATCGGATGGCCTTCATTGTTGGGGTAGAAAAATACGGAAACGCCCCGGTGCGCATCAGAGGCCAGTCCAATGCGAGGCGATCAGCATCAACCAATCAATTCACCTATCCCGTGGCGAGCCAATATGTTGTGCATATCTTTTCACGCTAGGGAGTTCCCCCTATCTCCCATTCCCCACTGCGAAGGAGAAACCCCAAAACTCACGCGCTGCACTCGAAGTCCCGAGAATCAAGTAGCAAGAATTCCTGACCCCGGATTTCCTACCCTCGATTCAGTGCGTCAGCCCTTAGCGTCTTAGCCTCTTTGCGTGAGTTAAATTTCCTGCCTCCCAGAGTATCTGAGCCGCAATAATGGGACATTGTGCTTGAGGGGGGGGGCGTTGACGGCGACGGGCGTCTATTGTGAGCCTAACGCGACGGAGGACCTGAGTGGGGAAAGTCATAGGATGGATTTCTACCAGACTCAGCCATTCTCATTTCTCTATCAGACCACCCTGTATGCGCATTTCACCACTCTCACTTCTTTTTCTCACCTTCGTATCGATCGGAGCGACGGCTGTTCCCAATTCCCTTCATACTCAAGCGGAACGTCTGCATCAATATGCAGGGACTTGGGTCAGTTCGATTAGTCCCGATTCGAATGAAGTCGCGCCGGTTCCGTTGATTAAAATGGTCAATCGGAGCATGCAAAACGGCCAATCCTTGCATGTGGATGTTCTCATGCTTCGGGATGAAACCTATCGATCAATTTTGGTGGAGCAGATCAGTTACGACTCGAAGACGGATCAAATCGTGGCGCTCGGTCAAAACGAGGCCGGAGAGAGTTTCATCGGCAAGGGGCGATTCGAGAACGATCGTCGCTGGAGCATGCTAGACGTGGACCTAGCCGGGAATGAGTTGATGCGGGTAGAATTCGAATTCCTCAGTCCCACTCGAGTAGTAGTCGAAGGATTCGCCCCGAGCGGGGAAAGTCTCTGGAAGACACGCTATCTGAAAGCGAATTCGAAGCATAAAAACATCGGGATTCAATTGGTTTCAGTTCATCCAGCGATGCAACAGGATGCCGTCGGAACGCTTCGTGAACTGGGCCGAATGGGCTACAGCTTTGTGGAGACCTTCGTCTATCGCGACCGCTCCTTCTACGGTATGGCGCCGGAAGATTTTCGACGCGAAGTCGAGGCATCGGGCATGGATTTTCTGGGTTCAATGACGTTTCGCAATTTGCCGGATAACGCCGATTGGCAGGAATCCATGGAATGGTGGGAAACTTGTATTCAGGATCACCTCGCGGCCGGAGTGGAGTTTCTTACCACGTCAAACAATCAGCTCAAATCTGTCCACACGCTGGCTGAGTTACAGCGCTATTGTGACTACTACAATGCGATTGGAAAACTGTGTCAGGAAAACGGCCTGACCTTCGCGTTTCACAATCACGACGACGAATTTGGGCTAATCGAAGGCGTGCGAATTTATGATTACCTACTCGAGAACACGGACCCCGCTTTCGTGCATTTTCAGGCCGATATCTACTGGATGGATGTGGGAAAGGTAAATCCCATCGACTACTTCAAGAATCACCCCGATCGCTTCCTGAGCTGGCACGTCAAGGACTACAAGGAACTAGGACAAAGCGGCAAAATCGATTGGATCAAAATTTTCGATGCGAACTCCCACCCCATCCCTCCTTACTTAGTCGCGGAGGTAGAAGACTACACGTTCCCACCGCTTTATGGCGTGCAACTCGCCTTGGAGTATTTGCATCACAAAATCCTGATCGATCTCTAGCAGACCCGAAGGTCAAAGTCGGACCTGCGAAGGGGACATTGCTTGAATCGTAATAGTATCATGCTGCCCCTGCCCTATTAAGTGTAACCTATGTCCCCAGACTATCTGTTACCTATGCCCCCGGTTCATACCGGCGGTGGATTCGTGACTCGAATTTTGTCGAATCCTCGTAACCCTGTTTCAAAGCCCCCCCTCCCCCCTTCCATGCACCTCAAAAACCGTTTTTCCCCGTTCATCATTCCCCTGATAGTTCTGATTTGCCCGTCACCTCAAATTCGGGCCCAAGGAGCGATCAGAAGACGTCAGGTCTTGACATTTGACAAACTGTTGGGAGATCAGGAGCTGTCGGGCGTAAAGCCCGACCCACCCAGAAGGAGGCGGACGGCCCAGCGGTCCGTCCCAACCTTTTACTTAGGCTGCGATGTTTTTGACGACGTGGCGGTTGACGACGGGAAGGCGAAAGTCTCGGCCTTGGAGTGGGAAGGGGGTCTGAAAGGGGACTAAGGCAGAAGATAACGATCTGAACGATTTGAGTTACGTTGGTTTGATCAAATGCTCCGGGGGGATTTATTGAGGAGAAATAATCAGGTCGGATTCTGGGCAGATCTTTCCGCGGCATTTTGCGCCATGGTTGCTTCCAGTTCTTGCTCAAGCTTGTAATCGATCTTGTAAAACAGGGTGACGAAGGCGGTCAGAAATGCGATGGAGGCGGGGATGATACTCATGAGCATAACGATGCCATTCAGGGTATCGGGAGCCTGCTCCATGTTTGCTTCAAAACCGTAAAACCCGAGGAGGAATCCGCCGAGCGTCCAACCGAGTTTCTGCGAGGTCGTCCCGGCAGAGAAGATTAGACCCGTGGCACGGCGGCCCATTTTGTATTCCGCGTAGTCGGCGGTATCGGCGAACATCGCCCAAGGGCTTGGAGGCGGAGCGCTTCAAGGAGTCGTCGCACCAGATCTACTACGGCGTTCCCGATGAGCTTTTGAAGATGCTCAACGTGAATGTCGGGGCCTGTCCCCTCAACAATCTCCGCGACAACCTTCAGTTGTTCTATGGGTGAAAATCCTCTTTTAACCTCACGTGAAGTTGATCTAAGAAGTAAGGCAATTCTTGCCAATTTAGCTAATTTATGAATCTTCAGATCATGCCCATGACTCGACCACAGCCCATTTCCTCCAGCGTCGCCTCCACTGCGGTAGCCGACATGGCAGATATTTCTGCCACTACGCTGAAGAATAAATTCAGCGAGGTCGTGCGACTGGCGTCACGTGAACCTCTGGCGATTACTCGGCACAAACGGCGTGAGTTTGTGATTCTGAGCACCGAACACTACGAAGAGATCCAACAGAGTCGGTTGGCTCCTTTGCAGAACTTGACGGACGAATTCGACCAAATGGTCGCTCAAATGAACACACCCGAGGACCGCGCGGCTCGAGCGAGTTTCTTCAATTCATCAGCGGTCAAAGCGACTCCCGCTCTAACGAAATCAAAACAGCAGCGAGCCAATGCCGACTAAGACCCTCACGGTCCTAGCGGGAGTGAATGGAGCGGGCAAAAGTAGCGTGGGTGGCGAAGCGTTGCGGGCAGCTGGGGCGGTGTATTTCAACCCGGATGAGTATGCGAAGCAGTTGCGCGCGAAAAATAAGTTATCCCAAGAACAGGCTAACGCGATGGCTTGGTCCTACGGGAAAGATAAGCTGGAGGACGCCATCGCCCATGGCACGGATTACACCTTCGAATCGACGTTGGGCGGCAAGAGTATCACCGCCCTTTTGATCCAAGCAGTCCAAGCGGGGCACCGGCTCGAGATCTGGTTTATCGGCCTGGAAAGTGTGGAGCTGCATCTCGAACGGGTGGCCTTACGCGTGAACAAAGGTGGTCATCCCATCCCCGAAACCGCCATCCGGAAGCGGTGGATCGGAAGCCGCGAAAATATCATTCGCCTGATCCCGTATGTGACGACGCTGCGGGTGTTTGATAATTCCCGCGAGGCAAAGGAGGGTGAAACGGTGCTGCCCGTTCTGCTACTCTCGATCGAAGAGAGCCAACTCACTTATCCCAGCCCTGAAGATCTGACCATGACACCGCGTTGGGCCAAGCCGATCGTTGCAGCCGCTTACAAATATTTTGGTCTGTTCGTCGATCAGAAGGCGTAAGCTCTCGACTTTTGACATCATGCAGGGCGATCAGGAGCTGTCGGGCGTAAACTTTCGGCGGCGCCATAGGAGACCAGGGCCCGACTCACCCAGCAGGAGACGGACGGCCCAGCGGCGTAGTCCGCCGAAGCCCAAGCGAAGGCTGGGTCCGTCCCTACCTTTTACTTAGGCTGTGATGTTTTTTGACGTCGTGGCGGTTGATGTCGGGAAGGCCTTAAAGGGGGAGCAGGGGAAATGGGATCGCCTGCAAGCAGGCTCCTACACCTTGGATATGAAACTGTCGGCGGTGCCCCGGTTCACGTTGGTTTGATCGAGTGCTCCGGGGATATTTATTGAGGGGGAATCTGAGGTAGTGGATCATGCCGGATTCTGGGTAGATCTTAATCTTCAGTATTGCCAAACGTTACACATTAATTGGTAAAGTGTGACGTTTACCGACATTCTGATGCCATCCATCCTCCAGAAAAAGCTCTCAGCGCTCGCCTCCAAGAATGAGGTGCTGACGACAGGGCAGCTACTGGATACCGGCATTTCTGACCAAAGTATCACCCGGATGGTGGAGCAGGGTGAGCTGGTGCGAGTGCGGCGCGGGATTTATCAGCATACGGATTCCCCGACGAGCGAGCATCATGATCTGATTCAGGTCACCAAGAGCGCCTCACGGGCCGTCATTGTGTTGATCAGCGCCCTGCGTTTTCACGAAATCGGCACCCAATCCCCCTATGAAGTATGGGTTCA
>Ga0222675_1000858_pt1 | contig 10875 bp, 3 predicted proteins | sample AntAcemetagen868_FD_179818 | JGI IMG/M metagenome (GOLD analysis project Ga0222675, IMG submission 179818) | Saline water microbial communities from Ace Lake, Antarctica - #868 | ecosystem: Environmental > Aquatic > Non-marine Saline and Alkaline > Saline | place: Antarctica: Ace Lake | collected...
TCAGCTAGAACGAAGCCCGAACCCGACGCATTATCGGTCACCACCATCGAATAGGCCCCCGGTCCGATCAATAATCTCTCGGCCGCATCATTGGAATCAGCCGGCAGAGGCGGTGCACCCGCGGCCATGGAGGCCTGAGCCACACTGACGGCGTTATTCCAATTATCATTACTGCCTAGCGTCACACCGTTGAGATCGTAAATCACGAGGTTAGGATCAGCGATCGCGCCATCAAGCCCACTTCCTGGGCCGACGGCTCGAACGAGCATTGGATGCGTTTCGCTGGTCGGCACCACAAACCCGAACACTAGGCTTTGCGATCCCGGCCCAGTTGGGGCCACCACGCCTGCGTGCACGAGGCGGCTGGTTGCGGTGCCGAAGTCAAGCTCATAGAGCTCCGCCAATACCACTCCGGCCGAGTCGCCTTCAATGATAGCTACATAATTGCCGGGCGGAAGCAGCGCGACCAACGCCGCATCTTTACTCTCCGAAGCCAGAGGGAAAGCCCCAACGGCTGCACTTGCCGCAGCGACGATCGATTCATTGGTGCTCCAATCATCGTTGGACGCCACCGGGAAGCCGAGTTCATCAACAAGTTGTAATCTCGGGTCACTCATCGTCCCCGAAATACCAAAACTTGCCAACGCCGGGCCGACTGCCCGAAGTAACACGGTCTTATCATCTGTGCCTTCGATCCGGAACGGCATATAGAGCGTCTCACCATCACCTATCGAAGAACGGGTGGAGAGAAAGACCAGTGCCCGTCCGGTGGTTGCGGCCGCATTGACCACCACCTCGGCGAGCTGACTGACCCGGGTTTCATTCGGCGAAGTGATCACGACATCATAGAGTCCAGATTCGTCCGGAGTGAGATCCGTTAAGATCAAGGAGGATCCCGTCATTCCTGACAAAGGCGTTCCATTACGGCGCCATTGGTATTCTAGGAACCCATCTCCGGTAGCCACCACACTAAGCACAACGGAACCGCTCTCAAGAACTTCGGCCTCCGCTGGATTCTCGGTGATATCGATCGTCCGATTAACCACCAATTCCAACCGATCCGTGCCGAATTGATCCGTGACCGATAAGGTCCGCAGGAACTCATCCACCGCTAACGTGAGCGGCTCTCCGTAACCGGAGATTCCCCACCGTTCATTGGTGTCGTCTTCAAACGAATACGTCAGGGTCTTCGCTTCCGAATTCCAATCATAGGTGCCCACTTCCACCCCGGTGCGGCCTTCGCCATCCGACGGGCCATCTTCCGCCCAGTAAAATCGACCATTTGGCAAAAATGCCGCGAAGGAAAAGTCGCCATCGCTGTAAGTGGCCGCCCAACCCCCGTGCAGGGTGCCAGACTCCGGATTAAGCCGCTCTAACACCGCTCCCTCATCTCCCGGGATGAGCAGGGTGAGAAAGTCTTCGTCTACCGACGCCGTGAGATCTTGGCGACCACTCAGGTCACCGAGACCAATGTCCCCATTGGAATCCACCGTAGTCATGAGCCCGAAGCTGCCATTGGTCTCAAACGTGTAACTCCCCCGTTCCATTCCGGTGGCACCGCCATTATTAATCTCCTCTGGAGAGGCGACTTGGGTGAGCACATAGGTTCCGTCCGGCGCAAAGGCGATCACCGCCTCTTCGATTCCCGAGCCATCACCGCGGTAATACACCCAGGTGCCCACGATACGGTCGTCAACCGGCGGTTGAGCGGGTGCATCAAATGAAGCGAGGTAGCCCGCGGGAAATTCGACCACAAAACCTTCCCGCTCACCGCGATGGAATCCTTCGCCAAAGACCAGTGTCCCGTCGCGCGAGATGCCGATGGCCTCCCGCAGTTCCCAACCTTCCAGAGCAATCCCCAGCGTATGCACGGCCGCATGCAACGGGAACCAACCGTTCGCATTCCGGAAGAAGGATTCTACGGCATCCCCTTCGAATGAGTAGAAGGCCCCGACCACCACGTCGGCATCACTGGTCATACCCATGATGTTGAGCGGAGCATACGCGGTGTTGGGGCTGCCCAACGGGGTCAGTTCACCCGTCGCCGTATCATGCAAGAACAGCTCGCCGTAAGGAGCAGCAAAAGAGTCACCTCGCATCAGCGTCAACATGCCGTCGCCTGAAACGGCGAGAGCGTCAGACCACGAACCACTGGGCCATTGCGGCAACAGCATGGCGCCGACCCCGTGTTCGTAGCGGAAGCCGCGATCGAATCCGGGAGCAGCGTCGTCATAGACCTGACCGACTACCACCGACCCATCACTGGTCGTGCCTCGTCCTCCGGCGGTGAACATCGTATTAAAATTTCCGTCCGGAAGCGGAACCTCCTCCGATGTCTCATTCACGGCATCATATCGAATACCTCTGATGTTGAAATCAACATTGTAGCCAAAACCGTAGAGGATCGAACCATCATCCGATATCGATGTGGCCGCGGTCAATAAACGGAACCCCTCTGGGTAAGCTAGGGGCAATTGGGAGTAATCATTGGTGTCGACTCGGACTGCCTGCCGTTCATCACCAAAATCGACCCGACTGCGAGCCGCCACAAACGCCGCATCTGGTGTGATGCCACTCGCCGAGACAAAGCCCTGTCCTTGCGAGCCCGGTTGGAGCGCTGGCAGCGCGAACAGTCCGCTGTCCGAGCGCCAAAGCACTCCGGTATCCCCGTTCGTAGATTGCCCTTTGACCGTCGAGGTGCCCACCGCGTAAATCACGTCGCCAACTTTGGTCGCATCGCGAATTTCACTGAGGAAAATACCTCCCGGTAAATCGCCTACCCCATAAATGGAGCTAGTGCTCATCGGTCTTCCGACCTGCCGTAGCACCGTCGCGGTGGAAATCACCCCGCCTTGACCATCATCAACCGTGACTTCGTAGGTGCCAACATCATCCGGCGAAGCACCGCTGATGAACAGCTTAGGCCCAGTCTCACCTGTCAAAATTTCACCATCCTTGCGCCAAACATAGGTCAGCGCACGATCCGTGGGGAGCTCGACCTCCAAAATGACTTCGGTGTTACCTGCGAACCAAGTCTCCGCTGGTAAACCACCCTCCGCGAAGCCCAAGACGGACCTCAACCGGTGGAAGGCCGAAACCGGCCCGCCATTGGCGAAGAATGTGCCGCCCACGATGGCGGTTTCATCAGGCCCCATGCGGACACCCATGCCGTTGCCTACGAAAGGCGCAAATTCGAGGTCCGTTTCAAACCGATCGACCACATCTCCATCGCGGTCCAACAGCACCAAACCAGAGACAGATAGCCCATCAAAAGTGTCGAAGAATCCCGAGACCCAAAACTGGCCTCCCGGAGCAGGTGAAACATCCGTCACTTGTCCGGAGCGACCCGGCGCCGCGAGAAACTCTGCGCCCGTTCCGACGTCGAATGACTCGTCCACCGAACCATCGGCATTAAGTCGCGTAAGTCCTGGCCGAGAGTATCCCCCCAGGTCGGTGAATAGACCGAACACGAGCACCTTGCCATCGTCTTGGACCAACGCACCTGAGAAAGGGCTCGAAGCCACACTTGTCTGGATCTGAATAGGCGCACCGCCATTAGTGCCAGCGTCAGTGATGAATGGGAAGCTGAGGGAGGTGGACCACCAGACCTCCGGTGCGTTAAAGTTCATGTCGCGCGAACCATCGGCATTCAACCGCACGATCGTGTTGGGGGTAGCACCAGCGTTCTCCGGATAGTCTCTCACGGAACTACGGGCAATAATGCCACCGTCATTTTGAACGGCGAGTTGTCGGAAGTTACCTTGGGTAATCGAGCGGATGCTGCCGTCCTCGTTACGGTAAACCACGCCCAAGTCCGGGAAATTATCATCCGTATCAAACGTGGAATCGAGCGTGCCATCGGCCAACAACCGACCAATACCAACGGCATCGTCGATCAAACGCTGAGCAGACGACGCCCAAACCAACACTCGACCATCGCCGAGCTGCCCAATCTCCACGCCATCGAGGTCGCCGAGCCCAGGATCAATCGTAAAGCTGGTATCCACGGCGCCGTCTGGGAGCAGACGTAAAACAGTTCGTGAACCATCAGCCTCCGACACCGAGGCGAGAATTCGACCATCATCCGTCAATTCGGCAAAGACCACTGCATTGTTCGGATCTAGGCTAAGGGGTTGAAAGGTGGAGTCCACTGACCCGTCGGCGTTCATGCGCAGAATACCGGGAGCTGCTTGACCACCGGCTTGAGAAAAACGACCCCAAGCGAGGATCTTGCCCGATGGTAAGACCGCAAAACGAGCCGGGAAATAGGCCGATTCAAACTGCGGCCCGGAGAAGGCGGTATCGACTGCACCGGCGCTATCAAACTTCACCCACGCCGTAAGCGGAGTATTACCCAAAGTCGTGCCGTCTTCCGGCGGCACAATTACACTGCCATCGGCCAACATCTCAAACCAGAAGGCCTCGTCGCTCATCACGGGCTGCGCGTAATTGGTATCCAAAGCTCCGTTAGGGCCAAATCGAGCGACACTCGAACCCACCACCATGAAACCATCATCTGCCATCAACTCTATCAATCGCGGCCGGACCGAAAGTCCCGCATCCCCTTGCGTCACCAGCGTAAAGGTCGAGTCAATCGTGCCGTCCAAATTAAGACGGATGACTGGGCGATTAGCATCTGGATCGTCTGAACTTTCCACCAAGGTTTGGCCACCCGCGATAAGCAGTTTACCCGCATTGGCGCCAATCTGTTGAATGGCTAAACCTCGGACTTGCCACGGTTGACTAAACCCAGACGGCACCCAGTCGACATCGAGTGCCCCATCAGCATGCAGCCGGGCCACCCCAGGGCGAAATTCTCCATCCACATCGGAAAAAATACCCCCGACGTAAACTCGCCCTTCGGCATCGAGTGCCGGAGGAGCGAAGATGACACCGTCCAAGTTAATCTGATGGAAACTTTCGTCCCGCGATCCATCAGGATTGAGACGCGCGATGATTTCGACCCCCCCGTTGCCACCATTATTTCCTGAGGGCACCACCAGCAGCTTACCGTCCGGCTGCATCGTGATAAAGCGAGGCAGGCCCGCGAAAAGCGGCGAACGGTAGCTCGGATCCATCACACCATTTTCATCAAACTTGAACATCCGATAATTGGTAAATCCGGTTTGGAAGCCCTCAATCGAGGCCACTCCACCAACCAAGACCGAGCCGTCATCCAACGGCTGGACCGCCCATGCGGCCACCAGCGAAGTGCCTATATCAAAAGTCGTGTCCACCGTGCCATCGGCGAACATTCGCACGACCGCACCAGTTTGAACCCCGTCGGCACCGGTCAATTCACCCCCGTTAACAAAGGTGCCGTAGAGCCGACCCGAGGCATCTGCCGTCACTCGACCGGCGCGAGTGTCATTCAAGAAACCCGGACCACTAAAACTGGTGTCATTGAGCCAAGTCGATCCCCCAGCCTCCAATGGGCTGATGCGCTGGAAGGGCACCGGGAATCCCTGCGTTCGGTCCGGGCGAAGGGTTCCACCTACCAACAGGGTTTCATCATTGATCACCCGAGTGGTGACATCACCCCCGGTGTAAGGCACCAATTCCAATCCACTGTCGAAACCGGAGACCACCGAACCATTGGCCTCCAGCAACACGAGACCGGACGCACTCACCCCGTCAAAGCTCGAAAAATAACCACTCACCCAAATCCGACCTGAGGCGGTCGCTTGCACGTCGGTGACTTGGGCCAACCGGTCCGCCGCCAAGGTGAATTTTGCTCCAGATCCAATATCAAACGTCGTATCCAACGACCCGTCATCGTTGAGCCGGGCCAACCCCGAGGACGCCTGCCCATTAATCTGGGTAAACAACCCATAAACCAAAATTTTGCCGTCCGGTTGCACCTTTAACCCCTGGAAGGGCGAGCCCGCCAACGTCGACTCAGTCTGTAAAAACACTCCACCATCATCAACATTCGGGAACCCTGCGCTGGTGCTCCACCCGACCCGCGGGGCGTTGAAAGAGGTATCCAAGACTCCATCGGGATGGAGGCGCACCAAGGTCGCATCAATAACTCCCGCCCGTTGATTGTAGGGGCCCACCGAGGTGCGGGCCAAAATCCGACCCGTATCGTCTTCACCCAAGACTTCGAAATATCCCACCGTGACTGAATCCAACGAGCCATCCCCGAAGCGATAGACCGCGCCTAAGGCGGGGAGTCCCGAGGCATCAAAATTGACTTCAATCGCCCCGGTGCTGTCGAGTTGGGTGAGTCCCACCGTGCCATCCAACAGGCGTTGCGGGCCGGTGCCATTCACCAGAATATTACCATTAGCCAGCAGGGTCGTTTCGAGCGCGCCGAGATCAGCCGCCACCGCCCCATCCAATACAAAGGAGGGATCTGCTCCACCGTCCGCGGTCAAACGCACGACCGTCGTTTCGAAAGTATCCGGGTTGTAGACCGAAGCCAATACACTGCCATCATCCGCCACATCCGCCGAAACGACATACGAGGGGGCCTGAAACCCGGCGGCAACCCAGCCGTAATCCAAGGAGCCATCGGAATTCAAACGCGCGATGCCTGCCCGCTCATCGCCGTTCACTTCGTCGAACTGCCCCCACGTCAGAATCTTGCCGTCCGCCACCACTTCAAAACGACTGGGATACTGGTAGCTCACCAATTCCGGCGCATTGAAATTTGGGTCAACCAGACCGCTTGGGTCAAATTTTGTCACCATCGGTGCGGGTTGATCGTTGATCGTCGCTCCAAATTGCGGCGGCACGATCACACTCCCGTCAGCCAAAGCCTCCATCCAGAAAAACTCCGTGCTGAAAAACGGACGGGTATAGGACTGCTCATCATAAAGCGCGCCATTAGCATCAAAACGAGCCACTCCTCCCCCAACGATCACCAGCGAGTCGTCATCCAACCGTTCCAACAATCTGGGCCGATTATACATTCCCGCCTCAGACTGAGTCACCAACGTGAAACTTGGGTCGATCGTGCCATCGAGATTGAGACGGATCAACGGACGATTAGCATCCGGATCCGACGAGCTTTCGACCTGGGTCGGACCGGCTGCCACGATCAATTTACCCGCGTTATCCCCAATCTGCTGCATCGCCAACCCGCGAACCTGAAAAGGCCTGCTGAAACCGGTCGGTTCCCACGCCGTATCATGGGTGCCATCGGCGTTGAGCCGCGCCACTCCCGGACGAAACAAACCATCCACCGTGTCGAACACTCCGCCGATGTAAACCTGCCCATTATCTGCAACCACTGGCGGTGCAAAAATCCAGCCCCATTCCAAGTTGGGCTCGACAAACGACCAATCTCGCACCCCGTCCGACCACAAACGAGCGATAGTCGCAATACCCCCGTTGCCGCTATCGCCGTTGGATGGGACCACCAACAAATTCCCGTCAGGCTGCAGAGTCATGAAACGGGGAATTCCGCGAAACACCGGGGAATTGTAGTTGGAATCCCAACCACCGTTTTGATCGAAACGAAACACTCGGTATTGCGGAAACCCGGTTTGCGACGTTTCGGTGCCATCGATTCCTCCCACCAAAAGCTGTCCATCGTCCTGAAACGCAATGGCCCAAACTGACGTTAACTTTGTGCCTATACTGAAGCTCGGGTCATGCGAACCATCCGCATTGAGTCGAACAATCGCGCCCTGTTGAGGCTGGTCCTTCACGCCTGTCAACGTCCCGCCGTTAAAAAAGCTGAGGTAAAGTTTGCCGTCCGGCCCCTCTGTCACCCGATCCGCGATCGCCGAACGCGATATCCTCGGACTCTGGAACGATTCATCCGCTGCCCATCGCTCAGTGGCAGAAGCTGACACGCCGCCCAAGGCCAATCCCACCGCCAAAATAGCCGAACTCCCTCTCCCAGGGCTCCTTCATCTGAGACTGAAAGTCCTTGGTAGCGAAGGAGGTATTGAAAAATGACTAGACTTTCCGGGGGAACGAACGCATTCTCCGGAGTATGATACCTTCTGCGGATGTCGCGCGAGCAGCGCTGGGGCAAATCGTGATTCGCCTGCTTGAGCCCGCTGAACGCGATCGCTTCGACCAAGTGCTCGTCGAGAAACACTACCTGCACAGCGCACGCATCGGCGGGCGCAGCCTGCGCTACGTGGCCGAACTGAACGGTGAATGGGTCGCGCTGCTGTGCTTCAGCGGAGCCGCGCCGCATGTGAAAGCGCGCGAGAAGTGGATCGGTTGGAACGTGCGCCAGCGCGCCCGGCGGTTGGGAATGGTGGTCAACAACAGTCGATTTCTGGTGCTCACCGACCGGCACGCCTATCCGAACCTGGCCTCGCGAGTGCTCGGACTTTGTCTGAAACGAGTCGATGCGGACTGGCAGAGGCAGTGGGGGACGCCGGTCCTGTTGATCGAGAGTTTCGTCGACGAAAGCCTGTACCGGGGCACCTGCTACCGCGCCTGCGGTTTCGAGGCGGTCGGTCTGAGTGCGGGCTACGGCCGCGACAGCCGCGACTACTACCTCAAGCACGACCAGCCCAAGCAACTTTACCTGCGGGCGCTGCGCCGCGACGCCGCCGCGATCCTGCGCCAAGGCCGCCTGCCGGCCAAACTGGCCGTGCATGAACAAAACACCAGCGGCCCGTGCCCCCTGCGCGCCGAGGCGCTCGGATCTTTACTGGAGGCCTTCCAAACCCTCGGCGACCGGCGCCGGGGGCACGGCCTGCGCCACCCGCAGCCCTTCGTGCTGGCCTGCGCCACGGTGGGGATGCTGATGGGGGCCGGCGGCTACGAGGCGATGGAAGACCAGTGCGCCAAGCTCACGCAGCGGCAGTTGCGTGCGCTGGGGTGCCGCTACAACCAGAAAAAGCAAAAATACCGCCCGCCCAGCGACACGACCTTCTACCGCGTGCTCAATGCGGTCGAGCCGGTGCAGTTGGACCGAATCGTGGGCGAGTGGATGATGGGCCGCGAGGTCGGAGTGCTCGAACGACTCGCCGTGGACGGCAAGACGCTGCGCGGCAGCGGCCGCACGGACGGCAAACCGCTGCAACTGCTCTCGGCGGTCACCCACCGACTGCGCCTGAGCGTGGCGCAACTGGCCATCGCCGAGAAAAGCAACGAGATCCCGGCGTTTGCCCCACTGCTCGAAACCATCCCCCGACTGGAGGGCAGCATGATCACCGCCGACGCGATGCAATGCCAGCAGGAGGCGTCGCGCTACCTCACCCAACAGCGCGGCGCCGACTACCTCTTCGGCCTCAAAGGCAATCAAGCCGGCATCCTGAAACGAGCGAACGTGAAACTCCCGCAGGAGTTTTTTTCCCCCTGAGCACAACACCGGCTGGAGCAAACAGCACGGCCGACTCGAACGCTGCCGAGTGCAGCGCAAAACCGTCACCCCCGAGGACGCCGGCCTGTGCGGTTGCCGACAGTTCATCGCGGTGTGGCGCGAGCGCCAGTATCTCAAGCGCGCCCGGGTCGTAAAGGAAGAGCAGCAATACGCCTACTACGTCACCAGCGCCGAACCCGACGCCTATGACGGGGCCGGGTTGTTGGAGATCATCCGCGGACACTGGAACGCGGTCGAGAACGGCTCGCACCACCGCCGCGATGCCTCCCTCGGCGAGGATGCCTCGCGCATCGCCCACCAACCCCACCGCCACGGCGCGCACGTCATGGCGACGTTGCGCAGTTTGGTGCTCGGCCTGTTCGAGTTGCAGAAGCACCGCGGCGAAGTCGACGGCTACGTGCCCGGCTGGCGGCGCAGGATGGACGGCAAGCAGGCGGTGCGGTTGCTCAAGCGAGCGGCCTGAAACTCCCGGAAAGTTTTTCCCGTTCGCCACCAGCCGAGCGGGAGCAAAGTTGAGCCGGAAGCGGCTGCGGCGCATACCCGCAGCCCCCACCGGCAGCCGGAACGGGACAATCCGGCGCCGTGGCCATCAAAAGGCCCGGCGCGCCGCATCGTCCTGCGAACGCCGCGATAAAACGCCCACTCACGAGCGTTCCGCTTCATCACGCTCCTTTCAGACGAAATAGCCCTGGCATGGGAGGGCTTACGGGCGACCGTCGCTTTGTTAGGCATGAAAAGTCATCCCGGCTCACGGACAAGGATCGTCTCGCTTCGCAAGCGCTGATTGGCGGCCGAGTTGGCTCAGCGTCAAAATCGATCGAATCGCGTTCCGGATGCTGCCATCTTAGGCGCGCACGCTGGACGACCTAGCTCAATCTACCTTTGCCGAACGTCATTTTGGGTTTAATATCTTCGTCCATTCCGATCCCAAGGTCTCTCAGGTTTTTGCGCATTACACTCCACGCTTTTCCTTTTGCAGCCATGGTTGCCATTTCCTTCCGGGACTCCCGGCGCAGAGCGTCGCCCCGAGCAGCAAAGTCGGATCGGGTGAGATTCTTGATGGCGCGAACAAGGCGTTTCATGAGGAGACTAGACTAGGGCGTGCTTTGGTATGTTCAACAACAACTAGGTGAAGTTGCCTCCCCAGCCCCGGTTGGGCTGATTTTTGAAATGGTCGAAAAATCGGGTAGCGAATTATTTGCCTCAAGGTCGCCATCATTACTGGGGAGGGCCCTGCATAATACCGCATTGTTGCTTTGATGCGCGTTGTTTGGCAGGTTTATTGCCGGAGAGAGCTTTGACGGGAATCCCGCGATTGGTCTGACCAACGCTGAAATTGGGATGCCGGTCTGTTGCTGAGTAAATTGGGCAACGGCATCTCTCGCGTGGATCCCGTAAAGTCGGAACGTGGCAAGATGGAGGAGAGGATTGGTTGTTCCGTGCTGATGCCTCGCGACTGTTACCAGCCACTTGTCCAGATGTGAGAGCATTGGCAGCTGAAGCCATTGCGTTGGCTTCGGGCCGATTCGACGAGCAATTCTGAACAGTTGACGACTCAGGTAAGGCTCTACTACGCC
>Ga0222675_1000874_pt1 | contig 10759 bp, 8 predicted proteins | sample AntAcemetagen868_FD_179818 | JGI IMG/M metagenome (GOLD analysis project Ga0222675, IMG submission 179818) | Saline water microbial communities from Ace Lake, Antarctica - #868 | ecosystem: Environmental > Aquatic > Non-marine Saline and Alkaline > Saline | place: Antarctica: Ace Lake | collected...
GTAAAGTCGCTCTCCAGATAGGTGTATTGACGCAATAAGAGCTCGTCTTGATCACGACTATAAATACCCAGCACCCAATCTGCATTTTTACCTAAAACATCAACCGACTGCGTCGAGACTAGCTTGACGTCGACTGAAGCGTTATCTCGATCGCGAATATAGTTGTCTTCTGAGTTGTATTCCCAGCCCTCACAATCTTGGCCAGCACAGATAGCTGGGAAAGCCCAGTCCTCATCATAACCGTACTCAAGGTCGCTATCGGCAAAGCTGATTAAGCTAACCAGATCAAACTGCTGGTTACCCTCCCAGGTGCTTTGCAGCGCAAAAGCAGTTGATTTTTGGCGGTCGTGGCCAGGTTTATCTGATAGCGTATGCCGAGTATTATCCAATGAAAAGCCGTCGTAGCCATTATCTGCATCAACATGAAAAACCGTTAGTTTAAGGGCTAAGTCATCACTCGCCTGCCAGTCAAAAATAGACCTGAAACTAAGCTCATCAATATTATCGGTGTCATCTCTTTTTAGGAAATCATTGGTTATGTAGCCATCACTAGTATGACTTTGCGCCGCAACTCGATAATTCACATCTCTAGCTAAAGAACCACCCAGTGCCCCCACTACTGTTTGAGAATTATGGTTTCCAACTGTTACTGAGAAACCTCCTTCGGTTTGCTCAGTGGGTTGATTGGACGCTAGGTTTATTAGGCCCGCCAAAGCATTTGCCCCGTAAAGCGTTCCTTGAGGTCCACGTAATATTTCTACCTGCTTAATATCCATGGTCGTTGCCGCACCGGCAATACCAGTGAAATCGATACCATCGACTAGCATGCCTACCGAGGGGTTAAGGGGTTCTATAAATTGACTACGCTCACCAATCCCGCGTATTTGAATGAAACGGCCCCTTGATGCTCCACTGGAAAAATTTACGTTAGGTGCTAAATTCAATAATTGCTCAAGATGTTGAGCTTGACGTTGAGCAATTGTCTCGCTATTAAATACAGTCGCACTGGCTAGAGTTTCTGTCAATGTTGTATCACGAAAGCCAGAAGTAACAATTACTTCTTCAATAGGGCTGTCAGCGGCAGCCAAAGATGACCCGTAGATCAAGGTGGTTAGGGATAGATTTTTAACCAAAGTGCCAATATAGTTGGTTTTAGTTTTATCGAACATGGTGCGGTAGCAATTCATAAGAGGCCCAGTAACTGTAGTTAAAGAGACCCGGAGTGAAAAGACGTAGTAAAGGCGGTAAAACGCATCCTATTCCTACGCCGGTATAATCCGGATCAGGTTCAAAGGGTACCTCTCAGGTTAACAAAGATTAACCGCCCCTTAGGAGACCGCATGATAACATGATCAACCATGGTGACCACATTCGTATCTAGTTTAATATTGTCATTCAAAAGTCAGCGATAGTTGTAAGTATGGATAGTAGGCAGCCGTCTTCGGTTGCCATTAATGGAACCTAACAGGACCACACAATGAACAAAATATTGATTCCTCTCTTAACCCTTGTAGCTATGCTCTTAATTAATGGCTGTGATTCCAGCAACTCAGGAAAGATTTCAAATACCTCGGTAAAAATGGACTCCGGAGCCCTTATCCAATTACTTGACGATCTATTCATGGAAGAGCTGCAACAAAGCCCACAATCGATGACCTATTTAGGCCTGCGCGATCGATACGGGGAATGGGACGATATATCAGATAAAGCTAGAGACGCCAGCATGGAAATGACCACTGCGCATCTGGTAAAAGTTAGCAAACTTGATTTAACCAATGTTGATGAGGCCACCAAATTAAGTGTGAAGATGTTTATCCAGCAGGCGACCCTTAAGATAGAGGGGGATAGATGGCGATACCACAGTTATCCGGTCAGCCAAATGCGAGGTGCCCACAGTATGATTCCTTCGTTTTTAATCAACCAGCATCTGATCGCTAACGTCGAAGAGGCAGAGGCCTATATTCAGAGAATCGTCAACTCATCAATCCTTTTAGACCAACTGGTTACTGAGATTAAGATTCGCGACCGAAAAGGAATATTACCGCCTAAGTTCGTCTTTCCATTGGTCCTAAAGTCTATTGAAAACATTACGACTGGCATACCTTTCAGCGAAGGTGCTGATAGCACCATACTGGCTGACTTTAGAACAAAGGTCGCAGCGCTCGATATCGCCGACTCAGAAAAAGATACTCTAGTAACTACCGCAAAAGCTGCGCTGGAAGATTACCTTGCTCCTGGCTATGAAAAGCTCCATGAATACCTGGCCAATCTACAAGACAGTGCCACTAATGATCATGGCGTTTGGAAATTTCCTGAAGGGGTCGATTTTTATAATTTTGCGCTAAAGCGGACTACAACTACTAATTTAACCGCGGTTGAAATCCATCAGATGGGCCTTGAGGAAGTTGCACGTATTCAATCTGAAATGCGGCAAATAATGCGACGAGTTGAATTTGATGGTGACCTACAGGACTTCTTCAGCTTTATGCGCACAGAGCCTCAATTTTACTATCCAGATACGCCTGCAGGTAAGCAAGCTTACCTAGATCAGGCAACTTTACTCATCGACACAATGAAATTACGGTTGGATGAGTTATTTATCACAAAACCGAAAGCTGATTTAGTGGTGAAAGCAGTGGAACCCTTCCGTGAAGCCTCGGCTGGTCAAGCTTTCTATCAAAGTCCTGCGCCGGATGGCAGTCGTCCCGGAACCTATTTTGCCAACCTTTATCGGATGAGTGATATGTCCAAATACAACATGGAAGCGCTAGCCTATCATGAGGGTATCCCTGGGCATCACATGCAGATATCTATTGCCCAGGAACTTGAGAATATGCCCAAGTTTAGACTCTTCGGAGGCTACACTGTATTTAGCGAGGGTTGGGGCCTCTACTCTGAATCGGTGCCCAAAGAGATTGGCTTATATGCCGATCCATACTCAGATTTTGGTCGACTATCTGGAGAACTCTACCGAGCCTGTCGACTGGTAGTTGATACTGGTCTCCACGCAAAACGCTGGACTCGAGAAGAGGCCCTTGAGTACATGAACAATAACGTTCCACATTCAAGCAGCTATAACGTGCGTCAAATAGAACGGTATATAGTTATGCCATCTCAGGCGACAGCATATAAGATCGGAATGCTAAAAATTCAGGACTTACGGCGAATAGCCAAGCGAGCACTAGGCAATAAATTTGATATCCGCCAATTCCATGATGTGGTGCTTAGAGACGGGTCCGTTCCTCTTCCTATCCTAGAAGAGAACGTGAATAACTGGATTACTAGGTCAACCTTATAAAGAGAATTAACATGATCAAATTACTCACTTTTATATTACTTGGGCTACTCTCATTAAACGTATCTGCCAGCCCCGCTGAAGATCAAAAACTATCTACCTTGTTTGACCATATTTGGCACCAAACAATGCTTAGTAACCCAACCTACGCAACCTATGTTGGATATCCAGGGCAAAATGCACTATGGCCCAATCCCTCTGTTTCGGCATCTGCTGAAAATGCGGCCCAGCGCAAAGAGTTCCTAATGGACCTGCGGTCTATTAATACCGAGAGACTTGACCCTGATCGCTATTTAGAGTGGATGCTAGTGGAGAAAAGCCTCGCCGACGAAGTGGCTGGCCATGCCTACCCAGAACAGTTTATCTTGCTACATCAGCGCACAGGTGTGCAACAAGACATCGCCGACACGCTGTCCATGATGCCAAAATTCGATCTTCAGGACTTTACAGATCGTCTGGCTAGGCTAGAGAATGCTGAAAGTTATATTCGGAGTACTATCGAGGTACTGCGTGAAGGGCTCGCCGTGGGCATTACACCACCGAAAATTACTTTGCGTGATGTGCCTGAACAAATCCGTAACACAATCCCCGTAGACATAGATAAAAGCCCCTTACTCAGCAGCTTCAACGGCTTCCCTGACAGTATTGGTCAGGACGAACAGGAAAGGATAAAAGCCAGTGCAAGACAAATTATTAAACAGCAGGTTTATCCGGCCTTTGAGAGCCTTCTCCAATTTCTTGAAGACGAATACATACCCAACGCCAAAACATCAATTGCTCTCATTGATATGCCAAATGGCGCGGAATGGTATCGCCATCGCGCAAAAAGCTTCACCACCTCTAATCTAACGCCAAAGCAAATACACCAACTTGGGCTCTCTGAGGTTAAACGTATACGCCAAGAGATGGATAAGGTGATTGCGACGTCAGGCTTTGATGGGAGCTTTGAAGAATTTACCCATTTTCTTCGCACTGATCCACAGTTTTATATGACATCGGCAGATGATCTTCTGGTTGGCTATAGAGACATCGCCAAACGCGCTGACCCTGAATTGGCTAAATTATTTGGCAAACTCCCCCGAATGCCCTATGGCGTGATCGCTATTCCTGACTATGCGGCTAAATCGCAGACTACTGCATACTATTGGGGAGGCTCGACAAAGGATGGTAGGCCTGGCTATTTTTATGCCAACACCTATGCTCTTAATACACGTCCGACCTGGGAAATGGAGGCTTTAACCCTGCACGAGGCCATGCCTGGGCACCACCTGCAGATATCTCTTGCACAGGAACTACCGGAAACTCACCCACTACTGCAAAATCTTAGTTATACCGGTTTTGTTGAGGGTTGGGGACTCTATGCTGAGAGCCTAGGCGTAGAAATGGGATTTTATACAGATCCCTACAGTAAATTTGGCCAATTAACCTATGAGATGTGGCGTGCCGTGCGCCTAGTCGTTGATACCGGCATGCACATGTTTGACTGGGATCGCCAAAAGGCGATTGACTATTTCGCGAGTAACACAGCCAAAAGCCAACATGATATAGAGGTAGAAATAGATCGCTATATCTCTTGGCCGGGTCAAGCATTAGCCTATAAGATCGGTGAATTGAAATTTAAAGAGCTGCGCGCACGCGCAACGAAAAAGCTTGGAGTGAAATTTGATCTCCGCGCGTTTCATGATCAATTACATGTGAAAGGTGCGCTCCCGATGGATGTTCTTGATAAACGAATGGACCAATGGATCGAGGCGCAGCTATAGGTGATTTAAACGGTGCAAGCAAGAATCCGGCTGATCTGGCAAAGAGATCGGCCGGATTGTTCTCGCAATGACTCAAAAATAGCCTCTACACGCTTTAAATCACGCTGTGAAGTGGGGCTGATTTTTTCTATAAAGCCGTGATTAACCAGCGCTGTGCAGACATCCTTAGTCATCAGAAATGTGTCTTTACCCATACTTCTCAACATCATGGGGCCGCTATTTCCACCTAGCCTGCAGCCCTTTTTCTTTAGCTCTAACCATAAACCAGTAATATTACTAATCGGCCAATCAGCGATAAAAGCACCGAAACTACCATGACTACGCTGTTTATCCAGAACGTAAACAGCGTTGTTTCTCACAGACACTATCTTGGTGAAATTACGCACAATACTTCTATCTTGAGCTAACTCTTCTAGCCGCTCATCGCTAAAGTGGGCAACAGCCATGGGATTGAAATTAGCGAAAGCACTTTCAAATCCAGGCCATTTATTGTCAATTACCCGCCACACGAATCCCGCCCGAAAGACACAGCGGGACATCATTGAAAGATAGCGGTCATCGGTTAACTCGGTCAGCGCCTTGGGAGTTTTAGGTGTCGGCAAGATCGACTCGAGCAACTCAACTGAACCGCGGTTTTTGGCCGCTATGTCATAGATTGATTGAAATGAGGTCATTGGTATTATTTCCCACAAGCCTTACCGATGGGGCCGGCTACTAATGTAGCAAGCCCATTTGTTTGAATCTAAAGGATAATAGCTAAAGTCATCCTCAGCCATTATGTAGTATTTTAGCCTTGAGTAATCTGGAATATAAAGTTTGATGCAATGATAATCAATACAACCGCAAAAAGCTTATCTAGCAGCCCACTAATCCGCTGAAAACGGACAATAGACTGAAAGTGTGAGAGTGTTAAAGCGACCAATAGATACCATAAGGCATCAACACCACTGGCAATCAATACGAGTATTAGTTTTTCCCATAAATCACTCTCCAATCGGACCAACTGACTGAAAAGAGCCGCGAAAAATAGGAGAATCTTAGGATTTATAAGGGCAATAAGGAAACCATCACCCATCGCTTTAATACTAGAGGATCTAGAGGCAACAGGTAGCTCGGTATTAATAGCTTTCGGCGTCGAAAAGAGAATTTTAGCCGCCATAAGTATTAAAAAAAGACATCCTAACAGCTGGATAATATCAAATATTTGCTGATTTCTCTGGATAACCACCGCTAACCCAAACACTGTTATAAGCGCATAAATAGCGACGCCAATACCGTGGCTAATTGCCGCATAACACCCTGCAACCCTGCCGTGGGCAAGCGTATGGTTGACGACGACTGCTAGGCTGGGCCCCGGCGACATAGCGCCCAGCGCACAGGCCAGGGTAGCCGTGACCCAAAACCCATAATTGACTTCGTTAATCCATGACATGTCCATAGGGGTTTTATACAGGGATATCCAAATAAAACAAGTCAAACTTTTATGACTAAAAACGAGCCTCAGTCACAAGGGCATCCAAAGTTTATCTTAAGAACGCGAACTACATCACGGTTATTGAAACTCACAAGCACTATTATTTCGTCAGAAGCGAGAGTATTAAAGCAAGCTTAGGCAATCAAAGCGTTGGTGGAAAATCGACGGCCAAACGCTAAGATAAAGACAGTCATTGAACTGCAATATTTAACTGCTAGCTTAGGTCGACAGCGACAAAATAAGGGAAGGCGATATGACAATCAAGCAAGACGAAGGTTATGAGTCCAAAACGACCATCGAGCAGGCCTACGATTCAGGGTACGATATTTTTCGTGAGTTTGTAGCAGAGTTACCAGATGACGAGTGGGTGAATCTAATCACCACACTCGACGAGTACTCTATTTAAGATTAGTGGATACTCTGTCAAATAGCTGTGCTCGTTCGGTAATACTTAGCATGGCTATGCGTTTATAGATTTCTTCAACCGTCTCTGCTGTCGGCGTTCGCGGCGACTTGGCACTGCCTGATTCATAAAGCGACTCTGGAGTGATGCCGAAAAAATTAGCTATCCTGACGACAGAGTCTCTTCTGGGCTCACGAGTGACTTCACTGAGAATACGATTAATGGTAGGTTGTGGGACCCCCGTAGCTCTCGATAACGCACTTTGAGACAAGCTATTGTCTCTCATTAGTTTTGACAGTTGCTTGCTAATATCTAACTTCACGATTCTTCCTTATTGAATAGTCAGAGCATATTAGAGTCTTACTACAATACAATTTGGACTCTATGCAAAAGTATAGAGTCAATTTTTAGGGTTTGCAGTAGAATTACACGTTTATGTCTCATAAAAGCATATTTAGGTCGTCTTTGCGCATTATTACAACTAAAGACTTACTACCTATTCGGCTGAGTATAGATGCTATTTTTACAGATTGTTATATTTACATAGACTTAAGTTGTACAGATCTATCTTTTACTTATAACTGTTTTGAAGCAACTTTATTAACACGTCAGGCCAATCAGTAATAACGCCATCTACACCTATATCTATTGCATACTCCATAGAATTAATATCATTAAGCGTCCAAGCGTCCACACGAATATTGCGCTTATGCATAAGATTAACTAATTTTGGTCTAAGGATATCGACTCCACCAGCTGTCATTGGTATTTGTATAGAGTATCCCTCAGATATGAATAAATGACTAAGATTTAACCTTTCAAGCAAGACTAATTGCGTTATTTCACTTTTCCCTAAAGATGTCGGAATCTCAGGACAAACCCGCCTAAAATGCTTAAGCATAGGTGTATGAAAAGAGCCTACCATGACCTGATTGTGTATTTTATGATGTCGGATTAGCCCGCACAGGCTATCAGCTGCGGAGACATTTTGCGGTTTTAGTTCAATTAGATAACGCTGATCAGGGAGTTTTGAAAAAAGAGCCGTTAAAGTTGGCACCTCAATAAGCTGTTGGTACTTTGCATTTGGATAATCTATTTCATGAAACCCAGCATCGTAGCCTTGTATTTCAGACAAGCTCATTGCTGATATCTGACCAGACCCGTTGGTGGTAGTGTCAATCGAAGCGTCATGCCTGACCACTAAGATATCATCTGCGGTTAAATGCACGTCAATCTCTATAATGTCTGAGCCAATATTGACAGCATTTATGGCCGCCTCAATAGTATTACCTGGCACCAAACCCCTGCCGCCTCTATGAGCGATAACCGAGAACCCCCTATCACTATAAAAAGAAATATCCTCCATAGGTTCAGGTTCTGGGAATAACCAGAGTACGCCATACAAACAGGCTAAAACTAGTATCACATTCAAAAAGAACTTCATTCTTTAGCTTCTCCTTCGCTCGACATCGAGTTGTAAAAGCCCTATCTGATATTCTGAGGGCCTAATAGAGCAGGGTCATTAATGTGGCTTCAATTTTCCCACAAACTATACGCCATCAGTCGACATGACGATTAGCTATTAACTCGTCCACCACAGACGGGTCCGCGAGCGTTGACGTATCGCCAAGATTTTCCAGCTCATTTGCAGCAACCTTTCTCAGGATACGTCGCATGATTTTTCCCGATCTCGTTTTCGGCAACCCCGGCGCCCATTGGATAATATCGGGTTTCGCAATGGGGCCAATCTCTCTAACACAGAGTGCCACCAGCTCCTTTTTTAACTCATCATCCGGCTTAATGTTGGCCATTGGTGTTACGTAACAATAGATGCCCTCTCCCTTTATATTATGGGGATATCCAACCACCGCGGCCTCAGCGATAGACTTGTGAAGTACCAGAGCACTTTCAACTTCGGCAGTACCCATGCGATGCCCTGATACATTTAATACGTCATCAACACGGCCTGTGATCCAGTAGTAGCCGTCAGCATCTCTGCGTGCGCCGTCACCGGTAAAGTAATACCCTGGATAGGCGCTGAAATAGGTCTCAATGCAGCGTTTATGGTCCCCATAAACAGAGCGAATTTGACTGGGCCACGACGATTTAATCATCAACAAACCCTCACCTTCGTCCTGAATTTGATTTCCTTCCGTGTCCAACAATATAGGTTCAACACCAAAGAATGGCAGCGTGGCAGAGCCGGGCTTTAAGTCAGTAGCCCCCGGTAATGGCGTTAGCATATGCGCCCCTGTTTCCGTCTGCCACCAAGTATCGACAATAGGACAGCGCGACTCGCCAATGGTCTGGTAATACCACTCCCAAGCTTCAGGGTTAATCGGTTCGCCGACAGTGCCCAATAATTTAAGTGATTTTCGCGAGGTCTTGTGCACAAAATCATTGCCCGAAGCCATCAGGGCCCTAATCGCGGTGGGTGCCGTGTAAAACTGATTGACCTTATGCTTGTCAATAACCTGCCAAAATCTTGATGCATCAGGGTAGGTTGGCAGACCCTCAAACATTAGCGATATACCCCCATTGCAAAGTGGCCCATAGACAATATAACTATGTCCAGTAACCCAACCGACATCTGCTGTGCACCAATAGACATCGCCCTCTTTGTAATCGAAGGTGTACTTGTGACTCATAGCGGTCATTAATAAGTATCCGCCGGTAGTGTGCATGACTCCTTTAGGCTTGCCGGTAGAGCCAGAGGTGTAAAGTATAAAAAGTGGATCTTCAGCATCCATTATTTCTGGCGGGCAGTTAAAAGATACCTCCGCTATCGCTTGGTGATACCAAATATCTCGACTCTCTGCCCAGTCAATCTTGCCTTTGGTTCGTTCTACCACCAGACAGGTATGCACATCAGGGCAGCTTTGCAATGCTATATCAACATTGGCCTTCAACGGAATAGTTTTGCCTCCCCGGTATCCCTCATCGGCGGTAATAATGACTTGGCAGTCTGAGTCAAGAATTCGATCTTTTAACGCCTCGGGTGAGAACCCACCAAAGACCACTGAGTGCACTGCCCCAATTCTCGCACAAGCCAGCATTGCGTAAGCCGCCTCAGGAATCATGGGCATGTAGATACAAACACGATCGCCCTTTTTTACGCCTCTTTGACGTAAAATATTCCCCAGACGAGATACCTTGTTATGCAGCTCTTTATAGGTTATTTTTTTATCTTCTGTCGGTTCATCACCTTCCCAAATAAGCGCGGTTTGATCTGAACGCTCAGCAAGGTGTCGATCAATACAGTTCACTGAGGCATTTAACTTGCCACCCTGAAACCACGCAGCCTCACCCTTAGCAAAGTCATAATCACAAACTGTCTGCCAGGACGTTTCCCAGCTTAAAAATTCAGTCGCTTGCTTGGCCCAAAACTGCTCTGGATCTTCAATAGACTCCCGGTACATCTCTTGGTAAGTTTCTTTATTGATCCACGCTGTTTTAGCCCAGCTTTCAGGAACAGAATACAACTGAACGTCAGACATGAATGACACCTATTTATTTGCATTTAATGAGGCTGGGATATTAATTTAACCTTGTGACCCTATACATTTTTAGGTCGATATTCAAGAATAATGAATATACTTAAGCCGAATGATAGCTGATTCGAAAACATTAAGTTACAACACACAAATAATTTTTCTAAACTACAATCTGCAAGAAAATTGAATCAACTATCTTTCTTTAACCTTGTCGGTAAGAGACTATTTTTAATCTTTTCAAGATGAGGAAGGAAATCAGGTCCACGGCGCAAGGTGAATCCTGTTGCCAAAACATCCAAAATAACCAAGTGCACTATGCGCGAAGTCATG
>Ga0222675_1000877_pt1 | contig 10726 bp, 18 predicted proteins | sample AntAcemetagen868_FD_179818 | JGI IMG/M metagenome (GOLD analysis project Ga0222675, IMG submission 179818) | Saline water microbial communities from Ace Lake, Antarctica - #868 | ecosystem: Environmental > Aquatic > Non-marine Saline and Alkaline > Saline | place: Antarctica: Ace Lake...
TTGGCGGCTCTCATCCCACTACCCTAAAGAGGTTTGGGTCGGAGTACCGACCCAAACTTTCTACGAAAGTAGGGGTTTTCTCGCCGCCGATGGATAAAATTTAAAGTCTTGATTAAAGCATCAATAAATGATCTAGTACCATCTTCTTGTCCAATAATTGACGAACCAATTTCAACCCAAACACCCCATTGGTCCCGTTCAGCTTTTAAAATCAAATACTCCTTATCTTCCACTATCGATACAACAAAAGTTTCATTATCTTCTGTTTCTCGAATCTCTAATCGACACTTACCAGATGGGTAATTATCATATTCGATTGAATAAATCTTAGTTGGTACATCTGACATGGTAATTTTAAGAAGCTACATTCTCTATGATATGTGTTTGTTTTTTCGGTACATATTCTGGAAGTCCTGATTTGCCTGATGAAGGTATTAAATAAGGACTTCTCTCATAAAATTGTCTATCCATCTTTTCTTCTAAATTCTTCTCTTTTAATGAAGGATCGAGAAATTCATCAATCCTCTTCTCTTTCTCCAAAGAATCTAAAGAAGAATGACGTTCTCTTCCTACAACTCCCATTTGATTCCACATCCTCAAAAAAGCATAATCCCGAGCAATCTCGTATTCTTTTGAATCTTTTTCATGCTGCTTTCTCTGCTTTCTTAAATCTCGCTCATAAATCATACGATCATACTCAGGAGATTTTTGAAACTCGTAAAAACTGCTAAAACTTCTACCATACATTATGAATTTACCAGCATTTGGATCTTTAGGAGGCAAAATACCCTTGACTACAAGTTCCTTCTCTTTTTGCCGCATCTCATAAGTACGTTCGTATAAATCGAATTTCTTTTGTTGTCTATCTAAGTAGTTTTCAGGAATATTCCTGTAGCGATATTCATCCTGTATTAGCCATCGATCTTGAATAAAATTATATCGGTTTTGATATGGCTGACCATAAACATTAGAACAAATAAGCATCAATAATATAAAATAAATTTTCATGACATTCCTCTTGATTATTTTAATTAGAGTCACTGTCCCTTGAAAAATGATGCTATTGAGGAATAATCCATATCGTATAACCCAGCACTTACAAATGAGTTAAATTCCAGTATGCACACCTGACCAATCTTAGTAACAGCGATATCCAAAGTGTAATATTCATCAGGGAAATATTTATTACCCATAGCAACACTTGTAGTTACAATATCTTCTGCTAAAGAGGAATCACCTTCATATAATGACTTTCCGATAATCAAGTTTTCTCTCATCAAAAAACGATATTCAGCTTTTATTTCCTTAGCAGAAGAAACCAAAACTAAATCGTTGTCATCTATAGAACTATTAGGTAATTCACGAATAATGTCTAGCTCTTTGTCCCACCACTTCTTAGTCAAAGTAGTTCCAGTAAATATTTTTCTGCCACTATTAGGTCTTATAAAAATGCTGTCACTACTAAATTTACTAAAAATTACTTCCTTTTTTTCTAATAAAGAACCCCAAGACATCATTAAATAATCTTTGTTGAGAAGATTATCAACAAAAGGATAATAATAATCACAATTATAATTTTGTAATGTCAACCATTGCTTATTTTCAGGAAACTTGTTTTGGTATAACTCTACAAAATCTACAGATCCTCTCACTACAGTATCGTAAGGCACTTCATCAGGAATCCCTGAAACTAGTTGATAATCATCAATATGTTTAAGTAAATCATCAGTTTCTTCACCAAATATCTTATCTTGTATAAGCCACATTAGCCACGACCTTCATTAGGAGCATGTTCTGGAATGGATTTATCATGAATGTAATCTGACATATTCTTAAAACCAAGAATCCACATTATTTCACTTAATGGATGTGCTATCAAATTATGAAAACTCCAGCGAAAGTGATTTTTAGTCTTTCTTCGGATCAATCTACATTTGCCAGATAATTTACACCTAGAACATTTCATGATTTATTCACTGTAAAAGCACCTAAAATAATAGTAATAGGTAACCATAGTGGACATGTCAAAACAGTCCATTTTAAAAACATAAAACACATATATAATATGCCAGGAACAATTGTCCAAAGCACCCAAGGTTGAGATAAAACCTCCACATCATAAATGTACAAATCTATCAATATTTCAAATATTTTATTCATCTAACGATTTTACCTTGATTGGATCTTTCATATTTGCTTTCTTAAACAATCTCTCCCTGAATTCATCAGCTAAGTCAGATAATTGTTGTGGAGTAAGTTGCCCCAAACTCATAGTGACGTGAGTTTTATCCATCGGCGGCGAGAAAACCCCTACTTTCGTAGAAAGTTTGGGTCGGAGTACCGACCCAAACCTCTTTAGGGTAGTGGGATGAGAGCCGCCAATTAGAAAAAACATAATTAAACTTGTTTTTTAACAATATGTTACTATAATATATTTGCTATGATAACCAAATGGCAAACACAAAAATGATCCTTTAGTTAGGATCAAATCTTCAAGGCGGTTCCCGCCCGAAGTAAAAAGCCTGTGGACATGATATTAGACTTGTATCCTTAATTGGAAATAAAGCAATTGTGAGTGAAGCAGGAAGCCCCGACCTCTTTAGGGTCGGGGTAGTTCACAAGGAATACCATTAAGTCTCTTTAAAGGCAAATCCCAAGTAAGTGATTCTTGTACTTCCTTCACAATATTATCAATATCTGCCAATGCACCAATGCCAGTATCTCCACAAACTAATGTCTTTTCAACAGGATTAATCACTCTTACATCATAACCCCATTTTAATATCTTATCTATTTGCTTATTAGTTATAGGATGCTCCCACATGTGCGTATTCATGCTTGGAGCAATTACTATAGGACGATTAATATCCCATGCCCTTACCAATGATGTTAACAAATTATCACATATCCCATTGGACATCTTAGCCAATGTATTTGCGTCTAATGGTGCCAACACCAACACAGAAGCCTCTTGACGTAATTTAATATGCAATACCTCTTGCTTCTCATGCCAGTACTTCCATTCATCCTCATCTGTATAACATTCAATGTCAGTGAAATTTAAAGCAGATTTTGTAGCGACTACATTAACATTACCAAGAACAGATAATTCTTGATGTAATACAGGAGATAACCTAGATGCTACACTACCAGTTATACCAAGTACAATATTCATTTATTATCCAATATTAAATTAACTAAAGTTTTAGGCAAATCAGTATTATCCATCAGTAAAATGTCTTGTTTGTTCTTGATACCAATGTGTAATTTGTGATTTCCAGTCTTTAAATCGAGTAAATCATTGCCGATTACAATATCACAATTGTTGTTTTTGACACTTTTCTCCACTTCGTGATGTAATTCATCTGGTGTTGAACCGACTAATAATTTGAAACCAACTAAGAAAATGTCTGGGTAACGTTTTTTTACTTCAGATATTAGCTTAGGAAGAGGATGTAAATCAATAGTCATATCACCTTTACTTCGAATTTTTCCTTCTAATCGATCTTCAATGCCGTAATCACTAACAGCAGCAGCTAATACTAAAATATCAGGCTTTTCTTTATCTAATAAATCCCATAAACCATAAGAATAATCTTCATAATTACGATAACCACATTCCTTATAACGGTCTTTATGTCTCTTGTAGCTTTTGCTTAAATCGACAAGATTAAGGAGGTGACTTTCTATATCTCCAATAGTTACATCACAGTTTAATTTAAAGGGAGTTTTACTCTTCTTTGAATGAAAGAATATAACTTCATGTTCCTTTTCTAGAAATTCTTTAGCAATCTTTGAACCGAATGTTCCTTCACTCATGTTAGTGATGTCTCGAACACTGTCAATTGGAACCTTTGTTCCACCACTTGTTACTAATATTTTCATCATTTTTCCTTTAGAGTAAAGTTTTATTAACATTAACAGTGTAAGAAACGGCACAATTATCTGCAATAGATGCTGAAACTCCTTTGGTCCAGAGGTAGATAAATAATGCAGCACTCATACGAGCTTTTTGTTCATCTTCTTTATGGAATGAAAAAGAAATAGAACCATATTTCCAGTAAAGTGACCATGTTGCAAATTCTGGATTTTTAGTAACTAATCCTTCACCATTAACAAATTCATCACACCAAGTGACTTCAGCTTCGGCTCAAGCCAATATGGGTTCAAAATCAAAGTGTTCAAATTCTGGACTAACTTCTTCGTTCATTATTAAAACCAATCTTCAATTCATTCATATTGATTTGCAACATGAAATAAAACGAACAAGAACGGTAATCCTATACCAATAAAGGTGAATATAATTTGTTTCATTTTAAATACATGAATACTGTAAATGATAGTTGCAGAACCCAAGTTAAAACAAAAAGAACTTGTATAGATTGTGGTAAAGGTGTTGTGTTGAAAAATCGAATTAAACAGAAAATAATTGCTAGAAAAGAAAGTATTAAATAAATTTGAATCATGAATCTAATCTCCAGTTGGTTTTACCATCTTCACTTTTAAGTTCTGGTCCATAGTTTGTTTGAATTGGCTTATCGAGTAATACAATGTAATTAAAGATTACGTGCATTGATGCGATACCAACTACAGTACCGAATAATGGCGTATCTTTATCACTTGAAAAGTAATGTGGTAATTTAATACGAGTGTTTACAGAAACAGGTTTATGTAATGTTGGTTGGTTCATATTATTCCACTGTCACTGTAGGGACATCTTTCCATTCAAATTCACCCGTTGGTCGCATTTCCATCCATGTATCTCCTCCATCAAACCCATCACCTACCATTGTTGGTCTATGGATTTCATGTTTTTGTTGTAATACAAGAGGTCGTTCTTTAGGATGAATTATCGGATTCACAATTCTTTTAACATAACGAAGTTCAGGAGTAGCATGTAATTCATAATTCACCTTTATAGTCTTTCTTCGAGATCTTTTCTTTGAGTAATCTTTTTCTAATATTTTCATTATCTGCAAACGATAAATTCTTTCTTGCTCATAATCCAGGATTTTATCTTTATTATGCCATATTTCTCTTACTTAATCAGTCATATTTGCTACATGACCAAACCCATGTTGATACATCATTTGTAAAATGAAAGCAAGTAACTCTTCATCCATTTCATAACCAACAGTTCCCTCAGTATATGTATTCAAACATTTTAAATCATCTAATATAGGTTTACTGACAATCTTGTTCCTTCATCAATTCTAAAAGTTCCCCAACAGTAAATTCTTCGTCATAGTAGAAGAAAGGACGTTTACCATCATTCTTTATACTACAATCAACAGCAAATGGAATTGTGTCTAAATTTTCATCACCATCACCATCACCAGATGTATATTTCTCAAAATCAGATGGAGTCATTATAGAAACCTCGCCTTTTTCCCAAATATCATTGAATAAATCGTTGTCCATGCCACCATGATCGAAAACTTCACTTCCTACATATTTTCTAATCTCTCCAGTATCAGAAAAAGGAGCGACAACATACAAACATTCATTATTATAACTGAAGCAGTATAAGGTTATGTCAAATTCTACGTCTTGTTCGGAATATTTCATATTTTCTGGTTGGTTTTGACGAAATGGAGAGGACTGCTGAAATATTAGTTAAAAACCTTTCTGAAGTTAAGGAAATTTTTTTCTGGGATTTTTTTTATTTCATTTTAAGCAAGGGGGTACTTGCTTTTCACAGGTTTTTATAAGTTCATGTATTATCATTTTTGAAACAACTTATCAGAAAATAAAAATGAAAGAACTTCAAATAAAAGATGGGTCTATATAAGGCTGAGACCCACCCCCCTACCGGATAATAAAAATATTTTTTTCAAATAATTTTTTAGTTTTTAATTTTGAAACAACTTTTGTGTAAACGTTATCCTAAAAAATAAATAAAAACCTAAGGGATATACTATCCCCTAGGTTACCCACTACCCACCCCCACTACTTGAGAATAGGTAGTATCTCCTCCCACTCGGTTAGCACACCCATAGCGGTCAGTGTCTTGACCATTTTAACATCCATTGATGAATACTCTTGACCCTCATTACCAAAGCGACGGATCAACTCTAATCCCTTGCATTGATACACGTCGTCACCATGATAGTCACCAAGGTATTGACACTCATCACAATCATGACTGTATCTAGGCCCCTCATTGCTTGCCTCAATGGCTGCGAGCAAGTCATCGAACCAAGTCTCACATACTCCCCAAGCGACGTTAGAGAGGATGCTAGAAGCCTTATCATGACCGAATAGGTCAACCAGTGCGACGTTCAGCGTATGGAATGAACTACCATAGACCGATAGCTTGGTGTCGTTATAACGATTAGACACGTCCATGATGCCAGTGATCATGCGAAGTAGGATATACATATGATCCGACAGACCACAGGCACGGACGTTGGTGTTGACAGTGGTGGCGTTAGCAGTAGCGTTCGACATAGGTGAACCTCGTTAGACGGTGACGATTGGCGATGTTGCCACTAACTAGACTATCTGGTTCAGTATTGTTTCAGATGATCGGCTGGGTGGATTGTTATAGGTCAACCTAATCTACATATTGTAGAATAAGTTGAAAAGAAACAAAATAACCTACCGGATAGACTCATCAACTATCCGGTAGGTTATTTGTGCGGTCTACATTGATGTTCTAGGCTGGTTCCAACCGTTAGAATTGCTTCCCAGCGTGTTCCGACACCAGATTCGGGGCGTGAGAAGATTGTTTAGGAATTGCTGTTGCGTTTCCGGTGGACCCACTTCGGGCAACCCCTTCCGAATCGTACACTTTGTTGCATCGAGAACGACGCCTTCAATCGTTGTAAAAGCCCCTTGGAAATAACCAATGGCCCCATATTCGATGCCTTTGAATCGAACGATCAGCCCATCACCATGAAGAAAGATGTTGACGAGGTTTGGGATTGATTTCTTGGTCACTTTGGCGGTGGTCGAAGCTGACATGATGAATCCTAGTAAGTGGTGACGATTGGCGATGTTGCCACTAACTAGACTAACTGGTTGAGAATTGTTTCAGATGATAGGCTTGTTATACGTCAACTCAAGTAATCAGTTCTTTTTTTATTTGTTTTTGGTCAAATAAAATAAAACAACCGACCGGATAATTTTTATTTTTATCCGGTCGATTAGTTTGTGCAGGCTAGTTAGCCTTTTCAACGGCTAACGTAACCTTAAGCCCTTCCACGGTGGTAAGCAAGTTACGTTGTCGAGCGTACTTGATGAGTTCATCAGGTGTCATCCCCTTTTCTTTGAGGGTGATAACTTTGACACCACGTTGACGTGTTTCCTTCACGATTTTTTGAAGGAATTCTTGACGGGCGACGGCTTGGATTCCATGACGCATGGTGATTTCTCGATTCGAGGTGGTGACCGTGGCGATGTTGCCACTAACTAGACAAATTGGTTGGGGATTGTTTCAGGAAAAGCGAAAGATACGTTTCATCTTTTCCCAATTTCGTCGTTGTCGATTCATTCGATCAACGTACATTGACCAGTCTTTGAAAGACATAAGTTTCCTTTACTTGATGGTGATAAGCCAACGATTGGCGACGTGGGACCAGATAATGTGAGTCATAAGCGAATCCTAGTGGGCGGTGACGATTGGCAATGTTGCCACTAACTAGACTAAGTTGATCAGTATTGTTTCAATAAAGTCTCGGTTCGCTGTTATAGGTCAACCCAAGAGTTTAATCATTTTTATAAAAACAGTTGAAACAAAATACAATCAACCGACCAGATAATTTTTATTTTTATCTGGTCGGTTGATTGTGCGGGTTGATTAGCTTGCAAGCGAGTCAAGCATGTCAACGATACTTTCCATCGACCGTCGACCGTCAAGATTCAAGGCATTGAATCTGTTTTCTTCCCTACTAGCCGTTTCAGTTGTTCGGTAGTTCGTTTCATGGGAAGCGTGAGCGGTGAAGGCATTGAATAGGTCGAAAACCGTATCGCCAAACGTTCCTCGTTTTTCGTTGTGAAACTCATTTAAAATTTCAATCCGTTTGTTGGTGGTACGGGTGGCATCACCGGGAAGAATCTTTTCGATTGCTTTCATTGCCGTTTGACGGTCGAGCGTGGTTTGAGCGTAGTTATTCAATTTGGCGGAAATTTGTTGAAACACGTTCGTCGAATCAGTCAAGTGAGCAATTGCAGCATTCAACCGATTCCGTTGGTTTGACGTATGTTTACAACGGATGGACAATTGTTTCACCCATGAGGAGCAACCGTTGGAACACCACAAACGAAGTAAACTTTCAGCAATATCGGTTGCAGCCGAACCGTCAAAACCAGTAAACAAAGTGACATTCTTTTCAAGAACATCCCCCACTTTTCGATCACGTCGAGCAATCTCAAATTTGCCCAACGTTACTTCGATGAACAAACGTCGACCCCCTTGCAAGTATCCAGCACGTTTGAAAGTGTAACCCGAAAATTGATCGAGTACGGGCTGGAAAACCTCCGTTACTTCCCGTGGTTGAAGCAAATCATAGGTATCCGAATTGATCCACGTTTCGCCAGTGGGGGCAATTACGCCCCTATGGTTGTCGAATTGATGGGATAAGGAACCGATCACGTCATCCAATTTGTAAGCGAATTCGGGACCATAATGACCCGATGCGGCATTCCGAATTCGATCACCGATATGTTCTTGGATCGAAACGGTCTTATAATTGTTTGCCCCGATTACGTCCATCACGTCGTTTAACGTGTTACAATCGGTGACATTCTTGCAAGCAAAGGCAGGATCAGAAACAGTAGTCATAATGAGAATCCTCTAAACGGTGGTGACTTGGCGATGTTGCCACTAACTAGACTAAGTCGATCAGTATTGTTTCAGATGTTTTAAGTTTCTTTGGGTTGACGTTTATAGTGGCAATCTTTGAAATCCCGCCGTTGTTATACGTCAACTCAAATTGTCCAATAAAAAAACCTTATCCAAATAATTAAATTAATAATTACAGGACAAGGTTACGTTGTCTGTTTTGTTTTTTGTGCTATCGTTTCAGGCTTTCAAATTCCTTGATTTCTTGGTTTTCCCGATCAAGGGATTCTTCGTTATCTTGGATCATTTGTTCCAAGATGATACGAGAGAGTTTTCGGACTGATTTTTTCTGTTGTTCCGTCATGTTGTTTCCTTAGAACGGGTTGGGTGACACTTATTAGACTAACTGGATTAAGATTGTTTCAGTCTAGGAAGAATTTTGCGATACAAAAGACAACGAAGATAAAAAAGAAGAATGATTTTGCATCGTCTGACATAGTTGATTCCATATTGGTAGCATATTGGCGAAGTTGTCACTCACTAGACTAAGTTGATCAGTATTGTTTCAAAGTATTGTTGTCTGTTATAAGTCAACCCAATAAGATTAAAACAGATAATTTAACTTAGATTGTCTATAAAAAATAAAAAAACAGATAAGTTAAGGATTAGTTAACTTATCTGTTTTAGTTTGTGCTGGGATTATTCCCAAAATTCTTCGATGTCAACCCAATCCATATAGAGGTGATGGGGTTGATGTTTTGCTAAATGAATTGAAAAATCGAAGTCAATGTCTTTGGCTTCGATTGAATCAAAGTATGATTCAACTAGATCCTCTGTTGGTTCATAATCGTAGCATGCGACCCCAATGTATTCGAGTTCAGCGACGAGAATACCACGTTCCATTTTGCTGACAACATTGGAAGCGTAGTCTTTTGCTGCTTGCGTTAACTTATCCATGTTTTTCCTTTTGGGTGTTGGGTGACACTTATTAGACTAATTGGATCTAATATGTTTCAAAGCCTCTTTGTTATAGGTCAACCCAAAGATTTAATTATTTTATAAAAAATGGTTGAAACAAAATAAAAATAACCTACCAGATAATTTTTATTTTTATCTGGTAGGTTATTTGTGCGGATTGACTAGGCGGCAACAATTGAATCGAGAATTTTACCTAACTTATTCACTTGTCGATTATCGGTGTCATTTGCACCTGAAAGAGCGATAAACCGATTCTCTTGTCGGCTTGCAGTGGTTGTCGAGCGATAATTGCGTTCGTGGCTATTATAAGCGGTGAAAGCGTTCATCATATCGAACACAGTTTGGCCGAACGTACCACGTTGCGGGTTCCGAAACTCTTGTTTGATCGTTTTGCGAACATTGTCCGCCCGAATTGATTCACCTGGAATAAGTTGTTTCAAAACTTCGTCGGCTTGATTGGATGAAAGAGGCGTTGCGGCATAGGCGGCTAATTTGCGTTGCAAGTCATCGAAACTGCGATTGATCCCAGTAAAGGAATCGACAGAGGAAGCTAATTTTAGCCGTTGGTTGCGAGTATGCTTGGCGTTGACTTCCCAAGCTACTTTCCCGAACAATGTCATACCATTGCTACAAACAAACCTTTCCGTTGACAAGAGCAATCGAGTTTTATAATCCCCATTGAAACCCGTCATCAAGGTAAGTTTTTTGGCGATTGTATCATCACCTGAAATGTTTTGGTTGGGGACGGTGAAACTTCCACAATTCATTCCCAAGAATAGCCCTTGTCCATTTTTTAGCAATCCAACGGTTTCAATCGTCACGTTTCTGATGCGATCCAAAACGGGTTGGACTAATTCAGCGATCTCCATTGGTTGTAGAATATCATATGTTCGTTTGACACACCAAGAATCGGAATTGGTAGGACAGATGACACGTTGGAAACGGGGCGACACGACGTTCCCA
>Ga0222675_1000878_pt1 | contig 10723 bp, 9 predicted proteins | sample AntAcemetagen868_FD_179818 | JGI IMG/M metagenome (GOLD analysis project Ga0222675, IMG submission 179818) | Saline water microbial communities from Ace Lake, Antarctica - #868 | ecosystem: Environmental > Aquatic > Non-marine Saline and Alkaline > Saline | place: Antarctica: Ace Lake | collected...
ATGGATGATTGTTCCATGGAGTTATTTACATGCAACTCAGAACATGTCATTAACTCAATTTAAAAATCAATTGATGCCAAGATTGAACAGATCGATGGCAACGATTAATGGCACTTCGACGTTTCCTATGATAAAAGCATCTCAAAAAGACATCATGATTAATAATATTGCAAAACGTTTTGCTTATAATCAATTTGTTTCTTCTATAGATGCTTATAGTGGATTTGTTGGTGATTATACACTTCAGCCAGTAGGTGAAAATAGGTTGAATGTTACGTGGTCATCTATTGCAGATACAATTAAAGAAGGTGATATGCCACTGCCTATGGGTGCCGCTGTGTCGTATAAAACAAGAGAGTCTGTGCAAGAGCGAGCTGAATATTACTGGTTCGAAATGGGACCATTTGAAGTTGGAAGTGATCAATTAGAATCTTATGTTGCTACAAAGGCATTTGGATCAAAATTTAATAATGGAAAACCAGTTTATGGTTATCCTGGAAATGCGCCAGAGTACCCAATAAGTTATTATGAAGGCATTTTTGGTTCAGTGTTCACTTTTAGTATGCATGAAATTATTGATAGGGTTACGGATCGACCAACATTTACGTTGTTTGGTAAAAAGATAGTTTTACCAATTGATTTATGGATACGTAGTAACTTTTTTGAATCAGTACGAAATACGCGATTTGCTCCAGCGACATTTCATAATTTCACTCGTGGATTATCAGATAGCCCAATTTCTACAGAAAAAAGAATTCGTTTGTATGATGGAGCAATGAACTTTAATTTACCACTCCCATTGTTAATGCGTCCTGCACGTCAAGTTGATGTTATTGTGGTATCTGATGCTGATGTTGATTTACTTACATTAAAGCTTGCTCGAATTCATTCTTTACGTAATGGTACAAAGTTTCCTCATTTAGGAAAATATACGGATGAAATATTAGCATCAAAGCCAATGACGGTGTTAAATGATCCACGATCACTTGATTATGATAAAAATGTTTTGACGATTTTATATTGTCCGTTTGTTAAAAATGATAAGTTTTCTGAAGTTTTCGACCCAGCAATATGTATGGACACAGATTTTTGTAATACATTTAATTTTAAATACAGTAAAGAGCAAGCAGAGCAAGTTGTAGATTTAACTCGATATAATATTAATTCTGTAAAAGATGAAATTAAGCAGGTTTTGCAAGCTTTACAAACGTATGAAATTGCAGAAGATGTTGTTGCAAAAGAAACTGCTGAAAAAGTTGCAGCGGAAGAATTAGCTATAAATTTAGCTATGGATGCAGCAGATAAACAAACAGCTCTTGCTGGAGAAGTTGTTTTATAGTTTTAACGATATTTTGTTAAAGAAGGTGGCTTGAGTAATTCAGGCCATCTTCTTTATTAGTATATTTTGTTTTTTGATAAACAAGAGTGAGTTGTGGAAGCGTATTTCATATAAAAATGATAAACTATCTCATATTAACTATTCAAAAAATATTACAGAAATGGATCGATATGAAAAATACATTATTTTTATCTATGATTGCAATGTGTGCGTTCTCAATTGTAGAAGCTTCAAGTTTAAATCAAGCAGAAGTGCCGTTGGAACAAAGTTTAAGTTCAAAAAAAGTTTTTAAAAAACTTACAAACGCAAAAGATCTTGCAGAATATAACAGTCATCACCATAGTGGAACTGATAAGTACTATAGGACGGGTGAATTTGACGATGGTGCCTCATGGAATTCTATGCAAGATGTGACTCAAGATGATAATCTATCAATGAGGGTTCAAGGTAAACAAAAAGTTTGTAGAGCAAAAGATCTTAGTCCAAATCTTGAATACGAGGAATATAGAGAAACTTTATGTTGCGGCGTATGTTGTTTTAAAACAAATGTTTTTACAAAAGATTTGAACCAAAAAGATATTCCTCGACAAACACTTCAACGAAAAGCTCAATCTAAAGAACTTTATCATGATCTTACTCAGCAGATGAATCTTGGATTGTATGACAATCGTATTGAATGGACGAGCATTAACGGTAATGATGGAGAAACAAACTATCCGGATTTAAGTAGTTTAGGAAAACTTTCTCTTCGGGCGCAAAGAGAACAGGGAGTTACAAAAGCAAAGGACCTTGATCCAAATCTTGAGTATCAAAGAGATAATTCTTGGTGCTGTCCGGTCGGGAAAATTTCAAAAGAGTGGAAATAATAATTTTCCAAAAATGGATTTTTATGAGAATTAAAATAGTTTTATCTATGATTGCAATGTGTGCGTTCTCAACTGTAGAAGCTTCAAATAAATATGCATTAAATCAATCGGATATTGAATCACAAGCGTTTTTACCACAACAACGTGAAAGTAGAACAGAACGTGAAAGTCGTCTCGAATTGGATAAATTTAATAAGGAAGTTGAAACAATACGAACACTATGCTGTTGTTGTCTTACTGGATATGGATATAACCAACGTAGATCTAAAAATTTCTATGATGGTTCTACTCAATACTATGATAAACACTACACAATTTGCTGTGTTACTATTAAAAGATAAAAAGAGTAGGAAAAATGTTTTAATTAATCGCTTTGAAATTGACTGAATTTTGAGTGTGAATATTAAAAATATTTTATTTTGAAATAGAATCTGGCTGGACAGAAAATAGGATTTTAAGGTATTCTAAAATATATAATATTTTATTTTAAAAATCATTTTGGTCTAAGAGCTTTTTATGCAGAATCAGACAATTCAAGGTAGAAAATTTTTGTGGAAGTTACCACAAACTGATCATGAGATTGTCATGAAGATTGCTGCAGATTTTAATTTATCGATTCCTATAGCACAGACTTTAGTTGCTCGAGGATTTGTTGATAAAAAACAGTTACAAGATTTTTTATTAGTTTCAAAAGAACTTAGTGTTGGTGATCCATCCTTGATGAAAGATGCGAGCAAGGCTGTTAGTCGTATTCTAGAAGCAATAGAAAAAAAAGAAAAAATTCTTATTTTTGGTGATTACGATGTTGATGGTATTACTTCTTCATCGTTAGTGATGATTGCGATGTTACCACTTGGTGCGAAAGTTAACTTCTTTTTACCAAATCGAGTTCGTGATGGATATGGTCTTTCTAAAAAAGTTGTTGAACGTGCAGCTGCAAATGGATATAAGGTTATTATAACCGTTGATAATGGAACAACAGCAGTTGAGCCATCAGCTCGTGCAAAGGAACTTGGCATCGATGTGATTATTACAGATCACCACAAACCTCATGGAACATTACCTGATGTTTATGCATTGGTTAATCCACATCAAGAAGATTGTCAGTATCCGTACAAACATTTTGCAGGTGTTGGAGTTGCTTTTAAATTAATGTCTTTGTTGTATCAAGAAAAAAAGATGGAACTCCCTGATAAAGTCATGGAACTTTTATTACTCGGTACTGTTGCTGATGTTGTGCCATTAACGGGCGAAAATCGTTATTGGGTTCGTCATGGTTTAGCGCATGTTAATAAAGTAGAAAGTTATGCAATGCAGGTTTTAAAGGCAAACAATAAATTTGTTAAACCAATGCTTGGTTCTTTGGATATTGGATTCACTATTGCTCCACAAATTAATGCACTTGGAAGATTGGATGATCCTCGTCAGGGTGTTCAGTTTTTGATTGGTGGTAATGAACCAGATACTGATAGAATCGGTAAATTGTTATGGCAATTAAACCAGGCACGCAAAGAAATTGAAAGTGAAATTTTTCAAGAAGTTAAAGCGAAAATTGATTCGAATGCAATTGATCTTTCAAAAGAAAATATAATTGTTGCTGCAAGTCCTAATTGGGCAGCCGGAGTTATTGGTCTTGTTGCATCTCGATTAGTAAGTGCATATGGTAAACCGACTTTATTGTTTCACTTAACAAAAGATGGACTTGCAAAAGGTTCATGTCGATCGATTGCAGAGTTTAGTATTTTTGATGGCCTTGTAGAAAGTGCATCATTAATCAAAAGTTTTGGTGGTCACGCTCAAGCAGCAGGTCTTGCAATTGAGGTTGATAAATTACCTCAGCTTAAAGAAAATTTAGAAAAAAAAGTAGCAGCAGAATTAACAGAATTCGATTTACAGCAGAAGTTGCGTATTGATGCACATGCAAAATTACCAGATTTTTCTAAGAAAATCATAGCTGATATGACAAATCTTGAACCATTTGGCCATCAGAATTCACAACCATACTTTTGCATTAAAGATGTTGTTTTAGTTCAACGTCCAACTTTGATGAAAGATCTTCATGTTAAGTGTGTTGTTTTTGCAGATGGTGTGGTCAAACCGCTTTTATTCTTTAATCGTCCAGAATTATTTGAGTTACTTATAGCTCAAGGCGATGAAACGTTTGATGTTGTGGCACAAGTTATGGAAAATTATTGGAATGGAAAAAGTACTGTTGAATTACAAGGTATCGATATTTCATTTAAAACAGCAAAAGAAGATTAAGCTATACATATAAAGTTTGCCCTACGTTTTCTAATGAAAACTTCGGGGCCCGTGAGTTCGGCGGAACTCATACGCCTTTAAAATAGAGCGTTATCGGCCGCCACTCCAAACGAGTTTAAAATACCGAGAAACCAGGAAGCACGAGAGCTCCAAGCTCTTTCAAAAAGGCATTTGTGGCGCCTGCCACCCCAGATCCCCCGATGTAATAATAGTGGAATCGGGGTGTATGTAGTACTGTTTTTTAGTTGTTAGCTAATTCAGATTATAGTGCATTGCTCTTGGATGTGTGTTTTTAGCTGGTACTCAAAACGAGTTTGAAATACCGAGAAACCAGGAAGTACGAGAGCTCCAAGCTCTTTCAAAAAGGCATTTGTGGCGCCTGCCACCTCAGATCCCCCGATGTAATGATAATGGAATCGGGGTGTATGCAGCGCATTGTTTTTAGCTGACACTTTAAAGTAAGTTCGAAATATTGGGAGCATGAGGAAGTGTATCGGACCGAATCGATTTTAAAAAGCGATCAGTGGCCGCTGCCACCACGATTCTAGCCATGCTCGTCGAAGTAAAGCAATGCGAAATCGTAGAATTGAAACAAAGAATATTCAGATTGTACTGTATTATAAAGAAGCGATTAGTGGCCGCTGCCACCACGATTCCGGAGATGGAGTGAAGCGAAATCGTAGGTTATTTTTTATGAATGAAATTTATTGAATTTAAGGAATGAATGATGATTATTACACTTGATGGACCTTGTGGAAGTGGTAAATCCACTTTAGCGCAATTATTAGCACAAAGACTTGGATATTTTTATATTAATAGTGGCTTCTTTTACCGCTCTCTTGCATATCTTTTAGTCGAAAAACGTGGCTATGATAATAAAAAATTAGAGAATCCAGATATTGAAGATGTTCAATTTGTTTTAGACGAACATAAATTTATCTATCAGTATAAAAATGGATTTGCTCAGGTTTTTTTTCAAGGGCAAGAAATTACACATCATCTTAAGACCAGCTCAGTATCACACTTTGCATCGATTGTTTCGGCGCATCAAGAAGTTCGTCAATTGGTTGTTCTTATTCAGCAAAAATTTGGACTACAACATAATCTTGTTACAGATGGTAGAGATTGTGGAACAGAAATTTATCCTCAAGCTGAGTTTAAATTTTATGTTACAGCATTGCCAGAGATTCGGGCACAGCGTCTGCAATCTGATCTTGAAAAAAATGGTATAGAAATGAGCTTCGAAAAAGTTTTAGAAATGACACAGACTCGTGATAATCGTGATATGACTCGAGCTATTTCACCTTTGAGAAAAGCAGACGATGCTATTGAGATTGATACATCAGATCAATCAGTTTCTCAGCTTTTAGATTTTATGCTTTCAATCATCAATAAATAAATTTTGTATTTTATTAAGCCTTCAAAAAAGAAGGTTCCAAGAAATTGGGGCCTTTTTTTGAAGGCTTAATACTTTCTTTATGATTTCTATCGTACTCAGTATTTTTAATTTATTTTGAAGTGCTGGCTAAAAGTATATATCTAAGAGTGATGTGCTATATTTACCTTTTGGTTATGATGCTTTTAAGGCATACTATATCGTAAGTTGGTATTATTATGATCATGAAGGGATATCATGAAATTGTGTTTTTATCGAAATATAAAAAGCTACTTCATAGCTTTATTATTCCTATCTTATTCTTTAATATTTTGTGAACAAGACCAAGAATCTCATTTTAATACTCATACCGTTTTCCATGAAGATAACGAAAAAACAGTCACCTACGAACATTGCGGCAGTAATGATCAAGGTGATTATTTATTTTCAGCAACTTTTGAACATACGAACTATGATACATGCCAAAATGTAATATGTTCAGATGTATCATTAAATTATCAATCAGATGAAAACGTGCAAACTCCTGAGCAAGAAACTTTAAATAACTCATCTTCAGATTGGAATGACTGTCACGACCAAACAAGTGATGCTGATCAATTTGATTTCAATGAAATATTTAACAAACAAAATGAAAATAATTCACCCATAGATTTTCATCAGAATTATGACGACCATCAATATCAAAATCAGCGATCCTTTATTTATGTGTGGTGCAAAGCAATTAAAGAAGATTGCCTAGGGTCCAGTAAAAAAACATTACAAACACGAGAACATCAGCTACAGAAACAAAAAGATCAAAAGAAGAAAGAAACTAAACAACTTCAACAGCAAGATGTGGAAAATGAATTACAGCAAGCATATAACCAACATCAACTAAGTTTGCAAAGCAGTGAGAATAAAGAATTTTTACAAGCCGTAAAGAAACGTAATGAGCCGTTTGACCAGTCTCTAAAAAATCCAGCACATTGTACGGATCAAGATTTTGTATTAAAGAATTCTACCATTGGTTTTATGCAAGCGAACAACATTGATCATCATCAATTTACTCAATTACATGGTTTACCGATTCAACATCATGTGACTCAGGAACTGATTACAAACCTTAACTTTTTTGCAGATATTGCAGATAAAAATTTTGCTAATCAACAACTTCATTCTCTGATACAATCTGGTGCTTTAATGACAAGCATGGCACAAAATTATAATCAGGCATCTCAATTTTATGATGCTATCAGTTCCACAAATTGCAGTCATGGATTGGTACATTATTTACAGGGTATGATGGTTTCTGGTCATAATCGTTGCCAGAAGCTGTTAACGTCTCTAACTTTTTTTAATAGTGAAATCGCAAAATATACGATTGCAGTCGCTCGTGGCGTATCAATTGGAATTGTCAGTAGTGAATTTATCGACATTCTAATAACTGGACTTGGTAAAGGTGCATCAATCATAGCTCCACAATTAACATCTTCAATCTACTCAGGGGCTACATCTGTTATTGTGCCAATAGCTTTAACTGTAGGAACTCTATGCGCTGCAGGAATTATTATTGAAGGTTCACACCTAGGTTATTTGTATGGAACAAATCAACTTGACAAGGTTGCAATTGAGCTCAATAGAATCAAATCTTTTGCACATCAGTTGTATAGCTTTGATCAGGCTCCAGAAAAGCATATTGAAAATATTGCAATGCTATCAACCACTCTCGTATGGCCTTGGCAAAAACAGGCAATTTTTGAACATTTGATGGGCGTACAAAAAGTTACATGTAATTTGTTAGTTGATGCAAAAAACATTGTACAACACACAAAAAAAGTAACACAAAATCAACTGCATCATGCATTTGAATATGTTAAAAATAGTGAATTACAGCACTTCGATATTTTATATAAAAAAATATTTAATGAACATATTTTCGATTTTGTACCAAAAAATCAATCAGGACTTGTACCTGCGGGTATGCACGGATTTATTGACCCTGCAGATAAAGCAATGTTATCGCACGTTATGAAAACAACAGGATCAACAACAGGTCATGGAACTAAGTTTTCAGCAGCTAAAATTGCTTTAACTAGTGATGTGACTTCTAGATTTTTAGCAACGGATGTTGGCATGAAAATGTTTGAGTCGATAAAAAAAGATTACGAAGAAACTATCTTTAGAAGTATAGCAAAAGATTATAATAAATTATTGGACAATAACTCTCCACAGCAAGTTATTGATATGTTTTGTAAGTGTCATGAGCTATCTGTCGTACCAAAAAATATCAATCAAGATACTGAACAATTACATACGATTTTTAAAGATAAATACATAGGATTAGAAGAGTTTAGCTCTGAAAGTGTTTATCTAACCATGCAAATGCGTCATGTTTTTTATCCTAATCTTGCGCCTAAATTAAACCCAGGTTATCAATCTGTTAAACAGTTTGATTTACATGGATTTCATCATGATGAATATAATGCTTTAGAGGAATCAGGGCTCTTCACCTATGTTGATAAAATATATGGCAGTACGAAACTTGGAGCAGAAGAATGTTACAAAGTAAAAACAAATTGGGGTAATGGAATTATTTGCAATATGGAGAAAACATTTTTTCCTTCAAGTTGGTCTCGAGAAAAAACAGTTCAAGTTATATTTGAAGCTGCTCAAAATAGAATTGAAGATTTAACGCGACCATTAAGTCCTTATAAAACTTTTCTATGTCAAAGTTTAAATAATATCTTTATAGAGATCGTTATTAATAAAAAAAATGTAATTATATCAGCGTACCCTAGTATGAAAAATTTTATAGGAAGTTAAGAACATGAAGCAATTTATTACGATGAAAAAAAGTCAAGAATATGATGTATATACATTTACAGGTTCAGGTGATTGGAAATTTGGACCAATAATTCAATTATTTGATCCATTTATGAGATCAGGATGGCTTATTGAATGGCTTGGTGATGACGAAGAAACTATTGATGGTAATGAGTGCGTAGATATACGGAAAGAAAAAGGTGCAATCGCTCTTTATGATGTATCAGATGGTCTTGATGAAGAAGTTTACATTTCTATTGATCCTGATCCTACAAAACGATTTGAAATGAGTAGGAACAATTTTGCAGAAATTTTGTATCGATGGGAAGAATTGCGAGTGAGTCGACCAGATACTATTTTAGTTGTTATTCATGAAGACAATCATGTAAGTCTAGAAACTGATCTTACAATCATTAAAGAATATCAAGACGCTGGCTATGCTTTTGATATTAACAAATAATAGTAGGTAGCTTTGGGTTATTCCATTTATTGTTTGGTGATATGAAACCAGGAAAAATAGAAACTTCACGTCGAGGAGGTCATATCTTTTTACCGGAATTAAAATTAAAAACTCATGCACTTGAAAATTTTAAAGAATTGGATAATGGATTTTTTTCCTTGTCAGTCAAACATATCAAAGATAGTGATCTTGGAGATGTGAAAACATTTTTCCCTTTTGGTAAAACACCTCTAGAATGTGCTCAAATAATTATTGATGCTATTAAAAATCCAAAAGAGATTGGCTTAGTTCGACGAAATTCAAAAACAATCACTATAAGTGTTGAAAATATGGAGAACCAAAAGTTTAACATTTCAATTACAAATAAAAATGCAACATTTTTCCGTAAGGTGCAATTATGATTATTAAAGAATATGAAGAATTAGTTTTTAAGGGAGATAGTTTTTATTTATTAAAATTAAAAGTTTTACAAAATTTTGATATTTCATTCTTATCAACTTTTTTAATCTCAGATTTTGAATACATAAGACAAAATCTTGAACAGCAAATTCAATATCACTTTATAGATAAACCAGGTATAGGTTTTGAAATGATTGAAATTAATGTTGATCATGAAAATAACCTTATTTACATTGGATCGATGCCAGATCCTTGTGATTATGAAGATGAAGATTACCCTTTTATCAGTGGAAAAACACCTTTAGAGCATTTCCAAGAAGGGTTATTGGAGAGCGTGAATCTAACTAAAGATAACTTTTTTCATATTTTACGAACATGGAACAAATACCTAGAAGAGAAACCTTCATTTTTACTGTTATACCAAGATGAAAATGATTGGTTTGATATTTTGCCGTTTCAATCAAAAGAAGAAATGGATCAATTTGTAGAAAACCACACTGAAACTATAAAATAATAAGTTTATGAAGCAATTTATTACTATGTTGATAATGGAATCGGGGTGTATGTAATCTTATAAGTTAAAGACAAGTCTTTTTTAAGTTATTTTTTATTCGCTGCAATTAAAGCAAGATATCTATTAAGATTTGTTAAAAAATCTATTTTTGTATCACGAGGCGCCCATACAGGTGGTATTTGTGAACAATGTTTTTTATCGAGTTTGCTTGATAACGCTTCTATTTCATTATTTCTTGCAGTAAATGACATTGTTTGTGGATTTTGTGTTTTATTCAATTTTGTTGTAGTCATTTCTTTCAAAATGTTTATCTCATCCTTAGACTCTTTTATATCACCATCAGCTGTCTGGCAAAAACGATTATTAACAAGATTGAGCATCCTTAATTTATTAGGTTTTACCCACGATGATAAGGATTTTTCTGCTATGCAAGCTATTTTCTTAGTCGGACTTGCATCTAATGTTCCAAAAAAAACCGATGCGAATATCATTAAAACGAAATTGTTATTTAACTTCATAAATTTCCTTACATGAATGGTATTCATTACTTTGCAAGGCAAGATGGTAACTGTTAACGCAATGATTTGTATTAATTATTTTATTAGCTATTTATTTGTAGCAATGCTTTATTCTTCTACTTAATTCTAATTATATCATTTTTAGGCGTAGAAACAACTGGGTCGAT
>Ga0222675_1000897_pt1 | contig 10575 bp, 8 predicted proteins | sample AntAcemetagen868_FD_179818 | JGI IMG/M metagenome (GOLD analysis project Ga0222675, IMG submission 179818) | Saline water microbial communities from Ace Lake, Antarctica - #868 | ecosystem: Environmental > Aquatic > Non-marine Saline and Alkaline > Saline | place: Antarctica: Ace Lake | collected...
AAAAGTTTAAGGCAGGATACTACCAAGTACCTTGTGCACTTATCATCGGTCAAAGAAAGGCCTCAACAGATTTAAAGACTTCACTCAATGATGCCCTCAGAGATAACAGTGTAGCAGTCTAATTTCAATTTATTATATGATTTCAATAAAAAACCTATTAAGCATATTTCTGTTGGTCTCTTTATTTGTGGCTTGCGGTACCAATTCTTCTAACAAAGGAGACGCTTATTACAATGAAGGGCAGTACAAAGAAGCAATTGTGGCATATGCCAGTTACTTGGAAAATAGGCCTAACAATGTAAAAGTATTGTACAGCAAGGGCAGAGCGCACGAGGAGTTGAAGGATTTTAAAAGGGCAGAGGAAAGCTTTAAGCATGCCTTGAAGCTAGATTCAAAAAACACGCAAATACTTCTGAGCCTTTCTAATTTGTATCATAACAATGACAAACCGGAATTGGCGCTAATGTATGCTGACAATGCAGTGTCCGTATCTGGTGCACCTGCGTTGGCCTATTTTCTTAAAGCCAGGTCTATGCATAAGTTGGGCAATGTTAAAGAAGCGCTGAGAGAATACAATACAGCCATTAAAATGAGCCCTAAAAATGGTCAGGCTTATTATTATAGGGGAATGCTTTACGCAGTTACAGACAATATAGGAAATGCTTGCAAGGATTTTAAAGTGGCAATAAAAAACGATTTCGAGCCAGCTAAGGAATCAATTAAAAAGTACTGTCGATAAGGTATAGTAACAACACCATAATCAAAAAGGCCTGAATAATTCAGGCCTTTTTTTATGTCTCGGATTTGAAAACTTGGAAAATTAAGGCAATGAGGTTGACTTGCGGTCGGTGTTTTGTCAGGATTTTGGCAACAAAAGCTACAATTCCGTTAAAACAATTCTACTTTCATTTTTTCACTCCGAACGCCTACCAGTGGTTAATGTATTTTGCCTCAGCTGATGTTTAAAGCGGTTGAATTCAGGTCAATAGGATTGAACGACTGCCTTATTGGTGTTTACCGTTAATGAATCGGAAAAAGTACTTTCGGAAATCATAGCCGTCTAAGACAGCCTTGATTTTTTTGAATTTTTGCGCCAACAGCTAGGCAATTAATAGGAAGAGGTTAAGGATAGAATGCTGAATAAGGCCTTAGAAATTTGATTTAACACGGGTTCTAAGACATGGAAAAAAGTAACGTTAAGTAGTTATCTTGGTCGAAATTTTGGTGGTATTGTTTCCGTATTCCATGGATTGAAACCCGTGGCTATTGATTTTGAAGTACCTTAAGCTTCTTCAATTACCCTCTAAAATCCTAAGATTAGCATTAGATATAGCTATAAAGCGTTAAATGGAATTACGCAATAGAATGCCTTACATATTTCGATTTTATTTTTCAGGAGCGGTATGGTCACATAATTCTTCGGTCATGGTATGTCCCGACCCTTCACATACCAGACAGAAATCGGTTTCAACCAAAGTACCATGGCAGGAAATACAGGTTAGTCTTCCTTTGCCTGAACAACGTTCGCATTCAAAGTACTCAATTATGTTGAAAACATTTTTCTTGGTCACTAGGCCATCCCCACCACATCGGCTACAACCAATGATACCTCTACCTCTGCAAAGTGAGCAAGCTTGTTCCGTTTTACCTTCACCATGGCAAGTTTCACAAGTTCCATACCTGTAACCTCTGGCATCACAGTATTCGCAGGAAGCAATTTCTTCCAATGGCTGAACCAATGCTGTTTGTAATTCTTTGGCCTGTTTGTAATAGCTACCTTTAAAACCGTTGAGATCCAGGTATTTATTGACAAAACTATGACTGTTATGGTATTGGCTCAGCTCAAACAGTGTTTTGGAAAACAGGTAGGGCATTTCAGGTGGAATGGGTTGGTTGCTATCGATGATATCCCTGAAAATACCGTTGGCCTTTTTATAATCTCCTTTATCTATAGCTGCTGAAGCATTCTCCAACATGGCTGAAGTAGTTCCTAAATTAGGGCCTGATTGGGCATGGGAGGTGAATGGATGAAGTAGACCAAAGGATACCAATAGCAGTAAAAGTAATAGATAAGGGCTTTTTTTCATTGTTGTTGCTTCTTCTGGATGCAAAGTAAATACCTTTCAGGAAATATTCAATTTTCATACAAAACTTTAATGTTTTTTAACCATAAATCGAAATATTTAAGCAATTTCGAATCTAACAAACATGAAAAGGCACCATTTTATTAATTTACAAGCTTTGGAATATTTTTAGAATTTTAATTTACCAAAATAAATTTGTGCTTTTTACCTGTTATTTGCGAGAATAGGAGCGTTTTAACCTGAGTTCGACCCAATTTCATAACAAAATAGTCATTCCGAAGCTTAGAGAGGGTTTTTAATGGAGAAAGCCGTGGGAATCCTCAGCAGGGAGGGACTGCCACACCCTTTCCCACCTCAGCAACCCCCAAAAAAGGTTCGCAGTGACGATTTAGTCGATTTTTTATGAAGATCTTATCTCGAAATCAGGTTTTTAAGGCAAAGAAACAGCAGTAATTGGCCTAATTTCAGTGATTTCAAAAGCTACAAAAGTCCGAGATTAGATTATTCCTGTGAAAATAATTATTATTATATTCCTTAGGTATAAATAAAATTAAAACACTACAAAAAATGTAATTATTTGTGTAAAATAAATTGTTGAAAAAAGAATTATACGATAAACCTTGCCTAATTCTATAGTATTTATTTGCAATTATATTATGGAGGACAGAACAGGTATAAAAGCAGAAAAGTTTGATCAAGTAGTTAATAATCCAAAGATATGAAGAAAGTTTTTATAGGTTAACTAGTTGTTTATTAAGGTTATATATCTTTTATTAAATATAAACGCTACTGAAGATGGAACAGCTATTGTATAGGGAGAAAATATAAATAAGAGCGGTTTTATATAAGGTCGAGTCGTATTGATCTTTAGTGTTACAACTGACCCGCTTACAAAAATCAGGTTTATTTTTGAAGTACAAAATAAACTTTTAAATTAGAGGCTGAAAAACTAACCCATATAAAAAAAATACATATGATTTCATCACTTTTAGAAAACCTGTCACCAGAATTAATTTAAGGCCTGACCTAAAAATTTGGTCTGGATCAAAGCAAGGCTTCAGAAGTAGTGAGCACCACCAAAAATAGTTTGATTGAAAGTTTGACAAAAGAGGCAACTGGAGGAAATTTTGATGGAATTCTTGGAATGCTTAATCAGGGGAGTGGTTTGACTACAAAACTTATGTTTAAAAGTATTTTAGGTAATCCAACGGGTAGTTATGCACCTAAGCTTGGACTTTCTCCTGAAATGGCCATGTCCATAGCTTCCTTTGTTTTGCCTAAAACAATATCAACTATTTTCAGTTCAAAAAGTATCTAATAGTGCTAACTTCTTTTAGGGTTAAGCCTTAGTGTAATCTTTAGGATTGTATTAAGGTTTTTTTATATTGGAGACAAAATGATGGAACAATCAGACAAGTTCAAGCAGCATATAAACCTCGGGTTCACCTTTAACAAGGATTCCTTTATCATAGGTACAGGGATGCTTGATAAAGTAGCGCTTACTGGTGCACAAGTTGAAATCCCATGGTAAGGCAATTAGGAAGGACATTCTTCAGAGAATTTACGCGAGGGATTATGGGTTCCCTGACAAATAAGAAAAGATAATTAGGAGGCTAATTTAGTAAGGTGGAAAAATTAAAGATTGGAATAATAGGGGGAGGTGCCTCCGGTTTTTTTGCAGCAATTCAAGCTGCTAAGAATGGTGCAGAAGTTTATTTATTTGAAAAAAGCAATAAAGTACTGTCAAAAGTATTGGTTTCCGGGGGAGGAAGGTGCAATGTAACCAATGGAACTTCCTCGCCCTCCGAGTTCCTGAAAGGATATCCACGAGGGAACAAGTTTATGAAAAAGGTTTTCCGAAGCTTTAATCCTAAAGATACTGTCTCTTGGTTTGAAAGCAGAGGGGTTCTATTGAAGACGGAACAAGATGGCCGGGTATTTCCGGTAAGTGATAAGTCTTCAAGTATTGCAAATGCATTACAGGAAGAGGCTCAATCAATTGGAGTTAAAGTAAAGTACCAATCTGGTATTCAGGAAGTAAAACTGGTTAATGGAAAGTTTTTGCTAAAGACTGCCAATGAAAATAGGGAGGTGGATAGACTAGTGATCTGCACCGGTGGAAAACCTAAGAAAGAAGGCTATACCCTGGTAGATCAGCTTGGGCACAGTATCCATCCACCCATTCCATCCCTTTTTACCTTCAATGCGCCCTCCTCAGAAATCATCTCACTTAAAGGGTTAAGTGTTCCCAATGGACATATACGATTTGAAGGGAGCCAGTTACAATATTCTGGACCGATATTGATTACCCACTGGGGAATTAGTGGGCCTGCGGTTTTAAAACTTTCTGCTTTTGGTGCCGAATGGCTTCACGAGAAGCAGTACGAAGCGGTAGCACTTATAAAATGGCAAGAGGATTTTACCGAGGAAGGATTAAGAGGTGAGCTGTTGGCTTTTAAAGGAGAGCACCCATTAAAGAAAATTTCCAAGAACCCACTTTTTGGATTACCTGGAAGGTTGTGGGAATTTTTGACTGAAAAAGCTGAAATTGATCAAGAATTAAGGTGGGAGGCAATAAATAAGAAAAAAATTAATAAATTAATTGAAAATTTATTCAGATTTTCATTAAAAATCTCAGGAAAAACTACCTTTAAGGAAGAATTTGTTACTGCTGGTGGGGTATCGCTAAATGAAATAGATGCAAATACCATGGAAAGTAAGTTGGTTAAAGGATTGTTTTTTGCCGGTGAGGTCATTGATGTCGATGGGATCACTGGAGGGTATAATTTTCAGGCAGCCTGGAGTACAGGATTTTTGGCTGGAAATGCTTCAAGTCTGATTGGGTAATAGGATGTTCTAAGCCTTCCGAGCAAATGGTGTAATTAATAGAAAATCAATCTATTTGGAGATTGAAACAAAGCAGCGCTAGGATGAGATAGGAAATAGCAATGATTGACTGATTTTGTAAATATTCCATCACGTAATAGAATGACTATTGCCTAATTTGGTTTCAACTAAATAACAATTATGGAAGGTAATTTTATTAATATCGATTTTAACAAGATCGAGGAAATAGTAGAAGATGATTTGGATTTTCGAAACCAATTGTTAGGTGCTATAGAGGTTGCTATTGAAGAATTGGAAAGTGCCTATATCAAAGGAATTGATGAAGCGGACCTGCACTGTATCAAGCAAGCTAGACATAAAATTAAGCCTACGTTAGGCCTGTTTGGTTTGAAACGGCTTACCCATATTTTGGCTAAAGGCAAGAGGATGCTTGAGGAAAATGGATTTGATAATAAGATAGAAGCACATTTGACAGAATTTAAAGAAGTCACAAAAGCAGTTCTTTACGAAGTAAGAAGTTATAGATAAGCTTCTTCATTCAGTTAAATACTGATTAGGCATAAGAACCTAGTGTCTTTTTAAAAACATAGGGAATTTTCTCAATAAGCTATTACTGATGTTCATTTCCAACAGGAGCTTTTAATTCTCTAAACTTTTTGTAAAGCAAGTTCACTGATTTTATCCGCTATGGACAGTGCACTGGTGGCTGCAGGAGATGGTGCATTGATTACATGCACAGCATTAGCAGTCTCCTTAATAGCAAAGTCATCCAATAAACCACCTTCTCTGTCACAAGCCTGGGCCCGTACGCCAGCACCGCCTGGTACAAGATCGGAAGGCTTAATATCTGGGATCAACTCTTGCAAGGCTTTGGTAAATGCAGCCTTAGAAAAAGACCTTTTGTATTCTCCTAAACCAGTTTTCCAGTATTTACCAGCTACTTTTTGTAAACCTGGCCAGGTGACTGCATCCAAAAATTCTCTAAGATCAAAGTCAGTTTTTTTATACCCTTCTTTTTTGAAGGCCAATACAGCATTGGGTCCTGCTTCTACGCCTCCTTTTTGCATCCTTGTAAAATGAACGCCTAGGAAAGGGAAGCTTGGGTCTGGCACCGGATAGATCAAGTTTTTCACCAAGTACTCTCGCTCTTTTTTGATTTTAAAATATTCCCCTCTAAAAGGAATAATTCTTATCTGTAGGGGCTCTTTTTCAAGCATGCCTGCTACTTTGTCTGCATATAGCCCCGCGCAATTAATGACTACTTTAGTGGTAATTTCATTGCTTGAAGTATTAATAGTGATGGTGTTCTTTATGTCTTTAATATCCAATACTTTATGATTGAATAAAACCACTCCTCCTAGCGCTACGAAATTTTTCTTGTAAGCCATCGCCACGCGCTTATAATCAACGATTCCTGTTTGAGGAACATGTAAAGCACCAACACCTTGGCAGTAAGGTTCAAGTTCTTTTAACTCTTCGATCGATATGGAACGAACTCCTTCAAGTCCATTCTGCAACCCTCTTTCAAGCAAATGTTTAAGTTGCGGCAATTGATCTTCTTTGGTAGCAACGACCACCTTACCCGTTATTTCAAATGGCAGGTCATTTTCTTCACAGAAACGGATCAATTGATGGTATCCATCGATACAATTCTTGGCTTTTAGACTTCCAGGGGCATAGTACAAACCAGAGTGTATCACACCACTGTTGTTTCCTGTTTGATGGCAAGCTACTTCTGTTTCTTTCTCCAAAATGGCCACTTTCAATCCTGGTCTTTGGGCTTTTATCTTTAATCCAGTGGCCAATCCAACGATTCCACCACCAATAATTGTAATATCGTAAAGCATAATTCTATTTTTCTAAGAGGACAAATATACACAGTAGATTGATAATTTTTTTGCAGAGATATTATTTTACTTTTTCTAAAATGAATTTTATGGCGCTAAGAATTAACTACCAATTGTCATCTTCCTCGGCAGCTTGTTCTGGTTTGTCTACATATTCTGAAAAATAACATGGGTTTTTTTCATCAATTATTAAATTCGGGCTTTGCAATAAATCATTGACCTTCAGCAATTTTTCATAGCCGGGCTCTTGAATATGAGCAGGTACCTTGAACAACCTTGGGTCATCTTTCTTTAATTTACCTTCAGCGGTGAATAAGTAGGGCCATAAAGTTTTGGAGCATGAATACGCAATATAATCTACTGGATATTTATTGAGATATTCTGAAATTTTTTCGTTGATTTCTTCAAAAAACTTTTCTGAAGCTTCTAGTCTTACCCTTGAACCAGCCCTTGATTTCCCTTTGGTTTTCAAATATTTAATTTGACTTTTTCCTTGCTTCTTTCTAACCATATAGGCTCTAATGACCTTATGTTCTGCATTGGTACCTTCCTCAAAATAACCCAATGCGGCAGTTCCTGCCCTGATCAGGAATACAATCCAATTCTTTTCCACCTTAGTGACTCCGTTTGTCTCAGGATTAAAGGATAGGGTGAAGGGCAGCCATAGATCTCCAATTGTTTTTCTTTGGTCATAAATCCGAAGTTTATGTCTTGAAGCGTCGTAGGACAGGTCCAGCTTTCTTATCAAAACCCAATCTAAAAATTTTTCAATATTGTTTATTATCATTAATTGAAATTGGAAACGTATATTTTTAACCTAGCAGAGCCACTCATTTTTTTGAAAATTAAACCATCACCTTAGTATTTGCTTTTGGCCCTTAAATCCACTTCAAAATTAGACATAAAGAATGCATATAAGGTTTATTTTATTAGCTGATTTTGGTACATTTAATATTTTACCGCAAATATACAATTGGTTTGCGGTTGTTTTCGGTACTGAATAGTTACATTATAACTTATTGATGATTTAATTCAAAATAGATACTTATGAATATTGCCATGCTTGGTTCAGGGTTCATTGCCCGTTTTTATGCAGATACACTACATGCCCAAAGAAGGTTGGATAGGATAATTAGTGTTTATTCCAGAAATGTAGAAAACGCTAAAAGATTTGCTCAGGACTATGGATTAGAGACTTACAGTTCTTCTATGGAAGAAATCATCAACAATGAAAAGATAGATGTAGTAATTATTTCCTTGCCAAATCACTTACATGAAGAGGCGGTAATGGCCTGCGTCCAAGTGGGAAAAGCAGTTCTGTGTACCAAACCGCTGGGTAGAACGGCAAAAGAAGCCAAAAAAATGCTTGATGCTGTGGAGAAAGCAGGCGTTTTTGCTGGATATTTAGAGGACCTTTGCTATACGCCTAAATTTTTGAAGTCGGTAGAAAGTGTAAATGCAGGAAGCTTAGGTAAAATATTGTGGACCAAATCCAGAGAAGCCCATCCAGGCCCACATAGTGATTGGTTTTGGGACAAGGAACAATCAGGAGGGGGAGCCATTATAGATCTTGGTTGCCATTGTGTCGAAATCGGAAGAAATTTTATTGGCAAGTCTGTGCGTCCGGTAGAAGTGATGTGCTGGGCAGATACACAAGTTCATCCTATAGATGCTGAAGACCACGCAATTGGATTGGTGAAATATGAAAATGGAGCCATTGGCCAGTTTGAAGTCAGTTGGACCTTTAGAGGGGGCATGGATTTGAGAGATGAAGTAATGGGTACAGAAGGAACGATCTGGTTAAATAGTTTTCTACGGACGGGCTTCGATATGTTTACGACAGGAAAAGGAGCCAAATATATAGCTGAAAAGGCAGAATCAGATTCAGGATGGTTGTTTCCTGTGGGTGATGAAGCACATGAACTTGGGTATCCACACATGTTTACAGACATGTTTGAGGCCATGGATAAAGGTACAGAACCCAGGGAAACTTTTTATGATGGCTACATTGTCAATGCCATTCTGGATGCCGCATTTTTATCCGCAAAAAGCAAACTTTGGGAACAAATAATCATTGAGGACTGGAGGGGAGCCAAAACGCAAGAAGAAGAGAAAATTTTCACTAGCCACGATGCCGATTATTTTCTAATCAAGAAAGAAACTTTACCCAATGGTGATGAGAAACTTATCCTGAAACACAAAGAAACAGGCAAGGTTATTCAAAGGACCTCTAAAACCTAACCAGTTATACGACCATTTCGCTATCAGTATAATATCAGGTATAATTTAAAAAAAGACAGCCGACAAAGCCTAGTTTTTGTATTATTTAGGTTATCATTGCGCTTTAAATTTAATATTTAATATTATTACTCGTCAAATGCTCCATTTTTAGTTTTGGCGGTAAGCTAAATTTGTCATGCGGAAAAGTTTTATTTTATTATTAGTTATTCTTTTTGCCATTCCCGGAATGGCGCAAAAAATCAATGATGCTTATAGGTTAAATATAAAAAGAGCCAGTTCTCCAGTTTTGATTGATGGTGTAGTGGATGAGCAAGCTTGGGCCGATGCCGATGTAGCCAAAGATTTTTATATGATTCTTCCTATGGACACCAGTTATGCTGATGTGAAGACAGAAGTGATGATGAGCTATGATGATGAACGAATTTACCTGTTGGTGATCAATTACCTTGGAGAGGAAGGTCCATATTTTGTAGAATCCTTGCGTCGGGACTTTTCATTTGGTAAAAACGATAACTTTTTGCTCTTCATGGATCCCTTTGACGATCAAACCAATGGTTTTTCCTTTGGTGCCAATGCAGCAGGAGCACAGTGGGATGGGATCATGTATGGAGGAGGAAGTGTAGATTTAAGTTGGGACAACAAATGGGTTTCCAAAGTTCAGAATTATCCCGACAAATGGGTTTTTGAAGCTTCCATTCCCTTTAAATCCATAAGGTATAAAAAAGGAATCAAGGAATGGGGTATTAATTTTAGTCGTAAAGACCTAAGATCAACAGAAAAGTCTTCTTGGGCTCCTGTTCCCCGACAATTTCCTTCCGCCTCATTGGCCTATACTGGTATCTTGGTTTGGGATGAAGCACCACCTGAAGCGGGAATGAATGTTTCTGTGATTCCTTATGTCATGGGAGGCAGGGTAAAAGACAATGTCAGAGAATTGCCCTCAGATTATCAGAATAGAGTCGGTGTGGATGCTAAAATAGCAATAAGTTCCTCTTTAAACCTTGATTTGACAGTCAATCCGGACTTTTCACAGGTGGAAGTAGATCGACAAATCACCAACCTTGATCGCTTTGAATTGTTTTTTCCTGAACGTAGGCAGTTTTTCCTGGAGAATGGCGATTTGTTTGCTAGTTTCGGCTATGAAACTATCCGTCCTTTCTTTTCAAGGAGAATTGGTCTAAATGCACCCATTCAGTTTGGTGCACGTCTAAGTGGTAGAATCAACAAGGATTGGCGTATTGGTGCAATGAACATGCAGACGGGGAAGGTGAGTGAAACGAATACTCCTGGTCAAAATTTCACTGTATTGGCTGGACAAAGAAGGGTCGGCCAAAGGTCAAATATTGGGGCGATTTTTGTCAATAGAACCAATATTGGTGTTTTACCTACAGATGGAGATAATCCAGGAGATCCTATCGCTAGCTACAATAGGAATGCAGGTTTGGAATACAATCTGGCCTCCTCCAATGGCAAGTGGGTAGGTAAGGCTTTTCTTCTTAAATCCTTTAGCCCTTTAAAAGAAAATCAGAGCATGGTCCATGCAGCCAATATCCGGT
>Ga0222675_1000904_pt1 | contig 10515 bp, 8 predicted proteins | sample AntAcemetagen868_FD_179818 | JGI IMG/M metagenome (GOLD analysis project Ga0222675, IMG submission 179818) | Saline water microbial communities from Ace Lake, Antarctica - #868 | ecosystem: Environmental > Aquatic > Non-marine Saline and Alkaline > Saline | place: Antarctica: Ace Lake | collected...
TCAATTTTTAAAGATTTAAGGAATACAGGATTAACAGAGAAATAGTATAAAATAAAATAGATTATAGGACGGACATGATTTTATAAGAATCTTGGCAATCAACAAATCTTGTAATCCTGTTCAGACAATTTACAGGCAATTTTGAAAGATTAAAAGAACACAAAATGGATAGTAATGATGAAATAAATGAACTAACGCACAAAGTAATTGGCTGCGCCATGCAAGTTCATCGTGTAATGGGAAATGGTTTCCAAGAAGTGATTTACCAAAGAGCACTTTCCATTGAATTAAACTATAACGGAATTGCGCACCTACGAGAAATGGAAATGGATTTACACTACAGAGACCAGCATATTGGAACGCGTAGAGTAGATTTTTTTATTGAAGAAAAATTAATGCTGGAAATAAAAGCCCTAGAAAAGCTTGAAAACGTGCACAAAGCACAAGCCATCAACTATTGTGAAGCCTATAATATTGCAGACGGATTACTCATTAATTTTGGCGGTCAAAGTTTAGAATTTAAGCGTGTATTTAATAAGAATCATAAAAATCAATAAATCATATAAATCCTGTTCAAGACAATTTTGGTAGCAAGAGTTTGCAGTATAAAAGAGCCTACAACAACAACAACAAAATCAAGGAATCATGAAAACTCTTTGCGATCAAAGTTTAGAATTTAAGCGCGTATTTAATAAGAATCATAAAAATCAATAAATCCTGTAATCCTGTTCAAGACGGTTTTTGAGAAGGTAAATAGCCTTAATTATGAATTACACTATTCCTAAACTTCCGTTTAATGAAGACATAGAAACCAAAGCTGTGATGAAAAAAACAGCTTTGGCACGCAGTGCCTTGGTCGAAATGAAAGGGGCTGCGTTGAGCATTCCCAATCAAAGTATTTTGATCAGTACACTCTCGTTGCAGGAAGCCAAGGATAGTTCTGCCATAGAAAACATCATTACCACACATGATGAACTGTATCAGGCAGATTACCTGAAAAACCAGTTTAAGACTATCGCAACTAAGGAAGTGAATAAGTACGCAGAGGCGCTACGCTGGGGATTTGAAACGGTAAAGGAAAAAGGCTTTTTATCCAACAACCACATCATAAAGATGCAAGCCACCATTGAAGAAAACAATGCTGGTTTTCGCAAGGTGCCTGGCACAGAATTGAAGAATGAGCAAGCAGGCGCTGTGGTGTACACTCCACCTCAAACGCATGACGAAGTTTTGGGACACATGGTCAATTTGGAAAGCTTTATGGATAATGACGAACTGTGTGATTGGGATCCTTTGGTGAAAATGGCGGTGATCCACCATCAATTTGAAAGCATCCACCCGTTTTATGATGGAAATGGCCGTACGGGTAGAATCATCAATATCCTATATTTGGTAAAAGAAGGGATGCTGAATTTACCGATACTCTATTTAAGTCGGTATATCAACCAAAACAAAGGAGACTACTACCGCTTACTCCAAAAGGTAAGAACCGAAAATGCTTGGGAAGAATGGGTGCTGTTTATTTTAGAAGGTGTGAAACAGACTTCCTTGCAAACCATCACCATTATTGAAGGCATAAAGGTGCTTATGCTGAAAAGCAAGAAGAAAATCAGAGAAAATACTAAATTCTACAGCCAAGATTTAATTAATAACTTGTTTAAGCACCCTTACACGAAAATCGATTTTGTGATGAATGACTTAGATGTTGGCCGATTGACTGCTACTAAGTATTTAGATGAGCTTGTGCAGTTAAGTATTGTGGAAAAAATTAAGGTTGGACGAGATAATTATTACATCAATAAAGATTTATTCGACATGCTATCAGATTTCAATCAAACAAAACATGTATAGAAAAACGTATTTTTGTATACATGATAGAAGAAAGAAACAATGGAAACACCAAGCTATAAAGAAGTTCACGTAAGCCGAATTACATTTGCTAGTCAATTGGGGCTTTGTTTTTTTAATAAACCAAAATTTAGAGCCTATGACTATTGTAGAAATAAAGCAGTTTAAAGAAAGCGAAGACAAGGTTGAGTTTAAAGAAGCCAAGCGCAATTTTTTCTATGCTGGAAGTGAACATAAAGCGCAAGAAGATAGGCGCAAATGCTTTTTAGGTTATGTAGTTGCCTTTGCCAATGAAGGCGGAGGGAAATTGATTATGGGTATGTCAGATGCTGTTCCTCATGCGGTGGTCGGTTCTGACTTTGCCGAAGGTAAAATTGGTGCGTTGAAAGACGAAACTTACACCCGTCTTGGTATTAGGGTAAAGATGAAGGAACTCTATGAATTTGGATTAAGGGTGTTGGTGACTCTTATACCTGCGCGCCCTGTTGGCAAAATGATGAGGTTTGAAGGAGTCCCACTTATGCGGGTAGGCGAAAGTTTACGAAACATGAGTGACGAAGAAATGTTTGCCATACTTTCTGAGCAAGAACCCGACTTCTCAGCAAAGATTTGCGAAGGCATTAGCCTAGCAGATTTAGATGAAGCTGCCATCAAGAAAATGAAGGAGAGCTATGCCCGCAAACAAAAGAATCAGGGCTTTCTGCAACTCAGCAACGAGCAGGTATTAAGGGATTTAAGACTGCTGGAAAATAATAAGCTCAATTATGCAGCGTTGGTTTTGCTAGCCAAAAAGGAGGTGATTCATGCCCAGTTGCCCCAAAGCAAAACGATTTGGGAATTTCGTAACAGCGAAGCGCAAATACACCACGATAGCCGTGTGGTTATTGATGAACCCTTGTTTATTGCCATAGACAGCATTTGGAAACTCATCAATCAACCTACTCTCAACCGAAAATACCCGGTACAATCAGGAGCCTATATTTTTGATTTATATGACTTTAACGAAGAAGTGATTTGTGAAGCCACGCTCAATGCTATTGCCCACCGTGATTACACCATCACCAGCGAAGTGGTGATTAAGCAATACCCCAACAAAATAACCAATACCAATCCGGGTGGTTTTCCCAAGGGCGTAACCATAGAAAACATACTCACTGTGAGTAGTACACCAAGAAGCCGATTAATGACTGAGATTCTGGAAAAAACCGGACTAGTTGAACGTAGTGGCCATGGCGTAGATAAAATTTTCTCTATCACCCTATCCGAAGGAAAGGCAGAACCAGATTATAGAAACTCGGATATGTTTCAGATTTCACTTACACTACGCACTGAAATTACTGAAAAGGCATTTCATGTTTTTATCAGCCAATATCAAAACAGTGAAAAAGAACCCAAGCTAGGCGTAGAGCAGATCATCACGCTTTGTAAAATCCGGAATGGTATTTTTCAAAATCTAAAAACTGAAATCGTAAGTCAGTTAGAGAAATCGGGGTTGATTGAAAAAATTTCAGGGCACACAAATCGCTACACCCTATCAAACGAATACCAAATACTGGTAAGTGACGAATTGAAAATTGGTAAAAGGTACCTTGTAAAGGAAGTAGAACTGATACTGCTGGCATTACAGGGTAATGCTCTTAAGGTTGGTGATTTACAAGAATTGTTCAAAGACTCCTTGTCAAGAAATCAGATAAACTATTTGAAGAAGAAGCTGATGGAGGATGAAGTGCTGAAAGTAGAAGGAAAAATAAAAGGTGCCAGATATTCTATTGCTACTAAATATGCTGATTTAAGAGGCCATGTTTTATTAAGTGCCGCAATAGCAGAACTAAGAGGTAAATATGAATAACCAGCTAATTGTTTATATAAGGTTAATGATTCTCTGTATACAAAAGATAAAAGTGCTAATAGAATTCTTTGTATTGGGACGAATAGCAAAAGTGCTATTGACGAATTAAATTCGTAAACAATTGATTACCATATTATTAAGATTAATATCAAATACAATTCAATTCTCTGCATCTGGCTTAGGATTCTCTGTATTAGTTCCGGCACTGGCAAATTTCAATTCTCTGTATCCGGCTTTGAATTCTCTAAAAAAGTAATAAAATAATGAATACTCCCAGCTTTAAAGAAGACCATATTAGCCAGATTCCAGCATTACAAATGCTGCAAAAGATGGGCTACCAATACCTCACCCCTGATGAGGCATTGCAGTTTAGAGGTGGCAAAACTACACAGGTGATTCTTGAGGACATATTGCGTAAGCAATTAAAGGCAATCAACTCTATTAAAATAGGCAGTAAAAGAGAAGAGCGGTTCTCTTCTGGTAATATTGAGACCGGCATTCGCGCATTGAAGGAGCTACCAATGAACGAGGGTTATATCAACGCCTGCGAAACCGCATACAACCTACTTACTCTTGGTAAAGCCTTGGAGCAAAGCATTGATGGTGACAAGAAAAGTCACACGCTGCGGTATATCGACTGGGAAAATATAGATAACAATGTTTTCCATGTCACAGAAGAATACAGCGTAATGCGAAGCACCAGTAAAGAACACTATCGCCCTGACTTAGTGTTGTTCGTAAACGGTATTCCAATTACGATCATAGAGTGCAAACGGCCTGATATGAAGGAGCCTTTAAAACAGGCGATTAGTCAGCATCTGCGAAACCAGCAAGAAGACGGTATTAGAAATTTGTACGTTTATTCTCAATTGTCCTTGAGTATTGCCACGCAAGCAGCGTCTTATGCCACAAATGCAACCCCAGTAAAATTTTGGTCGAAATGGCAAGAAAAATTCGATTCAGAAATTATAGAAAAGCAATATCAAAATAACCTTATTGAGCTTAAGAATACACCCTTGCCAACTGATGAAAAGGACAAGCTTTTTTCTGATCGGTTTAAGTATGTAAGACATTATTTTGATGCACTTGAAGGTGAATCCATTTTGCCTACGCTGCAAGATGAGTACCTCTATGGGCTATGCAGGCCTGAGCGTTTAATGGATTTGATTTTCAATTTTGTGTTGTTCGACAATGGAACAAAGAAGATAGCGCGCTATCAGCAATATTTTGCTGTTAAAAAATCGATAAAACGCATACATCACATTGAAGGCGGGAGTAGAAAAGGTGGTGTAATTTGGCACACGCAAGGAAGCGGGAAATCACTCACCATGGTGATGCTTGCGCAGGCTATTGCTATGGATAAAAGCATTCGCAACCCAAAAATAATACTGGTAACGGATAGAACAGATTTGGATAGACAAATAACGGGGACATTCAGAAAATGTGGGCACTTTGTTGAAAACGCATCAACTGGACAGCGTTTAGTTGAGTTGTTAGAAAGTAAAAGTGATGCCGTGGTAACCACCATCATTAACAAATTTGTGGCTGCCATGAAAAAAATCAAAAAGCCACTGGAAAGCCATGATATTTTTGTGTTGGTAGATGAAGGTCACAGATCACAAGGCGGGACTTTCAATATTGAAATGCAAAAAACTTTGCCCAATGCTTGTTTTATCGCTTTAACAGGTACACCGCTGTTTAAAAAGGACAAGAGTACTGCTGCTAAATTTGGTGGGATTATAGATGCCTATACTGTAGATCAGGCGGTGAAAGACAAGGCCGTTGTGCCGCTGCTATACGAAGGTCGATTGGCAAAACAAACAGTGAATGCCAGTCCATTGGATACATTTTTCGAAATGGTCTCAGAGCCATTAACCGAATACCAAAAAGCTGATTTCAAGAGAAAATTTAGTCGTGCTGATCAATTGAACAGTGCCGAGCAAAAAATATATGCGATTGCCTGGAACATTAGCCTTCACTTTAGAGACAATTGGCAAGGCAATCCGTTCAAAGCGCAATTAGTCTGCGACAAAAAAGTTAATGCTGTGAGGTATAAACAGTTCCTTGACGAAATCGGCATTGTATCAAGTGAAGTGCTCATATCAGCCCCAGATGACCGTGAAGGAGAAGACAGTGCCTATGAGAAATCTCCTGAAAAAATAAATCAGTTTTGGAAGCGAATGTTAGATGAACATGGGAATTCAAAGACCTATGAGAAAAACATTATCAGTCGTTTCAAAAACCAAAGGGGCCCTGAGATTATCATAGTTGTAGATAAGCTCCTAACAGGGTTTGACGAACCTAAGAATACTGTCCTTTACCTTACAAGAAACTTGCAGAGTCACAAGCTGCTACAAGCCATTGCAAGAGTTAATCGGATATATCCTGATAAAGAATTTGGCTATATTATCGATTATTACGGTGTAATAGAGAATTTGGATAGTGCCTTAACCATGTACTCTTCTTTCGAAGATTTTGACGCAGATGATTTGGAAGGCACACTAACAAACATCAATGAGGAAATAAAAAAACTTCCTCAAAAGCATTCTGAATTATGGGACATCTTTAAAACGGTCACAAATAAGAGAGATGCTGAGGCGTATCAGTTATTACTTAAAGATGAGGCCATTAGAGTGGTTTTCTATGACAAACTTGCCGCATTTGCCAAAGGGTTAAAACTGGCACTTTCTTCCATGCAATTCCATAAAGAAGTTGGCGAGAAAACGATTGATCGATACAAGGAAGATTTAGCAATGTTCATGAAGTTAAGAATGGCTGTAGTTGAGCGTTACTCTGATACAGTTGATTACAAACAATACGAAGGTCAAATTCAGAAGCTTATTGACACGCATATCACGACTGAAAAAGTTGAAGTCATAACCCAACTTGTAAACATTTTTGATAAAGAACAATTCCAACAAGAAGTAGAAAACACCACTGGAAAAGCGGCAAAGGCTGACAAAATTGCCAGCAGAACTGCAAAGCATATTTCTGAAAAGATGGATGAAGATCCGGCTTTTTACAAAAAGTTTTCTCAAATGCTTAAAGAGACCATAGCCGAATATGAAGAGAAGAGAATCAATGAAGCACAGTACTTGAGCAGGGTTCAGGAAATCATGGAAAATGTATTGGCTCATACCGACAGTGATATTCCTGAGGGTTTACAGCAAAGAGATATAGCCAAAGCCTTTTATGGATTAACAATAGCGTCACTTACCGATAAAGTTCAAGACGCTTCGATAAGAAAGGAGATTGCGGTTCAAGCTGCTTTGAAAATTGATGACTTGATAAGACACTCGGTCTTGGACAATGAAAAACCGATTATTGATTGGCAACAAAAAACAAATATTTCAGGAAAGCTACTTATTGAAATTGGCGACTATCTAATTGACGAAGTTCGGGACAAATACAGTTTATCATTAAGCTTTGGCGAAATGGATCAAATTGCGAACAACTGTCTTGAGGTTGCTAAATTACGTTACAAATGATAATGGCATCAATTCAATTCGGCTCGAAACAAATCGACTTTCTGATTGAATATTCTGACAGAAAAACTTTGGGGATTACCGTCACACCTGATATGGATGTATTGGTAAAAGCACCCATTGATAGCTCCATTTCCAAGATAGAAGAAAAGCTAAAAAAGAAAGCCCCTTGGATAATTAAACAGCAAAGCTTCTTTTTAGCCTATCATCCGAAAACAACTGAGCGTAAATACATTTCTGGAGAAACACATTTGTATTTAGGAAGACAATACCTGCTCAAAGTAGAAGAAGATGATCACGAATCAGTTAAGCTAAAGGGAAAATTTATAGAGGTAAAAACAAAGGATAAATCAAGAGTTAAGAAGCTCATAGATGATTGGTATTTGCAGCATGCCAAATCAAAATTTAATTCGACTGCAATACCTCTCATTGAAAAATTCAAGAAATATAAAGTTGAACCCAGCTCAATTGTATTGCGGGAGATGCCAACACGCTGGGGAAGCTGCACGCCAAAAGGAAAAATAATCCTAAACCCTGAATTAATTAAAGCGCCAAAAGGCTGTATAGAATATGTGATTATACATGAATTGTGTCACTTGATTCATCATGACCACACGCAGAAGTTCATTGATTTACAAACAAAAGAAATGAAGGATTGGGCAAAGTGGAAGATTAAACTTGAAAGATTATTGGCATGAAAAAGCCAGAATGCATAGCCCAACCATTTTGAGGGCTAAGACAGCCTATGAAGTAGTTGAACCCGAAATAGGGACGGTGATTTATGAGCTTCCAGAAGACTATGAACGCGTTGAAATTGAGGGTAATTCCTATTGCGAATTCTCAAATGTGCTTTTCGAGAAAATTCAAATAAATGAAGAAAGGGCTTATGAGGTAATAGGGTTTATAGAACAGTAAATATTGGAATTTTCTTTTCCTGGAAGGAGTATTGACACGGTTAATAGCTTATAACCTGAGTTCGACCCAATTTCATAAAAAATCGTCATTCCGAGACCTAACATTTTCGAAATGCAGAAATCCAGATGACAGTATCCAATGCAGCACCCCGGTGGGGTGCAATCTTGGTAGCCCTGGGTAAGCCGACGCAGGAGGTGCGACCCGGGGTGTAAATGAGTTGCCATTTGTAGGGCATTAGCCTCCAGTAAGCTCAACAGTGAAACCGGCTTTTCACTAATGCCAGTGGCCCCTTACTCGTGAGTTTTAACATCTGTCATCGGTAGGCTTAGGAAGTGTTTTTAGGGGAGAAAGCCGTGGGGCTCCTTCGGCAAGCTCAGGGGGTACTTCGGCAAGCTCAGGGGACGAGACACACCCAGACTGCCACACCCTTTCTTACCTCAGCACCCACCAAAAAGGGTTCGCAGTGACGATATAGCTTTTATTTAAGACGATCTTATCTCAAATCTCAGGTTTATAAGGGATGGATGGCAATAATCCGTTCTTATTATATTCAATACAAGCCCGGTATAAGATAAAGTGGAGCAAAGTAGAATGTTTTACTACTGGAGAATTGATTATTCGCAATGATCCATTAGATTTGGTTTAGAAGAGCAATCTGTGGGTTGAATATCCTAGATTTTCTTTTCTTTTCTTTTCTTTTAATTCGAATTTAAGGGAAAAAGACGTAGCGTCTTATCTTCTTGGTTCGCTTTATAAGCTTTATTGGTGTATAATAAACCTTTTCTATAACATGAAAATTATACTTTACCTACTGGTAACCGTCCTGTCCTTTTCCTGTACTGATAAAAATGAAACCTCTGAATTAGGACCTAACATAGTACTCATTATGGCTGATGACTTGGGTTATGGGGATATCTCTTGCTACGGTAGTGCTACGATCAATACACCTAATTTAGATTTACTGGCTGCCAATGGAGTTATGTTTACAGATTTTCATTCGAATGGGGCTGTATGTAGTCCTACTCGAGCAGCTTTAATGACCGGGCGGTACCAACAGCGTACCGGAGTGGAGGGGGTCGTTACAGCCAAAAGCCATAGAGAAGTAGGCCTAAACCTAAATGAAATCACAATAGCAGAGGAGTTAAAACAATACGGTTACAATACTGGGATGTTTGGCAAGTGGCATTTGGGCTATGACAAGGCGTTCAATCCTACCTTGCAGGGATTTGATGAATTTACTGGTTTTGTGAGTGGGAATGTTGATTACCATGGACACATAGACCAAGAGGGATACCTTGATTGGTGGAAAGGTGCTGAGATTGAAAATGAAGCGGGATATTCTACCGACTTGATTACAGAATATGGAGTGAAATTTATACAGGGCAATGATCCTAAGAAAACAGACAAACCCTTCTTCCTTTATTTGCCTCACGAAGCACCACATTCCCCTTATCAAAGACGTATTGATAAGATTTTAAGAGAAGTTGGAACCGCTGGCACACAGGAGGTAATTGAGGATAGTATTTCGTCCATCTACAAAGAAATGATCGAAGTGATGGATGAGGGTGTAGGGAAGATAATGCAGTCCCTTAAAGAAACCGGGCAGTATGAAAACACCATTTTAATTTTCATTTCAGACAATGGTGCAAACCATTTTGGCAACAATGGAGGCTTAAGAGGATATAAGGCAAGCCCCTATGAAGGAGGAAGTCGTGTTCCTGCAATTTTCAGTTATCCCAATGCAATTAAAAAAGGCAGGGTTAACAATCAAACTGTGCTATCCATGGATTTGCTGCCTACCTTATTGGATTTTATAGGACAGAAGCCTGCTGCCAATATAGATGGGGTGAGTATAAAAGAAAATTTATTGCAACAAACCAACCTGCCTGAAAGGGATGTTTTCTTTGCTTATGGGAACAAAAGTTTCATCAGAAGTGGAGATTGGAAGTTAATCTCAATTGATGGGAAAAACGGAAAGAAAATCGAACTTTATAACTTATTGGATGATCTACAAGAGAAGAATGACCTTGGTTCAGACAAGGCTGATTTGGCGAGCGAACTTTTGGAAAAACTTGAATCTTGGGCTAAAGAAGTTAGAGAAGGAGTGATTATGGTAGCTAGGTAAAGTGCCATAACGCATACAATTCCCTTCAGGTGAAATGAATAAAATCACAATTGAGACCTTCTAAGATAATTCTTCCAGCAATAGTAATTTCGCAATTCTGTTGTACCTCACTTTGGTTTGCAGGGAATGGTGTGATTAATGACCTTGTAATAGATTTTGATCTTGAAGTCAGTGCATTGGGTCATTTAACCTCAGCTGTACAATTTGGTTTTATAATAGGGACTTTGGTTTTCGCTATTTTAACTATTGCAGATCGATTTTCTCCTTCAAAAGTATTCTTAATCAGTGCTTTG
>Ga0222675_1000915_pt1 | contig 10444 bp, 10 predicted proteins | sample AntAcemetagen868_FD_179818 | JGI IMG/M metagenome (GOLD analysis project Ga0222675, IMG submission 179818) | Saline water microbial communities from Ace Lake, Antarctica - #868 | ecosystem: Environmental > Aquatic > Non-marine Saline and Alkaline > Saline | place: Antarctica: Ace Lake...
CCACATCAGATAGACATCGCATTGCGCGCCGCAAAGTTCCAAGGCATCCGGCGAATAGCCGCCGAAATACAACAGCGGGCCGCCGTTGTGCTGATAGGGGCGGGCGGGATCGGTGGTCAGTTTGCTGATCTGGTAGATTTCGCCGTCATGGCTGACCTCGTCCTGCGTCCAGCATTTGCGCAGGATCTCCACGACCTCGTGGCTGCGTTTGTAGCGGTATTTGCTGTCGGCCACTTCACCGGGAAAATCGGAGCTGATGACGTTCAGCGTCAACCGCCCCTGCAGCATATGATCCAGCGTCGCAATGGTGCGCGCCAGCATGATCGGCTGCACCTCGCCACAGCGGATCGCGGCGAGAAAATTGATCTTGTCGGTCAAGGGCGCCATGCCCGCGACGAAAGACAGCGTGTCCTGACCGATCTGATAAGACGAAGGGGCAAGGATGTTGCGGAACCCCTGCGCCTCGGCGGTCAGGGCGATGTCGCGGCAATGGTCCCATGACGACCGCAGATCGCCATCCGGCACGCCCAGAAACTGGTAATCATCCGAACACAGGGCGGAAAACCAAGACACCTCTGCCGCATCAAGATCGGCGCTGGTGACGGGCACGACAGTCATTGATTCCCCTCCCAAGGACGTGATGATTGCACTTGCGTAGCACGGGCGGATATGTGCAACAATAGTGTATCAATTAGCTGGCGCGCCGGGGAGGGGCAGGGCCATGGCGACACCCTCTGCCTTGCCGAAATTCGTGCAGCTGAGCGAAATGCTGATCCGTGAAATCGCTGCCGGACATCTGGCCGATGGCGCGCGCCTGCCGCCTGAGCGCGAGATGGCCGAGACTTTGGGCGTTGCTGTCGGCACATTGCGCAAGGCGCTGGCCGATGTGGAATCCAAGGGTTTGCTGGAACGGGTGCAGGGGTCGGGCAATTATGTCCGGCACCGCGAACAGGTGGAGTCGGTCTATACGTTTTTCCGGCTCGAATTGAAACGCGGTGGCGGTTTGCCGACAGCGCAGGTGCTGTCGGTCGCTCTGTTGCCCAAGCCAGCGGATGCACGGCCATTTGGCGCCCATCCGCTGGGCCACCGGATCAGGCGCTTGCGCTGGTTGGGCGGGGTGCTGGTCGGGCTGGAGGAAATCTGGCTCGACGGGGGCTATGCGCCTGCCATCGGGCCGGACGACCTACTGGAATCGCTGTATCTGTTTTACCGCGACCGGCTGGGGCTGGTGATCGCCGCGGCCGAGGACCGGATCGGCGTCACGCCTTTGCCCGACTGGACGCCGCCCGATTTTCATCTGCCGGCAGGGGCCGTGGCCGGTTACATCGAACGCAATTCATATCTGGCAGGCCGCGTGCCTGTCGAATTTTCGCGCACTTGGTTCGATGCGGACCGGGCGCAATATATCTCGCGCATGGGAAAAGGGTGAACGACGTGCAAATGGTGAACTACGGGCTGGTCGGCTGCGGCATGATGGCCCGCGAACATATCATGAATATCAACCTGTTGCCGCATGGGCGGGTGTCTGTGGTCTATGATCCGGTGCCAGACCTCGCGCAGGCGGCATCGGTGCTGGCGGGTGGCGCGCATGTCGCGGACAGCCTTGATGCGTTGCTGGTCTATCACGATCTGGATGCGGTGGTCATCGTCAGCCCGAATTACCTGCATGTGCCGCAATTGCAGCAGATCGTGGCGACGCGCCCCCTGCCGATCCTGTGCGAAAAGCCGCTGTTCACCAACCCGTCCGAGGCGGCGCTGGTGGAGGATCTGTTCGCCGGTTACCCGCATCCCGTCTGGGTGGCGATGGAATACCGCTATATGCCGCCCGTTGCCGCGCTGGTCGCGCAGGCCGAGGCGGCCACGGGCGGTGTGCGGATGCTGACGATCCGCGAACACCGCTTTCCGTTCCTGCCCAAGGTCGGCGACTGGAACCGGTTCAACGCTAAGACCGGCGGCACCTTGGTTGAAAAATGCTGTCATTTCTTTGACCTGATGCGCCTGATCCTGCAGGACGAACCCGTCCGCGTGATGGCCAGCGCGGGGCAGGCGGTGAACCATATCGACGAACGCTATGACGGGCAGGCGCCGGATATTTGGGACAATGCCTATGTGATCGTCGATTTCGCGCGTGGGTCGCGCGCGATGCTGGAATTGTGCATGTTCGCCGAAGGATCGCGCTATCAAGAAGAAATCAGCGCCGTGGGCCCATCTGGCAAGATCGAGGCGCTTGTGCCGGGGCCGGGCCGGTTCTGGCCGCTGGCGCTGGGTGCGCCGCCCGTGCCGCAACTGATCATCAGCCCGCGTGACCCCAAGGGTCCGTTCGTGTCCGAAATTCCGGTCGATCCGACCTTGCTGGAGGCGGGTGATCACAACGGATCGACATTCTACCAGCACCAGCGGTTCAACGCTGTTGTGCGCGGTGAAGGCGTGGTCGAGGTGACGGTGCAGGACGGGGCAGCGGCTGTCGCCATCGGCATGGCCGCACAGCAAAGCGCGCGGACGGGACAGGCGGTCAGCCTGCCGCAATCGCCTGTCACGGCTGCGCAGGTGGTCGGGCTATAGCGGATTTGAGGGAAGAAACTTTGCTGGCAAGACCAAGTCCTGCCAGCAAATCAGCAGTCACCGATCCGGCGTCCGCAATCCGCAACACTTAATATAAAATTTACTCATACACGCGGCTTGGTTGTATTTTACGGCATCCATTTTTAGTCGGTCAATGCCTTTCATGCATGCCTTGCTGGAAACCTTGCCTAAAGGACAGGTTTCACCAAGGTGACGTTGTGTCACCAAGACCGGCACATGAGCGTCACGCGGTAAAGTATTGAAATATGACTAAAATAAGGCAAATTGTGGCGAATTTGTGGCGCATATTCAATCGCGTGGCGCAGCCTGAAAACGCGGTCACTCCCGTCAGCCCACCGCGTGATCCGGTCTTGTTGCTTGATCCGCGCCACGCTGGGTCAGGATGCTGCCACCTGCGCGAAAATACACGTTAAGGATGCAAATCGCAACCCGCCGCGATCCACCGCCCCGACCAGCCCTTGACGTCGCTCTGCCCGCCAAAGACAGTCACGCCGGTATGGTCAGGGGAGACAGCAGGCATGGCGGGCGCACTTGACGGGATCACGGTGCTGGATCTGACCCGCATTCTGGCAGGGCCGACCTGCACGCAATTGCTGGGCGATCTGGGGGCCGAGGTGATCAAGGTCGAAAACCCCGCGACGGGGGGCGATGACACCCGCGGCTGGGGCCCGCCCAATGTCTGTGACACGGACGGCCAACCCACCGATCTGTCGGCCTATTTCATGGCCGCCAACCGCAACAAGAAATCCGTCAGTATCGACATCAGCACAGATCTTGGCCAGCAGCAGGTCCGCGCGCTGGCGCGGTCTGCCGATATCGTGGTGGAAAACTTCAAACCCGGCGGGTTGGCGAAATACGGGTTGGGGCCGGATGATCTGCTGACGCGCCAGCCCGGGCTGATCTATTGTTCGATCTCGGGGTTTGGGCAGACCGGCCCGAACCGCGACAAACCCGGCTATGACCTGATGGCCCAAGGCTTTGGCGGTATCATGAGCCTGACTGGTGAACCTGACGGCGCGCCCATGAAGGTCGGCGTGGGTGTCGCCGATGTGATGTGCGGCATGTATGCGACCGTCGGCATCCTTGCCGCCTTGCGCCACAAGGAACGCACCGGCGAAGGCCAGCATATCGACATCGCCTTGGTGGACAGCCAGTTGGCATGGTTGATCAACGAAGGCACCAATTACCTTGAATCCGGCGATCTGCCGCAGCGCCGTGGCAACGGGCATCCCAATATCGTGCCGTATCACGTCTTTGCCGTGGCCGATGGCCATGCGATCATCGCGGTCGGCAATGACAGCCAGTTCGCGCGGTTCTGCGATTTTCTGGGCTGTGCGGATATTGTCGCCGATGCGCGTTTTGCGACCAATCTGGCGCGGACGCAGAACCGCGATGCCTTGCTAGCGGTGATCGGCCCACGGCTGGCCGCACGCCCGCTGGCCGCGGTCATCGCAGGGCTGGAGGCGCGCAAGGTGCCCGTCGGCCCCGTCAACACCATTGATCTGGCCCTTGGGTCGGATCAGGCACAGGCGCGCGACATGGTCGTGGCGATGCCGCGCGCGGATGTGCAAAAAGGGCAGGTCCGGCTGTTGGGCAATCCGCTGAAACTGTCGCGCACGCCCGTGACATATCGTTTGCCGCCGCCGCATTGCGGTCAGGACAGCCAAGAGATACTCGCCCAACTGAGCCTTGATGACTGACCAAAGGATGAACCCATGAAAGCTGTCGCCCTGACCCGTTACCTGCCGGTGACCGACCCTGCCTGTTTTGTCGATGTCGATCTGCCCCAGCCCGTGCCAACCGGGCGCGACATTCTGGTCGCGGTCAAGGCGGTGTCGGTCAATCCGGTCGATACCAAGGTCCGCAAATCCAAAGGTGCCGATGTGGTGGAAAATCCGCCGCGCGTGCTGGGCTATGATGCGGCCGGCGTGGTCGCGGCCGTGGGGCCGGATGTGACGCTGTTCGCTGTGGGTGACGAGGTCTATTATTCCGGCGACATCACGCGGTCGGGCGCGAACGCGGAATTCCAGCTGGTCGATGAACGTATTGTCGGGCGCAAGCCTGCCAGCTTGGGCTTTGCACAGGCTGCGGCCTTGCCGCTGACGACGATCACGGCTTACGAATCCTTTTTTGACCGGCTGGGCATCGACCGTGATGGGGCGGATGCGGGGCAAAGCATCCTGATCATCGGGGCAGGGGGCGGCGTCGGGTCCATCGGCATCCAGCTGGCCAAGGCGGCGGGGCTGGTGGTGATCGCCACCGCGTCACGGCCGGAAACCACCGCCTGGGTCACCGCGCTGGGGGCCGATCATGTGATCGACCATCGCGCCGACATGGTGGCACAGGTCCGCGCGCTGGGGCTGCATCATGTCGATCATATCGCCGTGTTCAACGATATGCGCCATTGGGATGCGGCGGTCGAACTGATCCGCCCGCAAGGCGGGATCGTGTCCATCGACAATACCGACGTGCCGCTGCCGATGGCCGCGATGAAAACCAAGGCTGCCAGCCTGCATTGGGAATTCATGTTCGCCCGCGCGATGTTCCAGACCCCCGATATGATCGCGCAGCATCATTTGCTAAGCTATGTCGCGGATGAAATCGACGCGGGCCGGTTGCGGACCACGCTGGATACAGTCCTGCGCCCGATCAACGCCGAAACCCTGCGCAAGGCCCATGCGATGATCGAAACCGGCACCGCCAAGGGCAAGATCGTGCTGGAACAATCCTGATTGCGCAGTGTTCCATGAAGACCACGTCGCAAGGCTGTGTAAAGACTTGTGCCCTAAAGCCCTTGTCAGGGTCTTTGGCCCTGCCTAGAGATAAACTGATCTTTGACGCCAGAGTTGGACCTGAACCATGCTGAACCGCCGCCATTTCATTGTGACAGGCGCTGCCCTGTTTTCACAGCCAATTGCGGCGCAAACCCTGTCTGATCCCGCCATCGACACGCTGACGCAGGGCGAGATGGCAGCCGATCTGCCGGAATTCGCTGATCTGCCGCCACCGCCGCCGCCAGTATCCCCGCCAGAGATGTGGCCGATCTGGGACCGGCGCGTCATACCTGCCAATTACGATCCGATGACGTCGAACCCCTGGGGGTTTCACCCGCGTTTCCTGCCAACGCTGGTGCAGGCCAATGACGGTTTGCGCGCCGGTGACATCCACGTCGATGCGGTGGCGCGCTATCTGTATCATGTGCGCGGCGACGGGACGGCGATGCGCTATGGCGTGGCGATCGCACGGGGTAATCTGTACGAGCCCGGCACCTATACGATCCGGCGCAAGGCGAAATGGCCGACATGGCGGCCGACCGATGCGATGATCGAACGCGAGCCTGAAACCTATGAACAACATGCCAACGGAATGGACGGCGGACCGGATAACCCCTTGGGGTCGCGGGCGCTCTATCTATTTGATGGCGACCGCGACACCTATCTGCGCATCCACGGCACCCCCAGCCCGCGGTCGATTGGCGGGCGGGCCAGTTCGGGCTGTGTGCGTATGGTGATGGCCCATATCATCGGGCTCTACGAAGAGGTGAACACCGGCGTCAGTGCGATTCTTTATCCCACCGAAAACGACATCACCGCCCGCAGCTAGGCGGCTGCGCCTGTTGCGGCGCAGCCAAGGCGGTCAGGTCGCGGCGGGTACCACCGGCGCTGTGGGCTGTTCGGCGCAGATCGTGTTGCCGCGCGCCGTGCGCAGCGGCAGCAGGGTGGTTTCGACCGGGCCTGCATGTTCGTACCAATAGCAATTATCCTGTTCCAGAAACACGACCTTGTCGAGGTTCTGTCCCGGTGCCGCAATCGCGCGCACGCTTTCGGGCAGGTCTGCCACAAAGCGCGACCCGTCAACTGCGGTGCCGGTCGTTGCCAGTTCGGTGCAGGCTGCCAGTGACAGGCCTGCCAACAACAGCAGTTTTGACCGAATATTCATCTGTATTCTCCAGTTATGCTTGGCCAAAGGCCCTTTGGCTGCTGCGTGATTGGCACCACCTTTGCCGATGCGCAACAGCGCGCGCGTCACATCTTTGTTTTTTTGTCAGGGCGTGGTCTGGCGGCCCGCAGAATTTTTGCTTGCTTTTGTGGCAAACTGCACAACAATCGGGCAAATCATGGTCGATGTGGCGCGGGTTTGACCGGCATGTGCCACGGCGGCTGGCGTCTTTGCGGGCGCAGGGGAAATCTGGGTCCGACTGGATCAAACATCAACGGGGAAAAAATATGTTCAATCGTACTTTTTTGGTTGTCGCGCTGACGGGGGCATCGGCCGTTCACGCACAGACTGATCTGCCTTTCACGCTCGACTGGCGTTTCGAAGGGCCAGCTGCCCCTTATTTCGCGGCAATCGACAATGGCAATTTCGCGGCGCTCGACTTGAATGTCACGGTGTCTGCCGGTGACGGGTCGCTTGACGCGATCCCCAAGGTGGCGACAGGGGCTTTCCCTGTGGGCATGGCCGATATCAACAGCCTGATCAAATTCCTTGACCAGAACCCCGGCGCGCCCGTGATCGGCGCGATGATGATCTATGACAAACCGCCTTTTGCCGTCATCGGACGGCGGTCCTTGGGCATCGACGACACGCCCCAAAGCCTGCAAGGCAAGATTTTGGGCGCGCCGCCACCTGACGGCGCCTGGGCGCAATTCCCGATCTTTGCGGCTGAAAACGGGCTGGATATGGGTGCCATCACCGTGGAACCCGTGGGCTTTCCGACCCGCGAACCGATGCTGGCCGAAGGCAATGTTGCCGCGATCACCGGCTTTTCGTTCACATCCTACCTCAACACCGCGCGTCTGGGCGTGCCAGAGGATGATCTGGTCACGCTGCTGATGGCCGATCACGGTGTCGATCTTTATGGCAACGTCATCATCGTGAACACCGATTTCGCCGCCGCCAATCCAGAGCTGATCAGCAGCTTTCTGCAAGGTGTCGCCGAGGGTTGGGCAACGGCGATTGCAGACCCCGAAGCCGTGATCCCGATGCTGATTGAACGCAACCCGGCTGCTGATGCAGCGTTGGAGCTGCGCCGCCTGCAATTGTCCATTCAGGACAACGTGGCGACCGATTGGGTCATGGCCAACGGGTTCGGCATCATCGACGACGCGCGCATGGCCAATGCGATCGACCAGATCGCCACGACCTATGAGTTCGTCAACACGCCAGATGCAGCCATGTATTTCACCAGCGCCTATCTGCCCGAGGGCGGATTTTCACTGGCTGAATGACCTTGGATAACCTGATTGACATCACGGGGGTGCGGCATGCCTATCGCACCGCCTCTGGCCCTTTGCCAGTGCTGGACGGGCTGGAATTGTCCGTGCCGGAAGGGGGCTTTGTCGCCGTTGTTGGCCCGTCGGGCTGTGGGAAATCCACCCTGACGCGGCTGATCGCGGGCCTTTTGATCCCCGATCAGGGCGAGGTGCGGGTGCATGGCACCCGCATCACCGCCCCGCGCTCGAATGTCGGCATGGCGTTCCAGAATCCCGTGCTGCTGGAATGGCGCACGATCCTGCAAAACGTGCTGCTGCCGCTGGAAATCGTCCCGACGAAGCTGTCCAAGGCCCAAGGCGAAGACCGCGCGCGCAAATTGCTGGCTTTGGTCGGTCTGGAAGGGTTCGAAAACAAGCGCCCGTCCGAATTGTCCGGTGGCATGAAACAGCGCGCCTCGCTGTGCCGTGCGCTGATCCATGCGCCAGAGGTGCTGATCTTGGACGAACCTTTCGGTGCGCTTGATGCCTTTACCCGCGAAGACCTGTGGCAGATCATGCACCGCGTGAAGGCCGAGGAACCCTTTACCGGCGTGCTGATCACCCATGATCTGCGCGAATCCATCTTTCTGGCCGATCAGGTCGTGGTCCTGTCGGGCCGGCCTGCGCGCACGCAATATGTGCTGGATATCCCCGATACCGGCCTGCGCACGCTGGACCATCTTTACACCCCCGAGGCTGCAACCATGCTCAACACCCTGCGCCACCAGATCGAGGTCGCCCAAGGCCGCGTCCCCGCCGAGGCATCGGCATGACCGCGCGGCAGGTCTATGTGCCGGTCGCGGCTTTGCTGATCTTTCTGGTCGCATGGGAAGCTTTGGTCTGGGTCATGGGCTGGCCCACGTTCAAAATGGCTGCGCCCAGCGATCTGCCCCCCGCCTATGCCAAATATTGGGAATTGTTCCTGACGATGGGCTGGCAGACCCTGTGGCGCACGGTGGCGGGGCTGCTGCTGGCTGTCGTCTTCGGCACGGCGCTGGGCATGGTCATGGGCTTTTCGCGCACCATGCGTGATGCGCTTTATCCGCTGCTGGTCGGTTTCAACGCGGTGCCAAAGGCGACTGTGGTGCCGATCGTCGCGCTGATGTTCGTGGGCTGGCATGATTTCAACACGGTGCTGATCGCCTTCATGATCAGTTTCTTTCCCATCGCGGTGTCAGTCTCTATCGGGCTGTCCACGCTGGAACCCGAATACCGCGATATCCTGCGGTCACTGGGCGCGTCGCAATCCACGATCTTCTGGAAAATCGCGCTGCCCAAGACGCTGCCCGAATTCTTTGGCGCGTTGAAAGTATCAGTCACGCTAGCCTTTATCGGCACCAATCTGATGGAAATCGTGTCGCCGCACGGGCGCGGTCTGGGGGCGCTGTTCGACAGCGGCAAGACCAATTCGGATTACCCGCTGATGTTTGCCGTCTTGATCGCCTTGGCGTTGTTGGGGATCTTGCTGTATTACATCGTAGTCGCGCTGGAAAAAACCTTTGCAGGCTGGGCGGATCGCAGCAACCTTTAGCGCTTATTTATCGTCGCGCGACCGGCCTTTTGCATAAAGATGCCGGTTCAGCGCAATAAAATCGCGGATCAGCCGCCCCAATACGCCGGCTGACCGCCCCTTGAGATAGGCATAGCCCGCCAGCGCGCTGATCACCGCACCGATGGTATCGGTGATCAGGTCGATCATCGTATCATCGGCGCTTTTCTGCATAGTGGTGCCGAATGTCTGGTCCATGCCATATTCGAAAATCTCCCAGACCGCACCGATGCTGAGCGCGAAGGTAAAGGACAAAAAGGCGATGGCACCGGGCGGCGCGGCGAACCTGTCGCCCGCAAACAGCATGTAGATGAACAAAAAGCCGATCATCCCCAGCGCCACTGCAGACGACCCATGCAGCGCCATATCCCACCACCAGATCCGGTAATAGATGTCGAACACCTCGCCAAAGATCAGCGAGGCGATGATAAAACCAACCGTGGCGACCAGAAACGGCAGCGGCAGCGCGATATTGTACCGCGACGCCAGCAGGATCGGCGCCATCGACAGGAAAAATGCCAGCGTCGACATCGCCGCCAGCGGCCACCAGCCTTCCCATGCGGCCCAGATCGCGGCCAGCGCCAGCGCAACCCAGATCGGAGCCATCAGCCGCATGCGTGTGTTGTTATGCTCTGACGCTTGGGTCATTTTGCTGTCTCTTTCATCCGCGCGGGGCGTGCCTATATCATGGGGATGACACCCGTCCCTCACAAGTCACGTCCCCTGCGGCTGGCATCTTATAACATCCGCAAGGCCAAAGGCGTTGACGGGCGCTATGATCCGGGCCGGATCGTCGATATTCTGGCGGGCCTCGACGCCGATGTCATCGCCTTGCAAGAGGCGGATTTCAGATGGCGTGGCAGGCCCGGGGCCTTGTCGCCCGATATGATCAGGCAACACACGGATTACGATCTGGTTCCGGTCACCACGCATGGCGACAGTCTGGGCTGGCATGGCAATGCGGTGCTGGTCCGGCGCGGCAGTCTTGTGACGGATGTCAAACGCCTGATCCTGCCGGGGCTGGAACCGCGCGGGGCCTTGCGCATCGATATGGATG
>Ga0222675_1000939_pt1 | contig 10304 bp, 6 predicted proteins | sample AntAcemetagen868_FD_179818 | JGI IMG/M metagenome (GOLD analysis project Ga0222675, IMG submission 179818) | Saline water microbial communities from Ace Lake, Antarctica - #868 | ecosystem: Environmental > Aquatic > Non-marine Saline and Alkaline > Saline | place: Antarctica: Ace Lake | collected...
CATGACCTTGCATTGGTTGAGTCTCACTAGATTTCATCGCTTCTCGTATTTTGTGCATAAACATACTCGATGCTTTTCGGTGAATCCCTACTCTAATAGCCATATACTTTGCTGAAAGACTTTTAGTAGTTGTAGACATCTCAAAACAAATTATAAAAGCCTTGTCCAAACCGAATTTTACTTTATGAAATAGAGTATTGGCAGTAGGTGATTCAGTGTGACTACATTTATTACAAGTACGATTGAAGTTGGATCGAATTTGACATGCATTGTGATTACATTTTACACATTGATAGCCGTCCTTCCATTTAATTTCGGCAAGGTATTCCTTGCAAGAATCTACTGTTTTGAACCGAGCATAGAACTCTTGAGCATTTCTTCCTTCAAATTTGATCATATTTTTACCATTTTATTGGAACCTAAGATACTACAATATATGTACCTAAAGGGTCATCTCTATATTGTTTTTTGGGGGTTTGTGGATTTACAGCCTAAATGCATTGCTGGTGTTCGTAGATATCACACACCCCAATTTTGCAACTATCCCAAAGTAGAGTTGGGACAGACAAAATAGCCCCTCTCAAGAGGGGATGCGTCATGGAGTAATGGGCGTCTTTGATTATTACGTCATTGTTTATTAGGTGGTCGAACCTAGAATTGCCAACAACAAAAAAATGAGCATCTGCTAGGCAAATGCTCATTTAAGGATGATTCTTGATTTCTTAAGAATTCATTAATTTCTTTGCTTGACCAATCCAGTCTTCACGTCCTACTCTTCCTGGGAAGTTCGTTAACTGCTCTACTGCTTCAACCGCTTCTGGTGTAAGTTTAGCTAATTGCTCAAAGGTTTTAATACCCATGGTATGAAGTTTTTTCTCATACACTGGTCCTATACCTAATACTTTCTTTAAGTCATCTTGACCATTAGCAACACCTATAATATTTTTAAGAACTTCTAATTTAGCTGCTTTATCCTCTTCACTCAATTCAACCTTAGCTGTTTTTGCTTTTGGAGCCGCTTTCTTAATAGAAGCTTCAGTAATCTTAGCTTCTGGAGCTTTTGTATCTGGCTCATAAGTAGAAGACGAAGTTGGTTTACTGTATCCGCCAGATTTACTTATTGCTTCATGTTCCCTTTGATTTTCTTCATTATCACTTCCAATCATATCCCTTACCCACAGAATAAACAGAATAATAGAAGCCAATAACAACAATCCAAAAATCCAATTGCAATGACAGGTGCACCCTTTAATTACATCCCAAATAAGAAATGCAAATCCTGAAATTATCGCTAGTAATGCGACTGTTCTTGCTAAAGATGTGATTTTTGAATTCATGAATTTTAATAATTTAGGCTACAAATATACGTATTTCAATTAAATCGAATACTCTTTATGGGATTTAATTTAGAAATTATAGTGACTGGAATCATCATGATAAGGATGATTAATACTAGAGAAAACCCATTAATTAGCAGAATGTGTTGCCATTGAAAATCTAAAACCACATGGTCCAGATAATACGTATCGCTATTTAGCTTTATAAACTTAGTTTTTGTTTGAATAAACCCAATGGCAAAGGCAATGGCATTGCCAAACAACAATCCGAATACAGCAATTTTTGCAGCTTGAACTAAAAATAGTTTTTGCATCTCGCCATTGGTAGCACCCATTGCTTTGAGCATTCCAATGGTATTTGTTTTTTCTGTTATTATGATTAGAATGGTAGTGCACATAGTAATTGCTGCTACTAAAACCATAATTGCGATAATTACCCAAACATTGGTATCGAGAATTTTTAACCACTCAAATATTTGCCAATTAAATTCACCTGCTGTTTTTAATTGAAACTTTGCCGGATTAATGTTTTCTTGAATACGGGTAACCACAGAATCAGTATTGGCAGACTCCAGGAGGAAAATCTCCATTTGTGAAAAGCTCTCATTTGGATTGAGAACCCTTGCCATTGCCGATTTGCTGGTATACAAGGTATGATTGTCGTATTCACTTATTCCGGTATTAAAAACTCCAACTATTTTTGGGTTTAAGGCTGTGGCTCTTGTTCCAGAAGAATCATTCTTAAAGAACATCATGAGCAAGCGTGTATTCAGTTTTAATCCAATTTTGGCAGCAGTTACCGAACTAATAATTACTTCGTTGCTGTCTAATCTAAAATTAGGAACTCTACCCTGCACCATAAAATCCTTAATAAATCTAAAGGGATAATCTTCATCTACAGCTCTTGCTACTAAACCTTCAATTTCCTCTTCTCCTTTTATTATGCAAGGTTTATTTAATCCAAGGCTAGCGTTTTTAATGCCATTTAGTGACTTTATAAACTCAAGTTCTTTGGCTTCTACCGTAGAAAGGACCTCTTGTTCTCCATTTTGAACATTGGTAATGCTTTCAATTATTAAATCACCGCTTAAGCCAGTAATTTTGGACTTAATAGCGCTTTGAAATTCCGTAACTATTGCGATGCTAAGCAACATAATGGCTACAGAAAGTGACACTGTTATAATGGCCAGTTTAGTAACAGACTTAGAAAAGCTTTTTGCTTTATTTGCACTAAATTTGTTGGCGAGTATAATATACCACTGCATGAATCTACACCTCAAATATAAATCCCTACTTTTCATTTACAGCATTTTAGTTGTTCAAATTTCATGCGCTGGAACAATTGGCAAACAACCTGTAAATGATTTAGGAAAACCTATTGTTCAAAGCCTAGATAAGGCCAAAGAATATAGAGGTATTATTGTTGGAGCACAGCGAACAGCTGCTTATTTCTCCTTATTAGATTCTCAACGCATAGCTATAGTAGCCAACAAAACATCGCGCATTGGTAAAACCCATTTAGTAGATAGCCTGCTAGGTGCTGGAATGGATATTAAAAAGATTTTTGCGCTGGAACATGGTTTTAGAGGTGATGCCGCTAATGGAGAACATATTGTAGATGGAAAGGATCCAAAAACAGGATTGCCGATTGTATCGCTTTACGGTTCCAATAAAAAACCTACAGCTGCTCAATTGGCTGATGTTGATATCGTTGTATTTGATTTACAAGATGTAGGTGTACGATTCTATACCTACTTAAGCAGCATGCATTACATTATGCAAGCCTGTGCCGAGAATAAGAAAACCTTAATTGTATTGGATAGACCAAATCCAAATGGTCATTATACCGATGGTCCTATTTTAGATTTAAACTATAAAAGCATGGTTGGAATGCACCCTATTCCACTGGTTCATGGAATGACATTGGGTGAATTGGCTTTTATGATTAATGGTGAGGGATGGTTGAAAACACAAGACTCTTGTCCATTAGTAGTGGTAAAATGCACCAATTATGTGAAGTCTGCTTCCTTTGGTTTACCTGTTGCTCCATCTCCTAATCTTCCCAGTTTTGAAAGCATTATACTTTACCCTTCTTTAGGATTATTTGAAGGAACAGAAATGAGTATGGGAAGAGGAACTGAAAAACCTTTTGAATGTTTTGGTGCGCCTTGGTTAAAAATGGGAACCTATTACTTTACTCCACAAGACATTCCTGGCAAGGCAGTAAATCCGCCCTATGAAGGTATTAAATGCCGAGGGTATCTATTGCATGATTTCGCCAGATTCTATATGGTAATGCATAAAAAAGTGTATTTGGAATGGTTAATTATGCTGTACAAAGATTGCCCAGATAAGTCTAAATTCTTCAAGGCCAATTTCTTTGATAAACTTGCTGGTGGTTCTCAATTGCGTCTAGATATTACGGCTGGTTTGAGCAGTGCTGATATTAGAGCCAAATGGGATAAGGGTTTGACTAAGTTCAAGAAGGACCGTGAGCCTTATATGATTTATTCATTGTAATTTAAATAAGGCATTATAACACGAGTGATATCCATGATATCTTTACTATATATGTTCCTTACTTTTTTGCTTTGCTAAAAAAGTAAGGAAAACGCAAGCTCCTAAAACCTCTTGGTTTGAAAATGACATAAGCCCCTCTGCTCAAGTCTGAAAGGCGTCGGGTTCTCTTATTCGGAGTCATTCTGTCTGATGACTAGCGGATTAGAATCTCATTTACATTACCAAGCTCCGTTATCAATACCCGCCACTCACAGCCTTTAAAAACCCTAGGCTACTTATTCATTTTACTACACCAGATGTTTAATGTCGCCCTTCGCCTCTTAGTTAAAGAGAAGTATAAATGAAGAACTCTTGCTCTTCACTCTATCCTCATGCTCCCAACTCTCTACTCTTGCTCAAAGTTCGCATAAATCCTCTAAGGCATGAATGGTATCGCACATATCATTGGCTTGCATAATGTATTGAGCTGCCATAATTCGATCACTCCAATAGTTATTGCCATCATAATACCTTACTTCATCAAACCAATTTTCGGTATCTTCTTTTCTAAGTCCATAAAACTGACTTATTACCGCAACGGCCTTATCTTTTTCCCAAGACATAAAATTATTTACAGCACTGTCTACTAACTCTTTAAGTTGCTCTGTTTCAATTAACTTATTGTCGGATTTAGAAACAAATACAAAAGCTGGCCAAGGGGCTGTTATTTGACCATTATAATTAAAGATTCTCTCTTCCACCAAATTCAGGGTCATGTACTTTTCCCAAAGGAAGAAATCAGCTTTACCTGTTTCCAAAGCCTCTATGGCACCTTTAAGGTTTTGCGATACTACAAAATTTTCATCGCTTAGGTTAGATCCATATTTGCTTGCCAAGAACTGCGACATCAAATGACTGCCAGAAAACTTCCTACTCACCGCAAACTTTGCATTCTCATAGCCATTGGGAAGTGGTTCTACCCTATTGGCACTGGAAAAAACACCCCAGATTAGCGGTGAAATCACAAAGGGAATTCGAATCTTAAAATCGTGTCCTTTATCTATAGCTGCAATAGCGCCTTCGGTAAGCATGATGGCAATATCTACCTCATCCTTTTCCAGGCTTTCTATCATAGCACCAGTGCCTCCTTTAAAGTCAGTCCACTCTATATAGTGCCCTGCTTTTCTGAAGAGTTCTTGCGTAAACGCCGATTGCCAGAGGTAATTAAAGTGCTCTGGAACACCACCTAGTTTAATTCGCATTCCTATTGGTTAACAAGAACAACTCGTCTTACTTTTTCGCCAGACAGTTTAGTTAAAGTAACAATAATGCTACCTGCACTTATTTCTGGTAATAAAATCTTAGCTTCTCTTCCATCCATTTGCTGACTTAAAATATGTTTGCCATCAATTCCTGTAATGGAAACCTGTGTTAGGTTAAAGGCAGAACTTATGTTTATTTCTCGGTTTACTGGGTTTGGATAAACTGAAATACCAGAGGCATTAAGAATAGTTGTATTTAAAGCATTAAAACTAATTCCTGAAGAACTATCCCCTAAACAGGCTCCATTGTCTAAGTAAGCCACATAATATCCATTAGCGGTAAGTTTTAGAATATCACCTGTTCCTACTTCCACATTGTTTCTATGCCATTTAATGGTTCCTGTTCCAGTATAGGTTGCATATAAGGTATCCCATGACAAACGAATGCTTGGTTTAGCTGGCTTTGGATTTACTTTCATTGATGTAGAATCCTGAACTGAATTACTTGGCGTAATGCAAACTCCAGATTCGGTGAGTACCGCTTTAACGGAATGTCCATCTACTGGTATAGCCACTGATTTAGTTAAACCTGTTCCAATGCTAATGTTATTTACAAACCATTCTATATTACTATTAGAAGTTCTATTGGTAGCTGTTGCTTCTAAGTCTAGGGCATCACCAACACAAACCGATAAAGGTTTATCCTTAATGCTTATGGCAATGGCTGTGTTGTTTCTAACTTTGGGATTTACCGTATTTGAAAGAAAACTATCCTTAAGTGCACATACATGATCGGTAATAGCAATTAACTGGTAACTGACACCTGGCTTAACACCTATCATTACACTGGCTCCGGTAAAACTAGTTAAGGTTGTTCCATCAGACCAGTAGGTTTTAGTAATATCAGTAGAGTCTACATCCTGGTAGCTTCTAAAAACGGTAATATTATCCCCATCACATAGCATTCCAAATGTTGAATTTGCGCTAATTTTAGGAGTGAAGGTATCTGTTGTCATGATGTAAGCAGCCTTTTCTTTGGTTTTGGTACCCGTAGAATTGGTGGCTTTTAAAATCACTTTATACGAACCTCCTTTTAGAAGAACTTTAGGATTCTGACTCGTTGAATCTGTTCCAGCTACATAGCTTACATTTCCATAAGGTACAAAAGACCATGCCCAAGAAGTGGGGTCATACAAAGAAACATCCGTCATGCTTATGGTATCATCCGAACAAACGGTTACTAGATCTGCAGAGAAATCAGTTGCTGGTGTTTTGGCTTCAAATGCGCTAGAGGTAAATAAACCTCTACCATGTGTAACCGCTAATATCTCATTATCGGTATCTCTTACTTTAAGGGTAGCAATTTTCACATTTCCCATTCCTTCAGTGTATTCTGTCCATACAGGAGAAGTAGCGAAAATATTAGTGGTAGCAAAGATTCCCGTTTCTGTTCCAATCACAGCTTCACTTGGATTGTTTGGGTTTAATACAATAGACCAAACCGGCATATTTGGTAAGTTTCCATCTTTGGCGGTCCACGAAGTACCTTTATTAGAACTGTAGTAAATATTGTTAACTCCATAGTTAGATAAGGTTACAAAAACCGTATCGCCACTATTCCAATTAAGTATATCACTTATAGAACCTGAATTTATAGAGCTTGTTTTATCGGTAAAACTTGGTGTAGTTGCCCAAAAATCATCCGTTACGAATAACTTTCCTTTGTTATTCCCAACCCAAACTCTAGATTTTCCATTGCTGAGTTTAAATGCTTTAATAGCCATAGCCACATCAGCTGATGTATAGGATTTAGTTTCTAAGCTTCCTGGGCTTGTGCTCAATTTAATTCTGTACAGATTACCTCCATCTTTATTGGTAATTAAGCCCGATTCATTGTTATCCCATTCGGCACAATTAATAAAAGCACCATTGCTACTGCTTCCATCGGCAATTAGGGTTGCTTTAGACGACCAATTGTTTAAGGTGTACTCGTATTGGTTATATACGTAAGATGCCACTTGCTTACTGGTACTCGTTTTATCAATAAAGCAATAAGCTCCATCACCCGATTTAACACGAGTGGTTGAATTAATACCAGCAGCAGTAAACTTCTGCGTTCCATTATCCTGAGCTCCGGCCAATAAATTGTTGCTTCCAGAACCATTGGCAATATCTCCCCAGTAAAACTGCGTTACATTATAGCCTTTGTTTCGTTCGGCAATAGCAGAAGATGTATTTCCAGCAGTAGAAATAGCAGAAGAATAGAATACTCCCCCATCGTTTCCAAATAATACCGTACTGGAAGATCCTTTTTTAAATACAATAGCATGTTGATCCGCATGAACCAATGGGCAAGAAAGCGTATTTAGATTTTCGTTATTCGACCATTTGCTTATTTGAGTCCAGGTACTAGCGCCATTGGTAGATCTAAATAAATCTACGCCTCCAGCAATTACCACGTCTTTATCATTAGGGTCCACAGCAATCACTAAATCGTACCAAGCTTGACCTCTTGTAAAATCAGTATCAGGTATTCCATTATCGGCATCTTCAGGTTCTGTTCTGGAGGTCCAGCTGCTTCCTCTATTGGTGCTGCGCATAATATCTTCCAATTTTCCAGATTTTTCTATTAAAGCATATATATAATTGCTATCGCTTTGAGCTACGCCAATGCTTACACGCCCTACTTTATCGGTAGCCGTATAAGAGGTAGTCCAAGTAGATCCATTATCGGAATAAAGCACGCGGCTTCCTCCTCTATCTGTGCCGCTGTAAGGAAACCTTCGGGTTCCAATCCATATTCTATTATCCAGTCCAATTTCCATATCAGAAACCGACATAGTAGTAGAACCTAATTTAGGACCAACGGTTGACCAACTGGTTCCGCCATTGGTACTGCGCTTTAACCCATAAGTTGAAAGTCCATGAAAATCTCCACGGTAACTATTGGCATCCACTGCTACATATACTTCCGACGTTCCGTTTTTATCTCTAATTACAATATCATTGATGTAATACCAGGTTTTGGTATTGGTAATTTGCGCAAAGGTTTGTCCACTATCCGTAGACTTCCATAAACCTGTTCCTCTACTGGTACTGGCTGTAGTTCCAAAGCCTTCGCCTGTTCCTACATATATAGTACCTAGCGCATTTGGATCAAAAGCAATAGCCGTTACATTTAAATTAGACCAAAGGCTACTTACTTGAACCCAAGTAGTAGTAGAACTGGTAACATTGGTATTGTACCATAATCCACCGGTTACTCCGCCAGCCCATGCCTTGTTGGTATAGATAGGATCCCAAGCCAAAGCTCTGGTTCTACCGCCTACATTATTTGGACCACGTTCTACCCAAGGATTAGCTTGCGTACCCGGCAATACGGTAGCATTATTTCCCGCATTGGGAATGTTCAATAAATAATCAATCATGGTTTCTGGCGTTGGTCTGCCTAGTGCAGGATCCATGGTTGCCATGTATTGCTGAATCCACCATTCTTCTGGTGCAAATTGCTTGTATTGACCTTTGCTTTTGCGTTTTTCTTTCTTTAAATCCTTGCGAAGTTTCTTTTCCGTTTTCTTGTAAAGCTTATTGTAGGCTTTGTCTGAAATGGTTTGGGCAAAAGATGCTGCACCAAAAGTCACCAAAAAGGCTATTAGTATTATTTTCTTCATCTTCTCTTTTTTTCTTTCTTTAATCCTTAAATCTAAATTGTATTATTATTCTACTCTACCCAACTCTTCCAATACATCTTATCCTCCGTATCTAAAGCCGCCTGCGTTACTTGTAGCGGATGGAATGGATCTATCATTACGGCGAGTTCACCGGTTTCTTTCTTACCAATACTCTTTTCCATGGTACCAGGATGTGGCCCATGCGGAATTCCTTTTGGATGCAAGGTGATCATGCCTTGTTCTACATGCTTGCGACTCATAAAGTCGCCGTCTACATAGTACAGAATTTCATCGCTATCTACATTGCTATGGTTGTAGGGTGCAGGAATAGACTGCGGATGGTAATCGTATAAACGTGGGCAGAAACTGCAGATAACAAAACCCTTGGCTTCAAAGGTTTGATGCACTGGAGGCGGCTGATGCACCCGACCGGTAATCGGTTCAAAATTATGGATAGAAAATCCATAGGGATAAACGTAACCGTCCCAACCAATGGCATCAAATGGATGCGTAGCGTAGGTATAGGGCCATAATTGATCTTGTTTCTTAATCATCACTTTAAACTCCCCTTCTACATCATTGGTTTTAAGATTGGTAGGCAGTTTCATATCGCGTTCGCAATACGGCGACTGTTCCATAAGCTGACCGCTTTGATTTTGATAGCGTTTTGGCGGATAGATAGGCGAAGGACTTTCGGTAAATAAGATTCTATTCTCCTCCGTATCAAAGTGCAATTGATAAATGGTTCCTCTAGGGATTACCAGGTAATCGCCATATTCAAAAGCAATCTCTCCATAAATGGTAAGCAGCTTGCCGCTTCCTTTATGAATGAATAAGACTTCATCCCCATCCGTGTTTTTAAAGAAGTAATCCGTCATGCTTTTTTTAGGAGCAGCCACACCTATGTGCAGGTCCTTATTAAAGAGCATTACCTCTCTGCTTTCAATGTAATCGTCTTTGGCATCTACATTAAAGGTTAAGAAGCTGCGGCTTTGCATATTCTTTTCCATAGCCGCTACTGGGCCATAAGGAATGGGATCCTCAATTTTGGTAACCATTGTGGGAGGGTTTGCATGATACACCAAAGAGTGAATGCTACTGAATCCTTCAGTACTCACTAACTCTTCGTGGTACAGCTCTCCATTGGGTTTTCTAAACTGTGTATGGCGTTTCTTGGGGAAGTCCCCTTGTTTATGGTAAAAAGGCATAAAATCTACTGCTAGCAAATTTAGGGAATGCCCTTTTGATTACAAACCCCTAATTGTCAAAAGAAATCCATGACTTATGAAGAAGTTTTGTTTGGTAGTTTAGATTTGGGGATTTTAGGATATAATTGAAATTCTCAACGCAATCTAACGTTTGATTCTATACAAGGATTTTAATAAGTTCTATTCAATTGGAATTGTTGTTGTTGTAAGCTCCCCCAAAACTAGTACTGTTTAAAAGTAGAAAAAAGCATTAACTTTAAACAGTAAAATTATGAGAAAGAGTAAATTTAGTCCAACCCAAATCGCAAAGATTTTAAAAGAATTTGA
>Ga0222675_1000968_pt1 | contig 10127 bp, 5 predicted proteins | sample AntAcemetagen868_FD_179818 | JGI IMG/M metagenome (GOLD analysis project Ga0222675, IMG submission 179818) | Saline water microbial communities from Ace Lake, Antarctica - #868 | ecosystem: Environmental > Aquatic > Non-marine Saline and Alkaline > Saline | place: Antarctica: Ace Lake | collected...
CTGCCTTTTGGCTGGTCTACATCGGCGGTGAGGCCTATGCTAATGCCTTCTTCCCGCAATTCATTTTCTTCTTCGATCTTTTCACCAAGGAAAGAAAACTTTTCGGTAAGGTTTTTACTGTAATACTGATCACCCAAGCTCCAATGAACGGTCTTGCTGTCCGCAGCCCAGTGTAGGTAGAGCCCGGCGTCCTTATCAAGCGTTGCAACAGGAACTGATTTACTCTTGTCGTCAAGATCATTCGTTTGCCCATTGAGGACGAGGGGAGCCACGTAAGCTTTGTGAAGGTGAATAAAAGCTACCCATTTATTGTCCGGACTAGGGACCAATCGGTTGCCATATTTCGATTCAATATGCGTCCTTTCGTCTTTCCCATTGAGGTCCATGGATTTCAGATGTTTTGTTAGGTTGCCAAAGAACTTGCCACCAGTCTGGAAGAAGATCCTGTCACCACGCGCTGTAAATAATGGGTAATCTCCAGCAGCTGTTAAAAATTTACTTCCACCTGTTTCAATGTTAAGTAAATATATTCCAGGGTTTTTGGTGAATGTTTTTCCTTGATCCAGGTTGCCACCTTCTTTTCTGTAAACCAGACTTTTTCCATCCTGGGAATAAGAGGGGCGTCTATAAATGCCTTTCTCGGAGGTTATAGTGGTGGTTTTTTTGCTTTTCAGGTCAATTTCCGCAATTGTACCTTTGTTTAAGTCATTCCAGGTTACAAATACGATTCTTTTCCCATCTGGTGAAAACGATGGTTCCGCTTCAAAATCCACAGCTGATGTTAGTCTTTTAGGTTTGCCATTGGGTAATTCTTTTGTCCATACATAACCTAAAGCCCTAAATACAATGGATTTTCCATCAGGGGAAGTGCTTACATCCCTGATCATTTTGGCAGTAAATTCTTCCCGCTCAATTTGATGTTCAAAGTGTACCCGTTTTGCCAATGGCATGTTTGCATCTACAGAAAACGGGATGATGCTTTGGCTAAGGTTGGAGGTGTTTATTTTTTGCAATTTTCCTTTCGCCCATATTATCAATTCATCGCCTTTAGGCATCCAGGAGAAACCCGGATAAACACCAAAAATAGCCCATGCTGTTTGCTGATCTTTGTTTAGCTGGTCATAGACCGGCCATTCTTCACCAGTTTCCAGATTGTGGATATACAATACCGTTTTAGTTCTTACCCTTTTCACAAAAGCAAGTTTACTCCCATCGGGAGATATTTGTGGCCTTGCTGCTCCGCCTGGACCACCAATTATTGTTTTTATTTCTCCGTTTTGAAAATCGTATCTCTTGATGACATAAATTTGACCATTGGGGTCTCGGTTGTATTGAAACCCCCCTCCTGGAGACATGTCCTCACTATAATAGAGGTACCTGCCGTCGGGTGAGACCGATGGCTCATTGACATCTTGTTGGTCATTCTTTCTTTTGGTCAGTTGTAAGCCATCCCCTCCCGTGATGTGGTATTGCCACATTTCTCCGGCTCCAAGGGACCTTCCGGAGGTGAAGTGCTTCCTAGCCACAAAATAATCACCATCGGGCATCCATTCTGCATTATTGAGCAGGCGGAAGGACTCCTTGGTGATTTGTTTTGCGGCTGTACCATCGGCCTTCATTACCCATATATTGTCTCCTCCGCCTGCATCTGAGGTGAAGGAAATCCATTCTCCTTCTGGACTGAACCTCGGTTGTACTTCAAAGGGCATTCCGGTTCTTAAAGGCTTTGCCCTGCCTCCATCTACAGGAATAGAATAGATGTCCCCGAGCATATCAAAAACAATGGTACGGCCATCCGGACTGACATCTAAATTCATCCAGGTACCTTCATCTGTTGTGAAATTTACCCAGTCAAATTCCCAATCGCCATTTGGCTCGGAAACATTCCAATCCGTTTCCTCCTGCGCCATTAAAGGGGATAGCAGAAATAATACTGCCAACCAAACTATTAAAAACTTATGCATAATGATTGATTTTTTACTTATATACACAAAGATATAGGCAATAAAATGAATAACTTATAGAAGCGCCAACAATTTGTCCTGGGACTTGTTTGATTAAGATGTATCTAAGAAAAAAAAAGGTTGTGGCTATTGCGGGAGCTACAGGTTATATAGGTAAATGGTTTATGGACAGGTTTAAGGACCAGTACCATATTGTAGGACTCAGTAGAAGGGAGGTGGTTCACAATCCTGAACCGGAAATAGAATGGAGGCAGGCGGAGTTGTATTCCATTTCTTCTACTACCGAGGCACTTAAAGGAGTGGACTATGCCATCTATTTGGTGCATTCTATGAATGCATCCACCAGACTTAATCAGGGAAGTTTTGAAGATACTGACCTGCTTCTGGCAGATAATTTCTCCAGAGCCGCTACAGCCAATGGTGTGAAACAGATCATTTATTTGGGAGGTATTTTGCCTAAAGGAGAGCCCGAGGAGGAGTGGTCGCAACATTTGAAAAGCCGGCGGGAGGTAGAGCAAACCTTATCTACCGGAACTGCTGCACTGACTGCCTTAAGAGCAAGTATTATTGTAGGTCCGGGAGGATCTTCCTTTGATATGATTAAGAACCTCGTAAAAAAATTGCCCGTTTTGATCTGCCCACAATGGACAGAATCAGAGACCCAACCTATCTCATTAAAGGACACACTCACCATCATAGATTCTTGCTTAGGAAATGAAGAAGTATTTGGTAAAGCAATAGAAATAGGAAGTCCTGAAGTTATGAGTTACAAGGAAATGCTGATAAAGACTTCGTCGGTGATGGGTAAGAAAAGGTGGGTGTTTTCTGTTCCTTTTCTCTCTCCGGGACTGTCAAAATTATGGGTAGGGTATTTTGGTGAAAGTCCATCTCAACTTGTCTCTCCCTTGGTCGAAAGTCTGAAGCATACCATGACTGTATCCAAAGAACTGGCTTTTGATGCGGCTACCATTGATTACCAAAGTTACGAAGAGGCGGTTAAAATTGCTCTTGAAACTGTCGAAGAACCTTTGTCACCAACTTTCAAGCCGCTTAATAGGCAAAAAAATACCGTCAGAAGCATACAACGGTTACCAAATACCCTTGGTAAAAGTGCCTATTGGGCAGCCAATCGGTACAAGGTTTGGTTACCTATTTTTTTTAAATCTATAATTATAGCAAAAGAAGACAAAGACAAGGTCATTAGTCTATTCGTGTTTTTTATAAAATCCCCAATGCTTCAATTGTCTTGGGTGAAGGACAGGAGTGATAAAAAAAGACAACTTTTTTACATTACAGGAGGCTGGCTGGTGAGTCGGACAAACTATGGTTGGTTGGAGTTCAGGGAGGTTTTAGGGGGCAAATATATAATTTCTGCCATTCACGAATTTGTGCCTAAAATTCCCTGGTTCTTTTATGTAAACACCCAGGCAAGGTTACACCTTTGGGTAATGAACAGGTATGCAAAATACCTAAACGCTATCAGTAAGAAAAAAGCACATTTGAATTGAATCCGAATATTAGGAGAAACCTGGATTTGAAGACCTGGGAATTGTATTGGTAAGTAACTAACATCGCTAGGTACTTTGTCAGGAGAGTTGTTAAATAAAAGGCAACAATACCACCAAAATAATTCTGTTTTCATTTTTTTGCCACGGGATAGCACCGGTGGATATGCTATTTTTACTCCTGAGGAGCTCTAATTAGGGAACGATTATTTAAGTTATCAATAAAAATTAAACCTTTGTCTATATAGGATAAGTACCGTAAATGAATGGATAACACGTTTATCGGTAATCGAAGGTTTCTTTGACAGTAGGTATTATATATCAGGCCATTAACGGCCTTCAAAGATTATGGTTTTTGAGCAGGATGAAAGGCGTAAAAGAAAATAATTAGCTCTTTCAAGGAGAGCTACAAATTTTGAATGAGTTAGATTGTCTATGCCTATTTCGGGTTTAAGGTAAATAGCTTCCCCTTGATAAAGGATTAAATATTGGGCAAAAAAAATCCCCGAAGTTTTTTCGGGGATTTTAAGTTGAATTTATTTGTAGAAAATTATAAATGGTTAAGCTTTTAGCTTAGGCTCCCATCCTTTTTCATACTCTCTTTTCCAAAGGGCTTTTCCTTTCTTACTGTTGGTAATATGGCCATTTGAAGGATCACAAGTTAACACCTCTCCAGTTCTTGAAGCGATGTTTGCCAAGTGGCAAAGCAACACACTTTTGGCGCCCTCTTCGATAGGACTTTTTTGTTCCGCTTTCCCTCGGATAGCGTCAAAGAAGTTAACAACATGAAGGGTAGACATATCGCCTCCGCCGCCTAATGCAGTCCCAGCTTCATTGCTTTCTGATTCACTGGTTTTAATTACTTTACCACTTCTATCAAAAAGTTTGTAACCACCCCTGTCAATGTATACAGAACCATCTGTTCCATAAACAATGGTTCCTCTTCCTGGCCCATAGGTATTGTGTCCATTTCGGCTTTTACAATCCCACTGAATGGTTCTGTTGCCTGAGAATTTAAAAACAGCATCCATTGTATCGTACATGGTCCATCCATCATTCGGCCAATGGTATTTTCCTGAATCTACCATTACCTTTTCTGGAAAATCTACTTGCAACGCCCATCTGGCAACATCTATTTCATGGGTACCATTGTTTCCAGCCTCAGCTGTCCCATGGTCCCAGCCATACCAATGCCAGTTATAGTTCCAGGTTTCTTCTGTATATTCTCTTCTAGGTGCAGGTCCCTGAAACAAATCCCAATCCAATCCATTCGGCGGTGAAGCCTTCTTTTGGTTAGGAACTTCCCCTCTGGCTGAATTGTAAAAGGCTGTTGCTTTGTAAACATTTCCTATCACACCTTCATGGATATCCTTAATGATTTCGATACTTTCAGGAGCGGAGCGTTGCTGGTTGCCCATCTGCACCACTTTGTTATAATGCTTTTGGTAAGCAACTAAAAGTTCTCCTTCATAAGGGTTGTGACTACAAGGTTTTTCTACATAGACATCTTTACCTGCCTCAAGTGCAAGCCAGGTACCTGGTGCGTGCCAGTGATCTGGAGTTGCATTGATCAAGGCATCAACCTCTTTGTCTTCCAAAACTTTGAGTATATTATTTTCAAGTTTTGGTTTATAATCAATGTGTTTCTCGAAATTTTTTGCAGCTCTTTCTCTTTGCGAAGGCATGACATCACAAAGGTACATAAGGTTTATATTGCTGGATTTTAATCCAATAGGTTCATAATATGCGCCCAACCGTCTTCCTAATCCGGCGATTGCTAAGTTGATTCGATCATTTGCTCCGATGATATTTCCATAGCTTTTGGCAGAAAACCCTATAGCTCCTAAAGAAGAAATACCCATGGTTGCCAAAGCGGATTTTTTAATAAAATCCCTCCTGCTATCATTAGATTTATTCATAATTATTCTTAGGTTAATTGAACGTATTGTTAATAACTTTTAATCTGTTTTCAAGATGCTTCTGGCAATGCCAATTTCCAAACCTCGCAGTTCAGCAAGACCTTTTAACCTTCCAATTGCTGAGTAACCAGGGTTGGTGGTTTTTCTCAGATCGTCCAACATTTGATGTCCATGATCGGGACGCATTGGAAGTGATTTACCAATTTTCTGTTGTAATTTCACTATGGCTTCAACCACATCGGCCATTGGAACATCTCCTTCCATGTGATTGGCTTCGTAGAAATTTCCATCTTCATCCCTCTGAGTGCTTCTTAGGTGAATAAAATGAATGTGCTTTCCATATTTTTCTACCATTGCTGGCAAGTCATTGTCAGCCCTTATACCTAAGGATCCTGTGCAAAATGTAAAACCGTTATAGGGACTATTGTTGTTTTCTAGAATTCGGTCATAGTCATTGGCTGTACTTACCACTCTTGGCAAACCGAAAATAGGAAATGGAGGATCATCAGGGTGAATACAAACAGACAACTTGTTTTCTTCAGCAACAGGAACAATTGCATCGAGAAATAAATTGAGATTTTCGCCCAGTTTTTTTGCGTCGATTCCTTTGAAAGTATCCAATGCTTTTTGAAAATCCTCTACAGAGTATCCCTCTTCTGCACCCGGTAATCCAGCAATGACATTATTGACCAACTGGTTCTTTTCCTCCTCAGACATTGCATCAAAATGAGCCTTGGCCTTTTGTTTCATGCTTTCACTGTAATCTGCAGCAGCACTTGGCCGTTGAAGAATGAATAAGTCAAAGGCAGCAATAGCTTTCATTTCAAAACGAAGTGCTTTTGCTCCATTAGCCATGGGATAAGCAAGGTTGGTCCTTGTCCAATCCAATATGGGCATGAAATTATAACAAACGGTTAAGATACCTTCAGCAGCCAGGTTTCTGATGCTGTCCTGATAATTTTTTATACACTCCTCAAAATTCCCTGATCGGGTTTTGATGTTTTCATGCACAGGTACACTTTCAACGACTAACCAGGTCAATCCTGCTGCTTCAATGATTGCTTTTCTCTCCTTTATTGCTTCCCGTGTCCAAACTTGGCCATTGGGAATTTGATGCAATGCAGTAACTATGCCTGTAGCTCCTGATTGGAGGATATCTGACAACTGTACTGGATCATTAGGACCATACCAACGCATGGTTTGTTCCATATATATGGGTTGATTGTTACTGCTCATACTCCTGAAAACGCGCTAAATCCTCCATCTATTTCGATAATCGTTCCGGTTACAAACTTTGATGCTTCACTACTCAGCCACTGTACTGCACCAAAAAGCTCCTCAGGACTTCCAAATCTTGCCATTGGTGTATGGTCAATGATCTGATTGCCACGTTGTGTGAGGCTACCGTCCTTATTGGTTAGCAAAGCTTCATTTTGAGCTGTTAAAAAGAAGCCGGGTGCTACAGCATTGACGCGTAATCCTGCGCCATATTTTTTAGCAAATTCTACAGCCATCCATTTCGTCATATTATCAATGGCCGCTTTGGAGGAAGCGTACCCCATAACACGGGTCATGGGTCTACTCGCCGCCATAGAAGAGATATTAATGATTGAAGCTTTATTGGATTTGATCAATAAAGGTAAAAAGGTCTTTATTGGTAAGAAGGTTCCCATATAATTGAGATCCATAATTGTTTTTATAGCATCTGAAGACAAGTCAGTAACCATTTGATCCGGCATGACCGTTGCCCCGGGCATATTTCCTCCTGCGGCATTAATTAAAACATCCACCTGCTCAAATTCTTTATCTAGGTTTTCTTTGACTAGGGAAAGGTCTTTTTCGTTGGTTACATCTGCAACAGCAGGATAGGCATAACCGCCGTCATCCTTAATTTCACTCACTAGTCCAGTTACTTTTTCCTCATTTCTACCGAGGATAATCATCTGTGCACCTTCTTTTGCCAGGTACTTGGCCATTGCTTTGCCTAAAACACCCGTTCCACCACTAATAATGATGACTTTATTCTTTACTGAAAATAATTGAGACATTTTATAATTATAGTTATTAGTATATATTTTAAAGAGAAACTCCTCGTTTCCAAGGTATGAAATCGTCCTGATTCAACAAAACGGCCTTTGCTTTAACCTTACCGCTAGCCACCTGGATGATGTACTCCAGAAGTTCATCCCCCATTTCAGGAATGGTTTTTTCCCCAGAAATAATTCCCCCTGTATTCACATCTATTATATCCGGCATCCGCTTGGACATTTTATTATTAGAAGACACTTTAATAACCGGTGTTACGGGATTTCCAGTAGGTGTTCCTAAGCCGGTCGTAAACAAGATAATATTTGCACCTGAGCCTGCCATTGCGGTTGTACTTTCTACATCGTTTCCAGGCGAACACAATAAATTTAGTCCTGGTTTTGTAGCGATTTCGGTATAATCAAGCACATCTTCAATGGGCGAGGTTCCACCTTTTTTGGCTGCTCCGGCTGATTTCATGGCATCAGTGATCAACCCATCTTTGATATTTCCTGGGCTGGGGTTCATGTCAAAACCTGAACCAACGGCCTCGGCTGAAGCGGAATATGCCCGCATTAATTGGATGAATTTTTCTGCATTTTCATCAGTAGTACACCTGTTAATCAATTCTTGCTCTACACCGCATAACTCGGGAAATTCCGAGAGGATAGTTTTTCCTCCCAATGCTGCAAGGATATCAGATACCTGACCTAAGGATGGATTGGCAGAAATCCCTGAAAAACCATCAGATCCGCCACATTCCAGACCTATGGTCAATTGCCTCAATGGTGCTGGTTTCCTTACCATTTGATCGGCCTCTGTCATTGCCAAGAAGGTAGATTGGATGGCTTTGGTGAGTAGTTGGGGTTCGGTGCCTTCTTCCTGCTGTTCTAAAATGATTACAGGTTTTTTGAAATCCGGATTTATATTGGCTATTTTTTCTTTTAAAATCGCTGGTTGCGCATTTTGACAACCCAGACTTAAAATTGTTGCACCCGCCACATTTGGGTTGTTGATGTATCCGGCGATCAAGGCACAAAGCGCCTCAGAATCCTGCCTAGTACCACCACAACCGCCATTATGGGTTAGGAATTTGATGCCATCTAAATTTTTAAATATCTTTTCTTCGCCTGCCAGTTCTAAAGTTTCCACACCGACTTGCTGAAGCCCTTCCATATCACCATCAAGATAAAGTTGTTTCATTTGTTTCACAAACGATTTATAGGGATTGGGTTTAGCAAAACCCAGCTCCTCAACAAAAGCCTGCTTCATGATTTCTATGTTCCGGTTTTCGCAAAAAACCAAAGGCACTACCAGCCAATAATTGGCAGTTCCTACCTGTCCATCAGGTCGGTGATAGCCATCAAATGTCCTGTTTTTCCATTTGCTTACATCAGGGGCATTCCACTTAAATGACTTCCTTTGGCCAGTGTATGTTGCTGTTTGGTGGGCAAGGTTGCTCGTCGTGATTACATCACCTGATGCTATGGGGAACAAGGCTTTACCGACAATTATGCCATACATATAAACTTTATCATCCTGACCTAAGTCAGAAATGGTGAATTTATGCTTGGCAGAAACACTACTTTTTAATGTGATTTCATTATTTCCAAATTGGATGATTTCGCCCTTATTAAGGTCCGTTAACGCAACCAGAACGTTGTCGTCAGGATGAATTTGTAAAACTTTATGCACCATTTCATTTATTTGATTATCTTGAGCAATCGATTGCACAATTTATAAATAAATTAAAAGAAAAGAGGCTAAGGGCTTCTTTTTTTTTAAATCCCCATTAATTTTGATGGTTTATTGTCAGTATTCCAAAATCGTTTCTAAGGTGTCATGAAGAGAATTCACATTGAAATACCAAAATTACTGGGAAATAGTAATTGAGGACAGGAATAAATTGCGAGCGAAACCTTCTGAAAATACTTAGCTAAACCATTATTAGTCAGTCTATATTTGAGAGTGCTATTTTACAAATACGATTCAATGCTGAATAATAGGTTAGAGATATTGTGCGTGAATTATTGAAATAAAGCTTAATTCATATAATTTTAAGAAGTGAACGAATAATAGAAACCCAAATTATATTGCAATTCATATGTTGAAATTTAAAAAGACAAATTTTCCAATCTACCTAACTATGCTGTTTTTGGCAGCTATTTTGGTGAGCTGCTCGAAACCGGGAGGGGTAAGGATATTAAAACTTGGTCATGGATTGGATACCAGTCATCCTGTGCATGCAGCTATGTTGTATTTAGCAGAAAAAGCAAAGGAGAAATCTGACGGAAAAATGATTGTACAAGTGTATCCCAACCAGCAATTAGGAACTGAGCGGGAACTGGTAGAATTGCTACAAATAGGTAGCTTGGCCATGACCAAAGTTTCCACTGCAGCGATGGAAGGATTCGCCCCGGAAATAAAAATATTGGGTCAGCCCTATTTGTTTCGAGATGATGAACAACAGGAAAGAGTGCTAGAAGGCCCCATAGGTAAAAAACTTTTAGCCGCAGGTGAGAAATACTGGCTAAAGGGCCTATGCTTTTATGATGGCGGAAAACGAAGTTTTTATACCAAAGAAAAGCCGGTATTGATCCCTGAGGATCTTGAAGGATTAAAAATAAGAGTGATGGAAAGTCCCACGGCAGTGAATATGGTCCAGAGTTTTGGTGGTTCACCCACACCTGTATCTTTTGGAGAACTTTACACGG
>Ga0222675_1000988_pt1 | contig 10049 bp, 7 predicted proteins | sample AntAcemetagen868_FD_179818 | JGI IMG/M metagenome (GOLD analysis project Ga0222675, IMG submission 179818) | Saline water microbial communities from Ace Lake, Antarctica - #868 | ecosystem: Environmental > Aquatic > Non-marine Saline and Alkaline > Saline | place: Antarctica: Ace Lake | collected...
TCTTCCCTTTATCGATTCGAATTTCTCATGAATGGAATCAGCCAAAAATTTTCCACCTTTATATTCGTCTATTTTACCAGCATAAAGAACAACATAATCATTTTCATCTATGCCATGCTCCTCCCTAAATTGTTTTTTGGCTATTGCGTTTGGTGAATACCAAGAAACATCAGTACCGAATGAAAGTAATATTGTTTTACTCAGTGGAAGTCCCAAACACTTTTCTACATAATCAGAGTCAACGACCCTTACTAGAGGAATTTTCTTTTTGATTATTATCGGTGTAATAAATCTTTTTAAAAAAAATCTAAATAATCCTTTAAACCGGTTCTCCGATGCCATCTCTAGCATATGACAATCAAGAATCATTGGATATTTTTGCCATAGACTCCTTATGATATATTGAATACCAATCATTGTATCCTCACCATGCACAAATAGCACTGAGGGTTTTAAATTATCTATAATCTTAAATATTTTATGATCATAAATAGACCTGCCACTTACATAGGCTATTAATGGAATTCTCATTATTTTAACTCCAGTCTTTTCTTCGAAAATCTTATCTTTTTCCTCTAGTCGATCCCTACCGAAGAACACGGTAAGATATTCTGGTAATTTTTCAAACTCTGAAGTGACCACAACTACTTCATGCCCTTGATCTACTTGAATTTTCGAAAGTAAATTAACTTGATACCCAGCATCAGGATGAAAAAAATCTTCAACATGAACTATTCGCATAAGATTAAACTTCTAATTTTATTTTAAATAAATAAGTCCAAAAGGCTCTTAGAAAATCCTTTAGACGGCTTGATAAAGTCCACAAGATAAAAAGTATAATTAATCCGCCTCCTGATAGTAGAGATACAGATAGTGGCAAATTTGTCAATGCAAGCCAAAATCCTGATAACCAGATTGTTATATATTTAAAGTGAATAACACTGGACGACCTATTAATAATAAAAAACATCAAACATACCATCACTGTAATTACGGGAATTCCAATTAAGCCCATTGCAGCAATAGCATCGCTTGCCCAAAAACTAGCACTAAAATTAGCATCAGGCGACCCGCTATATTCTATACCTATCATTTGCCCTAGACTAAACTCGCCATAAGGATACCCCCCAAATAGTTTATTAACTGGCCCTATATGGGAATAATACGTAAAATCATTTAGCGTAAAATATTCATAATAAGTGGAAATCGTCCAGCCACCAACAGCTAGTACTCTAATTAAAAGAATGGACTTAAAAAACACCCATACTCCATCGTCTGGTATCACCATTAAGACAAAAGTTATAAACAGAGTCAAAAAAACCATTATCTTATTTAGATATTGTTTTCCATCCTTTATTAGAATGTAAATACCATAGACAATAAGCCCTAAAAGGATTGACATTTTTGCGCCACTGGTCATGTATATCATTAAACTCCCTAAGGCCGCAAATGAAAACTCCTTAAAATTTCGTGTTATGAAAGCCTTAGTAAAAAAGAAAGGAATGAAACAGTAAGTCAACCACATTACCATGTAAGTATCAAAAAATCCTTCTTCTGATTGGGACATTTCAGACCTTAAATCATAAACATCAGCAAATGAAACGAGTCTCATGCTCTGATAATTTTTAAAGACCAATATTAGAATTGAAAAAATTGTAATATACCTAACAAGTTTTACGACAGAATCAGGAGGAACTAAACTTACGTTTTTCAAAGATTCTTTGTTATCAACATATCCCCATTTTGACGCAATGAACAAAAAATACATACTTATCATCAGCATAAATTGAAGAAGAATCAACTCTTCAATTTGTCTCTGCCACATAAACAACAGAGTAAGTTGAGCTGGAACATATAGAATTACATAAACAATAACCGCACCCAACCTTGATGGTGCATTGGTTGCCTTACAAACAATTACAGGCAATACTGCAAAGACCAAAGATAGGGCAAACTGCCCATTGGTAAAGTCCTCATAAAAATAACTCGCGTACTCGAAAGTCGGATGTATGTAATTAGCATATGCGTATGCATATGCTAATGCATAAACTATAACGCAAATCACGCTTCTAAGCATTCCTCAAGATGATTATGGACAAAGTCATATCTCCTACGAACTCTAAAAGCAAAGCTAACAATAAAAATAGAGGCCAGTAATGTAAAAATTGAGAATAGCCACATTGACAGAATAATATCATCCATTAGCCCTCCTATCAAAAGGCCAATGAGCGGAATCAGGCTTACAAAAATTTGACCAATGAAACCAGTTTTTTCATTATCCGTAGCGATAAAAACATAGAAAAAAGTTTGCGCAATAAAACTGGCGAATACTCCTAGGCATAGAGTTTGGACCAACACTCCTGAATATTCATACCCATTTCCGAGCAACCATTCTATTACGAAAGGTGCAAGAAGATAAATTAAAATAAACACTGGTACTGCGAAGAATATCAGCCTTACCAGCGTTTTAACAAAAACCGACTTTGTGTTCAGACCTTTGTTTTGAATCCTCACAAATTCTGCCCTAAAAGCCTCTGTTATTGCAGCACCTATAAAAGCGCTTGGAGCGAGTAGCATCCTGTAGGCAACTCCATAGTGACCTACATCTTCAATAGAAAAATAACTTTTAAGTAAAAATGGTGTCAAGTTCATCCCAATCATAGCAATCAGTACCGTTGGAAGTATAACTTTTGGAAACCGATTGAATTTTCTACCCGTTTCTAATAAAAGCGATTTATTGACAGCCAACAGACCACCAAGTGATGGAATAAACTTCTTGGAAGCCAATAGCAAATATATTGTGCCGACCAACAAACCAAATGAATAACCTATTACCAATTCACCAAATAGATTAGTCGCAAGGTATCCTAAAATCAGCGAGACAGAAATGTTTAAAGAAGACACTAGCAATTGACTTTTGGCATATTGAGTATAGTCATTAGTTCTTGCTTGCCATTGCTGTGCCGTTGTATACATTGCTCCTGAAAATAAAGCTATCGGTAAAAGTAAATAAAACCAAGTATCCTTAATGCTAGAGGTAGCTACATATATTACTACAACGATTAGGCTTACAAAAAGCATCAAAACAGATAACCTCAAAATTAGCGCAGTTATCTGTTTTGCAATGGCTTTGTTTTTAGGCAAAATTATTGCCAAATCATACTTTAGTGTAAATAACACAATACAAATAGCATAAGCAGAAGAAAATAACGCTAGAGCGCCAAACTCTTCCGGATCATATAGCCTCGCCAATAAAGGAGTTGATGCTATAATTAGAATCTGCCCCAAAGAAGCGCCAGTAGATAGCCTAATAACATTCTTTATGAAACTCATGTATTAATTACAAAGTAAGTTGAAGACTACAAGAGATAAAAAACAAATGAGAATTCTATCCGATCAATCCGTTTTTGGAGAGGTTTAGAATTTGTTTTACAATAACAAAACTCGCAGGAATCAAAAAACCTATAACCATTAGAGATATAATGATCAGTAATGATTTAGGTTTAGATTTTTGTTGGGGGATTACTATGGGCTGAATATTCATGAAAACAGGTGTATCCTTATTTACCTGTATTTTTGCTTGCTCTAGTTGACCAGCTAATTCTTTAAAGACAGAGAAGGCAATATCATATTCAGAATCAATTCTATTTTGTCCGCTCCGGGCCGACTCGGTTGAAAGATTGCGATTTTCGTCACTGAAGCTTGCGCGTTTATCTTGAATAAGCTCAAAGGTTCTCTTACTTTCAAGATATCTCTGATTAGTGAACTCTAATTGTTGCTGGGCAGCCTGGATTCTATAGTTGATTATTTTTTTTTGTAACAACTCTTCTGCTATTTGAGTCATCTTCGCTGAAAGAAAAGGGTCGGGCATTGAAAAGCTCAATTCTACAATCCCTTCTTTTTTCTTAACCTTGAGGTTCAATTGTTTAGTAACTCTCTCTAAATGTTTTTCCTCATCATTTGATATAAATTCAATGCCGCCATATCCGAGGCTATCAACACTAGCAATCACCTTTCTGGGGCCAATCATCCTATATAATCGTAAAGGTAAGCCTCCTATGAAATTCTTGACGGTATTACGATTATTAAAATCATTATAGTACTCTTGATAAGTCATAATCTGGCCTTCATTGACAAACAATTCAGCGTTAATAAGATCTCTCTTGAAGTTTATTGATTTAATAAGCTCAGGGTACAGGTCAGGTGGTATTTCAGTAGACTTACTCATAGAACCCACGTTTATTCCTGCTAGAGATGCTAGACCTCCTAAGTTCTCGAGATTACCCGACCCCTGCTCTATCTGAGGGACAAAAACTGACTTCGAAGTATAAATATTCGTTGAGACTCTAGCGATTCCAAACCCAAATAGGCCAAAAGACAATATCCAAATTGTAATACTTTTACGGCTAGCCCAAATAATAGCGATATAGCCCAAAAATGTCTTTAAATCTTTATTATAAATTTCATTATTCATAGTAATAAAAGTTCAATTCAAATATATGTTCCCATGCATCAATTGTTACAAATGTTTGTACCAATAACTGCCTTTATAAAAAACCAACCCTCTTAAGGTTAATTTCATCTTAACTAAATCAAGGCAAGTGTATAAGAATTACGAATAAATTAGCCAGTTCAATTGATAAATTAAAACAACTCAAAACTGTGTAACAAACTCTTATGATTTGATTTCTTCAAAGAATTAGACAGCTTTCTTATAACCACTAGAGAATTGCATGACCATTCTTTTCCTTCCTCTTAACTTATTCTTGTGTCTGATTGAACGGCCTCAGTTTCCAATTTTTTTACCAAGTTTGATAAAGCATTTCCTGCTAACCCTAAGGTAGCTAAACTCCTCTCAATCGCCAGCCAGCCGCCAATTACCGGCACATTTATCTCCGGCTTTTAACTATGAATATTGTTACTTTCAGTTTCATTTCTAGGCTAATGCCTAAATGATTAAAACACTTTCTAGATTAATGTCCAAAGGATTATTCTTCTATGAAAAACTTACAATTCATTTTAACTATCATTGTGGTTATTTAATTAGTTATTCGAATTGCCTGAACTACCACCAAGCCAATAGTGGCTAACCCCGAACCTATACCAATCCAAGCCTGAGCACTCATTCCATTACGTTCTGGTTTCCTACTCACAAAAATAGTAGACCCCGGCTCAACCTTAGGATAGGTTTTAAACCACAAGAATCTTCTGACACCTTTTCGCTCTCCATTAGGATATTGAACATAACTTCGCCCGCGTTTTGCAGACGCTAAAAAACCACCAGATTGAAAAATGTAATCTTTAAAATTATACTCAGCATCATACCTAACATTTAGTGGAGAGGTAACTTCTCCAGCCATGCGTACTGTTTGTAATTCTAATGGAATAGATATCACATCACCAGATCTCACTATCAAATCATACTTGGATCCTGGGTTTGCCATAATTTCATCCAAATCTATCGCTACAGGCTCTCGTTCCTTAATTTTAATATCCTTAACTAGCGAGTCTTGTTCGAAAATATCTTCTATCAAATCCTTTTTAAACTTACTCCCAACGCGGTCTTCATCGGAGTTTTCTGAAGTCTTGTTCCCAATCTTATCAAGTCTTTCAATCAATCTTTCTTGACTCATATTCTTAAGCTCGGTCTCACTACCTAAGACTTTTTGTCTCAATTGCTGAAGATACTCTTGACTAATTTCATCACTAGATTTTGAATCGGAAAATTCCGTTTTTCTTATTAGTAGTGCTCCCTTAGGATAAGCATATTGGGTTAGTCCCTCAGACCTTTGCAATATGTCAGATATACGCTCATCCTTTTTACTTATTGTATACATCCCAGGTGCCACAACTTCTCCCTCCACTGTTACTTGCTGTTGAACTGTATAGCCGGGAGATTTTCGAATATATACTTGATCAAAAGGTTGAAGAACCATTTCTTCAGCTTCACCAAAAACAGATAAATCCTCATCAATAGATAGGCGAATGATCTCAGCGGTTGTATTTGTACTACTATTCTTATTTCTTCGGGATATTTCGACAATTGCTCCAGATGCAGATTCTTTCAACCCTTTTGCTAAAACGACCAAGTCCTTCACAGTCATTTGATTAAAGAATGGCCAAACCCCTTCTTCTTGCACTTCACCAGAAATTTGAACGAGGTATTCCTCCCGCAAATCATAAATGGAGGTAATTCTAACTACATCCTCCCTGAACAAGAGTATATCCGCAATTGAACCTCCAAGAAGAGCGCCTAGGTCAACTGGGATTGTTGACTGTGAAAAGTCTTCGCCTGTTCGATAGATAGTTGCTCTCGTCAAATAAGCATCCCCCCGCAAGCCATTTGCTTTGTCTATTAATTCCCTCAGAGTCAAACCCTCAGTCAATTGATACTCGCCTTCACGGAAAACAGCTCCATCAATTATTACACGATTCGAAAAACGATCCAAAATGGCGCCTACTTCAATCAAATCACCATTTTTAGGCTTAAAAGAATGAAAATCATCAGTATCAATATCGAGCATTTCTCGTTCCTTATCCCCATTACGCTTCACTGTTATTGTCGATTTAAAAGCAGTGCTTGTAAAGCCTCCAGAAAAACTCAACAATTCGTTAAAGCTTTCTTCACCCTTCAATTCGAAGATGCCTGGTCTTTTTACCTCACCTTCCAACTCTACCCTTGATTTGAATGGCCTAACGATAATCACATCTCCGTTTTTCAAGCGCATATCCCCTGACCTGATACCATCTGTCAAGAAAGAATAAATATCTATTGAACTAATAAGTTTATTGTCCCTAACCAATCGAATATCTCGGAATGTACCATTCTCCGTAGGCCCTCCAGCAGCATGCAAAGCGGTATAAACCGTAGCCAATGAAGGCAATGCATAAATACTCGGCCGAGCAACATCTCCAACCACATTAACATTGATAGTCCTGATATTTCCTAAACTAATCTGATGAAAAATCGTGGGTGGATTTCCATTGACCGACTTCAATCCACCGTTTATTTCACTTAACCTGTTTATAATTTTCTTGGAGGCCATTTCTATTGATAAGCCATTCACATAGATCGGACTTAAATTATCAGGCCGAATCGTCCCTTCCGGAGATACTTCAAACTCCAAATATTGTTGTGTTGCCCCCCAAAGATCTAAAATCAATACATCTTGTGGGCCAAGTTGATAATCCACAGGGGTTGGTAAGTTAAGGTTAGGTGCAAAGGTTAGATTCTGTTTACGGAATAAATCAAATCCAAAAATTCTCTTCTGCTCTTCAGATAGTCTAGGCCTTTCCTGTCCAGATAAGGAGCCAAAAACATCATTGTCAGTAACCTTCTGAGCGGACCTGCCTGCCAATCTCCTATTACCATTATCTGATTCAGAATTTGCCAAGCCACCCTTAAGTTTCTCAACTCTCCTTCTCAATTTTGAGATTTCACTTTCAGAAACTCCTTGCTGTCTCGCAAGAACTTCTAATTGGGATTCAGTCAAGCCACGCTCTTCTGCTTGACTTAAGTAACTTAATATTTGATCATCACTCAGGTCATCTACTCTCATAGATTTCAAATCAATTCCCCCAAGTGATTGTGCTTGGGCAGTAGTTGAACTTACCAATAAAAAAAACGACAGCACTACAACTAATACTTGTGAGATTAGTCTAGAACAGTCCAGAAACTTTAACTGAAAATTCATAAATCGTAATAAAAAACTCATTCTTCAACTTCTAAAGAAGTCCTATTTAAACGCGTCAAATATAGCCCTTTTGTTTCAAAACACATTTGATTATGTTAATCAACCTTTTTTAAATGAGCCAAACTCATCTCGGCATGTATTTCAATTCCCAAACTGGTTATAGCCAAGAACGCTTTGTTCCCTTGGATATATCTAACAACGCCTTTTTGGCCTGAAAAAGGGCCTGATTCAACTTCAACATTACTGTCTAATTCAGGCCGACCATAGGACATCTCGGATTGTGGGAAATCATCTAGGAATGACCTAATGGCCAGTATTTCACTCTCTCTTATCACAGCTGGGAGCCCCAACCAAAAAACACTTGAAACAATACCATAGTCAGTCAAAATCTCAGTCCTGGCCGACTCATCTACTTTAGCAAAAAGGTAAGAAGTAAAGACAGGTTCTTTAACCTTCTTCTTCCTATCCGACCATTGCTTAACAACTGTCCTTGTCGGACAATAAACTTCAAAACCTTGACTTAAAAGTCTCTCCGCAGATTTTTTCTCGTTTCTGGGCTTGGTATAGAAAGCAGTCCAATATGTATTCAAACCATTACTCATGCCACAGTACTAAGTTTCTTTCATTATCAAATTGAAGAGATTGACACTCTTCTATTGAATAAATTAAGTATTGGACTTTCTTAGGTATTAGCTCTTCAACTTTTGCGATCAATTGAATAAGATAATGTCTATCAGGGTTACCTACAATAATCAAACTAATGACATCCGACTGCTTACCTAGCGCCAAGTCACCCGTTAAGTAAACTTTATTTAGGTCACCCAATTGTTCGATTACCCCGTCAATAATATCTTGAAGACCCGTATACTTCAATAAAATCTTTCTTATCTCTCCGAATAAGGGATATTCCTTATTCGCTTGAAACACCTTTTTATTACCAACTACATCCGATGATAGCATACCAGCCTCTTCGAATCGATTCAATTCAACCCGAACTGAATTTGTGCTTTCATCAAACTCATCTGCCAACCCTCTCAAATAGGCCTTCGAACTTGGGTTCAAGAACAACCTTAGTAAAAGCTTAACACGAGTTTTTGAAGAGATTAATGTTTCTAACATTTTATAGCTTCGCCCGGTCGGTCACATAAATGACTTAGCAGAACGAGTAACAAAATTACTCGTTTTTTATTAGTACAAAAAAAGTGACAGTAAAACCTCTTGTGAACTGATGCTGTAAAGCAGTTAATTAAAAATGGAGGCCTAGCGATTTATAAACCCTAAAACTGCACTAATAATGAGGCCCTGTTGTTTTTCATCCATCTCCGTATGAATTGGAAATGAGATCACTCTTGAACAAAGGTCTTCGGTATTGGCCATATCCCCTTCTTTATATCCGTAGTAACTATAAGCTTTTTGTAGGTGATTAGGAACCGGGTAATAAATCATTGAAGGTATCTGATTGTCGGCAAGAAACTTATTTAACGCCCGTCTTTTGGACGAATCTTTAAGTTTCACCGTATACTGGTGATAAACATGATTGGTATAATCAGCAGTTACGGGTGTTACTATTTCCTCATTTGAAGTAAAGGCTTCATTATACCTTTTTGCCACTAATTGGCGAGCTTCATTATATTGATCTAAATACTGGAGCTTAACTTTTAATATAGCAGCTTGGATACTATCCAATCTAGAGTTAACACCTATTGAATCATGGTAATATCTTTCGCTTTGTCCATGATTAACAATCATTCTTAGCTTCGTAGCCAAGTCATCATCGTTTGTCATAATAGCACCACCATCACCATAAGCACCTAAGTTCTTCGATGGAAAAAATGAAGTAGCCCCCGCATCACCAATGGTTCCTGCTTTGGCTTTTCTGCCATCTGAAAAAGTATAATCTGCTCCGATTGCTTGGGCAGTATCTTCGAAAACTTTCAAACTATTGTCCGCTGCAATCTCTATAATCGGTTCCATATGAGCACATTGACCATATAAATGAACTGGAGCTATTGCTACCGTTTTACTCGTTATTTTTGATTTGAGGTCTTCAATATCAATATTGAAAGTATCAGGATAGACTTCAACAAAAACTGGCTTCAAGCCCAAGAGTGCAATTACCTCAACTGTGGCTACATAGGTATATGAAGGAACAAGTACTTCTGCTCCTTTCGGAAAGTCGTAGGCCATCATAATTACCTGAAGCGCATCGGTACCGTTAGCACATGGAATTACATGCTTAACGTTGAGATAATCCTCTAATCCTTTCTGAAACTCTTTAACAGAAGGACCATTGATAAAGGTAGCTGAATCCAAAACTTTATCTATTTCGGTTTTAATTTCATCCTTAATACGATC
>Ga0222675_1001020_pt1 | contig 9801 bp, 8 predicted proteins | sample AntAcemetagen868_FD_179818 | JGI IMG/M metagenome (GOLD analysis project Ga0222675, IMG submission 179818) | Saline water microbial communities from Ace Lake, Antarctica - #868 | ecosystem: Environmental > Aquatic > Non-marine Saline and Alkaline > Saline | place: Antarctica: Ace Lake | collected...
TAACTTTATAAATATAGAATTGACTTTGGCTTTTTTATATATAGAAACTTGTGTTTTACCCAGCATACCTAGCACCACCCAGCATTATATATATTATTAGAAACATTAAAAGAAAAACAAGACTGGTTAAGCAGTCAAATAAATATATTTTTTTTAATTTTAAAATGCTGGGTCAAGTGCTGGGTCAGGCGAGAACCCAGCACCCAGCACTAAACCACCAGTCGTAATGACTTACAACAATATACACCATTCGTAATGGCTTACCACAGCCACCTAACGCCTTGAAAGCAACAGTGTTTTCCCGCCGACCGAAATCGCTTGATGGGTTGTTTCGTTATACAAACAGTCCTCCAAATCATCATTCTCCAGTTCCGCCTCCAGTTCCGCCACCGCCACGCCACCGATTTCCACATCAACCTCCCCCCCGCTGTCGTAATCACTCCCACTCCCAGCGGCATTCAACAACGGGACAAAGCACTCTCCAATTTTGTAGTGTTTTTTCAGGTTTCCAAGATGGAATAGAGTCCGTGTGCCTTGGGAGGTTCGCTGCCCTTTCGCAATACACCCCTTTGGTAGATGTAGGTGAGTATAAATCTTTTTCATCAAATCTCCAGCCCCATTTAATTCATACTTGCCTCCGTTTTCATCACGCCAAGTGCGAAAGGCAGTATACAAATCCCCACCAAATCGGGTCATACAGCCATCGTCATCAACCTCTGCTTTTTGAATGACTTGTTGGGCGACCCACCACTCAAAGAATATATCCAAGAAGGGTCTGCTGAACCCCTCCAAATCCTGTTGGTAGTCTGTCTTGGGGATTTTTCTAAATCGCCACTCGCTGATGTCCCTTTTCATCAGGTAGGAATACAAGGAAATCAGGTTGTCTTCCACCTCCCAGTAAGCCCCGAATGTGTTGAAATAAGCCTCGTTGCCTTTCATCTCCTCGCTCATCTTGATAATCATATCTCTACGCTGTCCCTCCTCCAAGAATACTGGGTCGGGGTGGTTGGTTGGAATGATAAATCTGTGATGCGAACGGATAACATACGGGGCTTGGTGAAGGTTGCGAATAGTAATCTCCTTGTCGGTTTTCAACGCCTTGATTTTACCGTCAGCTCCAAAAGCATTACGCTTATCCACCTCGCTCAAAACCACCAAAAGGGAACTCGCCATCATCGGGTTAAAGTTGCCCCACACATCTCGTTCAGGATTGGAACTCTCAAAATACCCGCCTCCCATTATCTTCTTGATGGGGTCAAGCATTATCGTTTTACCTGTCCCTTGACGCCCTGTAATAACGATACATGTTTCTGGTTTCTGTGCGGGTTTTTGTAGCAGATGAGCGAACCAGTTGAGAACATACTCCTCTGCGAGAGCATCGTGGTCGCAGATTATCCCAATGTGCTTAATCCAAGCATCAACAGCGGTCTTGTTGTAGCGTTCATCAGTTTCCTCCCTCATTCTACCCTCAAACTCGCTTGGTTTCCAAAGATTGAGAACATTTGGCGGACAATACATCGGTGGCGGAATAATATCCGTCCTATCCTTGCGTTGGATACCAGCGTCCTCAATCCATTCCAGAATGAACTTTTGTTTTTTTCTCTTACCCGTTTCGTCGTTGATTTTCCAAAACCACTCGTGTTCGTAAGCACCCATCAAGTCCGTTCTGTTGAAAACCTTGTATCCAAGAAAGTTCTCATTACCGAGTTCATCAATCTCAAACAACTTTTTAAAGTAGTTGTTCGTATCAACGATTTTGGTGTGCTTTTTCTCGTGGTTGGTTTTCCAAAGGAGATACTCTTGCGGGTAGTGGTTGTCCTCCTCCTCCTCAACGGCGTTCGCCACCTCGCCCTCTGCGACAATCCCCTCCACAGGCATTGCTCCCGCAACGGCATTCGCAACCACCAAGTTTCTACGAGCGTCAATCAAATCGGCTTGAACCGTCCATTCCTCATACTCCTTTACCTCCATTCTCATCGCAAAACCAGTTTTCTCAAAGATGAACTCATTCACTCCATTAATATGGAATGCGTGGTCTGTATAAGGAGGCGGAGAAGGAGTGGTGAACCCGTCAAAGGCGAGGGCAAGTCTTCGTGGTTTAATGAGCGAGTTTTCCAATCCATACAGATAAGCCGCATGTAGGCACTCGTTCTCAAACACCCCGAGAATGTAGGAAATCGTCTTGTTCTGTCTTTTCCAAGCAGGAAGACCAAGAGAGGTGGGGGCAATCAGTTCAACCAGTTCAGGATTCGCATCAATTAATTTATTGTTGATTTTCTTGATTTCCTCCTTCAATCCTTTCCACCACGAATGACCTTCGTTGTAATCAGCCACATTACGCACACTCATCGGCATTTCGTTTTTCGCTGGGTTGCCCTTTGTAATTCCCGCATCGTAATCCTCGCCTTCTCCTCCAGTCGCCCAGCCCTGTAAACCTCCTCCGTAGAGGGAGGCACAGATGAGTTTCTTGATGTGGATTTTTTCAAGGGGAGGACAACCCGCCACTGAATGATGGTCGCTCAACATTTTAATAATCGGCTTCTTGTCTTTACACCAAGCGTCCAATTTGGGCGTTCTAATCCTCAACTTGAGGGCGAGTTGCGACAGCACCGTAGGGTGAGAGGCTACGAAATCGTAATCCACCCACCCTTGATAGTGGTAGAGGGTGTTGCGAATGTTTCTGGCGAGTTCAGTCAGGGAGAGTTTTTCAGTAGAGTAGAACCGTCCAAGACCTCCCTTTTTTTGATGGTAGATGATTTCAAGGTCGTTTCCGTTTTTTAACAATCTAATTCTTTTTTTGAGTAGGGTTTTGCTTTCAGGAGTGAAGCGGGGAATAACTAAATCCGTCCCATCAGCATTCTTGATAAACAGGCATTCTCCATTCTCGTTCTTCTTTTGCTGGGTAATCCAGTCGCCATCAACCTCTACATATTCCAAGTCAGGAACTTTGATAGAGGTGTTGTCGTCAAGGATAATTTTGGCTAAATGAGGGTCAAGCTCCTCGTGGAACTTGCCGTGGAAGGCGGAGTAGTCTGCGGAGTTGATTAAGGCGAGGTTAAGTTTTCCTTCAGCATGTAGAAAGTGGGTCATTGTATATACTTATATAAAGATAATCTTTTAAGTTGTTTTGCTTATATAAGTATTGTCTATTTATAAATCAATTTTGTTTAGAATGATACGATGGAAAGTAAATAAAAATAGGGGAAATCTGCCCTTAATTTTTACTATTCAGGATTTCCTAAATAGTAAAAGTTTTGTTGGGTTTTAAATTTTAAATCCCTAAATAACCAAAGTGCTTGGTCGCATTTCTCTCAAAGTTTCTATTGTTTGTTCTTTGCGGGGTTTCAATACCTCCTTGTAGTATTCCCTACGCTTTTTGAGGAACTCGTCGTATCGGTCGGGTTCGATTTTCATTTTCGCTAAATATCTCGTCTGTTTTTCTTTCATTTTTTCACTATTCTTTTTTTGGTATTTCGCCACATTCTTTAAATGCGACTGATACATCTTTTCGGCAGCAGTAAGAAGGGGGGACGGCAAGGGTTCATTTTCGTTTTCCATATTTTCGCTTATAGTATATACTTATATAATTATTCCTTTAAGTGGTTTATATATAAGTATTATCCGTGAGTGTAAGGTGTAGGGTGTAGGGTCTGTTTTAGTTAGTTATATTTGAGACAGCCTCCCAAGCCCATTCTGTATAATAAAACATTATAAGCACCCTACACCCTACACCTTACACCTTACACTTTTGTAAGACGAACGAAAACACCCAAGCAGTCAAACACAGATAGAAGATGATGACCCCTCTCGTCTCTCTTCCTTCTCTTCTTCCTTCTTCATCTCTAACGAGATTTCTTTTACTATATCGTGCGTGATAACATCACCCGCCAGTCCAAAAACGCTCTCGGCGGTCTTTCTATCCTTTTCCAACTTTGCGGAATGATGAGGTCTAATGGCGTAGATATTACAAGCACGGAACAGCAACTTACGACCGCTGAACTTTTCCGCTCCAAAATGGTAGATGTTTCTGTCTCCTGATTTACACACCTCCTCAATATCGTCTTCCTCAACCCCTTCAATCGTCCCTAAATATTTCACGAAAAAGAAGCCGTCTTTGTTTTTCAGTTGTATATCCACCACACAACCCACGAAATCCCAACCTGACTTGCTATACCATTCGCTCACGGCGAGTTCCTCCCCCTTGAAATCACACGCCCAAGAAATCGTTGTTGTTTTGCCTAAATCTCTGCCTTCTTCCATTATAATCTATAATGAGAAAAAAATAATCTAATTAATTCCAAAAGCCATTATCCACTAAACTAACAAATCTACCTCTACCTTGAAACGGGGGTAAATTACTATCGCCTTTTATCTTCTGCTTTAATTGTATCTGCTTCCGTAGATTTTCAGGGGCAATCTCGTCAGGAGTTAAGGGAGTGTTCTTACTTACCCGCTTCGTGGGTCGATACACAGGATAATCTTCTTCCCCTGCTATATTTTCCCAGTTCTCTTTAAACCAACCCGCAATACCCTCTTTGCTCGGCTTCTTTCCGCTATAAGTCCCTCCCATATCTTTATACTTCTTTACAATAAACCCGCTCTTATAAGCACTCGGTTTAGAATATTTTTTGTCTGCTAATTGTTTCGCTTTTGCGTATAATTCAGGGTTATCAGGAGTAGGTGTTTCGTCCCCTTTTCCTCCACCCGCCAACCCTCCTCCAAATCTAGAAATCATCTTATTATACAGCGTCTCAATCTCTGCGTCCTCCCTCGCTCGTTCTGTCGCTGTTAGCATCGCTCTCCTCTTCTTCTCTTTTTCGTCCCTTTCCTTTTCCTCCATTTCCCTTTGTCTTTTTCTCGCCTCTGCTTCATCTCGTTCTCTTTTCTCCTTTTCCACTCTCTGTCTCTTTTCAAAAGGGTCGTCTTCCATCATACCCCTTATTTCTTTTCCTCTTCGCTCTCGCCCTTTCCATATTGCCTTATTCACTTTATTCCCTAATTTCTTTTTCAGTCCTTCAATATCAGTCCGTGCTTCATTTATCCCATCTACAAAATTGGGTATTTTCGGTTTGCTGAACAACTCATATTCCGCTGGGGTTAATACTTTTCTCTCTATCGTTTCCAGTCCCTCATATGTGGGCGGGTCTTTCCCGAATATTTCAACGGCTCTTTCTTGATATTTCCCTTTCGGCTCAAAACTCTCCTCCCTCTTCCCGAAGCCTATCTCGTAAGGGTCTTTCTCAAAGTTCTTTAAATACTCCTTCTCGTTGTCTATTATATAGTTCCTTAATTTGTTGTATATAAGTGTAAATCTCGCAATTTCCGCCGCTCTGTTTCTATTTCTCATTTCGGTCGTCCTTATAACATTCAGGTCTGTATCGTGTTCCCATATTTCCTTTTCAACTTCGGTCATCGTCCCCTCCTTGTTTTTTTTACTCATTTCCTCTCGTTTCTTCTTGTTAGAGGCAATGGTTTTCAACCTTTTCGCTTCTTTTCGCTCCTCGTCGGTCGCATACTTGCTGGGGCGACCCGCCTTCTTTTTCTCTGCGGGAGGGTCTATTGCCTCCGCCATCGCTACTGCGTCGTCTTTTAATTTTGTGAAATTATCCACGATTACCCCTTTCTTCTTCGTCTTTTTACTATCCTTGTATGCTTGTTTGATGGCGGGGTCTTTAATGGCGACCATATAAGTCGTGTCGTTCTTCTTCGCCCAATCCTTCACAAAGTCAGTCCATTCATTCCCCTTCTTCTCTTCAGCCAACATCTATACTAACCCTAAAGATAATAAATCCCCTATTTTTTTAATTAAATCCATCGTATCATTCTGTATAAAATTGATTCTCTTTTATACTATACTTCTATAAGCAACAACAACAACAAAAGATGATGAAATCTTACGAACAAATGAGCCAGAACAATCCTTATTCCGCCGAGTATGTCGCATGGGCGAAGGAGGAAGTGAGCGACAAGAAGAAAAGGAGTATGATGACTACAGACACCATCACCAACCCTGACGGTTCTACCACAATCCTGTATTCACAAATGAATACCAAGACCAACAATGACCGTATTGACGGACACTTCTGGATTGAGGACTTGAATGGAAAAATGGTGAGCGATTGTGGGTTCAGCACCTATCAACACAATCTCCCGTGTTTCAAAAACCCTCATCGCTACAATGCCGAGACAGATTTTGTCGTGTATCAACCTTGTCCTGACGCAAATATGGAGCTGGAAATCATCAAACGCCATTTGGAGATGAAACTGTTATCTTGGGGTAAAAACACATGCGGAGAGTTGGATTCTCGCACCGACGAGGAGCGGTTCAAGAGTGTCGCAACACAGATGTGGGTCAACCGTGCTACGATGCTCTCCACTGGATTTGACTGTCTCCAAAATGCCGTATGCGAATGGGTTGTTCGTGGCGAGGACAAATGCCGTATCCGTTTCGGTTGTGCTGGGATTGTCCGCCCAAGAGTAGACACAGTGTTCTGGTTCTTCGGTCATTTAGACAACACCGAATACGGTGAGTGGATAGTCAAGGACGCAGTGAGTGCTGACGGAAAATACGAGAAATCCGTAAACCACAGCCGAGTGATGTGTATCGCAGAAGTCCCTAATGCGATGAAAGTGATGGGAGAACGAGCCATCAAGCAGAGCGTCTTTAATGCCGCAAAGGAACTCGTCCGCAAACGCAAAATGGAGAAGGCAGACAATGCGGCAGACAAGGCGGCAGACGCATTACTCGCAGAGTGGGACGATGAGGAGAAGAAACCCAAGCAGAAAAAGCAGAAGACAAACAACAAGAAGAGATGAGTGTTTAGAGATAGATAGTTTAGATTATTTAGGATTTTGGTGTAAGTTAAATAAAATAAGGAGGTTTTTTTTAATGTGGGGATAATGTATAAGAATGAGTTTAGAAAACAGTTGTGCTAATCCTGCTTTCCCTATACCCGAATATTATTTTCCACACCGTTTTTCTAAATAATCTACGAGAGGAGTTTTCCCCGCTCCTGTTAATTGAAACCCATCTCTTATCTTGGGTAGTGATTTAATTATCTGTTTCAGTTGTTTCTTGGTTAATTTCTCGTAGGATTTCCGTTGGAATGTAGGGGTGCTGGGTGTTAGGTCGGCTCTGCCTCTTCCTATCTCGGTATTCACTCTATCTAATACCCCTGTGCCGTGTTCGGTAAGTAGGTTGAGTGATTTGGACGGAATGGTAAAATCAGCGTCTAACGCTCCCTTTATTGATACGGGGTCAAGAGTGGTTCTAATATTCGTCTCGTTCTCTTTTTGACCCAAGTCTTTATTATAAGCGTCCCGACCAATCCCTGTTGCCTTGTTTAAAGTAATGATTTCATTACTATCCCCACCGACATCACTCGCTATTTTTCCGCCGAGTGAATGACCGAGAGTGGTTATATTTTTCGCACCATATTTGCCCTCTGCTTTTTTCTGTATATCTTTGGAATGTTGGAAACGCTTGGTCGAGGACATTTTAAACCCCAACGCCATTTTTAGATTATTACCCCAGTCGGTCAGGTCTTTTGTCCCACGATGGATTACTACTGCTTTTTTGGTGGCGGGGTCAAAATAGACGGATACTCTCTCACCCGAAAGGGAATTGTCCCTAACATACCCGTCTATATTCTGTGGTGCTTTGCCCTTGTTTGCGTAAGATGCGTCTAAAAATTGTTTGATAGATTTACTCGCCATCTTTCCGCCGCTTAATTCCTCCATATATTCACCTCTCCCTACCAAATTATACGGGTCATACGGGTCATTCGGGCGATTTGTAGGGCATCGACGCTCCATCTCCACAAAAATCCCCTTTTTTGCTAACGCTCTCAATTGTCTTATATTTTGTTCTGCTGCCTGTAATCTTTGAACTGCTTGTGGGTCGTATTCGTTTGTGGGGTCGGCGAAACGGTTGAATTCCTTTGCGTGTGGATTTCTGTCTCCCGAATGGACGATAAAAGATAAATCTTTAAAAAGACAAGCGTTCATTCTCCCTTTGATACCCTCGTTAATGTAGGTTCGCATAGCGGCGGCTTCTCCTTTCTGTTGGGCTGATGCTCCGCCGTCCATCTCTTGAACAGACATTTGTATTGGTTCTTTGTTCTTATCCGCTTGAAATAATACCATTTATATTATATCAACATATTTAAAATAACTGAAAAGTTCTAAATTAAAGGAAACGAGAGGGCATATGACCGCTCATTCTAATTTGAGTTCCGTATCCTCCTCCGTATCCTCCCCCCGAGGTCTCTTCTACATCCATCAGCATATCCCTCATCACACCCTCCACTTGCCCCCTATCTTTTGCTGCCGCCTTCGCTTCCCTCTTCTCTCTTGCTTCCTTCTGTCTTTTGGTTTCCTTCTTGGGTGTTGCTGGTGTTGCGGGTGTTGCGGGTGTTGCGGGTGTTGCGGGTGTTGCGGGTGCTTTTTCCTTCGCAGGACGGCGTTGTGGTTGCGGTTTTCCTGACGGGGTTGTGCCGAAAGCCTCCCCAACAGAACCCGTTCCCATATCTCCCTGTAATCCCTCCAATCGTTGCTGTAAAAGCATTAAATCAGTTTTGAATGTTGAAAGGACGGAGCGGAAGCGGTCAAGAACATTTTGGTCTAAAAAGTTGGTGGAAAGTTGGTCAATCTCCATTACTGCTGCTACAATTTGGTCGTTTAGACCGCTGATAGTCTGCTGTTGCTCTGTTGGAAATATGCTAATAGATGGGACTTGTTGGGTCATATAATTCAAGAGTAATTTGGTTGCTTTTAATACGGCACTTGTTCCGCCGATGAAGCGGTCAATCGCTTTGCTTCCCACCCCTTGCGGTGCTGTGTGTCCTAATTGAAGTTGATTAGATATTTCGCCCAAAGAAACGAGGATTTCCACCATCTTTTCATACACAAAAGTATATTTGTCCTGTAAATCCCCTACAAGTCCAATCGTGGTTTCAACCCCCTTGAACCTGCGTTTGTTTGCGGCAACGACTTTTTTATTCACACGACGGAGAGAGTTTAATTCTTCTGCGTTTGGGTCTAAAAATTGAGGCATTATACTATACCTCTATATAATATAATACTACTAAATCTATTTAATTTTGTCTGCCGACGGCTTTTTTAGAAGTGTATGGTGTAGGGTGTAGGGTCGCTCCAACCTTTTATTATAGAGAATGGGTCGGGGGCTGTTTCAAATATAACTAACTAAAACAGACCCTACACCCTACACCCTACATTTTCATTTTTTATACAGACCCTCTTCTTTGACGATTTGCGATGCTCTTATCATCTTAACGCCACGCTCCGCCATTACTTTTTTGACGATGGCTGCTCGTGCGGCACGACCCCCGCCCGATACTGCTCTCGTAGCCTCTCTTACGACAGATGCCTTCAAGTCGTCGGCAACCGCTTTCAACGCCTTTGCTCCACGCTTTTTGACCTCCCTAACCGCCTTTGAACCCATCGTCTTTGTGAAATCAATTGCGTCTTTTAGACTAACTCCACCGCTTTTAACTCCGCCGACTTTGCGTTTTTTCACCGCTGACCCGAGTTGGACTTTTCCGTCCGCATCTAAAAAAGCACCCACCATCGCCCCGCCCACTTTGCGTCCTGCTCCCAAAAAGGGCAAGACAATAGGAGCAAGGTCTTTTGCTACGCCGAGCGTTCCAGTAAATCCCTTTACAAACCCTTTTCCAAAGTCTTTCCAAAAAGAACCTCCGTGTAGCGTCTTCATCGCCTTCTCGACCATCAACACTTTATCAGCCATTTTGGAGCGTCCTGCTCCCATTATTAAAGGGGCGA
>Ga0222675_1001053_pt1 | contig 9588 bp, 13 predicted proteins | sample AntAcemetagen868_FD_179818 | JGI IMG/M metagenome (GOLD analysis project Ga0222675, IMG submission 179818) | Saline water microbial communities from Ace Lake, Antarctica - #868 | ecosystem: Environmental > Aquatic > Non-marine Saline and Alkaline > Saline | place: Antarctica: Ace Lake | collected...
GCGCAATTGACACAGCAAAACGCGGTGTAGTGCGATGGCCTGTTTCCAGATCAGGCGGAGGGTTCTGCATTTCGTTCATTAATAAATCGTTAACCTGTTCGCGTTCAAATTAAGCCAGTCGTTTCACGCAGTTGACGTATCTGAGGGAAAATGTTCAACCTTAAGATGTATATACTTGTCCGTTACAATCTCTAGAGAAATGTGGTTCCCTTCGATGACAATCTTGCCTGCCTCTCGGAAATTTACGGTGATCCGGCCTGCGATATTGGATTGCACCTGGCCAATCCCCCAATCGGGCTGCGCCGGATGGCGAACAAGCATTCCTGGTTCCAGAATTGCGTTGATGCCTATCATCTCTATGTCCCTTTACTGGAGTTTTTGTCATGCGGCATGATCTTGCCACGCTTGTCGGATCGCGGATTTGTCATGACCTTATCAGCCCAATTGGGGCGATCGGCAATGGTCTGGAACTTTTGGCGCTGACTGATGGCAACCCGGGCGCAGAGATGGCGTTGATTGCTGATTCTGTCCAGAACGCCAATGCACGGATCAGATTTTACCGCATCGCCTATGGCGCGGCCGGTACGGAACAGATGCTCGGCAGTGCCGATGTGCTGTCGTTCATATCGGTGCTGGCGCGCGGGGGGCGGTTTACCTATTTCTGGCAAGTGGCCGAGGATCGCCCCCGCCGCGAAGTGCGGTGCGCGCTGTTGCTGCTGCAATGTTTCGAGGCGGCAATGCCCGTGGGTGGCGACATCCATGTCAGCGTCATCGACGGCCGTTGGGTGCTGAGCGCCGAATGTCTTCGGTTCAACATCGACCCTTGTCTGTGGGACAGGCTGGCCACCGGCGATAGCACGTTTGCCTATTCCGCGGCACAGGTGCAATTCGCGCTGTTGCCCTGCATGTTGCAAGAGGCGGGGCGCGCATTGAAGATCAAGATGAGCAGCGACCGGATTGTCGTGAGTTTCTAAAACGCACAAGACCGACGCGTCCCGGACCTGATCCGGGACCCCGCCGGGTCTGACCTGAAGAAAGATGAGTATTTTTGGAAATAAGAAGTTGGGGGCGTCAGGCGCGCACCGCGCCATTGCCGCTGACGAGGTATTTGAAACTGGTCAGCTGTTCGGCACCGACCGGGCCGCGCGCATGCATCTTGCCGGTGGCGATGCCGATTTCCGCGCCCATGCCGAATTCACCCCCGTCGGCAAACTGGGTCGAGGCATTGTGCATCAGGATCGCACTATCGAGCTGGGCAAAAAAATGGGCGGCGGCCTGCGCGTCTTCGGTGATGATCGCATCGGTGTGGTTCGACCCGAATTGACGGATATGGGCGATGGCTTCGTCCACACCGTCGACCAGTTTGGCCGCGCAGATCATGTCAAGAAATTCGTGCCCGAAATCATCGGGTTGCGCCTTGGTTGTTCCCTTGATCTTTGCCAGATCGCCATCGGCGCGCACCTCGACCCCGGCTTTGACCAGCGCGTCGATCAACAGCGATCCGTGCTGCGTGTAGAACCGCCAATCGATCAACAGGCATTCCATTGCACCACAGATACCGGTCCGGCGGGTTTTGGCGTTCAGCACGATGTCCAGCGCCATGGCCGGATCGGCGGTGGCGCCGACATAGATATGGCAGATGCCTTCGAGATGGGCGAAAACCGGCACCCGCGCCTCGCGCTGGACAAGCCCGACCAGCCCCTTGCCGCCGCGCGGCACGATCACGTCGATATGGGCGGTGGCGGTCAGCATCGCGGACACGGCGGCACGGTCGCGGGTTGGCACCAGCTGGATCGCGGTGTCGGGCAGACCCGCCTGTTGCAGCCCCGTTTGCAGGCATTTGTGGATCGCGGTGGAGGAATGGAAACTTTCCGACCCGCCCCGCAGGATCACCGCATTGCCCGATTGCAGGCATAATGCGCCTGCGTCTGCCGTGACGTTGGGGCGGCTTTCATAGATCACGCCGACCACGCCCAAAGGTGTGCGCACGCGGCGGATATGCAGGCCACTGGGCATATCCCATTGCGCAATCACCGCCCCCACGGGGTCAGGCTGGGCCGCTACATTGCGCAGCCCGTCGGCCATGGCGCGGATGCGCGGTTCGGTCAGGATCAACCGGTCCATCATCGCGGGGCTAAGACCCTTTTGCGCGCCGTAAACCTGATCTTCGGCATTGGCGTCGAGGATTTCCATGATATTGTCGCAGATCGCCTCGGCCGCCCCGATCAGGGCGGCATATTTGCGCTCAGATCCGGTGGTGGCCAGCACGGTGGCGGCGGCGCGCGCATTGGCGCCGATTGTCGCCATCAGGGTTTGGATATCTGTCATGATCTGTCCTTACAGCACCATATCGTCGCGATGCACCAAAGCGGCGCGGCCTTCATAGCCCAGGATCGCCGCGATTTCGGTTGACCGGCGGCCCATGATCTGGCGCGCCTCGGCACTTGTGTAGCGGGTCAGGCCCTGCCCCAATGGCGCGCCTGCGGCATCGGCGATGGTAATCACCTCGCCCCGGCCAAAACTGCCGATGATGCCGGTCACACCAGCGGGCAGCAGGCTTTTGCCGGACAACAGCGCCTTGCCCGCCCCCGCATCGACCGTGACTGTGCCGCGTGGTTTCATCGCGGCGATCCAGCGTTTGCGCGCGGCTTGCGGATCGACCTGCGCGGTGAACCATGTGCTGCGCGCGCCCTGTGCGAAGGCCGCCAGCGGGTGCAGCCCGGTGCCAAGGGCGATGGCCATGGCACAGCCGCCTTCGGTGGCGATTTTCGCGGCCATGATTTTCGTGATCATCCCGCCTTTGGACAGGGTTGATCCGACATCGCCGGCCATGTTTTCAATCTCTGGCGTGATTTTATCAACAATGGCAAGGTGGTGTGCGGTGCTGTCAATCTTGGGGTTGCCAGTATAAAGCCCGTCGACATCCGACAAAAGCACCAGCTGATCCGCCCCGATGGTCACCGCGACCTGTGCGGCAAGCCGGTCATTGTCGCCATAACGGATTTCATCTGTGGCGATCGTGTCGTTTTCGTTGACGATCGGGACCACCCCGAAGCCCAGCATGGTTTCCATCGTCGCACGGCTGTTCAGATACCGCCGCCTGTCCTGGGAATCTTCCAGCGTGACAAGGACCTGGCCCGCGATAATGCCATGCGGGGCGAGTGCGAGTTCATAGGCCCGCGCCAGCCGGATCTGGCCCACGGCAGCGGCGGCCTGTGATTGTTCCAGCGCCAGTGCGGCCTGCGGCAGACCCAGCACACCGCGCCCCAGCGCGATGGAGCCGGATGACACAAGAATAACATCCGCGCCGCGCGCCTTGATCTGGGCCACATCGGCGGCCAGCGATGTCAGCCAATCCTGCCGCAAAGCCCCCGTCGCGGCATCGACCAGCAAGGCCGAGCCGATCTTGACCACCAGCCGTTTGGCATCGTTCAGGGCCGCCATTCGGGGTCATCCGTGGCGGCCTCTGCCACGCGGTGGCGCAGGCGGTTGTCGTCGATTTCGCCGCGCAGGGCGCGCAGCACCTCGATAATGCCTTCGCGGCTGACGCCGGACATCAGCATCACGGGGCCAGTTGCGACCTCGGCCAGTTCGTCGCGCAAAAAGGCGCGTTCTTCGACGTCCAGCGCGTCGATCTTGTTCAGCACGGTGATGCGGGGTTTATCGGCAAGCTCGCCGCCATATTGTTCCAATTCATGGATGATCGTCACCAGATCGCCCGCCGGATCACCCGATGTGCCATCGATCAGGTGCAACAGCACCGCACAGCGTTCGACATGGCCGAGGAACATATCGCCAAGGCCCCGCCCTTCGCTGGCGCCAGCGATCAGGCCGGGGATGTCGGCGACCACGAATTCGACGTCATCCACACCGACGACGCCGAGGTTGGGCACGAGCGTCGTGAACGGATAATCCGCCACCTTGGGCCGCGCATTGGATGTGGCAGCCAGAAAGGTGGATTTGCCCGCGTTCGGCATCCCCAACAGGCCCACATCGGCAATCAGTTTCAGCCGCAGCCAGATCGTGCGTTCGATCGCCTCTTGCCCCGGATTGGCGCGGCGGGGGGCCTGATTGGTGGCGGTCTTGAAATGCAGATTGCCCCAGCCGCCGTTGCCGCCCTTGGCGATGATGACGCGCTGGCCGATCTCGGTCAGGTCGGCGATGACGGTTTCTTCGTCTTCGTCGATGATTTCGGTGCCGACTGGGACGCGCAGGATTTTATCCTCGCCATCCTTGCCGGTGCGCTGGCTGCCCATGCCGTGCTGGCCGCTGCCCGCAAAGAAATGCTGCTGATAGCGGAAATCGATCAGCGTGTTCAGACCGTCCACAGCCTCGACAATCACATCGCCGCCATCCCCGCCGTCGCCGCCATCGGGGCCGCCGTATTCGATGAACTTTTCACGGCGAAAAGAAATGCAGCCCGCGCCACCGGCACCGGACCGGATATAGACCTTGGCAAGATCGAGAAACTTCATAGGTTCGGGCTTTCTGGGCTGTTCAGCGCAGGCGATAGTCTATTGTGCTGCGCTTCTCAAGCCATGGGCCGGGTCATGCGCCGGTTTTCAGCGTATAGGTCCATGTCGGCACCGTCGCCCCGCGCGAGACGGAAAACGCCTCTGCATCGCCCAGATAGTCGAAACCGCAATTGGTCAGCACGCGGGCGGACCCGGGGTTGTCCTGAAACACCTCGGCAAAGATGCGTTCGGATTGATGCGGGTTCGCGGCGATCAGGGCGCGCACGGCCTCTGATGCATAGCCCGTGTTCCAAAAGGCAGGCGCGATCCAGTAGAAAATCTCCGATTGCGCGCGGTCCATCCGTTCAAGGCTGATCAGCCCCAAGGCTTCGGCATGGCCAAGGGCGGACCCGTCGATAATCCAGACATCCTCGGTCCGGTCCGACCGCAGGGCGCGTTCGATCATCGCCTCGACCGTGCCGGGGGGCAAAGGATGCGGGACAGACCGTGTGCCGCGCGCGACGCGGTCGTCGCTGGCATACATGGCGATCAGCCCTGCATCCGATTTGCGGCACGGACGCAGCATGAACCGATCCGATGGGATCGTCTGCTGCACGGTGATTTCCTCGTGGATCATGCTTTCCCTCCTCGAAAAACAAGCCAGTTTGGCGCTTCGTACCCTGATATGGTAGCGAATTTATGAATAAAAAAGGGGACCGGCGAAAACCGATCCCCTCAAATCATCTGGTTGGGAAATTCGGTTTACTCTGCGGCCTCCGCCACGGGGAGAACCGAAATAAAGGTGCGGCCTTTCAGGCCCTTGTGAAACTTCACGGCACCTTCGGCAGTTGCAAAGATCGTGTGATCCTTGCCCATGCCGACGCCCATGCCTGGCCACATCTTGGTGCCGCGCTGGCGCATGATGATGTTGCCAGGAATGACGGCTTCGCCGCCAAATTTCTTTACACCAAGACGACGACCCGCAGAGTCGCGTCCGTTACGGGATGAACCGCCTGCTTTTTTATGTGCCATCTCGTCTCTCCTTAAGCTTTGGACAGCTCGGCCGCTTGTGCGACCCAGCCTTCACGTGCGATGCGGCCCTTGAGCGACAGCTTTTCGTCGAATGCAGCGATGTCGTCTTCGGACCATGCTGCGATCTGCGCGTAAGATGTCACGCCACCGGCCAGCAATTTCTTTTCCAGCGCGGGGCCGACGCCCGACAGCTTTTTCAGGTCATCACCACCGGTTGTGGCGGCGGCAGCTTTTGGTGCTGCGCCGGATTTTGGCTTGGCGATACCTTTGGGGTTCACGCGGGGCGTGATGACCATCTTGATGCCAGCACCCGAAACTGCGGCCATGACGCCGGATGTGTCGGCACCTGTTTCCAGAATGTCGGCAATCCGCACCAGCGTCAGTTGCTGACGGTGGCCTTTCTTGCGCTGGCTGCCGTGCTTACGACGGCGCTTGACGTAGTTGATGGTCTTTTCGCCCTTGATCTGGTCGATCACATCGGCCTGAACGCCTGCGCCTGCCACCAAAGGCGCGCCAACGGTCGAACCGACCATCAGAATCTCGTTGAACTGGATCTTGTCGCCGGCTTTTGCCGCCAGCTTTTCGACGCGCAGCACATCGCCAGAGGCGACCTTGTACTGCTTGCCGCCGGTTTTGAGAACCGCAAACATATGTTATTCCTTCATTTTCCGCGTCGCTGAGGCCCCGGATCGATCCGGCGTTTGTTACCTGTGGACAGCGCGCCCTTAGGCGCTATTTCGCAAATAGCCCGACAAGACCCTTGTCAGGATGGCGGCTTATCAATCCAATGCCCTTGTAAGTCAAGCCAAAAGAAGGTGAAAAAACCCATGCGCCTTGCCCTGATCCTGCCCTTGATACTGGCCGCCTGCACCACTGATCCGACCAATCCGGGCGTGCCGGTCTTTGCACCGCTGGCTGTGCTGACCGACCCTGCCCTTGCACAAAAACGCGGGCAAGTCGAAATTATCGTCAAATCCGATTACGACGCGATCCGCCGCGATATCGGCGCAGGCGGCGGGCCGGTGCTGACGGCGGCGATGGATGCGGCGGGGGTGCCGTACCAAGACCGGCCTACCCGCGTGATCCAGCTGCAATCCAATAGCGGGCTTTATGCGGCCAACCCCAGTGCGCTGGTCACGGCGCTGCTGGTCTATGGCGGCTAGAAATCGGCGATCAGGCTGTCGCGGAACGCCACTAGATCCCAGAACGCCTTGGACCGCGCGATATCATCGGCCAGATCGGACGGCACGCCACGCGCGATCATGCGGCCGTATAACTCCTGCGGAAAGCCGGGCGATACGGCTGGCACGCTGACCATCGGGTTGATATCGGCGGGGCGGGCTGCGGATTCGGCCGGACAGCCACGGGTCGGGTTGCCAGTGGGCTTGCGGCCATCGGCGCGCAATGTCTCGACGGCGGCGAAATAGATCGCGCATTCGCTGAACACCAGCCGTTCCTGACGCGGATCACCGGTTGGCAAGGTTGGAACGCCCGACACCAGAGCCCCCTGCCCGACACAGCCCGCCAAAAGCCCGAGCAGGCAGGCTGCGATGAGTTTGATTTGCAAGGTCTTGATCCTTCTATGTCTTGGACCCGCACCATACCGCGTTGCACAGCTGTGCCAAGACCGGTCACAGGTCCTGACTGATGATAAAGCCAGAAGCCGCCGATCCCAGATCGCGCGACATCCGCACGAAGATCTCGTCAAAGGCCCCGAATAAAGCCTGGGTCATGATCCGACCTTCGGGCGTCTGGCTAAAGGCGGTCAATTCGGCGATCTCGGCATCTTCCAGCGGCGCATAGGCCAGCAGTAAAAACGCAGTGATCCATTCCGTTGTGCTGGCGCGGATTGCGTCCTCTTGCGCCCAGACATCGGCCAGCAGGCTGTCGGCGCTCACCCCCGGCAGCGTGGCGCCACCTGACACCAGCGCATCGATGAAGGCGAAATTGGAATTCAGCCCGCCCACGACATTGGCCTCGATCAGGTCATTGGCGGTGATGAAATCGCTGATCAGCCGAAAGCGTGGCGTGTTGGCCTGCGCCTGTTCGGCGGCAAATTCCTTGCTGGCGGCATCCATGGTCGGGTCCAGCATCGACGCGCGCGCGGCGATTTCCAGCGTGACGATCCGCCGCCCCAGATCAGAGCCATAGAAATCCAGCGCCTGCGTCAGATCCTGCCCGTCCAACGCCGCAACAAAAGCCGCGCGCATCTGCGCGAACATGGTGTCGGTATCATAGATCCGGTCCAGTTGCGCCGCCCAGCGGGGGGTCATGCCTGCGGGAAACATGTCGCGCGCGATGGTTTCGCCGTAATCCAGCCCCTCGTCGCGCATCACCGCCACGATCTGCGGCAGGCCGACCAGTTCGAACAGGGCATCGGCATCGCTGGTCTGGGCCAGGGCGGCCCCCCCCGTGAAACCGAGCGCGGCAACAAGCGACAATATCAGGCGGCGGAACATGGCGGGTCCTTTCAGGTCGTGGACGGTTTCTGCACCGACAAACACGATTTTTGCCGCAAAGCCCACGCAATTCTTGGTGAGAGCGTTTTGCCCCTTGCGCTGCGCCGCACGGCACATTATCCCGCCCGCACCGCGGAGAGGTGCCGGAGTGGTCGAACGGGGCGGTCTCGAAAACCGTTGTGGGTGCAAGCCCACCCAGGGTTCGAATCCCTGTCTCTCCGCCATTACCTACTGTTTTTGTTATATAAAAATGATTATAGTCGCGTTGTTCCCATAACCGCTCCCCAATGGCAGCCGCACTAGGCGACTGGCACCTCATCTCTGCTGCCCCTGCCCCAACACAAAAACAACTGCCCACCAGCAGACCCCACCCGAGGGGTACCCCCCTTCACATCACAACACCCCGTTCCGCCTATACATATGAGTTTGCACAAACGACGACGCGTCACGCTGTGATCGGAACTGGTTAGGGTGTTTTGATTAAGCCGAGGGCTTTCATGTCATGCTCTAGAGCGGCCAGCTCTTTCAGCTTCTCCGCCCGCTTCTGCCGGATCTCGCGCGTTTCCCAGCCATGGATGGTCTTGGCCTGCGCGCAACGCTCTCGGCCTTGCCGCGTCTTTGGCCCAGTAGATGCCCCGCCATGCGTCCTGCACACGGCCTTGCCGCGCATGGCAGGCTTGCAGCACTGAACGCCGCTGCGCTTGCTCTTGGCCTGACAACGCGCGGCTACAGCGCCGAAACTGATGGTGTAGTGTTCGGTCACGGCTAAGGGTTCCATCCTGCATCTATTGCCGTAGGATATCACAGCCAGAGATGCTTTGTCAGTTTGCCTGATCGGTGTACCATTTCCCAAAAACAAAGAGGCAGACAGATGAAACCTATTAAGTTCAGCATTTTATGCTCCGTTGTGTCGGGTGTTCCAGACCAACATACAAACTGGTTATCCATTATCCTGTGCAGAATTTGTATATCGCGTCAACATTAGTGGTTACCGAATTTAGTGACCTAGCCATAAATACTGGCGGACCACCTCCGATGAATATAGAGACCGTGGCAGGGCGTTGAAGTGCTCTTAAGAGCTCTCCATCGAACATGGCAACTATCTCGGTTCCATTGGTGTAGTCATTAATAACGGTTTCTCCAGATGTCGAAAATTTCTCACCATTCACCTCGACCGACATTCTATTTTTAGCACTTTTAGATGCGAATTTTCGAGCCGTTGTTACTTGTCCAAGCACTAATCCGTCAAAGCTCATTAGTGAAACTGTGGGTCTACATTTGAACATTGATTTTTCATAAGCAATAAATATTCCAGTTGTTTTGCCTAGTTTCGGGTCCTGTGGGCTTGTTGAAGCTATAAGCGCAACGTCACCTTCGTAAAGATGCCAATTGGCTACAATTTCAGCACTCAATTCTTTCGTAGATGCAAAGCTTATAGTAAAGCTTATTAGTAAGATATACATCGTCTTGATCATATGAATCTCATTTACCTTTTAATCGATATATGGCGATATCGAATTTTTTAAGTGCAGCGTCATTTATATTGTGTGAATTGCCCATCTGTATGAGAGATTGGACTATCCTCTTCGTTAACGGACTATCGAGATTTATATGTTTATACTCAGTTCCGCCAATTGGAGTTA
>Ga0222675_1001067_pt1 | contig 9500 bp, 10 predicted proteins | sample AntAcemetagen868_FD_179818 | JGI IMG/M metagenome (GOLD analysis project Ga0222675, IMG submission 179818) | Saline water microbial communities from Ace Lake, Antarctica - #868 | ecosystem: Environmental > Aquatic > Non-marine Saline and Alkaline > Saline | place: Antarctica: Ace Lake | collected...
CGAAAAGTTCGTCGTCTCCGAGATAGGCATCTTCGGTGACAAAATGCACCCGATTGGCCGCATCGAAGCAGCGACGGAAACGATCCACCCAAGCCGGACCCGAGGGTGCAACAGAAATCCGGACGAACTCGTCCTTGTCAAACGGCATGACGACATCGAGTGCCGCTCCCGCCGCAAGAGCCGCCTCGGCAGCGAGGATGTCTGCGCCGGCAGCGAGACTTCCCACAGCCCGGCTGATCGGGCGCGCAGAGAAATGCGCGGCAAGCTCACCAGCGACCGAAGCTTCCTGATATGCGGGAAACCGCCCCGGCTCACCAGCCAAAGCAATAATGTGACCGCTGTAGTGCACAACATCCGGCGGTCGGAGCGGTTCAAGGATTGAGGCATTCAGATCAAGTACCGCACACAACCTGTGAAGCTGTCGAAGCGTCGTGGAACGTGCCGCAAAATCAGCGCTATGCGCATCGACCGCGGATGTGATCGCTTGCGCCGCTCCGTTGGGTTTACCGAGCAAAATCAAGGCTTCGGCTCTGGTTGCATGGGCGTAGTAGCCGTCTTTGTCAGCCCGTTTATCTGCATGTTCTAGCGCCCTTCGGGCCCAGACCTGTGCGGCGTCGAGATTCCCGGCGATCGCCGAGAGCGTCGCTACGTTAATAGCCGGGAAATATCCCTGATCAATGGAATAACCGTCCTCATAGGCAGCGATTGCAGTCCGAAGATGTCTGAGGTCAGGCGCACCTGCACTTGAGAGCGCGAGGTCCTTGGACAAGCGGCCCTTGAGCGAGATGACTTCCTCTGTCCGCACATCATTCAATCCAAGTTCGATGAATCGCTGTTGCGCAAGCTCGATGGCTCCGGTCCGGGCAAGCGCGAGCACCGCAGCATGACGCAATGCATCGTCATCGGGCATATGTTCAAGTGCCTGGTCAGCGAGATCGTAGGCAAGGAGGTACTCCCCTTGCCGAAGCTGCTGCCGGACCTCGTCGATCCCGACCTTGGTTGTCATCTCTGACGTTGGCACGTTTAAAGACCCTCACATCGCGATGGGCTCGACCGATCTGCCGCGTTCAGTTTCGACATTCCCTGATATTCAAACATTATTCAAACACGGCCCAGCCCGAAGCATCGGTCCAGGCGTTGCGAGTGGTCCTAAACTGGCAGCATGTGGCAGGTTACGAAGCAAAGATGCAAATTGTGCGTCGTTGATCCCAGCCCGCAACCGGAAAGACAATGCCCAGTCCCCTCTCTGATACCGTCATGCGCCAGCGGACCGCGGTTCTTGTTGCCTCTCTGCTGTTCATCCTGATCGGCACTGGCAGCATCTATTTCATTGTCGTTGCACTGAAACTGATCGCTGCCGAATTCGGCTGGCCGCGCGCCGTGCCATCGATCGCCTATGCACTGCAATATGCCGGCGCGGGCATCGGCGGTATTTTCATGGGCTGGTGTCTCGACCGGCGCGGCATGGGAATTCCGGCCACAATTGGCGCCGGCATGATCGGCCTCGGTGGCATCCTCACCAGTTACGTATCGAGCCCGCTCGAGCTCTACTTTATCTATGGCGGCATGCTTGGCTTCTTCGGCCGCTCGACCCTGTTCGCGCCGCTGACCGCCAATATCACCCGCTGGTTCGAACACAGGAGAAGCTTCGCCGTCGGTGTCGTCGGGTCCGGCCAGGGTCTCGCCGGGATGATCTGGCCGCAGGCTTTCCACCATCTGATCGCGGCGGTCGGCTGGCGCCAGGCGGCGCTGTATTACGGCCTGTTCGCCTTGGCGACGATGTTGCCACTGGCCATGATCCTGCGCCAGAAGCCGCCCGCACCCGCCCCAATCCGACCCGCAGCGTTCGACAGACCCGCACCGCCAGCCCTGAAGCACCCGCCGATGTCACCACGCGCGCTGCAAGCAACACTGTCCACGGCAGCGATTGGCTGCTGCGTCGCCATGTCGTTGCCACTGGCGCATATCGTCAGCCATGTGAGCGATCTCGGCTACGACCCGGCACGTGGCGCTGAACTTCTTTCGCTGATGCTTGCCTGCTCAGCACTCGCCAGTTTCTTCGGCGTCGGATTTCTCGGCGGACGCTTCGGCGGCCTGCGCGCGATCTTTGTTTTTTCATTGGGACAGGCACTGCTGCTCGCGGCGCTCGCTTTCGTCGAGAGCTTGCCCGGGCTCTACATCGCCGCCGCGCTGTTCGGGCTCGGCTATGGCGGCATCCTGCCATGCTATCCGGTGATCGTTCGCGAATTGCTGCCGGCGAGGGAAGCCGGCCGGCGCACCGGGCTGGTACTGCTGTTCGCCGGCGCCGGCATGGCGCTCGGCTCCTGGCTCGGCGGCGCGGTATTCGATGCGACCGGCACTTACCGCACGGCGTTCCTGATCGGCGTCGCTTTCAACGCCGGCAACCTTGCCATCATCGCCAGCCTGATCGTGCGCACACCACGATTCCGGCCCGCCTTTGGGTGACGGACGTACCGTCCCCAAACCCTGGGGCGTTGGGCAAACTGTCTTTAAGACATTGGAGCAGATGATAAAATGGTGGAGCTGAGGGGAATCGAATTGCGAACCTCGGTCCAATACAGACCAGTTTTTTCGTAAATTTTTCAAAGAGTTACAGGGTTTCAGTCGCGCGGAGACCCCCCTAACTCAACAGAGTGCTCATCGCGCGGTTCGAGCTGCAGCTCTCATGTAACTCGCAAGACCATATGAGATCGTCAGTCGGCACGCTTCGCAAGAAAATGCTCAATCACCTCATGCCAACGGTCCATCGAAAACCCGGCACTAGGGTGATAGGTGGCGAATGCGAGCGCCAGTAAGTTGTCAAACTTGTAGATCCCATTTCTTACAGGTTTGCCAGAGAACTCGGGGTTCGGACGCGGACAGTAAGAGGTATATGGCAGTTGGTCCCATAGTCGATGACCGTGAACCCATATGTGGGTTGGCCTGAGCGTGGTCACTACTTCTTCAAACGCCGAGAAAGACTGCGAGAAAGCGTCGTCCGCCGGTGATTCCCGCGGCCCTTCGATCTCGCCAACTTGAATGTAGTTGTAGAACGCGACGTCCTGCCATAGAGCAGCGAAACCTTCATCACCAATCTCTGAACGGTGTTTTCCAGCAAGAGCCTGCCCAGCTTGCGTGATATATCGCCGACCAGCATGACCTGCATCGTGGATCGCACAACACTCGATCAACTCAATCGAGGCTCGGTGAGGTTCTTCGAACTGCCCGTAGTGCGATTCACCGAGCACTAAAAGGCGTACGTCATTACCGGGCACCAGCCCGGACCTGTTTTCGCCAAAATGCCTGCCGACCCAGGGTTTGTAAAAAACCTGGTCGGAGAACTCCTGGCGTGAATTATCTTTAGACACTAGCTAACACTCCCTCCGTCAACGCCGATCCCCATCCGTTTGAAAGCCGCAATCGCCTCGTCTCGTTCTCGCTCGTTCACCAGCCGGATATAGGTCCAGCAATAAGCGCCCCAGTCACCGCCGAAGTGAACTACAGTTCCGCCCGATAGCGTCAGGAAATTCGTAGCGTCAAGCGCGCGGCCGCAAGCATCGCAGTGACTCTTGTGGTGACTGTCAGGACACCAATAGTCCTCGGACAGCTGCCCCCACGCTTCGATGAACTCTTCCAACGTCGCCTGGCACGCCACTTCAGGCTCGGCACCATCGAAATGTTCGCGCACGAGTGTCCTAACGTGGAATTCCTCCTGCCACCATTGCTGGCTCAACTCGAGGTCGTCAGTGAGGTAAGGCCCGATTCGCTCATCGAGGCTGTCGCGAAGACATTCCATGACCTCGTTAAAAGTGGATTCGACAGATCGCCAGTCATCAAACAGATCAAGCTGATGAGGATCGCGGTGTTCAAATTTCTGATTCATGGCCAATTCTAAATCGTTAGTGCTCAAATCAACTGCAAGCCAGAACGTTAGGGCCCCCAACCCAAAATTGAATGCACCTCTGAAGGACGTTGGGGACAATCTCTATAAGGTGAAGAAAAATCCTCCGGTTTTTCAGCCAGAGCGGTCTAATCGCGTCAGCCGCGAATCGTAATCTCCACCGCGTCAGGCCCGACTCCAAACGTTTTTGCCAGACCTCGCTTCGCTTCTTCGATCGTTAAGCCCGACAGTTCCGTCATTGCGGCTGGCGATGACACTGAAGCTCCATGTCGTGAAGGCATATCCTGAAAATCGAGTCCGTTTGGCTCAATCCCAAGGCGCTCGAGAGTCGTGTAACGGATCGGGTTCCTACTTCCGTCCCACAAATCCCGTACATCTATCTCAGCATATTCTCCGATCTCTACCTTCCAGCGATCACCGTCAGGCTCTGTTGAACGTACTACTGCCGATATTCGACCTATCAGAAAACCAGCCCCATGAGGCTCTGTCGCATCACTAAACTCATGGTCTGGGTGACGCCGATTCTGGGTACACACCAGCCAATCACACTGCTTTGCTTTGGTCGGGTCTAGTTTCCAGGCTTGTGATCCCCCTTCTTCGATAATGCGTGCGGGGCTACGCGCTGTAAAAACGACTAGCGTATCTGGACGGGCCATCGGATAGATCCTCATGCAATACAAAATAGTTAATTCTATAATAATATTATCATAATTTTATATCACGTCAAGGCTGTGCTCTCCGTCAACTCTATCGCGACGGAGGCACGAGTATGGACCTCATCATCGCTTTCAGACCCATTCGCCTTTTGAAATGGAACCCGCCCAACGGTCATTCTCGCAGGCAATCCAGCTTCGCTCCACAAGCCTCTGCAAGCCTGCAAACGACGAAGGGAAACTAGCCGAATGTGGCTCCCAAAAGCGGCACTCATCGGCAGATAATCAAATCCCGGCGCACGAAAGTATTGGCTGGGAATTCGGCCAACAGAGACGAAGCGCCATATCCGGCAGAATGTCTCGGAAACGTCCAAGACATTCTAAGTCAGACGCGCCAAAGCCCCCGGAACTGCGGGGGTTTCGCCGATATTCATCTAAGCCATTGGAGACGTTGATAAAAATGGTGGAGCCGAGGGGAATCGAACCCCTGACCTCTACGTTGCGAATGTAATGATCACAGTTATATGCGTTTTTGCTGTTCTATAAGTTTTTGAAATCACGACATATTTTTTTCCCTTTGTTATCAATGTTATATGGGTTTCGTGATTTTTCTAGTGTTCTAAGTGTGTATAGCGTGAGAGGTTTTTTAGCTCGTTTTTTTCAATATCTCACGCTATACACACGGTATCAGGAAAACACATACCGGCCCGAACTTCATGACCAAACGTGGCAGACCAAGACGTTATTCAGAGTACGACGCCTTATTGGACGGAACACCGCCTCGGTCCTCCAAACGCCCAAGTTACATCAAAGGAATCGGTGTGTTTCGCGGCGCGCGTGGCGATACAGCGTGGGTCAAACTGCACCTGCGTCACGACACTTTGTTCAAAGGGAAAAGCTACTCAAGAGGGGGCGCCCTAGAGATCAAATTGGGCCCCCTCTCCTCATGGAGTTGGGCTCAACTGGAGCAAAAACGCGAGGAGCTCCAGGGTCTAGCGGATCGAAACGAAGCCCTCGAGCCACCAGAGAATATTTCATTCAAAGAGTGGTCAGACGACTGGCTCACCCGCGCGGAGAAACGTCTTAGAAGCTACTCTATCGTTTCGGTCCATGCTCGCTGCCATCTAGTCCCGCGCTTTGGAAAGCTAAGGCTCGAGGACATTACAACTAGAGAGATAAACAACTGGATCCGAGATCGGTTGCGCGACGCCGCCCCTGCCACGGTCAAACGAGAACTCGCCACACTCAGCGCCATACTTGGTTCTGCAGTCCGAACCGGGGAACTATCGTCGAACCCCTGTGCTGGAGCAGACAAGATTTCCGGTGTCGTTGGTCGTCAAAGGTTTCTCGACGGCAACGAACTGACCAAGTTGCTTGCTGCTGCTTCAACGGTGTCTGACTGGTTGCCAGACTTTATTCTGTGGTGTGTTCATTCCGGCATGCGTAAAGGGGAAATATCAGCTCTCGATTGGACCAATATTCGCAAACTCGCGAATGGCCGAACCATGGTTGAAATCACAACAAGCAAATCTGATCAGCCCCGTTTCGTAACATGCACACAGACGATGGAAGAGATTCTTGAACGGCAACGTAAGCGGAGCAAAAAGGACAACCCAAAGGTTTTCCCTGTTGCTCCGATCACACTCAGGCGGCACTGGGAAAAGGCGAGGGCTAAGGCAGATCTAAAAGACGTGACAGTTCATGACCTGAGGCGAACACACGGCACTCATTCCGCTGCAGCTGGAGTGGACTTGCGCACCCTGGCTGCACGCTTAGGGCATAACAATCTTTCGATGCTTCAACACCACTATGCCGCAATTGTGGCTAGCTCTGCGGATAACGCTGCGGATATTTTTCAACAGACTTTCGAAACTTTGACGGAATTAAATGGCACAGAAACCGTACCCTAAACCTGGCTCACGCGAGATGCATACTCTCTTCTCTATATCAGATAAGGAGGCGGACAAACTCCTGACCAATGACGTGATCCAAAAAGCTTGGATATTCTGTGTGCAAGGCCAGAAGCACGAAGAGTATTCCGAGGCTTTTCACATCGCCCTCCGATCAATTGTTGCCGATTTGGCAGATGACAAAATTAAAAATTTTGGCTTAGCCAGCTCAATCACCGAGGAACTCTCAACCTTGGTAGCTAAGCTCGAGGAATTGCGAAAGACGATTAAGCCGCCAATTAATGCGAATGGCAAACGTGAGCCAGACAAACTATTGCAGGGCAGCCGAAGCGCGCTAAATCAAATCCCAAAAAACTCAATAGAGAGCTACGTGGCCGCTTCAAAAAATCTGGCGCACGAAATACGAACCACAACAAGTTCTTACAAGCACAGTGCCGCAAAAGAAAAAAAGGGGGGGCGACCGAAGACAGTCGGATTGGCTGGTGCTACTTGTAAGCTACTCCTTTTTTGGATCGAGTGGGCGGGTGCAAACACAGTCCCCTTGAACACAGAGATTATAATAAAGGACAACGGAGAAAAGGAGTTGGTTCACCCAGCTTGGTCCTTCGCGGAGCTAATTCTCCCCTTAGTACGGTCGAGGAAATACAAACCAAGCCAAGTCAGAAGCGCCATCAGAAATGCCGCGCAGCGACTGAATTATACGTCCCTGTCTTGCGATAACTGAGAGACGAGCGAGCCGATCGAAAGCACTAGGGCCGAAACACAAAAATATTACTCGTCCTTATGTGAAGGCCCGCGCCTCCCATCGCATGAACAGCACTAACGTCTGTCCGGTGCAATCTTATGCGGAAACCCCCGCCGTAAATCGACGGGTTTCCGAATAGGAACCAAGTCGCAATTCCCAAGGTCTTCTGCAACTGTCCGTGTTCCATTTAGACGGCAGTTGAGAATGATATGACACCGAATTTCTTCGGTCCAACTTCAGACCGAACCTCCGACGGTAAAACCGATACGGCGTTCGTCTCGGACATCTGGCTTGCCAACCAGCTACACGTGGCTCGATCAACGATACGAGTTCAGCGGCACTTACGTCAGAGCGGCCAACCGCATTGGCTCAAACTCGACCCTGTCTATATCGGTTCAATCCCTCGCTATCGCACCCAAGACGCGATGGCCTGGTTACGTTCGCTCTGATCGAACTAAGCAGCGATGCGGAAAGGATCAGCAATGCCACGCACAACCAAGAGCTCCCGACGCCGAGACTCACTTCATCGAAACCAAGCGACAAAAACAGTCGGAGAACTACAGCGCCTGTGCCCAGGTTTTGAATCGATCGAAGCCGCAACAAAGTTTGACTCAACTATGGTTCGACGACTTCAGAAGCTTAAAGCGCAAGAAAACTCTGAGCTCGTTTCCACACTCAAATGCGCGCTCGAAAGCGAACACCCAACAAACGCCGCAAGCCATCTGGCGACGACTCTGTTTAGAGCGAGACTCGCCAATGCCCTCATAAAGTTTTCGAGCAGCCACCATGAGCAGCCGGTTCAGGCAGTTGCCATCCCAAGCAACATACAGCTTGCTCCAGAGGACATTACAAAACGCGACCTAGTGAGAATGAAGGGGCGCTTCAAAAAGCGCCTCGAGAGATGCGGTCTAGGAGACCGTATCGTCATAGCCGCGATCGACTATTCATTAAACGAGCATTCAGAAGACGCGTGGAGATCCTACTGGCAGCCACACCTAACTATCTGGGTATTCGGTGCCTCACCCAAGCAAGTCCACGATCTTCTAAAGAAGCAATTTTCAGCAACCAGTCACAACACCCAACGACCAGTGCGTTGCGACGAAATAAAACCAGCCGAAATCCCAAGAACGGCGACTTACTTGCTCAAGGCAAGGTACTCGCGTCGAGTCAAACTCCGTCAGAAGAGATTGAGAACATCAAATTTTGCACTCACCCCCTACGACAACAAATTGCTTCCCTTATTGCGTGCCCTCGCTGGCATAGAAGTCCGAGATCGATTGATCCTGATCGGATGCCGATTTGATGGGAACAACATCACCCCAACCGCATAAGCCCCATGACCACCTGAGCTCTGTCGTCCCAATCTTACCCCGCACCAAAGACCATGGAGACCGAAACTTCGTACGGACGATGTCATCGGAATCAACAACAAAACCCATAACTTCCAACCCAAACAACGCAAATACAAGGAATACGGCCGGAAACTAAGGAGAATTCACTCGACACGGCACCCGACCACATCGCGTACGGCGAACGAGTGGCGCTTCCAATGGCACTGCAAAAATTAACGTACGTCCGTACGGACCAAAGAACTTTAGCAAGAAAAAATTGGATTTCCTCAATGCCTAAAAAAACCGAACCTGAAACGACCATTGACCGAAACTTGCCACCCGGGGCTAGAGCTCTCGCTGCCAGTCGTCGCTGGCAACGAGATACCCGCCAAAGACGGCGCAAACGCTCGCGGGCTCAACCAACGCGCATCGTGGCACTAGAGGAGGACGCTGATGGCGTATGGACGGCAGTAATCAAAGGTCAGGACATCGCCAACAACACAAAAACCCTCCGAATCCGTCTGGGCACACAAGGTTACAGAACACGTGAACAATTGAAGAATGCTGGATTCGATTACGACGCCGTTGAACGGATAGAGAAGCAGTTAATTAATCCCAGTGTTAAACTCAGCCTTCCAAAGATAAAGGTCGTGGAACGCGCGGGATGGCATAAGCTTGACCGAAACGAACTAACGTACCTTTGGCCTGGTGTGCCCTCAGCCAAAGCCCCCCACGGATTTGATAGCGTTGTTTTTCGCCATCCGGAGGACGAACCGCTTCAACCACGACCAACTGGCACCATAGACGGCTGGAAAAAACAGGTCGCGCGGCCTTGTCCGTCGTCATATAAATTGGGACAATCAGCGGCCTGATTTAAAGGAGGATCTGGCTCATCTGGTTTAAGATATTAAGCGGCGTATTTGCGGTATTGCAAGCGCCGGGTTTCTATCGTCTTCCGCT
>Ga0222675_1001082_pt1 | contig 9430 bp, 13 predicted proteins | sample AntAcemetagen868_FD_179818 | JGI IMG/M metagenome (GOLD analysis project Ga0222675, IMG submission 179818) | Saline water microbial communities from Ace Lake, Antarctica - #868 | ecosystem: Environmental > Aquatic > Non-marine Saline and Alkaline > Saline | place: Antarctica: Ace Lake | collected...
ACCTTCGCCGCGACGGCACTGATCGCCTTCGCGGCTGCCTCTGCGTCAGCGGCATTGCCGGCCGCGACAGCGCCACCGAGCTTTTTCATATTGCCACCCAGCGATTTCATCGCCGCGTTGCGTTCCTTGTAGTGATGTCCATCAGCTGATGCGACATCGCTGCTGAAGGTACCGAAAGCAGCGACGACAGCAAGGGCACTTGCTGCGATAAGGCCGTTACGGAGGGTCTTGCGAACCGAATTCATATTCAATCTCCCTGTTACCCATGTGCTGGGTGATGCGGCATCCCGCCACATGTGTGAGCCATGGAGCCTGTTAAGCATCTGGTTTTCCATAAAAATATCACATCGATCACGGAAACGTGAACAAAAACGACAAAATGATTCACGGCTGCGTGAGATCGGGAATAAAGCGGCGACGAGACTGTTAACGTGCACGTGTGTTTCAGTCTGAAATTCAGTGGAGACGGTTCATGAACATGTTGCGAGTCGCACTCACAGGCTTGGCGCTTGTCGGTTTGTATGGTTCCCACGCGGGAGCGCAATCATCGGACAAGCCGGTCACGGTCATTGAGTTGTTCACCTCACAGAGTTGTTATTCCTGCCCGCCGGCCGAAGCCTATCTCGGGGAACTCTCGAAAGAAGACGATATCGTCGCGCTTGAGTATCACGTCGATTACTGGAACCGGATCAACTATGGCCGCCATGGCCGCTGGGTTGATGAATTCTCAAGTCCGGAAATGACCCAACGCCAGCGCGCCTACAATCTCGCCATCCGAAACACCGGCGCCGTCTATACCCCGCAGATGGTGATCGACGGGCGCGAAGAGGCCGTCGGATCGCGGCGTGGCGAGGTACAGCAACTTGTCAGCAAGGTCCGGTCTGATGATCCCGCACGGGTCGGCGTTGCCGTGTCCGGCCTGGAAGATGGCGGGATCAGCATTTCGCTACCCGACAACCTGAAGGGCGGCGCAGATGTCTGGCTTGTCACCTTCATCCGCGAAAACACCACGCAAGTCGTCAGAGGTGAGAACCACGGCAAGACGCTGACCAGCCATAATATCGTGCGGAAAGTCCGTCATGTTGGGGCATGGGACGGTAAGGCTGCCATCTTTGATTTGTCGCGGGACGAACTGGATCTGGAATCCGGTCAGGGCTGTGCGATCCTGGTCCAGGATGAACGCCCGGGGCCGGTGCTTGGGGCGTCCTATTGTCCCGACAATGTGGGCGTGTCGTCCTGATCAGCCCGTCTTGCGTGCGAAACTCTCACCGCTGATCATGCGCAGGCTGTCCTCGTTTTCCAGAAACCACGCATAGGTCCGCTCGACGCCCTCGCGCAGGCCGATCCGGGAGGTCCACCCCAGACTGTTGAGGCGGGTCACATCGACAAGTTTACGTGGCGTGCCGTCCGGCTTTGACGTGTCATAGGTGAACCGGCCCTCGAAACCGACGACATCGGCAATCATCTCGGCGAAGTCCTTGATCGAGATGTCTGTGCCGACCCCGATATTCACGAAGTCTTCGCCTGAGTAATTCTGCATCAGATAGACGCAGGCATTCGCCATGTCGTCCACATACATGATCTCCCGGCGGGGGGTTCCCGTGCCCCAGATGGTCACTTCGTCTGCGCCGCTGACCTTGGCGTCATGCATCTTGCGGATCAGGGCTGCGGGCATGTGTGAGGTTTCATAGTCGAAATTGTCACCGATGCCGAACAGGTTGGTGGGCTGTACGCTGATCGCATCAAACCCGTATTGCCGACGATAGGCCTGACACATCTTGATGCCGGCGATCTTCGCGACCGCGTACCACTGGTTCGTTTCCTCCAAAGGCCCGGTCAGCATGTAATCCTCTTTCATCGGCTGCGGTGCATCGCGTGGCATGATGCAGGTCGACCCCAGAAACAGCATTTTCCGGGCACCCGAGCGGTAGGCGGTATCAATCAGATTGGTCTGGATCATCAGGTTGCCGCCGATGAAATCAGCCGGGTACTGGTCATTGGCCTGAATGCCGCCGACCACCGCCGCGGCATCAAAGACGTATTCGGGTTTTTCGGCCGCGAAGAAATCACGCACATCGGCCTGATTGGTCAGGTCGAGTTCCTTGCGGGTACGGGTCACGATATTCGTGTGACCTTGCGCAGTGAGTTCACGGATCAGGGCCTGACCGACCAGGCCTCGGTGACCGGCAATGAAAATCTTTGCGTTGGTATCCATGTTTAGTTCCGAACGACTGTGGCGATTAGGTCTGGTACTTGCGGAATTCAGGCTTGCGGCGTTCCTGAAAGGCGCGGGCGCCTTCCTTCGATTCTTCCGTGGCGTAATACAGCTTCAGGGCCTCAAAGCCCATTGCCCCGATGCCCTTGATGTGGTCGGTGTCGATGTTGAAGGATCGCTTGGCGATGGCCAGTGCCGTGGGGCTGCGCTCCATCAGGTCGGCACACCAGCGCGCGACTTCGGCATCGAGTTCACGGTCCGGGACAACCGCGTTGGCGAGCCCCATCTCCAGCGCTTCGCGGGCGGTGTACTGGCGACACATGTACCAGATCTCGCGCGCCTTCTTCTCGCCCACGATCCGCGCCAGATAGGCAGTGCCATAGCCCGGATCCACCGAGCCCATGCTGGGGCCGACCTGTCCGAAAATCGCACTCTCGCCCGCCAGGGTCAGGTCACAGACCGTGGCGATCACGTTGCCGCCGCCAATCGCATAGCCGCGCACCTTGGCGATCACCGGTTTCGGGATATCCCGGATCAGGCCCTGGAGTTCCTCGATCGGAATGCCGATGGTGCCGCGGCGGCTGCCGTAGCCTTCGCTCGATTTGTTGTCGAGAGACTGGTCGCCACCCGACGAGAAGGCGCGATCTCCCGCGCCTGTGATGACCACGACGCCAATGGATTTGTCCCAGCCGGCGTTCTGCAATGCGTCGATCATTTCCTCGACGGTCTGGCCACGAAAAGCGTTCAGCTTGTCGGGCCGGTTGATGGTGATCGTCGCAACGCCGTCCTGGACGTCGTACAGAATGTCTTCATAGGCCATGATCGGGTGCCCCGGAATGTAACGATTTCTCTGGTGTCGGTTGACGGAAGTGTATTGGGTTTTAAGTCACACTGCACATACCGATACACAAGAGGACCCTCCATGGCCAAGAAAGCCGATAAACGCCCGCCCGTAGCCGTTGGCCATGTCTCACTCCATGTGAAGGATGTTCCCAAGGCCAGTGCCTTCATGCAGGTTCTGGGCCTGCGGCATGTCTTCGAAAACGAAAAGCAGACCTTCGCGGTTCTTGAGCTGCGTGGCGGCACCCATCTGATCCTCAACAAGTCCCGCAAGAAAATCCGGGATGGCGATGTCGCGCCAGTGGATCTGATGGTCGATGACGTGAAGGCGATGCGCGCCTATTGCAAGAAGGCGAAGCTCAAGCCGTCGAAAATCACCTCTGGTTCGGTACACAGTTCCTTCTACGTGCCGGGGCCCGATGGCTGGTCGATCAAGATCACCTCATCCCATGCCGGGAACCGCCCGGTCTGAGGCGGTCCTGTCCGTCAATGCGGCAATCTGCTGGTACGTGCTCCGGAAAATGGGCATCAACGATCCGATCCCCGGATATGGGAAACTCCTGCTGGAGACCGGGATCGTCGAATAGCGGTTTATTCTGCCGCTTGTAGTCGATCAGCGAAGCGGAAGCCGACCTTGTCCATCTTGTTCAGGACATCTTCGCCGAACTTGTCGATGATTTCCTGACCGACTTCCGGGTGGAAGACGACCTCGTCTTTCGTGTCACCTTTGACGTTCTGGATCATCACCAGCAGGCGCGCGGTCTCGTCAGAGATATTGTGGAAATCGCGGTAGACCCCGGCGGGAACCGAAACAAAGTCCATCGGTTCGAGTTCGACCGAGTTTTCGGCATTCTCGCCCCAGGACACCCGGAACTTGCCATTCAGGCAGAAGAAGTTCTCCACCGTGTGCGAATGGCTGTGCAGACCCGGATGGTTGCCCGGCGGGCACTCGGCGATGGTGACGGTCAGGCCGTCCATGCCCTTGACGGGGGCCACAGCGGAGCGGCCTTCCCAGCTTTCCGGGGACATGATCGGATAGACCGACTTGGCCGAAACAACCTCGACAGCATCGGCGGGAATACCGGTGCCGTCCATGATCGACTGCTTGTAGGGGACCAGATCCTTGAATCTGGCGACGCGGTTGGACATGTCAGGTGAATTCAGGTTTACGGCTTTCATGGCTTCCTCCGAAGGATTTATTTTCGGAAGCCTACCGCAATTCCGCGTTGGGATGAAACGGATTGAAACGCTATGATCTCAACCCTGATGCAGCAGAAATCATCAATCCGCGCGCCTGAATCCCACAACGCGGTAACGCACGAAAAGAGAGCAGAGGTTTTATGCCTGACTTCTATAAACCCGATCTGGGCATCAATCCGGACGATGCGTTTGCGCGGGAAGCGGACGGCAAGCTGGTGCGCCGGTCGTTCTGGCTGGATATGAGCGACCGTTCGGTGGTGCAGGCCATGACTCAGGGGCTTGGGGCAAATCTGGCCAATGAACACAAAAGGGCGCATCTCGATGATATCGGACGCGCCCATCTTGTGGATCAGATTTGTGTGCAGGAAATTCTCCCGCCCGAGTGATGACCCCGTTTACTTCAGCGGTGAGAAGCTCGACGGCATCAGCATGGTCGAGGTCATCTCCTCGAGATGCGCCCCCGCCGACTTGGCGAAGTCGGTCCAGGCGGCTTCCTTGGCCACGCCGGCGCGCGCTTCCATTCGGGCTTCAAGGCTCGGATAGGCCCAGAGATGGCAGACCTCGTTGGGGTTCGGTCCCTCGGTGATCCAGGCCGCCACGTTCTTGGAATACTTCTCGCGGGTCGGCATCACCGCCAGGAAGGCATCCATCCAAGCCTTCGCCGTGCCCGGCTTTACCTTGTAGTTGCGGAATTCAAAGAAGTTTCCATCCTTTTCAGGTTTGGAAATCGGCTTGGTGTTGATGAGAAAGCGTGTCGACTGCTGGGTCAGTAGCGGACGCAAACGCGGGACATATTCCTTGGTCCAGCCTTCGACCTTGCCGAGTTCGGTCCGCAAGCGGGCGCGCTCCTCGAAGCTGTCATACCGCCACAGGTGCATCACCTGATTGAGCGGACCCATTTCGGTGTACCAGTAGCCTTCCAGAACCCCGTAATCATCGCCCCGGACCTTGCGGCCGACTTCTTCATTGGCCTTCAGGACCTCCGGAATCTTGCCCGGAAGTGCGGTGTAGGTGCGTAGTTCGTGAAGCATTGTATCCCCCCTCTAGAGTATCGTCTGTTATGGGGCACACGTTGCTGTTTTCAGCAGCGCAGCGCAAGAGCGACAAGGGGCAATGTGCAAGCTGGTGAGACCGCCTCAGCCACCCGCCGGTTCGTGGACGTGCTGGCCGCCCGCACCGTGCAGAATGGCTTCGGCCTTGGCTTTTTCGTCTGCGCCATGGGCGTGAACCCAGCAGATGATCCCGCCATCCTGAACGCTTTGCTGCAGCTGCTCGCGCCAATCTTCATCGATATGTTCGCTCAGGATTTCGTCGACCGAGAGCTGGGTGGCCGCCGATGTTCCCGTGGCAACACCGACCGGACCGCCGACGGCATAGGCAGCGGTTGCGGCCCCGATGGATGTGAGGATCGCGACAGTCTCGCTGATGAAGTCGATGGCGTGGTCGATGGTTGTTCGGGCATCCATGGATTCGCGCGGCGTGTCGGCCCGGTCGGACATTTCGGTGGTTGTCGGGACGTGGCCGAAACGGTCGATGATCGCTTCGTGGTCGCTCAGGACACTGATCTGGTCACTTTCGATCCCGTTATCGAGCAAGGTTTCCAGCGCCGCCAGAAACTTGTCTGAACTGGTGAACGTGGCGACGATGACGGATTCGTTTTTTGCGTTCATGATCCCGGTATCCTTCTGCTGGCTTCAAGCGCTTCGGTAAATACGACATAGCGGAGCGGGCCGTTTGGTTCCAGTGCATTGAACGGATAGCAGGTCACCAGTGTGATCACGGCGTGGTCGGTCGCGCGACATGTGACCGGCAGTTGTCGCGCTGTTGTCCTGCGGGCAATATCGGAGCTGGTTGAATTTGGTTTGGGGAGCAAACAGTGACGCATTGGGTACGGTACGAAAAAGACGGGCATGTCGGATTTGGGACTTTGGATGGCGGACAGGTCGCGGTGCATGACGGGAATATGTTCGCGAAGCCAACAGCGACGGGCGAAACCCTCAACCGGGATGAGCTGACGCTGCTCACTCCCTGTGTGCCAGGGAAGATGATCGCGCTCTGGAACAATTCGAAGTCTTCGGCTGAAAAGCAGGGACTCGAAAAACCCGAATACCCGTTGTTCTTCCTCAAGCCATCTTCCAGTTACCTCGCGCCCGGCGGCGTGATCCGGAAACCCGCATCCTATGACGGACGTGTCATTTACGAGGCAGAGCTCGGCATTGTCATCGGTCAGACTTGTGCAAATGCCGATGTCGCCGCTGCGGAAGACGCGATCTTCGGCTACACTTGCGTGAACGATGTGACCGCAATGCAGTTGCTCGATGCCGATCCGTCCTTTCCCCAATGGGCGCGCGCCAAGGGGTTTGACACCTTTGGGGCTTTCGGTCCTTCGATTGTCACGGATGTCGATCTTTCCGGGAGTGCGATACGGGCCGAACTCAATGGGCGCGAACGCCAGAACTATCCCGTGAGCGACCTGTTCATGTCGCCCGCCGAGATTGTCGCGCGCCTGTCGGAATCCATGACACTGGAAGCCGGTGACCTGATTGCCTGCGGAACCGGGCCGGGCGCGCTGCCCATGAAGCCGGGTGCCACCATCGATATCATCATCGACGGGATCGGAACCCTTTCAAACACCTATGAGGACCAAAACTGATGCCGGATCGCTTCCCGCCCTTCGACCCGGACAATCTTGGCGCGGAGGCGCGTGCCGTTTATGACCGGATCCTCGCGGAACGAGGTTATGTTCCCGGGCCCTATCAGTTCTGGCTGGCGTCACCGGGCTTCTCGGATCGCATCGAACCGGTCGAGGAGTTTCTGCGCCACGGCGTCTCGCTGGAGGAACGTCTGGTGGAAGTCGTCGTGCTCGTGGTCGCAAAGCACTGGCGTGCCCAGTATGTCTGGACGTCCCACGGCCCCGCTGCCGAGAAGGCCGGGGTGGACGCGGCAATCGTGGAGGCCATTCGCACGGGCCGGGAACCCGAATTTCCCAAAGAGGATGAAGCGGTTTGCCATGACCTCGCTGTCGCGCTGGTGCAGGGGCGCGGCATAGATGACGACCTCTGGGCGCGCGCGAATAGGGGCATCGGCGAGGTTGGCGTCACCGAGGTGCTTGGCCTGATCGGCCTCTACACCTCGGTCTGCCTGACCATGGTCGCCTATCGGATGCCGACCAAGAACGGCGAACCCGACCCGCTGCCCTAGCGATCTGCCAGGGCAATCTGCTAGAGCGAACGGGGCAGTTTGCTCTCTTCGACGCTCGGCGGCTCCGGCGTCGCCTTGTCGAGTTGGGTCAGGTAATTCACGTTCAGGTACCAGTCCCGGTAATCCTGAAAGCGGACCGGCTTGAATTTCGGCGGATTGTCGTCGCTGACGCAGGTGGGGAGCGGGTCCGCCACCGTGTCCCAGGTCGGATTGTAGAAGAAGGCCAGTGAGTAGCGGTCGTTCTTGGGCGGGATCACCCGGTGCGGGGTCGCCATGAAACGCCCGTTGGTCCAGCGGTTCAGGAATTCGCCGGTGTTGACGATGATCGCGCCCTCGATGTTGGAAACGGGCAGCCACTTGCCCGATGCGGTCTGAATCTGAAGACCGGCTTCCGCAGCGACGGGGAGGAGGGTCAGGAACCCGTGATCGCGATGCGGGGCAATGCCGAACTGATTTTCTTCGGCTTCGACGGCTGCATAGTGCTGGTTGCGGGTTGTCCAGACCGGGTCATCGAACAGGCCGTCGAAATAGTCGGCGGGCATGTCGAGCGCGCGGGCATAGAGGGGCAGCATCCGACTGCCGAGACTTTCCATCGCGTCGTAATATTCGAGCATCTCCGACTTCCAGCCCGGAAGCAGATCGTCCGAAGGCCAGTGGTTCGGGCCGTGGGACGTCAGCCCGGCCTTGATCGCAGGGTGATCGGCCGGACGCTCGCGCACCATGCGCAGCATCTCGTTGAGGTCGGGCTTGGTGTTCTCGTTGACTGTCGAGGAAACATAGATCGTGGACAGCGGCGGAACATAGTTCGGAAAGCTTCGTTTGGTCTCGTCGGGCAGCGCGAAGAACCTCACGAGATTTTCGTTGGTGCGCGAGAGCAGTTCGCGCGGCACGCCATGATTGACGATGAAGTAGAACCCGACATTCTCCTGCGCATAACGCAGTTCGGCGGCGAGGCGCTCGAGCGCACCGTCTTCGCCGGCCAGGAACGGGGCCAGATCAAGGATCGGAATTTCTTCGTCGGTCAGTTCGTCGGGAAGGATGACTTCGGCGGTGGACATGGTCGCTCTCATTCTTGCGTTTCCGAGATGAACAATCCTAGCGCGATTTCTCTTTTCGTCAAAAGTACAACCTGATGAGGATTTGCAATCCTTGTTGATTGAAAAATAGGCGTAAAAATTACATTGCATAAAATATGTGCATATAAGACTTCAATTTGTGCCTGAATTTTGAGCGTATCGGATTTTCCCCATGTTTAACAGAGACTTATATGTTCGCCGGAGTCTGGCACGCCGTTTGCGATGTTTGTTGCAGTGCAATAAAGCCCTCAAACGGAGTCTTTCGAATGAAGTCAGCAATTAAAACAATCGCAGCGGCCGGTGTTCTCGCCGGGTCGCTGGCGTTTTCAGGGGTTGCGCAGGCCGCCGATACCATCAAGGTCGGAATTCTGCACTCCCTGTCCGGAACCATGGCGATCAGTGAAACCGCGTTGAAAGACGTGATGCTGTTCCTGATCGAGGAGCAGAACAAGAAAGGCGGGTTGCTCGGCAAGCAGATTGAGCCGGTCGTTGTCGATCCGGCCTCTGACTGGCCGCTTTTTGCTGAAAAGGCGCGTGAGTTGATTGAGAATGAAAAGGTCGACGTCGTGTTCGGCAACTGGACGTCGGTCTCGCGCAAATCCGTGCTGCCGGTCTTTGAAGAGTTGAACGGCATGCTGTTCTACCCGGTTCAGTATGAGGGCGAAGAATCCTCCCGGAACATCTTTTACACCGGTGCGGCACCGAACCAGCAGGCGATCCCGGCTGTTGAGTATCTGATGAGCGAAGAAGGCGGATCGGTCGAGCGTTGGGTTCTGGCCGGAACCGACTATGTGTATCCGCGCACGACCAACAAGATTCTTGAATCCTTCCTGAAGGCCAAGGGCGTTGCGGCTGAGGACATCATGGTCAACTACACGCCGTTCGGTCATTCCGACTG
>Ga0222675_1001084_pt1 | contig 9421 bp, 7 predicted proteins | sample AntAcemetagen868_FD_179818 | JGI IMG/M metagenome (GOLD analysis project Ga0222675, IMG submission 179818) | Saline water microbial communities from Ace Lake, Antarctica - #868 | ecosystem: Environmental > Aquatic > Non-marine Saline and Alkaline > Saline | place: Antarctica: Ace Lake | collected...
GGGGTGCTGCATTGGATACTGTCATCTGGATTTCTGCGGTTTTAAAATGTTAGGTCTCGGAATGACGATTACTTTATAAAGGTAAGATCACCTTAAAAAACCTGCAAAATCGTCACTGCGAACCCTTTTTTGTGGGTTTCAGCGGTGGGAAAGGGTGTGGCAGTCTCTCGGTTCCTGAGCTTGTCGAAGGTGTCCCATGACTTTCTCCACGCAAAGCCCCTGCTAAGTCTACCGATGACATATTTCTTTAAAATACTTTATAGTTTGTATTTTGTCACTATTGTTGCCTTTTTACTTTCACAATGATGATAAAATCTCTGATTTAATTAGCTGCCTTGATAATTTCTTCGGGTTTGGGTTTACATATCCCCATAATCAAAAATCACTACGTTCGGATCTTTGTCGGATGAAATACCAAAAAAACGCTTGTTTTCCTCGTCTACTGCCAGGGTAACCAGCGAATGATCCAGGCTGTAGGTTTTTACCAATTTGCCGGCATAATCGAACACAAAGATTTCTTTAGACAATTCGCCATTCTGATAAAACAAATCCGCAGATTTCCCAAAATACAGTGCGTAAATAAATTCATCTCCTGCTATAATGTCCATATAATAGCTGGAAAGGCTTCTGTCGGTAAACTGTGCCATGGGATAGCCAGCTGAGTAATCGACCACAAACTCTGGGATAATGTGCTCCGGACCACGAGTGGAGATTATTTTCCCACTTGATAGATCCAAAATTTCTATAAAATCTCTAAATCGCCCTCCTAATACATATTTTTTATGAACTGGGTTCTTCCCTGGTGGACGGATTTGATTACATTGGGAGGGAGAGAAGGATCCTCCATCATTTGGCTCCAGGTACCAAAAGTGGAACGCTGATTTCCAAGTGTATCGTAAAGCACATACTTATCGTCTCCATCTGCCAACCGGCATATTAGCCTATCATCCGAAAACCAACGTATATCTGTGGCCAAATACATTTTCTCTGGTTGACGAAAGGCCTTTTGATATAGTTCACCCGGTGATTCCAAATCAAACGATGCAATCAATTTTTGGGTATGGTCATAGACCCAGACCTCATTTACTGATTTACCTTTCTCTAATTGATATGCAGTAGATATTTCTCCCGGACCAAAACCGTCTTTACCTAATGTTTTAATTAGTGTTTCGCTAGTGGGATCGACAACGTGCAGGTAATAGTCTAGGGTTTTGCCCTCTCCCACCACCAGGTATTTTCCTGTCCAAAGTATAGATTCGGGATTTAACATTTCTGTTAAATTAAGTTTTTTACCCTTGAGTGAATCCGGTTCCGGAATATCCTCAGGATTAAAAGTGCGGATAATATAATGGGAATCCTGTGATTCCTTTTCCGGGTTACCACAGGAAAAAAGCAAAGCGAAAACACAAAATACAAGTAACTTTTGAGGAGTTATCATATCGATCAAAATGGTAATAATATATAAATAAAGAGTTTGGGTGGAATTTTTCCACCCAAACATATCAAATAGTTATTGGATTGGTGGAATATTAAAAACAAGTTTCATAACCTCCATACCACAAAGATTTTTTATATGTTTCTCCAATGGGATGCTCACATTCTCCCGTATACCAGGCACAACAAACTCCATTATAACCACTCCCCGCAATAGCATTCTCCAAAGCCACTTCCTTTTCCGAAAAAGGGGTTTCAGTACCACTAATACCAAACTGCCAGCCTGCCACCAACATAAAGGCCACTGCTCCCAGAGTTGACATACCTTTTTTATGAGTTTTTAATCCATTGCTTCACAATATAATGAGCTTAAGTTAAATATTGATAAGATGGCATTTAAATTGAAAAAAAATGATAGTTGCAACTATTTTGTTAAAAATAGCATAGAAAAATATAAAATAATCTTTATTTAGGCATATACGCTGTTTTTAGGTTGAAGACAGGTAATGCAATAGGAATAGTAATGGCCTGTCCTTCCTCAACTATGGAAGTGGTATAATCACAAGAAAATAAGGGGAGTTGGAGACAGAGGCTAAGTGTCGAGACAAGCTTTAATTAACGAATAATCCGGTATAGCAATTGGACCAACTCTGCGTTGCAAAAAAGCTGACGTAGCTAAGGCTATGCTCGTTTTTTGCACTTATACCCGTTCCTCCATTTTAATTCAGAAAGATATTTTATACATAATTTGGCGTCAGGAAAAGTCTCCTGAAACTCAAATAAGGAGAGACTCTTATATCCTTTTTCTATGAAATCTTCGTTTAAACCTGATTTACGAAGATTTTTAGTATTTTAAAAGTGTCTATTTCAATTAAATAATATACAGTTTTTATTTCAGACCAATCAGATCAAATTCATAAACTTCAGGAATTCTTTTATTGTTGATTCCAATTATTTTATGATCATTAATCACTTCAATATTCGATAAACCAATATCTAAATGAATTTTATGTAATGGTTGACCTTCCCAATCGAAAACCCATATTTCTCTGGCTCCGTCTAAATCAAAATCAACAATATCCTTTCTACTTTTTCCAAAATATAATAAATATATATGTTTTTCGGTTACACTAACATCTACGAAAGCTACCTTATTTCCAATATCAAATTCTACATCAAAACTTTCGGGATCTCCGGGGAGTATCATTGGCTTTTCCAAATGTAATTGATAAGACACCTTAGCAGTGTCCTTTTGAATGTCTAATATATCGAAATTTAGGGCTGAACGAGAAGCAAAAATGAATTTATCACCTGAAGGATGAAACTTACCCGTCCCTTGAAAGGTATATGCCAATTTAGCCTTAGTAAAACCAGCTATTTGTAATTCTTCTTCAAAGGGATATTCACCAAACTTGTACAGTAGTTGCCCTTCAGAATTTGAAATAACAAACCTTTTATCAAAATAACCTAATCCTAAAAAGTTACCGTTATTTAGCTTATACAATGCATAATGGTTAAAATCAAACCCACTGTATGTTTTTGCAGGCGTGTAGTCTGGATCCCTAATTATGGAATCCAATGGAATTTCGGAAAAGATAAAACTTCGTCGGTGAAAAACTCCAATAATACCATTTTTTTTTATTCCTAAACTTAACTGCGTGGGCATAGAGAATTCACCTGGTCCTTCCCCCAATTTGGCAAAACGGAAAATACTTTTACCCGAATTTAGATTTACTAATTCATAAATTTTATCTTTACCTGGATTAAATAAAACCATTAACGAATCATTTAAAACAGTCAAATCGTACCCCATTAATCCCTCTTCTTTATCGATGATCACTTGATGTTTTAACTCAGTAGTTTTTTCAAAAAAAATATCATTTAGCTTATTATCTGATCTGCAACCTATAAAAAAAACTATTACTATTGATATTGTATAATTCTTGAAACAATATTTCATTATTACTATTTTTAGAAGAAAAGGGTGTATAAATGATACACCCTGTGATAATTTTTAAGTTTCCAACATTCACCACTGACCCTTATACCAAATACAAACTCCATTACTAAATGTTTCCCTTTTGCATTCATCAGCCACACCTCCGCAAACACTTTCATATTTATCTTTGTCGCAGCTACCTGCTATAGCATTCTCCAAAGCCACCTCCGTATCCGAAAAAACCGCTTCCGTACCACTAACACCAACCTGCCAGCCAGCCACCAGCATAAAGGCTACAGCCCCAAAGACTACCATTCCTTTTTTTGAATTTTTAATCCATCGATAATTGGGTGTTTAATTCAATTAGACCCCAACAACTAATCTATTAAAAATTGTTTAAACAAAAAATCAATACGCTTATTTCTTTTAAAAATATAAGATCTTAGATTGAAAGGGGCAGAAACCTTTTTTCATCATTTCATCTAATTCTTAATCAATGTACATTTCTTACGATTAACCTAAATCCAGGGTAAAATCATCTTAAAAAAACCTGCAAAAGCGTCACTGCGAACCCTTTTTGGGGGGGTGCTGGAGTGGAAAAGGATTTGCAGTATGAATCGTACCCTGAGCTTGTCGAAGGGTCCTTCGGCTTTCTCTACGCAAAGCCCCATCCAAGCCTACCGATGACAGATGTTAAAACTCACGAGTAAGGGGCCACTGGCATTAGTGAAAAGCCGGTTTCACTGTTGAGCTTACTGGAGGCTAATGCCCTACAAATGGCAACTCATTTACACCCCGGGTCGCACCTCCTGCGTCGGCTTACCCAGGGCTACCAAGATTGCACCCCACCGGGGTGCTGCATTGGATACTGTCATCTGGATTTCTGCGTTTTTAAAATGTTAGGTCTCGGAATGACGATTTTCTATAAAACTTCTTTGAAATCAGGTTATTACATAATTAAATTTAACTCATTGTAGATTAATGCTTAATAACCATTGAATTTTCAAAAGAAACCTGTAGATCAAATGTGTTTCGTACAACTAAAACCTGCTTATTTTCCGTATTTAGACACTTATGCGAAATATGAGTCAGCACCTAAAAGTATAAATAAAGCCAATTTTGGATGCAATGTTAATGGAAGATTAATTTCACCAATTTAATTTCAAAATTTCATAATTCACTTTTTTATCGGGTGATAGATTTTTGAGTCAGATTTGCAAACGAATCTAAATCAGACGTAAAAATCTAATACCTAACCATGAAGAAATTATTTAATTGGATGATGATCGCTACAGTTGCTGCCATACTTATGACAGCATGTACCGAGGAAGAAACGCCCAATAATTCCGTTGCTATATCCGGAGTTCCGGCTACCGCTGTAGTGGAAGCTGGCCAGAGTGTAGACCCTGTTACTGCTACTATTACAGCAGCTGATGGATTGTCTACTTTGGTTGTAACAAAGGATGGAGCCACTCTGGAGACCATCAGTTTTAATGGAGAAGTTACCGCAAACCACGAGTTTACTTATCAAACGACAGCTGAAGATGCGGATAAAAACCTTGTTTTCGAATTTGTCGCTACAGATGCTAATGGAGTCATGCAGACGGCTACCTATGTGCTTACTGTAGGTGAAGTTGCTACAATTGTTAAAATCGAAAATAACATCACTTCTGATCAGGAATGGGAAACAGGAAAAGTTTATATCCTAGGTGGTAGAATTGCTGTTATCTCAGGAGCAACGTTGAAAATTAACCCTGGCGTAATTGTCAAAGGGGAAGCCGGATCCGGATCAAATGCAACAGCCCTTGTAATTGCAAGAGGTGCCAAAATTGAAGCAGTGGGTACTTCCGATCAACCTATTATTTTCACTTCTATAGCTGATGAAATAGCACCAGGTATGATAGCAAGTCCTAACCTTGATCCTGATATTGACGGTTTATGGGGCGGTTTATTGGTCTTGGGAAATGCTCCAGGTTCCTTTGCTGGTGATGTCACTGAAGTACAAATTGAAGGTATTCCCCCATCCGATGCGAATGGACTATACGGTGGAAATGACCCTGAAGATGATTCTGGAATCATCAAATATGTATCTATCCGTCACGGTGGAGCCAATATCGGTGAAGGAAATGAAATCAATGGTTTGACTTTAGGTGCCGTTGGTTCCAAGACGATCATAGAAAATGTAGAAGTAATCGCTAACCAGGATGATGGAATCGAATGGTTTGGAGGAACAGTAAGTGTAAAGAACGCCATTATCTGGAATTCTGGAGATGATGCTTTAGATACTGATCAGGCCTGGGCAGGTACAATTGATAATTTCATTGTCCTTACTGGAGGTGCTACAGATCATGCCCTTGAAATCGATGGTCCTGAAGGATCCTATAATGCAGGCCATACCATTCAAAATGGAACAGTTGTAGGTAATAATGTTTCAGAATTAGGAGATTTCAGAGATGGAGCTCGTGGTACTTTTAAAAACATTCTTTTTCAAAGTTTTGCTGATCCAGATACCACAGATGGAAGAGGTGATCTTTCCTTAAGTGGAGACAAGTCCCTTGAGAATTTTGAAAATGGAATTCTTGCTTTCGAAAATCTGGAGATTGTTATCGCAGATGGTGTGTCCCTTGCCACTGTATTCAAACATGGAACTGCTGCCAATGCTAGCATTGTGGCTGATGACGCTGCTACTGTTGGAGCTGACAAGGCAGCCTTCAGTGACTGGACATGGGCTTCAGTAGCAGGGAAATTGACAGACTTAAAATAAACACCAACCACTATTTTTTGAAAGGGATACGGAGTGTATCCCTTTCAAATTTTTTTATTGTATCGCTGTGCTATTCAAAAAAATAAAATGAAAAATTTTACTTATGGCTGGATCTTTATAGGGTTCCTGCTTTTGTCCTCAAATGTATTGGCCCAAAACGGGACGATTCGGGGAACGATCTATGATGAAGGCACAGGAGAACCTTTGTTTGGAGTGGCTGTCTCAGTTGTTGGCGCTCAACTAGGCGCAGTTACTGACTTTGATGGAGATTTTGAAATTCAATTGCCAGAAGGCATTTATACCCTACAAGCATCATTTATTTCCTTTAACAGCTTAAACCTTGAGGAAATAATAGTGAACAAAGGACAAGTTACCCTACTTGATAACCTTAAAATGGCGGAATTTACTTCCGACCTTGAAACGGTAACCATTTCTGCCGAAGCTATCAGAACCACTGAGGCGGCATTGATGACCGTAAAAAGGAATGCGACGCAATTGATGGATGGAATTTCCTCCGCTGCCTTTCGCCAGATTGGAGATGGAGATGCCGCTTCAGCCATCAAGCGTGTGACGGGTGTTTCTTTAGAAGGGGGCAAATATGTATACATTCGTGGACTCGGGGACCGCTACACCAAGACGGTGTTAAATGGTGTAGATATTCCAGGTTTGGATCCCGACAGGAACACCATCCAGATGGATATTTTTCCTACAAATATTATTGACAATATTATCGTTTCAAAATCCTTTACAAGTAACCTTTCAGCAGATTTTACGGGAGGTATTGTGGACATTGAGACCAAGGATTTCCCAGAGGAAAAAACCATGCGGCTTTCCATCGGTGGAGGCTATAATCCATCCATGCACTTCAATTCGGCATTTTTAACCGCTAAGGGTAGTGCAACAGATTTTTTAGGTTTTGACAATGGTTTCAGGGCTATTCCTACCAAGGGGATTCAAAATATTCCGCAATATGCAGAGGTAGTAGGGAATCCAGGCGGAGAAAAAGGGCAACTTTACCAAAGCATTCTGAAGGATTTCAATCCAGTGTTTGGAGGGACAAAACAGCAAAACCTGATGAACTACAGTTTAGGTTTTTCGCTGGGAGATCAGTTTGCCCATGGCAACAATACCTTTGGTTATAATTTTGCCATAACGTATAAAAACACTTCTGAATTTTTTAAGGATGCGGAATTTAATCTTTACGCAAAATCCAGGGAAGCCAGTCAATCCGAATTGGAGCCATTGGAAAGGTCAGTCGGAAACTATGGAGAAAACAATGTATTGCTTGGTGGCTTGTTTGGTTTCGCTTATAAAACTGACTTTTCTAAGTACAAATTGAATTTTCTGCGTTTGCAGAATGGAGCATCGAAGGTTGGTAATTTTGCCTTCGAAAACACTAATCTGGGAGCTGTTTTTGAAGCAGACCAGTACAATATTGAATATAGTCAAAGAGCCTTGACCAATTTGATGCTTAGTGGCATGCATTACATCAATGGTGGAGATTGGGAATTGAATTGGAAAATAGCGCCTACCTTGTCTTCCATCGATGATCCAGATGTTAGGGTACTAAGGTTTAGGAAACCCAATAATACCATATCTACAGAGGTAGGCTTGCCTCAAAGAATCTGGAGATCCCTCGAAGAGAAAAACCTGATCGGTAAGTTGGACCTTACTAGAAATCATTCTCTTTTTGGCCAATCAGCGAAATTGAGATTTGGCTCATCTTATGCCTACAAACAAAGGGATTTTCTTATTCAGGATTTTCAGTTTGCGACAGGAAACAGCACATTTACTGGAGATCCAAACCAAGTACTTGTAGAAAGCAACCTGTTTTCAGAAGACAATAGAAATGGTGTCCGATACAGTCCGCTTTTTATACCCAATAATCCCAACAGCTATGATGCCAATCTGACCAATGTTGGAATTTATGCCCACAGTGAATTTACCCCTGTCGCCAAGATAAAAGCCATCGTTGGTTTACGTGTGGAAAAATTTGACCAGTATTACACCGGCTCTAACCAAACCCAAACCATTGTATACAACAATGAGAAAGTATTGGGTGATGTGGATTTTTTCCCTACGATTAACCTGATCAAGAATCTTAAGGAAAATCAAAATCTTCGTTTCTCTTTCTCTAGGACTATTGCCAGGCCATCTTTCAAAGAGATGTCCTTTGCTGAGATCCTGGACCCTATCACAGGCAGGACATTTATTGGTGGATTGTTTGAAGAAAGAACCCATGGAGGTACTGAAGTATTATGGGATGGAAACCTACAAGCCACACGGATCAACAATTTTGATCTGAGATGGGAGCAATTCCTTCCAGCAGGACAACTGCTATCTGTAAGTGCCTTTTATAAAACCTTTGACAAACCCATTGAAATGGTACAGTTTCTTTCTGACCCCGGCGCTTTTCAGCCCAGAAATGTGGGCAAGGGAATGGTAGCCGGGATTGAATTAGAAATGAGGAAATCCCTTGCCTTTGTTAGTCCTTCACTTAAATCCTTCTTTTTTAACTTCAATGGGACGCTGACGAACTCAAAAATTCAAATGTCTGAAGCGGAGTTGGTGTCCAGAAAACTGACAGCGAGAGAAGGGGAGAAAGTTGTAAAAACAAGAGACATGTCCGGACAGGCCCCCTATATTATCAATACAGGATTGAGCTACACCAACCAGGTAACAGGTTTCGAGGCGGGCGTGTTTTATAATGTACAGGGCGCTACGCTTAATTATATTGGTTTTGGTAACAGGACTGACACCTATACAGTGCCATTTCATGCGGTAAACTTAAGCCTTAACAAGACTTTTCGAGCGAACGAAAAAATGAAGGCAGGTATAAATGTTCAAAACCTCCTCAACCAGTCGAGGCAGGAAGTTTTTCGTTCTTTCAATGCCGAAGACCAGGTTTTTTCCAGCCTCAACCCTGGGACTTTGATTAATATCAACTTTTCCTATGCGCTTTAATTTTTATAAATGGAATACTCAACTTTTTAAACTTTGATATTACCTGAAAATCAACCAAAGATTTGCTGTTCCTGAAATCAGCACAGCGGTATTTTTTCTTGAATTTAAGATAGGTTGATTATAAACTTTTAGTATATCCTTCCAATTGGGAGGATATTTTTTTGTCCGTATGTTAACATATTGTTAACTTGAGTTAACAGTATGTTAATTTAGACAAATGCGTAAGGCACTACTCCTGTTGGGTTTACTTTTATTGGCTTCCATTTCTGAAATGGAAGCGGCCAAAAACCATGCGTATTTGCCAAGTTTGGAAACCCCAT